>WNFI01634494.1_pt1 | contig 62290 bp, 57 predicted proteins | sample 5400471 | NCBI WGS metagenome assembly WNFI01 (sample SAMN13153348, study PRJNA577476) | soil metagenome | isolation source: 100 cm saprolite on Douglas fir-dominated hillslope | place: USA:California | collected 2013-09-17 | reverse complement strand
ACCGGCCGGCAGATGCGGGTTTGACAATGCAGATATTTCGACAGCGGCGCCGACACGACACCTTCGTCGATATTGGCTTCGATCAGGACGTGGGGCTCGCCCTCGGTTGCGGCGCCCGCCATCGGCCCGACGTACAACGCCGAATGCGACCAGGTCGATTGAGTGAGATATTTGATGCCGCCGGAAATGTGACTTTTGCCCTCGACCAGCAAAACGTCACCGGGTCGAAGGGTGTCGCGTAAGGCCGTCGAATCGTTCGGAGTGAACGGCTCACAGTGGGTGGCCGGCTTCTGCAACCGGGCAATTAAGCGTCCGACATTGTCGAACATCCAGCCCATGACTCGTTCCTCGCCTTTTTGGTGTTTTCCCGCATGGCAGTTCCAGATAGCTGCCGTTCGGTTACCCAAGTTACACACCAAGCGTAATCACGAGAGATGGACCGGACCATTGCACTGAGGTTGCTCCGTGAGCATACCTAGGTTTAGGATCGGCCACCTGGGCCCCTGGCGCAGAGTGAGTTCCCCGCGCTGAAGTTAGCCTGATCGCGGGCGCTCGCTAATTGAGATGTCAGGGTTTGGCACTTTTCGGACCCGGCGTGATGTCTGATGTGAGTCCGTAATGTACTCCAAAACGGTCGTTGACTAGGCGTTGCGGCCTTCCATTTATGAGTACGCGGCCTTGCTAGAGCGCAATCGCATCGAATTGAATCGCGATCGCGCTCCATGTTTTTGTTTTGTCGCGTTTTCTTCAGACGAACCGGCATCCACTCGGCTTGAAAACGCTCTAGTTCGAGGCGCCGTTTGTCTTGGCCGGCCTGTTCACGGCGTGGCAGGCGACACCATCGATCAGTTCCGGCACCACCTTGCGGCACGTGTCGAACACCTCCGGGCAGCGCGGATTGAATGGACAGCCGGGCGGCGGATCGATCGGATTGGGAATTTCGCCTTGCACCGGAATTCGCGCCCGGCCGGACATTGCGAGATCCGGCACCGCGCCAAGCAACATCCGCGTGTATGGCATGCGCGGGTTTAAGAACAGTTCGCGGCCTTCGGCGACCTCGACGATGCGGCCGAGATACATCACGCCGATACGGTTCGCCATGTGCCTGACAACCGCGAGGTTGTGGCTGATGAACAGATAGGTCAGCCCGAATTTGTCCTGAAGATCGCGCATCAGATTGAGGATCTGCGCCTGCACCGACACGTCGAGCGCCGAGGTCGGTTCGTCGCAGACGATGAACTCGGCCTCGGAGGCGAGCGTGCGCGCGATGGCGATGCGCTGGCGCTGGCCGCCGGAAAATTCGTGCGGGTATTTCAAACCGTCGTCGGCATGCAGGCCGACCAGAGCGAGCAGTTCGCCGACGCGGCTTCGAATGTTGCGTTCGCCCTCGATCAGGTTGAAGGCGCGGATCGGTTCCGCGACGATGGCATCGACCCGCAGCCGCGGATTGAGGCTGGCATAGGGGTCCTGAAAAATCATCTGGATGCGGCGGCGCAGTTTTTGGCGCGCCTGCGATTGCCTGGGGTCGCTCATCGACACGCCGTCAATGATCACCTCGCCCGAGGTTGGCGGCAGCAGGCCGACAATCATTCGGGCCACCGTGGTTTTGCCAGACCCGGATTCGCCGACCAGTGCGAAAGTCTCGCCTTTGGCGATGTCGAAGGAGACGCCATCCACCGCCTTCAGAAATTCCAGATGGCCGCCTTCGAGGACGCGATTGAGCCAGGGTTTTGACACATCGAACACGCGGCGCAGATTTCTCGCCTCGACCAACGGCGCGGCGGTCATGCCGCGGTCTCCTTCGCCGCGGTAGTGTCGTAGAGATGGCAGGCCACCTCCTGGGCGCCGTGCCGGATCGGTTCCGGGCGCAGGGTCCGGCAGCGGTCGAATGCAAAGGCGCAACGCGGATTGAATGCGCAGCCCGGCGGTATCGCGGATAGACGCGGCATCGAGCCGGGGATCTGCACCAGGCGTTCGCCGGTTCCCCCCAGCGTCGGTATCGCGCCCATCAGGCCCTTGGCATAGGGATGCAGCGGGTTTTGCACCACGTCGCGCACCGGGCCGATTTCGGCGATGCGGCCGGAATACATCACCGCGACGCGGTCGGAGGTCTCCGCGATCACGCCCATGTCGTGGGTCACCAGCATCACCGCGGTGCCGTGGTCGCGGCCGAGCCGCTTGATCAGCGAGATGATCTGCGCCTGCACCGAGACGTCGAGCGCCGTGGTCGGCTCGTCGGCAATGATCAGCTCCGGCTCGGCGCAGATCGCCAGCGCGATCACCACGCGCTGGCGCATGCCGCCGGAGAATTCGTGCGGATAGCCATCGATGCGCTTTTCCGGTGCGGGAATCCCGACTTCGGCCAGCAGCTCGATGGCGCGCCGGCGCGCCGCCGACGGCGAAAGATTGGTGTGGGTCCTGATGGTCTCGATCAGTTGGTCGCCAATCCGGTATAGCGGATTGAGGCTGGTGAGCGGATCCTGAAAGATCATGCCGATCCGCTTGCCGCGGATCCGGCGCAACTCCTCGGGCGGCAAATTGTCGATCCGCAACCCCGACAGATAAATCTCGCCGCCGGCGATGCGGCCGGGCGGATCGATCAGGCCGATCACCGCGAGGCCGGTGACGGATTTTCCCGCGCCGGACTCGCCGACCACGCCCAGCACCTCGCCCTTGGCGATGTCGAATGAAATACCGTCGATGGCGCGCAGCACGCTGCGGCGGCCGGCGAACTCGACCTTCAGATTGCGCACGGAGAGGACGGGTTCGATCATGCGGGCTGACGCGTGAGGAGCGCGGCGCTGCTCATCGGAGTTTTGGATTAAGCGCGTCGCGCAGCCAGTCGCCCAGAAGATTGATCGAGAGGATCAGCGCGGCCAATGCAAAGCCCGGGAAGGCGACCACCCACCATTCGCCTGAGAACAGATAATTGTTGCCGATCCGGATCAGGGTGCCCAGCGACGGCATGGTGTCGGGCATGCCGGAGCCGAGAAACGACAATGTCGCCTCGGTGATAATCGCGAGCGCGAGGTTGATGGTGGCGATCACCAGGATCGGGCCCATCGTGTTCGGCAGCACGTGGCGCACCATGATCACGCGCGCGGGCAGTCCGATCAGCCGCGCCGCCGCCACGTAATCCTTGTTCTTCTCCACCATCACCGAGCCGCGCACGGTTCGAGCATATTGCACCCAGAAGCTCAGGCCGATGGCGAACACCAGCACCGCCAGCGTACTCATGGCGTCGAGGTGGTTGCCGAAAACCGACTTGGCGACACCGTTGACGAGAAGCGCAATCAGAATGGCGGGGAAGGTGAGCTGGACGTCGGCGATGCGCATGATCAGGCCGTCGACGGCGCCCCCGAAATAGCCGGCGATCAGGCCAAGGCCGATACCGAGCACGGCGGCGAACACCACCCCGAATATGCCGACCAGCAGCGAGATGCGCAGGCCATAGAGAATAGCCGAGAACATGTCGCGGCCCTGTTCATCGGTGCCGAGCAGGAACGGGCTTTGGCCGTCGGCAGTCCACAGCGGCGGGATCCGCGAGTTGATCAATTCGAGTTGCGCCGGATCAAACGGATTCTGTACCGCGAGAACCGATGCAAAAATCGCGAGCAGAAAAAACAGCATGGTGACGGCGGCCGCGACCATGGTGAGTTTGGAGCGGCGGAAGGAATAGAAGATGTCACTGTCGATGGCGCGCCCCCGCAAGCGTGCTGGCGGTGGGCTGACGGGAACGAGAGCGTCGGTCATGTCAGTCTCCGGTTCAGGCCGGACGGTCGATGCTGGCACGCAGGCGCGGATCGACGACGGTATAGAGAATATCGACGACGAGATTGATGGTGACGAAGATCAGCGACACCACCAGCAGGTAGGCGGCCATGATCGGAATATCCACGTTCTGCACCGCCTGCACGAACAGCAACCCCATCCCGGGCCATTGAAACACCGTTTCGGTGATAATGGCGAAAGCAATAACCGAGCCAAACTGCAGGCCGGCGACGGTAATGACCGGAACCAGCGTGTTCTTCAGCGCGTGGCCGAAGTGGATCGCCCGCGTGGTCAATCCGCGCGCGCGGGCGAAGCGGATGTAATCGGTGCGCAGCACCTCCAGCATCTCCGCGCGTACCAGCCGCATGATCAAGGTCATCTGGAACAGGCCCAGCGTGATCGAGGGCATGATCAGGGCCTTGAGGCCGGACCTGGTCAGCAGTCCGGTGCTCCACCAGCCGATCCGCACCGTGTCGCCGCGGCCGAACGACGGCAGCCAGCCCAGAACCACCGCGAACAGATAGATCAGCAGAATCCCGATCAGGAATGTCGGCAGCGAAATGCCGATCAGCGATACCGCCTGGAACACCTTGGCGAGAAACGAGTCGCGGCTCAGCGCCGAGTAAACGCCCATCAGGATGCCGAACACCATCGCCAGGAGCGTGGCGCAGGTCGCGAGTTCCAGCGTGGCCGGCATCCGCTCCTCGAGGAGCTGCGCTACCGGCTGGCGGAACTGGTAGGACACGCCGAACCTGAACTGCGCCGCGTTGACAAAATAGCGCGCAAACTGCACCGGCACCGGATCGTCGAGGCCGAGTGACTTGCGAATCTCGGCGCGCTGTGCGGCGGACGTATCGAGCGCGACGATCTGGTTGACCGGATCGCCGGCGAACCGGAACATCGAGAACGAAATGATCCCGACCGCGATCATAACGCCAATAGCCGCAATCGCCCGGCGCAGCGTGAAAGCGAGCATGTGATCCTTTCACTTGTCAGGCAGTCTCAAATATAAAATCCCGAAGCGTGAATGCCGCCCGGACCATGGTGTCGCGCCTGCCTATTCCTGTTTGGTTGCCCAATAGAGCAGGACCTGATTGTCCGGCCGCTGCGTGAGCTTGACTTTGTTGGACCCGCCCCAGGCGAGCGCCTGCTGATGCAGCGGGATATAGCTGAAATCCTTGTTGCCGATCTCGAACGCTTGCTTGATCAACAGATCGCGCTTGGTGGGGTCGGTCTCCTGCAAGACCTTGTCGGTAATGGCATCGAAATCCTTGTTGCAATAGCCGCCGAGATTGGTTTCACCGCGCGCGGTTGCCGGGTTGTCGCGGCAGCCCATGATGTCGTAGAGAACGTTGTGCGAATCCAGCGTGCCCGGAGTCCAGCCCAGCAAATAGAACGAGGTCTGATAGTTGCCGGGTTTGAGGATCTTGGCGAAATACAGCGCCTTGGGCTGCGCCATCAGATTCACCTTGACGCCGATCCGCGCCAGCATGCTCACCACCGCCTGGCAGATCGCGGCGTCGTTGACGTAGCGATCGTTGGGGCAATCCATGCCGACCTCGAAGCCGTCGGGATAGCCGGCTTCGGTCAGCAATTTCTTGGCGCCGTCGGGATCATATTTCGGCCGGGTAAAGTCCTTTGACAGTTTAAAGATCTGCGGCGCCACCATCAGGGCCGATGGCGTCGACAATCCGCGCATCACCCGGGTCTTGATCAGCTCAATGTCGATCGCCTTGTAGAAGGCTTCGCGGACGCGGATATCCTTGAACGGGTTCTTGCCCTTGATGTTGGAGAACAGCAGTTCATCGCGGGTCTGGTCCATGCCGAGGAAGATGGTGCGCAGTTCCGGGCCCGTCAGCACGGTGGCATTGGCGCTGGAGTTCACCCGCGCGATATCCTGGATCGGCACCGGTTCGATGATGTCGACTTCGCCCGATAGCAGGGCGGCAACGCGGGTCGCATCGGAGCTGATCGGGGTGAAGATAATCTCCTTCAGATTATGCTCGGGCTTGCGCCACCAGTTCGGGTTGGCCTTGAACACGGTCTTCACGCCGGGCTGATGGCTTTCGATCGAGAAGGGGCCGGTGCCGTTGGCGTTGAGCGATGCAAAACTCGGCGTGGTGGCGGAGGCCGGCGTAGGCGCCACCGTGTTGTTCGCCTCGGCCCACTTCTTGTCCATGATGTACCAGGTATCCCATTGCGAAATCATAATGGGATTGGGCGAGGTCAATACAAAATCGACAGTGTAGTCGTCGATCTTCACCACCTTGGCATCGAACGGAATCAGGGTTTGAAAATTGGAGCCCGTGGCGCGTACGCGGTCGGCGGAGAACAGCACGTCGTCGGCGGTGAAACCGTCACCGTTCTGGAACTTGACGTTCTTGCGCAGGTGAAAGCGCCAGCGGGTCGGTTCTGGGGTTTCCCAGCTTTCGGCAAGACACGGGATGATCTGCAGGTCCTTGTCGCGGGCGGTCAGGCCTTCATAGACCTGGCCATGATGGGCGATGGTGGTGGTTTCCCGCAACGTGTAGGGATCGAGCGACTTGAGGTCACCCTGGTTGGCATAACGCAGGGTTTGGGCAGATGCCGGAACAGATGCGAATGCGAGGAGCGAGACAGCGGCAGCTGCGATCAACCTATGACGGACCGACATTCGTTCACAATCTCCACTCTGGCGTGCGCTCACCGGTCAGCAATGTCGGCAGATAGCCGATCCATGTTGCCAGAGTTTAAGCGCTGCGCAAGCGAGATTTGCCAGCAGCGAGCGCTGTTTCCAGGCAGATCGCACGATCCGCGCCGGGAGAGGGTGGTTTGCGTAAAGGCAACGCGAGGCTTACCTATGCAGCAGGGGTTCAGAGACACATCACAGCATTCAAATTTTGGGAGAGCCGCATGGCTGAGTTCAAGGCCGATGTTCTGGTGTTGGGTGCAGGCTTTGTCGGCGTCTCAGCCGCCTTGCACCTGCAGCAGCGCGGCCGCGACGTGGTCCTGATCGACAAGCACGACCTCGCCGGCGAGGAGACCAGCTATGGCAACGCGGGATTGATCGAAGCCGCGTCGGTTTTCCCCCAAATGTTTCCCCGGCATATCGGTCAGATCCTTCGCTATGCCCTCAATCGCTCCGGCGACGTGCACTATCATTTCTCGGATCTGCCGGTGTTTCTGCCCTGGCTGCTGCGCTACTTCCTCGCTTCCTCACCTGATGGAGCGCTGCGCAGCGCGATGGCCGCGCTGCCCTTGATTCAACGCAGCCTCGCCGAGCATCAGGCTCTGATCGCGGAAGCGGAGGTGCCGGAACTGTTGCGGCGGACCGGATGGATCAAGCTGTTTCGCTCGGATGCAACCATGGCGAAGAGCGTCGCCGATCTCGAGCGCGACAGGGCCTATGGCGTCGAAGGGGAGATTTTGGACAGCAAGGCCATTGCGGCGCGCGAGCCTGGTCTATCCGGAGATTTCGCCGGCGCCATTCACTGGCCGGTTCCCGGTTTCGTGCCGGATCCGGGCGCACTCGTCAAAGCCTATGCCGCGCTTTTCATGCGCAAGGGCGGGCGTTTCATGAGGGGCGACGCCGGGACGCTCGCACCATGCGCCGGGGGTTGGCGCGTTGCCGGCGGCGTCGGCGCGGTCGTTGCGCGTGAGGTTGTCGTCGCGCTGGGGCCGTGGTCGGACCTGGTGTTCCGGCCGCTGGGCTATGCGATCCCGCTGGGAATCAAGCGCGGTTACCATCTGCATCTAAAGCCGCGCGGCAACGCCGTGCTCCACCATCCCGTTCTGGATGCCGACCGCGGCTATCTGCTGGCGCCGATGAATCGCGGCATTCGTCTCACCACGGGCGCCGAATTCGCCCGTCGCGATGCGCCGCCGACCCCGGTCCAGATGATTTCGGCCACCAGCATCACGGTCTGACGCTGGGCCCGGCCACCGGACGTCTGCTGGCGGAATTGATGACGGGTGAGGAGCCGTTCGCCGATCCCAAGCCGTTCGCCGTCGAGCGCTTTGGTTGATGCTTCGCACCGCAAGGTGGTTCGACCGGCCGTCCCGTCCTCTCAGGTCGCTTGCGTCCTGCGGTCTACACCGGCGATACTGGGTGTATTCGTCGTGCGCTGGCGCGCATCGCGAAATCGATTGAGGGGACCTGCCATGAAAATCACCGTCGTCGTGGACTGTACGCCGCTCGAGGCACGTGAATTCGTCGGACTTCCGGATGTGCAGCCGATGCAGGCTGCGATGATGGAGCAGGTCCAGGCAAAGATGATCGCCAGTATGGACCAGTTCTCGCCTGAAACCCTGCTGCATAACTGGTTCACCTTCGACCCGAAGATGGCCGAGCGATTTCAGGAGATGTTCGTGAACATGGCGGGGCTGGCCACCGGCCGCACCATGGAGAAGAAATAGAGTTCGACCGTCATCAGGATAGTTCAATTCGAATTGTTCGTGGATAATCGTCGTGCCGGCTGACCGCAGCGAACCACCAGCAGGACGCCTTCGTCCCCCTCATCTCGGCCTGCTGCTGGCCGAGGCGAGGGGGCTGCTTGAATTGAACGCCAGCGTGCTGCTGTCGCCGCTGCTGGCGCGGGCGCCGAAGGGCGACGGTCATCCGGTTCTGGTGCTGCCCGGGCTTCTGGCCAGCGATCTGTCCACGGCGCCGTTGCGCCGGTATTTGACCGGCCTCGGATATCAATGCAATGCGTGGGGGCTCGGGCGAAACACCGGGGGCGTCACCAGGATGCGTGCGCAGCTGCGCCAGCGCCTTGCCGCGATTCACAATGAAAGCGGCCGAAAGGTCAGTCTGGTCGGCTGGAGTCTTGGCGGCATCTACGCGCGCGATCTCGCGCTGCACGTGCCACAGATGGTTCGCTCGGTCGTGACCATGGGAAGCCCGTTTGCCGGCGATATTACCGCCACCAACGCCAGGCGAATCTACGAAGTGCTGTCCGGGGAAACGCTGCAGAACGCCAATATCGAGGATCTGCAGGCACTATCCGGCGATCTGCCGGTGCCGACCACATCGATCTACAGCCGTACCGACGGCATCGTGAACTGGCGAACCTGCCTGGTTCGCCCGTCCGATCGCGCTGAAAACATCGAGGTTCATCTCGCCAGTCATATCGGGCTCGGCGTCAACGCCGCGGTGTTGTGGGTGGTGGCGGACCGGCTGGCTCAGGGCGAGGGCCAATTCAAGCAATTTGACCGATCAGGGCCGTTTGCCATTGCCTATGGCCCGCCGGAAAAGGCACACTCCTGACCAGAGCGCCGCCAAGGCGCCGAGAGCATGATCCGGAAAAGTGGAAACCGGTTTTCCGAAAGATCATGCTCAAAAAAGCAGGCCAGTTTGCCGGGAGGGACGTATGAACGAAGCCAGCAAAAAGTTGTCCTCGATGGACGCATCGTTTCTGTATCTCGAGACGCCCGAGATGCCGATGCATGTGGGAAGCATGGCGATTTTCCGTCTGCCCGACGACTTCAAGGGCGACTTCTTCGAAGACTTCAAGGCGATGATCGCCTCTAGGCTGCACCTCGCGCCAATTCTGAAGGCGCGGCTGCAGAAGGCGCCGCTCGATATCGATCATCCGAGCTGGGTCGAGGACGATCAGTTCGACATCGACCGGCATATTTTTCGCGGCAGCCTTCCGGCTCCGCATGATCGCGCGACCCTGGAACGTCTTGTCGGCTGGATGCACGCCAAGCTGCTTAACCGCGCCCGGCCGCTGTGGGAGTTCTATGTCTTCGAGGGTATGAAGGACAACGAGATCGGGCTTTATTCCAAGATGCACCATGCCTGCATCGACGGCGGCGCAGGGGCGGCGCTGACCAACATGATCTACGACGTGACGCCGGTGCCGCGTGAAGTCGAAAAGCCGGCGGCGCGGGCCAAGGCCGGGCAGGAACCGCGCGACATCGCCGCCAATTTGATCGATTCCTATCAACAGCTCTGGCGTCAGCCGTTCGACAGCGCGACCGCCGCCAAGGGCATCGACCTGCCGCGCTCCGGCAAGAGCGATATCGGATCGATCCTGTTCGACAACGCCATGTTCCAGATCGAATCCGCGGTGAAGTTCGCCGGCAGCATTCCGACGATGCTGAAGAGCATCTCCGATGTGGTGGGTAAAATCGCCGATCCGAAGGCGCGCGACAGCATCGCCAGCATGGTGTCGCCGTCCACCATCCTGAACAAATCGATTTCGTCGGAGCGGAGTTTTGCCGGGGTATCGATTTCATTGTCGCGGGCGAAAGCGCTGGCCAAGCAATCCGGCGGCAAGTTGAACGATGTGGTGCTGGCGCTCAGCAGCGGCGTGGTCCGGCGCTATCTTCTGGAGCAGGGCGCGCTTCCGGCCAAGCCGATGACGGCAGCGGTGCCGATCTCGCTGCGCGAGGAGGGCGATACCGACGCCAACAATCAGGTGTTCGGCATGATCTGCTCGATCGCCACCAATGTCGAGGATCCGAAAGCGCGGCTGGAAGCCATAATTGCGCAATCCAGCAAATCCAAGGAAATGTCGCACCCGCTGCGGGCGCTGATGCCGCAGATGTCCAATCTCTCGATGCTCGGCGCGCCGATTGTGGTTCAGATTCTGGCGTTGCTGTACAGCCGTTCCAGCCTGTCGGACGTGCTGCCGCCGGCGGCGAACATCACGGTGTCCAATGTGCCGGGGCCTCGCCAGACGCTTTACGCGGCCGGCGCGGAACTGCTGCATATCTTCCCGGTGTCGATTGCGACCCACGGTCTCGCCCTCAACATCACCGTGCAGAGCTATCGCGATCAACTGGATTTCGGCTTCATCGCCGGGGCCAACATCATTCCCCATGTGCAGGTGCTTTGCGACATGCTGCCGGACGAATTCGCCGCCCTTGAGGCGGCCTATGCGCCGCCGCCGGCAGACCTCAAAAGCGCGGCCAGCTGAAAGTCGATTCACAATGATTGAAATGCCAGCGCTGCAGTTTGCCAACACCAACGGCATCAGGATGGGCTTTTACGAGGCCGGCCCGAACACCGACACGCCGCCGGTCATTCTGTGTCATGGCTGGCCCGAAATCGCGTTTTCGTGGCGGCACCAAATCAAGGCGCTGAGCGAGACCGGGATCCGCGTCATCGCACCGGATCAGCGCGGGTATGGTGCCACCGCCCGGCCCGAGAGCGTCGAATCCTACGATATCGAGCACCTGACCGGTGATCTGGTCGGGCTGCTCGATCATCTCAAGATCGACAAGGCGATTTTCGTCGGCCACGACTGGGGTGGCTTTGTCGTCTGGCAAATGCCGCTGCGCCACATCGATCGCGTCGCGGGCGTTGTTGGAATCAACACGCCTCACACAAATCGTGCGTGGGCGGACCCGATCGAACTGTTACGCGTGCGCTTCGGCGACCAGATGTATATCGTGCAGTTTCAGGACCCCGCGCGTGGCCCCGACAAGATATTCGGCAGCCGGGTCGAGCAGACCTTTGACGCCTTCATGCGCAAGCCGGTCCCGCGCAGCGCTACCGCGCCGGCGGAGCAACCGGTCGCGGGTGTCGGCGCATCGCCGAGGCTCAATCTGGCGTTTCCGCAAATGATTGCCGGCTACGACGCGAAACATGATCCGCGCACGCCGATCCTGTCGCCGGAGGAAAAGAAGGTGTTCGTCGATGCCTTTACCAAATCCGGCTTCACCGGAGGCATCAACTGGTACCGCAACATGTCGCGCAACTGGCAGCGCTCGGCCGGCATCGATCATACGGTGCGGGTGCCGTCGCTGATGATCATGGCCGAGAACGATCACGTTCTGCCGCCGTCCTCGGCCGACGGCATGGAAAAACTCATCCCCGATCTCGAGAAGTATCTGGTCCGGGACAGCGGCCATTGGACACAGCAGGAAAAGCCAGACGAGGTGAGCGGCAAGTTGATTGAATGGCGTAGAAAGCGATTCGGGTAGGACGCATTCACGTAACACGTCGTCATTGCGAGGAGCGCAGCGACGAAGCAATCCAGTTCTTCTTCCGATGTCGCCTCTGGATTGCATCGTCGCAAGGGCTCCTCGCAATGACGGGTCAAGGTCACGGCTCGTTGTCAAGGAACCGGATTAGGGGGAGACACTCAAGCGATGGCGTCGACCAACAAGCTCAGTCCTATACCGCATCCGCCGAAGAAGCCGGTGGTCGGCAACATGCTGTCGCTGGACCCGACCGCGCCGGTCCAGCATCTGGCACGGCTGGTCAAGGAACTCGGGCCGATCTTCTGGCTGGACATGATGGGCGCGCCGCTGGTCATCGTCGCCGGCCATGACCTCGTCGACGAACTCAGTGACGAAAAACGCTTCGACAAGGCGGTGCGCGGCTCGCTGCGCCGCGTCCGCGCCGTTGGCGGCGACGGATTGTTCACGGCCGACACCAGCGAGCCGAACTGGAGCAAGGCCCACAACATCCTGCTGCAGCCGTTCGGCAACCGCGCCATGCAATCCTATCACTCCAGCATGGTCGACATCGCCGAGCAGCTGGTCAAGAAATGGGAGCGGTTGAACGGCGACGAGGAGATCGATGTCGTTCACGACATGACCGCGCTGACGCTGGATACCATCGGTCTTTGCGGATTCGATTATCGTTTCAATTCGTTCTATCGGCGCGATTATCATCCGTTCGTGGAGGCGCTGGTCCGTTCGCTCGAAACCATCATGATGACCCGGGGACTGCCGCTCGAAGGTCTCTGGCTGACGCAACGCCGGCGCCACCTCGCCGAGGACGTCGCCTTCATGAACAGGATGGTTGACGAGATCGTCGCCGAGCGCCGCAACAACGCCGAAGCCGCGGAAGGCAAGAAGGACATGCTCGGCGCCATGATGACCGGCGTCGACCGCTCCACCGGCGAACAGCTCGACGACGTCAACATCCGTTACCAGATCAACACGTTTCTGATCGCGGGCCACGAGACCACCAGCGGCTTGTTGTCCTGCACGCTTTATGCGCTGCTCAAGCACCCCGACGTGCTGAAAAAGGCCTATGAGGAAGTGGATCGCGTGCTTGGCCCCGACGTCGAGGCCAGGCCGACCTATCAGCAGGTCACGCAGCTCACTTACATCACCCAGGTCTTGAAAGAGGCGTTGCGGCTTTGGCCGCCAGCGCCGGCCTATGGCATTGCGCCGCTCAAGGACGAGACCATCGGCGGCCAATACAAGCTCAAGAAGAATACCTTCGTCACGGTGCTGGTGCTGGCATTGCACCGCGATCCCAGTGTGTGGGGACCGAACCCGGACGCCTTCGATCCCGGGAATTTCAGCCGTGAAGCCGAGGCGTCGCGGCCGGTCAATGCATGGAAGCCGTTCGGCAACGGCCAGCGCGCCTGCATCGGCCGCGGCTTTGCGATGCACGAAGCGGCGCTGGCGATCGGCATGATCCTGCAGCGCTTCAAACTGATCGACCACAAGCGCTACCAGATGGTTCTGAAAGAGACGCTGACCATCAAGCCCGACGGCTTCAAGATCAAGGTGCGTCCGCGCGCCGCCACGGATCGCGGCGCTTATGCCGGCCGTGCCGGGACGGCATCGGCCGCAACGACGGCCGCGCCGGTGGCGCGCGCCCGCACCCGGCCGGCGCACAATACGCCGCTGCTGCTGCTCTACGGCTCGAACCTTGGAACCGCGGAGGAACTTGCGACCCGGGTCGCCGATCTAGCCGAGGTCAATGGCTTTGCCACCAAACTGGCGCCGCTCGACGATTTCGTCGGCAAGCTGCCGGAGCAGGGCGGCGTGCTGATCTTCTGTGCGTCCTACAACGGCGCCGCGCCCGACAACGCCACGCGGTTCGTCCAATGGCTGGGCGGCGATTTGCCCAAGGATGCATTTTCAAAGCTGCGCTACGCGGTATTCGGCTGCGGCAACAGCGACTGGACTGCGACCTATCAGTCGATACCGCGCTTCATCGACGATCGGCTCAAGGCGCGTGGCGCGATCAACGCCTATGTGCGCGGCGAAGGCGACGCGCGCGAGGATCTCGACGGCCAGTTCGAATCCTGGTTCGCGAAATTGCGTCCGCTGGCGGTGAAGCAATTCGGCCTCGATACCGGCTTCGACCGCAGCGCCGATGACGAACCGCTGTACCGCATCGAGCCGGTGGCGCCGACCGTGCCAAACCTGATCATCGGCCTCGGCGGCGCGATGCCGATGAAAATTCTGCGCAACAGCGAGCTGCAGAACAGAACCGGCGCCAATGCGTCTGAACGATCGACCCGGCATATCGAGGTCCAGCTGCCGGAAAACGTCTCGTACCGCGTCGGCGACCATCTCAGCGTGGTGCCGCGCAACGACCCGGTGCTGGTGGATTCCGTGGCGCGGCGCTTCGGGTTTTTGCCGGCCGACCAGATCAGGCTGCAGGTCGCGGAAGGTCGCCGCGCCCAACTGCCGGTCGGTGACGCGGTTTCGGTGGGCAGATTGCTGACCGAATTCGTCGAGTTGCAGCAGATCGCGACCCGCAAGCAAATCCAGATCATGTCGGAAAACACCCGCTGTCCGATGACCAGGCCGAAGCTGATGGCCTATGTCGGCGACGATGCCGCGTCGACCAAGCGCTACCGTTCGGAGGTGCTCGGCAAGCGCAAATCGGTGTTCGACCTGCTCGAAGAGCATCCGGCCTGCGAGCTGCCGTTTCATGCCTACCTCGAAATGCTGTCCCTGCTGGCGCCGCGCTATTATTCGATCTCGTCGTCCCCGTCTTCCGATCCGTCGCGCTGCAGCATCACCGTCGGCGTCGTGCAGGGCGCGGCCGGTTCTGGACGCGGCGTCTACAAGGGGATCTGTTCGAATTATTTGGCCGGCCGCCGCGCCGGTGACGTCGTTCACGCCACCGTTCGCGAAACCAAGGCCGGCTTCCGGCTGCCCGACGAAGCCTTGAAGCCGATCATCATGATCGGTCCCGGCACTGGTCTTGCGCCATTTCGCGGCTTCCTGCAGGAGCGCGCCGCGCGCAAAGCCCGCGGCGCGACGCTTGGCCCGGCACTGCTGTTTTTCGGCTGCCGCCATCCCGATCAGGATTATCTCTACGCCGACGAGCTGAAGGGTTTCGCTGCCGACGGTATCGTCGAACTTCACGTCGCGTTTTCGCGCGCCGATAGGCGAAAGACCTATGTGCAGAATCTGATCGCCGCGCAGCAGGATCGGGTCTGGAGCCTGATCGAGAATGGAGCGACCATTTATGTCTGCGGCGACGGCAGCACGATGGAGCCCGGCGTCAAGCTAGCGCTGACGGCGATCTATCGTGAGCGCTGTGGCGCCGATGAGAACGCGGCGCTGCGCTGGATCGGCGGGCTCGGAACCCAGCAGCGCTATGTGCTGGATGTGTGGGCTGGTGGGTGACGTCGTTGCGAGTGAAGCGAAGCAATCCAGAGCAAAGCAAACAAGAGCTGGATTGCTTCGTCGCTTACGCTCCTTGCAATGACGAACTCTTTCGCTTCGTTCTAGGCCTTCACCCCATGGGCGTGATCCGCGATCGCGCCGATGATCTCGGGCCACATCGCGATCGGCAGCGCGTGTCCCATGCCCACGACCATCTTGAGCTTCGCGCCGGGGATCGACGCCGCGGTATCCTTGCCGGCTTCGGGGCGCACCAAGGGATCGACGGTGCCATGGATCACCAGGGTCGGGGTCTTGAGCGACTTGAGGCGCTCCTTGCGGCTGCCCGACGCCAGGATGGCGCGGAGCTGCCGTCCGGCGCCGGCCGGATTGAGGCCGCGCGCAAAAGTCCGTTCGGCGCGCTCGCGGTCTTTGGTCTCGTCGAGGGGAAAGCTGCCGACGCGCAGGATCTTCCAGGTCTGGGCGTAGCGCGCGATAAATTCGTCGCGCGTTGTGACCGGCGGCGCCAGCAGCATTGCCGACGCCTCGCGGGTCGGTGGCGGCAATTTCGGATTGCCGGTCGACGACATGATCGAGGTCAGTGAGCGCACCCGATCCGGGTGCGAAATTGCCAGTTCCTGCGCGATCATGCCGCCCATCGAGGCGCCGACCAGATGCGCCGATTGGATGCCGAGGTTGTCGAGCAGGCCGATCACGTCATCGGCCATGTCGCTGAGCTTGTAGGGCGCTGTGACCGGAATCCCGAGGAATCGCAGCTTCAAAAGTTCGGTCGCGGTCAGGCGCTTGCCGCCGCTAAGCCAGGTCGACTTGCCGATATCGCGATTGTCGAATCGGATCACCCGGAAACCGCGTAGCGCCAATTGCCTGCAGAAATCGTCATCCCAATGGATCATCTGGGCGCCTAGTCCCATGATCAGCAGCATTGGTTCGTCGTCGGCGGCGCCGAAAATCTCATAGCAAAGCTCGATGCCGTTGGCGCGCGCTATTCGTGGCGGCTGATGCGGAAGGGAGTTTACTTGGGGGGAATTCACTTGAGGGGAATTCACTTCAGGGGAATTCACTTGGGCTGTTCCTCGACACGGGGTTGCTGTGAAGACTCTATCACACGGTTCCCGGCCCGTGCAGAAGCGGCGCACGCCTTGGCCTTTCGAACAAATCAGTGCGGCGATGTTGACCGCCGCACCGCAACAGTATCGAATGCCCGAAAACAAGCGAGGTTCAACTCGCCACCATTTTCCGGAGGGCGTAATGGCAGACAAGAGCAACGACCCCGTCGCGATGTGGCACAACCTGCTCGGCGAGATGGAAAAGGGCTTTAACGCCTTTGCCAATCAGGCCATGGCATCGCCGGAATTCAGCAAGGTCGTCAACCAGGTCGGCGGCGCATCGGCGGGTGCCCAAAAGCAGGTCGGCGAGCTGATGGAAAAATATCTCACCAGCCTGAACCTGCCGAGCCGCGCCCAATTGACGAATTTCGGCGAACGGCTGCAGGCGATCGAAGGACAATTGAACGAGATCACGGCGCTATTGCGTCAGGTGCACAACAATACCGGTACGCCCCGCGGCTCCTCTACCCCGAAACCACCTCGCACCAAACGTCCGCCGCCAGGCGGAGAGCCAAAATGAACGCCTCGGCGGGTCTGGATCTGGCGTCGATCCCGGACCGGATCCAGTCCGAAGTCCAGCGCGCGATCCAGCGCAGCATCAAGGGCGTTGAATACATCGCCTCGTCGGGGCCATCGCTCGGCTCGACGCCGAAGGACATCCTACGTGTGCGCGGGACGATGAACTTCTATCACTACCGGCCGGTCGCCGACGAACTCTACCGGGTTCCGATCCTGATCGTGATGGCGACCACCAACCGCGGCTACATCCTCGACATGGTGCCGGGCCAGAGTTTTATCGAATTTCTCATCAGGCGCGGCTACGACGTCTACATGCTCGACTGGACCGCGCCGAAGCCGGAGGAGAAGACGCTGCGCATGGAGGACTACGTCCTCGATTTCATCCCCGATTGCGTCAGGCGGGTGCAGCAGGATTGCGGCGAGACCGACCTCACCGTGATCGGCTACTGCTTCGGCGGCGTGCTGTCGCTGCTCTATGCGTCGATCTTCGCCGACGGGCCGATCAAGAACTTGATCTGCTTCACCACCCCGGTCGATTTCCGCGAGATGAAGCTGTTCCAGAATTTTTCCGACCGGCGATATTTCGATGTCGACCGCCTGATCGACAGCGTTGGCAATGTGCCGCCGGAGATGATCTTCACGTCATTCGAAATGCTGCGGCCGGCGGCGCGGACGGCAAGCCAGGTGCAGTTGTGGGAAAACCTCTGGAACGACGAATACGTCAAATCCTACCGGATGTTCGACCGCTGGGCGACGGACACCCTGCCGCTGCCCGGCGAGTACTTTCGCCAGATCACCAAGGACCTGATGTGGGACAATAGGCTCTACAACGACACCATGTCGGTCGGCGGTCGCGCCGCGGATATTTCCAAGATCAAGGTGCCGATCCTGCACGCGGTCGCCGAGCACGATCACATCGTGCCCTATGACGCCGCAAAACCGCTGATCACCAAGATCGGATCCGCGGACAAGCAGGAAGTCATTCTCAAGGGCGGTCACGTCAGTCTGGTCGCAGGCGCCAACGCGATCAAGCGGCTGTGGCCGAAGCTCGATTCATGGCTGGGTGAAAGATCGATATGAGCAGCGACGAAATGCGTTGCTACCCGCGCCGCGTCATCACCGCTTCCGGTGACATCGAGTTCAGGCTGATGGCGCAGGCCGACGAAGCCGCCGTGCTCGACTTCGCCCAAAAGCTTCCGGTCCACGATCTGTTGTTCCTGGGTGGGCTGCGGCGCCATCGTCCGCGATCCGCTATCGTGGTCGCCGCATGTCGGTGAAATCCGCATGGTGGTCGCAACCGACGTTCGCGGCCTCGGCGTCGGACGCGCGCTGTCGCAGGAGACGTTTGCGCTTGCTTTGGGCGCCGGTCTCGAAAAGCTGTTGGTGCAGATGACGGTCGATCAGGTCGGGGCCATCGCGATCTTCGAAGGTCTTGGCTTCAGGGCGGAGGCGCTGTTGCGCGACCACGTCCGCGATGTTGCCGGCAAAACGCACGATATCGTCGTGCTCGGCCATAACGTGGCGCAAGTGCAGGCGCAGATGGAAGCCTACGGGCTGCCCGGCGCCGTGCAGCATTAGGCTCGGCTATTGGGCAGGGTGCTGGGGAACCCGGCATATCACGAATTCGTGATATCGCACTGCAACAAAAATATTGCATCGCACCATTAACCATGGCACAACGATCTCGCCCCGGGCCAATCCGGACGGGGTGAGCCATAGCTCAAACCTGAGGATGGAGAGACCACATGACCACAGAAACCAACTCCGTGCTGGACAGCGTCAAGGAAGCCTTCGCGCCCGTCACCGACGCGCTCAAGAACATCCAGAACCTGGAAGTTCCCGAGGCGACCCGTGACTTCGTCAAGCGCGCCGCCGGCACGGCGAAGGACAAGGCCGCCGAGATCCATGCCGGTTCGGAAAAGATGACCGCCGCGATCGAGACTGCCGTTGCCGGTTCGGTAAGCGAGGCTGCCAAGATCAGCCGCAATATTCAGCAGGCGCTTTACCAGGATGCCGAGGCGTTCTTCTCAGGCATCGACAAGCTGGCGTCCGCCAAGTCGCTCAACGAAGCGGTGCAGATCCAGTCCGATCTGGTCCGCGAGCGTGGCGCAGTGCTGGTGTCGCGCGCCAAGTCTTCGACCGAATATCTCGGCAAGCTGGTTGCCGACGGTGCCAAGACCGCGCAGGAAAACTTCTCCAAGGTCGCGTCCTACAGCAAGAGCGCCTGATCGCGTCAGGAGTTTTGGACGACCGACTTTTGAAGGCCCGCTCACGCGGGCCTTTCTTTTTGCGCAACGTTTTTCGAGTGGCGTTGGTCGCTGCTGCGAGATCGTTGTCTCGGCCAAGTACGCGACCTCTCCGCGTCATGCCCGGGCTTGTCCCGGGCATCCACGTCTTACAGCGCTCGTGACAGAGAAGACGTGGATGGCCGGGACGAGCCCGGCCATGACGGCGGCGGGCGCATCGCGCTACAATGTTGAACACGCTGGCTTGATCGGGAATCGCAGGTCATGTGCATCCGGCCTTCGGCTTCATCGCGGCCTTCGCCGAGGCTGCCACCATCGGCGGTCTGGCGGACTGGTACGCGGTGGTGGCGTTGTTCCGCAGGCCGCTCGGATTGCCGATACCGCACACCGCCATTATCCAGAACAACCAGCATCGGATCGCGGACCGGCTTGGCGAGTTCATCGAGGTGCATTTTCTCGAAGCGGCGCCGGTCGACGCCAAATTGCGCCAGATCGATTTTGCGTCCTTTGTCGCGGACTGGCTGAGCGACCGCAAGCGCAGCGCCGACCTCGCGCGCTTCGTGCTGCGGCTTTTGCCCGAAGCCATGTCAGCCACCGAAACCTCGGGGCTGAAGACATTCGTGACCCGGCGCATCGTGACCCAGTTGCAGTCGATCGATCTCGCGCCGCTCGCCGCAGGCACGCTTCGCGCATTCATTGTCGAAGGCCGTCATCAGGGGCTGCTCGACGATCTCTTGCACGCCGTCCATCAAGCGCTGACCCAGCCCGACACGCTGGCGGCGATCCGCGCGAAAATCCGCGACGAACTGCCGACGCTGCTCAAGCTCTACCGCACCGATAAATTCCTGGTGAAGAAAATCGTCGCGTCGGCGACCGCGTTTTTCGAGGAGGTGCGCGGCGATCCCAAGCATCCGTTCCGCGGCGAGTTCGACCGCATGGTGCTGTCGTTCGTGGACCGGCTCGGCAACGATCCCGCCTATGCGGATCGCATCGCCGCCTTGAAACGCGACTTGCTGGCGCGTCCCGAACTCGGCGATCTCGCGCGCAATATCTGGTCGAACGCGCGAGCGTTCATCGACCGCAGCGCCGCTGGCGAAACCAACGTGCTGCAGCATCAACTCGCCAACGTCTTCATGGAGGCGGGCGCGGCGCTCGCGGTCGATCCGGAAATGCGCGGCGAGATCAATCAGGGTGTGGTCGTGGTGCTGCGAAGTTTTATCGCCGACCAGAAAAGCGGCGTATCGAGCTTCATTGCCGATCAGGTCAAGGCGTGGGACATGCGACAGCTGATAGCGCTGATCGAAATCAACATCGGCAAGGATCTGCAATACATCCGCTTCAACGGTTCGCTGATCGGCGGCCTGGCCGGCCTTGCGCTTTACAGCGCCGAAGTTCTGTTCCGCATGCTTTGATTGCCCCCGAGGGATCGGCCAGGGGACCGTGCGGGGAGCTTGTTTTTCGGCAAACCCCGCCCTAGCTTCGTAAATAAGATTTTGTTTGTGGAACGGTACTTTGAGGTTTGCGTATCCTCATTGATTGACTGGACCGGCGTCTGAAACGCGCCTGGCTACGAAGGGAAATGAGATGTCCGCAACTGCACAGACGCTGCCCCCGCCGTCCAAAACTTTGATGTTTCTGGAGGGACGGGCGATTCACGAATTCGGCGCGTTTCTCGGCGCCTTGCCGCTTTTGAATTTCGCAGCCAAAGGCGACGGACATCCGGTTCTGGTGCTGCCGGGGCTGGTGGCCAGCGACACCTCGACCCGGCCGCTGCGCAGTTTTCTGAAGGGCCGCGGTTATGCGGTGAGCGGCTGGCGCCAGGGCCGCAATTTTGGGCTGCGCGACGGCGTCCAGCAAAGCATGCTCGACCTGCTGCGCGAGCTCAACGAGACGAGCGGCCGCAAGGTCAGCCTGGTCGGCTGGAGCCTCGGTGGTGTCTATGCGCGCCAGCTCGCAAAGATGATGCCGGATCGGGTACGCAGTGTGATTACGCTCGGCAGTCCGTTCGGAGGCCACCCGAAGGCGACCAATGCCTGGCGCGTCTACGAGATGGCCAGCGGTCAGCGCGCCGATCATGCCGATACAAGGTTCGGCGGTTCGCTGGCGGACACGCCGCCGGTGCCGACCACGGCGATCTTCAGCCGCACCGACGGCATCTGCGCGTGGCAGGGCTGCATGGAAAAATCCTCCGCGACATCCGAGAGCATCGAGGTGGAAAGCAGCCATTGCGGCATGGGACATCATCCCGCCGTGGTGTACGCAGTGGCCGACCGGCTGGCGCAGCCCGAAGGCAAATGGGCGCCGTTCGACCGCAGCGGCTGGCGCAGCATGGTCTATCCGGATCCGAACCGGTAGACGCGGGCAAAACTTGCAACAACCGCCGTCATTCCGGGGCGCGCTCTTGCGCGAGCCCGGAATCCATAACCACCACAGGGAGTATGGATTCCGGGCCTGCGCTAAGAGGCGCATCCACGATGCGCAATTGCGCATCGGGGAATGACGAACTTAGGTATTTTGCTGGCCCCTCAACGTCATTGCGAGCGAAGCGAAGCAATCCAGAGCAAAGCAAACAGAGTGCTGGATTGCTTCGTCGCAAGAGCTCCTCGCAATGACGGACTTACGCGTTTCCGCCAGCCCCTCAACGTCATTGCGAGCCAACGGGTCGGCGCAAAGCGCCGCCCGATGACAGGCTCCGCGAAGCAATCCAGCGACGCGCATGCAGGCTGAATTGCTTCGTCGCAAGTGCTCCTCGCAATGACGAGCTTGCGTGTTTCCGCTAGACCGCGCGCCCGGCCAGAGCCGGACGCGGCTTTTCGCTTTTCCTTTTTGCCGCGGGCCGCTCGATCGCGGGCACGGCGACCGGTCCATCCGATGCCGCCATGGCTTCATCGGCGCCTGCGAGGATCAGGCCGGTGACCATCCGCGCATATTTGTCGCGCGTGATGCCTTTGCCTTCGCGAAACCAGAGATAGTGCCAGTTCAGCATGCCGAACAGCGACATCGTCAGCGGCTTCAGCAGATGCCGCTTCTTTGCGATCGAGGGGATCGCGGCAACAAGGGCATCGGACACCAGCGCGACCAGCTTGCGCTCCATTTCCTTCAGGATTTCCTGTTGCGCCGCAGGCAGCAGCTTCAGGCTCGCGATCTGAACCTGATGTTCGGCATCGGCGCCGCGATAGGCCTCGAGCAAGGTCGCCGAGATGGCGAATAATCTTTCCTTGCCGTCGCCGGACGATTGCGACGCGGCTTCAACCACGGCGACGAGATGCTGCAGGTGATCCGAGAGCAGATCGAACAGCACGGCATCCTTGGAGCTATAATAGTGGTACATCAGCGCCTTGGAGACGCCGCAGGCTTCCGCAATCATGGTGATCGAGGTGCCAGTGTAGCCATGGGCGGCGAACAGCGCGGCGGAACGGCTGAGAATGCCGAGACGCTTCTTGTCGTAATCGTTTGCCCGCGTGCGAGCCATGCGACCTCGAACCGTTGACAGCGCCATCGGAATTTCCGGCGCGGCTATGAGCACCCTCGCATTGACCGTCCAACTGGTCAATTATAATTCCGCGGCGTGCTCACGCGGTTGATCGTGCATTCCGATCCCGTTAGGCGTTGGTTCGAATCCGAAAAAACCGCTATGCCGTGGCGATGCCCCATCCGCTCGCTCGCATTATCGAACACCTCAGGCGGGAGCCGTCCCGCACCGGCTCCATCGTCATCACGCTGTTCGGTGATGCGATCGTTCCGCGCGGCGGCTCGGTATGGCTCGGGACCTTGCTGGAATTTTTCAAGACGCTGGAAATCGACAGCGGCGTGGTGCGCACGGCGATGTCGCGGCTCGCCAGCGACGGCTGGCTCGAACGCGACAAGGTCGGTCGCAAGAGCTTTTATCGTCTTGCCAAGAAGGGACGGCAGACCTTCGATGCCGCCGTGAGGCATGTCTACAATCCGCTGGTCGCTGACTGGACCGGGCGGTTCGAACTGCTGCTGATCACCGACAGCGCGGATCGCGATGCGTCCCGCCAGGCGCTCCGGGAAGCAGGCTTCGGCAGCCCGCTGCCGGGTGTCTTTGTTGCGCCGTCAGGCGTGCCGGTGCCAGCGGAGGCTGAAGGCGCGATCAGGCTCGAGATTTCCGCGGAAGACGACAGCGGTCGGCGGCTGCTCGGGGAAAGCTGGCCGCTGGATCGAACCGCCGATGCCTATCTCAAATTCATGAAGACGTTCGAGCCGCTGCGTGGCTGGATCGACCGGCGCGAACCGCTTTCGGATACCGACGCGTTCACCGCCCGGATCCTGCTGATCCATCACTATCGGCGCGTGGTATTGCGCGATCCGCTGTTGCCGACCGCCTTGCTGCCCGCGGATTGGCCGGGCAGAGCGGCCCGCCAACTGTGCCGGGAGATTTACCGCGGATTGCTTGGCGCATCGGAACGATGGCTTGACCGCCACGGTTCCAATGAAACCGGGCCATTACCCGCCGCGGGCGAGGAACTGGCGAAACGGTTCGACGGTTGAAATAAAATATGTTACAAAAATTTCTTGCATTGAGAAAAATATGTTATATGTTTGGTTCTGCCTCCGAGGGGACTGGCCATGTACACGCAGGCGCTCAATACATCCGACGGTGAGGAACGGCATATCGAAGATGCCGCGCGCGCGGCGCAGTTTCAGGCGCGCATTGATGCCGACGACCGCATCGAGCCGAACGACTGGATGCCGGCGGCCTATCGCAAGACGCTGACGCGACAGATTTCCCAGCACGCCCATTCCGAGATCGTCGGCATGCTGCCGGAAGGCAACTGGATCACGCGCGCGCCGTCGCTGCGCCGCAAGGCGGCGCTGCTGGCAAAAGTGCAGGACGAGTGCGGCCACGGACTCTATCTCTATGCCGCCGCGGAGACCCTCGGCACCTCGCGCGAGGAATTGGTTGACCTGATGCTGGCCGGCAAGGCCAAGTATTCGTCGATCTTCAACTATCCCACGCTGACCTGGGCGGACATCGGAGCGATCGGCTGGCTGGTCGACGGCGCCGCCATCATGAACCAGATTCCACTGTGCCGCTGTTCATACGGACCCTATGCGCGGGCGATGATCCGCGTCTGCAAGGAGGAATCCTTTCATCAGCGGCAGGGTTTTGAGATCATGCTGACGCTGTCGCGCGGCTCGAAAGAACAGAAGGCGATGGCGCAGAGCGCGCTCGATCGCTGGTGGTGGCCGGTGCTGATGATGTTCGGGCCGCCCGACAAGGCGAGCCAGCACAGCGACATCTCGACCAAATGGAAGATCAAGCGGTTCTCCAACGATGAGCTGCGCCAGAAATTCGTCGATGCCACGGTGCCGCAGGCGCACTATCTCGGTCTCACCATTCCCGATCCCGGCATGACGCAGAAACCGGCGACCGGGCACTGGGAATACAGCGCGATCGACTGGGACGAGTTCAATCAGGTGCTCGCCGGCAATGGCCCGTGCAACCGCGACCGGCTCGCGACACGGCGCAAGGCCCACGATGACGGCGCATGGGTGCGCGAGGCCGCGTCGGCCTACGCCGAAAAGCGCAGGCAGCGGTTGGCGGCATAGAGCGCAGAAGAATTCAGGGAGGTCCATCATGGCCACGCCAAACGTTCCGCTGTGGGAAGTGTTTATTCGCAGCCGCAATGGCCTCGCGCACAAGCACGTCGGCTCGCTGCATGCCACCGATGCGACGCTGGCGCTCCAGGCGGCGCGCGACATCTACACCAGGCGCGGCGAGGGGCTGTCGATCTGGGTGGTGCCGTCGAACGCGATCACCGCGTCGGATCCGTCGGAGAAGGGCATGATGTTCGAGCCGGCGGAATCCAAGATTTATCGGCATCCGACATTTTATGATGTGCCCGACGAAGTCGGACACATGTGAAGAAATACTGACCTCATTCCCGCGTAACGGCTTAGCCGTTATCGCGTGAGGAGCTTGCGAAGCAAGCGTCTCGAAGGATGGGGGCAAAGCATGGACTCGCGGCCATCCTTCGAGACGGCGCTACGCGCCTCCTCAGGATGAGGCAGAACGGGCAGGTTGGTGAACATGGCTGTCGCTTCGATCCAGGTCTCCGAGACGCCGCTGGTACTGTACGCCCTGCGCCGCGCCGATGACGCGCTGATTCTGGGCCATCGGCTGTCGGAATGGTGCGGCCATGCGCCGATGCTGGAAGAGGACATGGCGCTGGCCAATATGGGCCTCGATCTGCTCGGCCAGGCGCGCGAGCTTTATTCCTATGCGGCCAAGGTCGAAGACAAGGGCAACGACGAGGACAGCTTCGCCTATCTCCGGGACGTCAGGCAGTATCGCAATCTGCTGTTGCTGGAGCAGCCGAACGGCGATTTCGCCCGCACCATGACGCGGCAGTTTTTCTATTCGGCGTTTGCGGACCTGTATTGGCGCGCGATGATGAAGTCCAAAGATGCAACGCTTAAGGCGATCGCCGCGAAATCCGAAAAGGAAAGCGCGTATCACCTGCGGCATTCGTCGGAATGGATGGTGCGGCTGGGCGACGGCACCGATGAAAGTCATCGCCGGGCGCAGACCGCGATCGACGATCTGTGGGCCTTCACCGGCGAAATGTTCGCAGCCGACGACAGCGAGCGCGGCCTGATCGAGTCCGGCGTCGCGATCGATGCCGCGACGCTGCGCCCGCAATGGCTTGCGACGGTATCGAATGTGCTGGCCGAGGCGACGCTCGTTCAACCCTGCAACGACTGGATGCAGCAGGGCGGCCGCAGCGGCCGGCACAGCGAGCATCTCGGGCATCTTTTGAGTGAATTGCAGTCGATGCAGCGGACCTTTCCGGGTGCCACATGGTGACGCGGGTTCGAGACGATCAGGATTTGCGGCAGCGCGCCTTCGACGTCGCGGCGCAGGTGGTCGATCCGGAAATTCCGGTTCTCACCATCGCCGATCTCGGCGTGCTCAGGAGCGTCGCGGTGACCGGTGGGTGCGTCGAGGTTACGATCACGCCGACCTATTCGGGCTGTCCGGCGATGAACATGATCACGCTGGAGATCGAACTGGCGCTGCAGCGCGAGGGCATCGGGAATTCAAGAGTGCGCACCGTGCTGTCGCCGGCCTGGACCACCGACTGGATGAGCGAAGACGGCCGGCGCAAGCTTAAGGATTACGGCATCGCGCCGCCGCAGGCCGGCAGCGGCCGCCGCGCGCTGTTCGGCACCTTGCAGGTGGCGTGCCCGCAATGCGGCTCCGACGATACCGAAGTGCTCTCCGAATTCGGATCGACCTCCTGCAAGGCGCTGTGGCGCTGCAGGAGTTGCCGCGAACCATTCGACTATTTCAAATGTCATTGATGGCCCGGTGGTAATGTCCGCATCGATCCCGCGTTTCCATCGGCTCACCGTGAGCGACCTGCGCCGCGAATCCAGCGACGGCGTCTCGCTCACCTTTGCGATTCCGCATGAGTTGGCTGACGACTATCGGTTTGCACCGGGCCAGTATCTCACGCTGCGCACTACCATGGACGGCGAAGAGGTGCGCCGCTCCTATTCGATCTGCTCCGGCCCCGATGACGGCGAATTGCGGATTGCGGTCAAGAAAGTCGATGGCGGCGCGTTCTCGAGCTGGGCCGCCGACCAGTTGAAGGCCGGCGACGAACTCGACGTCATGACGCCGACCGGGCGGTTCGGCATCGCCCACGCGCCAGAACAGGCGCGGGTCTATGCCGGCTTTGCCGCCGGATCCGGCATCACGCCGATCCTGTCGATCGTGAAAGGCGTGCTGGCGCGGGAGCCGAAAAGCCGGTTCTTTCTGTTCTACGGCAACCGCTCGACCGCCGGCATGCTGTTTCGCGAGGCGCTGGAAGAACTCAAGGACCGCTTCATGCAGCGGCTGTCGGTTTTCCATGTCATCTCCGGGGAGGAGCAGGATATTCCGATCCTGCACGGCCGTCTCGACGGCGAGAAGGTGAGGGTGCTGCTGCGCGCGCTGGTGCCGGCATCGAGTGTCGATCACGTTTTCATCTGCGGTCCGACCGGCATGAGCGAAGACATCGAGGCGACCTGCCGCGATATTGGCATCGAGCCGGAGCGGATTCACGTCGAGCGCTTCGTCTCCGGGCTTGGCGGCAGGCCGCGCCCGAAAGCGATCGTCCCGGTGACGGCGCCGGCCAAGGCGATCGCGTCGCTGATCATCGACGGCAAACGCCGCGACGTGCCGGTGGCTGCGGACGAATCCATTCTCGACGCGGCGTTGCGCGCCGGGATGGATCTGCCGTTCGCCTGCAAAGGCGGCATGTGCAGTACCTGCCGCGCCAAGCTGATCGAGGGCGATGCGCGCATGGAGGTGAACTATTCGCTGGAGCCATGGGAGCTCAGCGCCGGCTTCATCCTCACCTGCCAGGCGCGCCCGGTCTCCGACAGGGTCGTGGTTGACTACGACCATGTGTAGGTTCGCAACGACAACTTGAGCGTTTCCGCTGAAGCTAGAGCTGTTTGGACTTGGGTTGAATTGTCATTCCCGCGCTCCGTGCAGTGCGTCAGAGTTTGTCGTGCCCGGGCTTGTCCGGGCATCCACGTCTTCACTGAATCGCCGCAAGAAAGACGTGGATGGTCGGGACGAGTGCCCGGCCATGACGAGGAAATGCATCAACTGAACTGGAAGATGCTCCGAGCTCTGCTGTATCCAATCCTTACGTTTTCGGTCGCTTGTCGAACACGCGCTTGGCCTTGCCGAGCGAGCGTTCCAGCGTGTCCGGCGCCACGATCCTGACTTGCGTGCTGATGCCGATGGTATTCTTGATGAAGGCCGTGACTTTCTCCGCGTGATCAGGAAGACCGCTGCCGTCCCAGCGCTCCGGCCGGGCTTCCGCATGCACGATCATCTCGTCCATCCGGCCTTCGCGCGTCAGTTCGATGATGAAATGGCCGCCGCACCAGTCGGTGGCGAGCAGGACTTCCTCGATCTGGGTCGGGAAGACGTTGACGCCGCGCAGGATGATCATGTCGTCGGAACGTCCGGTGACCTTCTCCATCCGCCGCATTCCCGGACGCGCGGTGCCCGGCAATAGCCGCGTCAGGTCGCGGGTGCGATAGCGGATGATCGGAAACGCTTCCTTGGTCAGCGAGGTGAACACCAGTTCGCCCTTCTCACCGTCGGGCAGCACGGCGCCGGTCTCCGGATCGACGACTTCGGGATAAAAATGATCCTCCCAGATATGCAAGCCGTCTTTGGTCTCGACGCATTCCTGCGCTACGCCGGGGCCGATCACTTCCGACAGGCCGTAGATATCGGTGGCGTCCATGTCGAAGGCCCCCTCGATCTCGGCGCGCATCGCATTGGTCCATGGCTCGGCGCCGAAGATGCCGAATTTCAGCGATGATCGGCGCGCGTCGAGACCCTGCCGCTTGAATTCGTCGAGGATCGCCAGCATGTAGCTCGGCGTTACGGTGATGATATCCGGCTTGAAGTCGTTGATGAGCTGCACCTGCCGCTCGGTCATGCCACCGGACACCGGCACCACGGTGCAGCCCAGCCGTTCCGCGCCGTAATGCGCGCCAAGGCCGCCGGTGAAGAGGCCGTAGCCATAGGCATTGTGCATGATCATGCCGGTGCGGCCGCCGGCGGCACGGATCGAGCGCGCCATGACATCGGACCACATCTCGATGTCGGCCCTGGTATACCCGACCACGATCGGCTTGCCGGTGGTGCCGGACGAGGCGTGAACGCGGACCAGTTTTTCGCGCGGCACCGCGAACATGTTGAACGGGTAGTTGTCGCGCAGATCGGTTTTGACCGTGAACGGGAATTTCGCCAGATCGGAAAGCTGGCGAAAGTCTTTAGGATGCACGCCGTTGCGGTCGAACGCCGTTTTGTAGTGCGCAACGTTGCCGTAGGCGTGCGCCAGCGTCCACGCCATGCGTTTTGTCTGCAGCGCAACGATTTCATCGCGCGAGGCGCGCTCGGCGTCGTCCAGGACAGTACCGTTGCCGGTGGTCTTGAAGTGGGGTTTGGTCGAAGTCATCGACGTCGTCCTGTTGCAATGACTATTTCAATCCGGAGCCGTTTTCCGCAAGCGGCACCAGCGCGCCGCCGACGGTGCGGGAATGGCCGCGCAATTCCGCAATGGTGGCGCCGTCAGCGGTGACGCTGACGTCGTAAATGCCGGACCGGCCGGAGCGCGAGACTTCTCTCGCGGTTGCAATCAGGCGATCGCCAAGTTTGCCTGGCTTGATGAAGGAGATGTTGCCGTGCGCGGCAACCGTGCGTTCGTTGTGAGAGTTGCAGGCAAAGGCGAACGCCGAATCCGCCAGCGTGAAGATGAAGCCGCCATGGGCGATGCCATGGCCATTGACCATGTTGGGCTTCACCGTCATCGCCAGCTTGGCGTGGCCGGCCTTGATGTCGAGGATTTCCATGCCGAGGCCCTGGCTGGCGTCGTCCTCCTTCCACATCGCCTCGGCGCATGCCCGCGCGAGTTCGTCGGATGACCGCACGGCCTTGCTCACTGCGGCCTCCCGGTGAAATTCGGCGGCCGCTTGGCGATGAAGGCGTTCACACCCTCGGCATAGTCCGGCGTCCGTCCGGCTTGCCGCTGCAGATCACGTTCCAGGTCGAGCTGGGCGTCGAGGCTGTTGGTCGCGGACTTGGCAAACGCCTGCTTGATCATGGCGAGGCCCTGGGTGGGCTGGCTTGCCAGATGAGCGACCAGCGTTTCCGCTTCGGATGTCAGCTTGTCATCGTCGACCGCACGCCAGATCAGTCCCCAGTTTTCGGCGGTTTCGGCGCTGATCGGTTCGGCCAGCATGGCCAGCGCCTTGGCGCGAGCCTCGCCAATCAGCCGCGGCAGCAGCCAGGTGCCGCCGGAATCCGGGACCAAGCCGATCTTGGCGAAGGACTGGATGAATTTTGCCGATCGTGCGGCCAGCACGATATCGCAGGCCAAGGCGATATTGGCGCCGGCGCCCGCGGCGGTGCCGTTAACGGCGCACACCACCGGCTTGTTCATGGTGCGGATGCGGCGGACCAGCGGATTGTAGAAATTCTCGATGGTGGTGCCGAGATCGCCGGAAATGTCGCTGAGATCCTGCCCGGCGCAGAAGCCGCGCCCGGCCCCCGTCAGCAGCACGGCGCGGCAATCGATGTCCTGCGCGGCGTCATCGAGCGCCTTTGCCAGCGCCCGGTGCATCGCTTCATTGAACGCGTTCAGCCGATCCGGCCGGTTCAGCGTGACGACGCGCCAGGCTCCCCGGTTGTCGATCAGGATTGGATCCAAGGTTTCCTCCTGCCGTTCGGGCTCATTTGAACAAGCCTCTTGAATTGAACGATCGGTCAGTTAATTATTAGACGAAGCGACCATCGTGTCAACGGCTGTAACGCGGGTCAAATCGCGTTGCGAACGCCGCAGAAAAACCGGGAGGATTCTATGACCATCACCCTGCAGTGTCTTGCCCTGGATCGGTGGGTTGAGCCGAGCGGCGGCCTTGTCGATATTCCGAGCGCGGTGGATGGCCGGATCGTCGCCCGAGCCTCGAGCGCGGGCCTCGATTTCTCGGCGATGGTCAAACACGCACGCGAAGTCGGAGGCGAGGGCCTGCGCAAGCTGACATTTCACCAGCGCGCCGACATGCTGCGCGCCCTTGCCGCCTACCTCACCGAGCGCAAGGAACCGCTTTACAAGCTGGCTGGCGACACCGGCGCCAACCGGCGTGACAACCAGATCGATATCGAGGGCGGCATCGGAACGCTGTCGGCCTATGCCTCACGCGGCCGCCGCGATCTGCCGGACGGAAAATTCACCGTCGAAGGCGATGTGGAAAGCCTCTCCAAGGCCGGTGGCTTCGTCGGCCAGCATATCCTGTCGCCGCTGCATGGCGTTGCGGTTCACATCAACGCGTTCAACTTTCCCTGCTGGGGATTGCTGGAAAAGCTGGCGCCGGCGCTGCTGGCCGGCGTACCTGTCATCACCAAGCCGGCGACGGCTACGGCTTACGTTACCGAAGCGCTGGTGCGGTTGATCCATCAGTCCGGCATCCTGCCCAAGGGCAGCCTGCAACTGATATGCGGCGCCACCGGCGACCTCTTGGATCACCTCGGCGGTCAGGACGTGATCTCGTTTACGGGATCGATCGAGACCTCGGACAGGCTCCGGCGCCATCCGAACATCGCAAAACACTCGATCCGCTTTGTCGCCGAACGCGATTCGCTCAATGCCGCGGTGCTTGGCCCCGATGTGACGCCGGCCGAGCCGGAATTCGACCTGTTTGTTCGCGAGGTGATCCGAGAGATGACCGCCAAGACCGGTCAGAAATGCACGGCGATCCGGCGGATCCTGGTGCCGCGATCGCAGCAAGCCGCGGTCATCGCGGCATTGCAGGCAGGGCTGGCGCAGGTCAGGCTTGGCGATCCCCGCGCCGAGGACAAGGCGATGGGCCCGCTTGTCAGCCGAGCGCAGCGTGATGCCGTGCGCGCGCAGATCGCAACCCTGCAGACCGAGGCGGAGATCGTCTTCGGCGATCCGGACACATGTGCGGGCGAGGGGATCGATGTCGCCAAGGGCGCGTTCATGTCGCCGGTGCTGCTGCGCGCCAATGATCCCATGACGGCGCGGCGCATTCACGATACCGAGGCGTTCGGTCCGGTGGCGACGGTGATCGGCTATGACGATCTCGATCAGGCGATCGAGCTTACCGGGCGCGGCGAGGGCAGTCTGGTGGCGTCGCTGTTCACCTACGACCCGTTGGTGGCGGAGCAAGTGGTGCTTGGAATTGCGGCCTGGCATGGCCGGATCCTGATCGTGGATCGCGATTGCGGTAAAGAATCAACAGGTCATGGCTCGCCATTGCCGGGCCTGGTGCATGGCGGCCCCGGGCGCGCCGGAGGCGGCGAGGAACTTGGCGGCCTGCGCGGCGTGTTTCACTACATGCAGCGCACCGCGGTGCAGGGCTCGCCGGCGCGGCTGTCGGCGCTGACCGGGAGCTGGATCAAGGGCGCGCCGGCGCCGATTGCGGCGGTTCATCCGTTCAAGCGCGACTACGATCAACTGAGGGTCGGCGATACCATTGAAACCGCCGGCCGGCCGATCACGCTGGCGGATATCGAGCATTTTGCCGAATTCACCGGCGACAATTTCTATGCCCACATGGATGAAGCAGCGGCGAGGGCCAATCCGTTCTTTCCAGGCCGGGTCGCGCATGGCTACCTGATCCTGGCCTTTGCCGCCGGGCTGTTCGTCGATCCGGCGCCGGGTCCGCTGCTGGCGAATTACGGCCTCGACAATCTGCGTTTCCTGAAACCCGTGTCGCCCGACGACGTTATCCGGGTGCGGCTGACGGTCAAACAGAAATCGCCGGCGCGCAAACCGGAATACGGCGAGGTGCGCTGGGATGTCGAGGTGTTCAACCAGAACAGCGAAGCGGTGGCACGCTACGATCTGCTGACCATGAGCGCGCGGGCGGCGTAGATTCCGCCGTGGAAATCTGTCAGGAAAGCCCGCGCGCCGGCTCAGGCGCAGTGATGCCGCGAAGGTCCTGAATGACAATGATTTCCAAAAAATCCGCCGATTCAACGCACTCCGTCGAGGCGCGTTGTCTGCGTCTCCTCGAGAAGGCGGCCGAGCCCGCCGCGCTGACGCTCGCGATCGAGCGGCATACGATTTCGCCGGCCGCGGGCCAGGTGCTGGTCGAAGTGAAGGCGGCGGCGGTGAACCCTTCGGACGTCAAGGCCGCCACCGGGCTAATGCCATATGCGGTGTTCCCGCGCACGCCGGGCCGCGACTATGCCGGCGTGGTGATCGACGGCCCGGCGGAGTGGATCGGACGCGAGGTGTTCGGTTCCTCCGGCGATCTCGGCATCCGGCGCGATGGCACCCACGCCACGCATCTCGCCGTCGAAGCCGAAGCCGTGGTGGAGAAGCCGGCGAACCTGTCATGGGAAGAGGCTGCGGGGATCGGCGTTCCCTTCGTCACCGCGATGGAGGGGTTTCGTCGCGCCGGAATGCCCCATGCGGGCGAGACGGTTGTGGTGATGGGCGTCAACGGCAAGGTCGGGCAGGCCGCGGTGCAAATCGCCAGCTGGCACGGCGCACGCGTGCTCGGCGTGGTGCGCAGGGACGAGCCTTACGAAGGCCACACCAACTCGGCCGTCGAGGTGATCAATGCGTCAGCAACCGATGTTGCCACCCGTGTCCGCGAGCTGACCGATGGCAAGGGTGCCGGCATCGTGTTCAACACGGTGGGCGATCCGTATTTTCAGGCCGCGCATAAATCGCTGGCGCTGAGGGGGCGCCAGATCCTGATCGCCGCCATCGACCGCATCGTGCAATTCAACATCCTGGAATTCTATCGCGGCCAGCATACCTATGTCGGCGTCGACACGTTGGGGCTGTCATCGATCGCGACCGGGGCGGTGCTGAGAGAACTCGTCCCCGGCCTCGCCGGCGGGCATTTAAAACCGTATCCGATCAGGCAGGACGCGATCTATGCGCTGGAAGCGGCCAAGCAGGCCTATCTCGCGGTTGCCGGCTCTTCGCGCGACCGGGTGATTCTGAAACCGGCGGGCTAGAGTCGAATCCAATTGCATTGAAGTAATGCGGCGTTGCGGCAACGGCAGCGCGCTCCCTCTCCCATTGGGAGAAGTGATGAACTTGCGCGTTCGGCTTCGTTATTGATGGATTATACTCGAACAGTTCAATCCGCTGCCTGTGTCACGATACGAATCTCCGAAGTCAGGGTGCGATGCACCGGGCACTTGTCGGCGATTTCCATCAATTTCCTGCGCTGCTCGGCGTCGAGGGCGCCTTCCATGGCGATCACCCGATCGATCTGATCGAGCATCCCGGACTTGGTTTCGCATTCGGCGCAATCCTGCGCGTAGATCTTGCTGTGTTTCAGCGTCACGGTCACCCCCTCCAGCGGCAGCGATTTCCGGTCCGCGTACAGCCGCATGGTCATGGAGGTACAGGCGCCGAGCCCCGCGAGCAGGAAATCGTAGGGACCCGGTCCTGAGTCCTCGCCGCCGGCGGCTACGGGTTCGTCGGCCAGCAGGCGATGCGGCCCGATCGAGACCGTCTGCTGGAATTTGCCGGCGCGGGTTTCCTGCACCACAACGTTGCGCGGCGCTTCGCCGAGATCGGCTGACGGTTTCGCTGCGACGGGATCGAGATAGCGCTCTGCCCAGGCGGCGATGACGTCGGCGACATAGATGGCGTCGCGCTGCTGGGTCAGCAGATGGTCGGCGCCGGCCAACGACACGAAACTCTTCGGATGTCTCGCGGCGACGAAGATTTTGGTGGCGTTGTCGATGCCGACGGTATCGTCGGTTGGCGCGTGCATGATCAGCAGCGCCTTGTTGAGCCTGGTTACCTGCGCCATCAGATTGTGTTCGGCGATGTCGTCGAGGAATTCGCGTCGGATGTGAAACGGACGGCCCGCGAGCGAGACCTCGACCTTGCCATGCTTGCGGATGTCCTCGATGCGATCGGCGAACAGTCCGGTGACGTGGGCCGGATCGGAAGGTGCGGCGATGGTGACGACCGCTTTGGCGTCCGGAATCTGCGCGGCGGCGGCGAGGATCGCCGCCCCGCCGAGGCTGTGGCCGATCAGGATTGCCGGCGCCTTGCGGGTCTCGCGCAGATGGTCGGCGGCATGCACGAGATCCGCGACATTGGACGAGAACGTGCTGTTGGCAAAATCGCCCTCGCTGGAGCCGAGGCCGGTAAAGTCGAAGCGCAATACCGCGATGCCCTTTGCGGCCAATGCGAGCGCGATGCGCCTGGCCGCCAGCACATCCTTGCCGCAGGTGAAGCAATGCGCGAACAGCGCATAGGCAATGGGCTCACCCTCCGGCAAGTCCAGCGATGCCGCCAGTTGCTGGCCTTCCGAGCCCTGAAACTGGAAACGTTGAACAGGCATGCTCGGTCTCCATGATCGGGTGGTCGCGTCAGTCGCCGGAATATCGCTGCTCCTGCCACGGGTCGCCGCGGTTATGATGTTGAGATAGTATGATTTTCGTCTCTTTATTTAGACCTAATGGGTGTGGTCGAGCAACCTCTGAGGGGTAGCGCAAACATGATGCGCTCCCGCGTCTACCAATTCCTCTTTACTGCCGTAACCATAGAGGACGCCCACGGCGGTCATTCCATTGTTTCTCGCTCCAATCATGTCGTGACTCCGGTCTCCGATCATAATTGCCTGCAGTGGATCAACACGCGTCGTCTGGAGGGCGTAACTCAAAAGGTCGGTCTTGTCGCAACGTCTGCCATCCAGTTCGGAACCAAACACGCGTTCAAAATAGCCCTTCAACTTGAAGTGATCAATAATGCGCTCGGCGTAGACACCGGGTTTGCTGGTCGCAACAAACAGGCGCCGGCCTGACCCCGCGAGCACAGCTAATGTGTCTTCGATACCGGGGTAGATTTCATTCTCGAAGATACCGATGTCGGCAAACCGCTCTCGGTAAAGCGACAGCGCGGTATCCGCCAGTTCTTCGTCGCCGCCAAGCAGCTTCTTCAAACTGGCGTGAAGCGGAGGACCGATACACCACGTCAATTCATCTTCCGGCGGGGCTGCATGATCAAGCTTGCTGAGGGCATATTGAATCGAACGAGTAATTCCGATTTTTGGATCTGTTAGCGTTCCATCGAGATCAAAATAGATTGGGGTCATCTTGGCCAATGCTCGTTGAAGGCGTGAGGCGAAGTCGAATTAGTCGCTGTCGTAACGCTGCTCTTTCCACGGGTCTCCCCGGTTGTGATAGCCGCGGACTTCCCAATAGCCGGGCTTGTCCGCGGTGAGGAATTCGATGCTCTGCAGCCATTTCGCGCTTTTCCAGAAATACAGATGCGGCACCACCAGGCGCACCGGGCCGCCGTGATCGCGTTCGATCGGCGCGCCTGACCAGGAATGGGCGAGCAGCGCATCCTCGGCAGCAAAATCTTCCAGCGTGAGGTTGGTGGTATAGCCATCGTGGGAATGCAGCACCACGAAGAGGGCGTCCTCGCGCGGCTGGCAGGCATTGAGGAGATCGCGGGTGGCGAGACCCTCCCACTGGTTGTCGTAGCGCGACCAGGTGGTCACGCAATGGATGTCGGATGTGGACTGCGTCTGCGGCTGCGCCGTGAATTGCGTAAAATCCCAGAAGATCGGATGTTCGACCGCGCCGTAGACGTCCAGCCGCCAGCGCTCGCGGGAAATCTCCGGGGTGAGGCCGAGATCCAGAACCGGCCAGTCCCTGGTCAAATGCTGCCCCGGCGGCAACCGCTGCTGTTCCGGGCGCGCGACCTTGCCGGTCAGAAAACGGCCTTCGCGGGCCCAGCGCTGCTTGCTGCGCGTGAGCTTGCTGTCCGGGGGCGGCTCAATGCTGTCGTCGGTCATCGTCGCCGCCGCTCCAATACCGGCTTTAGGTCAGCCGTCATTCGTGACGGTGCATCGCCGACGCATGTTTGGTATCGCGCATCGTTGCGTAGATGATGAGCGAAAGGAAGATCATGCCGGACAGATAATAATAGAACCAGTGCTCATGTCCCAGGCTCTTGAAATACAGCGCAATCGCCGGCGCGGTGCCGCCGAACACCGAGACCGTGATCGCGTAAGGCAGTCCGACGCCGAGCGCTCGGACGTTGGTCGGAAACAACTCGGCCTTCACGATGGCGTTGATCGAGGTATAGCCGGCGACAAAAATCCACGCGGCGCAAATCAGAAAAAACGCCGTGAGCGGCGATTTGGTGGCTTGCAATGCCGTCAGTATGGGCACGGTCGACACCGTGCCGGCGACGCCGAAAAAGATCAGCAGCGGCTTGCGGCCGATGCGATCGGAGAGCGCGCCATAGAGCGGCTGCAGGATGGTTGCGAAGATCAGCGTGCCGAAAATCACGAAAGTGGTCTGGTCTGCAGTGAGGCCGACCGACAATTTGACAAAAGTCTGCATGTAGGTGGTGAAGGTGTAGAAGGCGGCGGTACCGCCGGCGGTCAACCCGATCACCAGCAGCAGCTCGCGCGGATATTTCAGCAGGCCGCGGATCGAGCCGGTCGGTTTGGCGATCTTCCTGGCTGTGACGAAAGCGTCGGTTTCATGCAGGTTGCGCCGCATCACGGCCGCGAAGATCGCCAGCAGCGCGCCGATCACGAAGGGAATTCGCCAACCCCATTGCATCAATTCCTCAGGCGTCAAGAACACCTTTTGCAGTAACAACAGAACAATGATCGCGGTGAGCTGTCCGCCGATCAGGGTGACGTATTGAAAGCTGGAGTAGAAGCCGCGATGCTTGGCGTCGGCGACTTCGCTGAGATAGGTGGCGCTGGCGCCGTATTCGCCGCCGAGGCTCAGCCCTTCAATGATTCGAGCCGCCGCCAGCAGTGCCGGCGCGGCCAGGCCGATCGAGGCATAGGTCGGCGTCACCGCGATGATCAGCGAGCCGAAACACATGCAGAGCACCGAAAGGGTCAGCGACAGCCGCCGGCCGTAGCGATCGGCGATAAAGCCGAACAGCCAGCCGCCGAGCGGACGCATCAGGAAGGTCGCGGAAAACAGCACGGCGGCGTTGAGCTGCTGCACCACCGGATCGCTTTGTGGGAAGAATGCCGGCGCGAAATACAGCGCGAACGCCGTATAGGCGTAAAAATCATACCACTCGACGAGATTGCCCATCGAGCCGATGAAGATCGACTTGATCCGGCGCTCGACGTCGGCCAGAACCAAATGATCGTCTGCCGCACTTGCGGCAATTTGATCCGTCACGTGTCGTTCTCCTGCAAATCATCTAGTCAACGCCCTTGTCCGATGACATGGCTCAAGAGCCGATGCAATCGATTGTGCTGCGGGGCCGGGAAATCTGCCAACCGGGCTTCGCAGCCAGCCACGCCTTAAGGGGTGTTGCCCAGCAGCAGCGGCAATTGTCGCGGTCCGCGCACGGTGCCTTCCGACCAGGTTACCTCCCCGGCCGGGTCAAGGCGGAAATCGGGAATCCGCTTCAGCCATTCCTCGATCGCGACGGTCATTTCCATCCGCGCCAGATTGGAGCCGACGCAGCGATGAATCCCGAGGCCGAAAGCGGCGTGGCGATTCTCCTTGCGATCGATGATGACCTTGTCGGCATCGGGAAATACCGCGGGGTCGCGGTTGGCGGCGGGAAACGACAGCAGCACCATGTTGCCGGGCTTGACCGGGCAGCCACTGATCACGGTCTCCTTCATCACCTCTCGCGCCATCGTCACAGGTGCATAGGCGCGCAAAAATTCCTCGATCGCGGTCGGAAGCAACTCCGGTTCGGCGATCAGACGATCGCGATCCGCGGGCGTTTTTGCCAGATGCCAGAGCGAGGCCCCGATCGCGCTCCAGGTGGTGTCGATGCCGGCGATCAGCAGCAACCGCAGGGTGCCGAGCACATGGGCGTCCGACAGCGGCTGGCCGTCCTTGTCCCGGGCTGTCATCAGGGTCGAGATCAGGTCGTCGGTGGGCTTTTCCTTGCGCTGCGCGATATGGCCGGCGAAATACGCGCTCATATCGTGGATCGCCCGCATCAGAATCTCTTCGTCGCTGATGCCGAGTTCGAGGATCTCGTGGATCCATTTGATGAACAGGTCGCCGTCCTGTTCCGGAATGCCGAGCATGTGGGCGATCGCGCGCACCGGAATGTGCCTGGTGTAGCGCGCCGCGGCGTCGACCCTGCCGTCGTTGATGAAGCCCTCGATCAGTTCGTTGCAGATCGAGCGAACCCTGGGTTCGAGCTTTTTCATCGCATCAGGAGTGAACGGCGGCAGCAGCAATTGCTTGGCGGGCTTGTGTTCGGGCGGGTCCGAGGTGATCGGCGGCGACGTCTGGGTAATGTCGGGGCGGACATCGCGCACTATCACGCGACGCGACGAGAAATGTTCGGTGTCATATGAGATTTGTTTCACCGCTTCATAGGTGGTCGGCATGTAGCAGCCGAGAAAACGCCTGGTATGGACCACCGGGCATTCGGCGCGCAGTTCGTCCCAGATCGGGAACGGATTTTCGGTCCAGCACGGATCGGTATGGTCGAAATCGTGAACCCAATCGGTCACGGGAGAATGATGCGTCATCGGGCAATCTCCTCTGGATGAATTTCGGCCTGGTTATCCAGGCTCTCGTTGTCTGACGGACCGGTTTGAAAAAGTCCTTGTTCAATCTTCGATGATTTCAACGGCAAATTCCGGGCAATTGGCCTGCGCCAGCCATGCCTTTTGCTCCAGTCCCGCCGGGACGGTGCCATCGCCGATTTCGTGGGCATTGCCGAATTCGTCGAGGTTGAAAATCTCGGGCGCCAGCGATTTGCAGCGGCTATGCCCCTGGCACTTGTCCTGATCGACATGGATTTTAAGCTTTCCAGCCATCGCTTCTACTCCCTTGGTGACGACAGCACTTGATCGGTGCGTTGGTGTCGTGTGTTCAATCGTTCAAGCACATTGTGGCGTGCCGGACATCCCCGGGGCAGATCGGCACGGGCCGAGGCCGGTTGCGGATTATAGGGGCGAATGCGCCGAGTGCCAGTGCGCATCCCCGGACTTCCCTTACGCCATGCCGCGCGGATCGATCGGCGTGGTGTCGCGCAGGCCCAGAATGTCCTCCAGCACTTTGGCCCCGGCGAGAAGTCGCGCCTCGCCACGCGGCGGCGCCACCATCTGCAGCCCGACCGGAAGTCCGGTCGAGGTAAAGCCGCACGGCAGCGATAGCGCCGGACAGCATACCAGCGTGATCGCATAAACGATCCCGAGCCACTCGATATAATTGTTGAATTTCCTGCCGCCGCACTCCGCGACATAGCGCTGCTCGACCGGAAAAGGTGTGACGATGGTGGCGGGCGCCAGCAGCAGGTCGTAGTTCCCGAAGAATTCGAGCGTGCGGACGGTCATGGCGACGCGTTGCGCCTGGGCACGCTCCAGATCCGCCATGGTCAGCTTGAGACCCTCTTCGATGTTCCAGATGACTTCGGGCTTCAGCAGGTCGCGTTTGTCGCTGCGCAGCAATGCGGCCTTGGTCAGGGCGTAGTCATAGGCGCGCAGCACATGGAAGCATTCATGAGCCTCGCGTAGATCGGGATGCGCCTCCTCGACGATGACGCCGGCATCGGCAAAGCGCATGGCAGCCTTTCGCGTGATGGCGGCGACCTCGGGATCAACCGGCGTGATGCCGAGATCGGGCGAATAGGCGATCCGCTTCGGGCGCGCGCTTGAGCGAACCGCTGAGCGAAATGACGCCCGCAGGGCCGGCAGCGAGAGCGGATCGGCCGGATATTCGCCGCTCATCGCATCGAGCAGCAGCGCGAGATCCTCGACGTTGCGCGCCATCGGACCGTGGACGCTGATGGTGCGATCGACCTGGGCTCCGAGGCTATGGGCGACACGGCCGATGCTCGGACGCAGGCCGACCACGCCGCAGAAGCTGGCGGGATTGCGCAGCGAACCGCCGAGGTCGGTGCCGTGCGCAAGCCACGCCGTGCCGCTGGCCAGCGCCGCGGCGGCGCCGCCGGAGGAGCCGGCGGCGGAACGCGACAGATCCCAGGGGTTGCGGGTGGCGCCGAACACCTCATTGAAGGTATTGGCGCCGGCGCCGAATTCAGGGGTGTTCGACTTGGCATAAATCACCCCGCCATTGGCTTCCAGATGGTCGACCAGGAGATCGGAGCGGGCGGGGACATGGTCCTTGTAGATCGGCGAACCCTGCGTGGTCAGCACGCCCGCGACCGCAGTCAGATCCTTGATCGGTACCGGCATGCCCGCCAGCAGGCCGCGCTCGCTCAGCGGCTTTTTCATCAGATCCCTGGCCCGGGCCCTGGCGCGGTCGAAGCACAGTGTCGGCAGCGCATTGACCTTGCCGTCGACCTCCGCGATCCGTGCCTCCAGCACGTCAAGCAGGTCGAGCGGCGTGACTTCGCCGGCGTTCAGTTTTGCCACAATCGCGCACGCCGTCGCGTGGACCAGGCCCTGATCAGATGTCATTCAAGTCTCCGCACTGATTCCGCATTTTTTGATCGATCGAGGATGATAAAGCCGTGTAGACCATTTTCCGGAAAAAGGGGAATCGCCGGCATCGTTGCTGGCAATGTGATGGGTGGGTGCAACAATGAATATACCATTCGGCGCCACTGACTGGCGATCCATGAGCCAAAACGAGCGCGACCTCGGGCTCAACAACTCCGTCGCGGTGGCGGGCAGCGGCGAGATCGTCGCCGGCTGGACCCAGCGCTCTGCCGAGTTGCGGGCGCGCCATGGCGCGCATCTCGATCTTCGTTACGGTCCGCGCGAGCGCAATCGGATCGATTTCCTCAAAGCCGCCGACCGCGGACCGACGCTGGTCTTCATCCATGGCGGCTATTGGCAGATGCGTGCAAAGGAAAACGTCACGCTGTTCGCGGGCGGCCCGATGGCGCATGGCATCAATGTTGCGCTGATCGGCTATACGCTCGCGCCGGACGCGACGCTTGACGAGATCGTCGCCGAAATCCACGCCGGACTGGATTTTCTGGCCGAGCAATTGCCCACGCTTGGCGGCGATGCCAGGCGCATCGTGGTGTCCGGCTGGTCCGCGGGTGGACACCTCGCAGCGATGGCGCTCGGGCATCCGCAGGTGAAAGCGGCGATGGCGATCAGCGGTATCTACGATCTCGAGCCGATCCGCCATAGTTACCTCAACGCCAAGCTTGGACTCGATGAGGCGATGTCGCTGCGCAACTCGCCGCTGCTGCAGGCCAGCGGCGCGGCCGCGCCGCTTTCCCTGGCGGTGGGCAGCGCCGAATTGCCGTTGCTGCGCCGGCAGACCGCCGATTTCGCCGCGCATCGCGCTAAACATACCGTCACGGCGGGGAATATGGCCGGGCTGCTGGCGCGGTTTTCGGAGCTCAAGCGCAAGGCGATGGTGCGGACGGGGAAGAGCTATCCGATCAAGCTAGATAGAGCGTGATGAATCGAGGTTGAACCCGTCATTGCGAGCCACCGGGTCGCGCGATTGCGGGCCCGATGACAGGCTCCGCGAAGCAATCCAGAACTTCGCAGGGAGGACTGGAATCTTCGTCGCTGACGCTCCTCGCAATGACGGCAGACGCAATTGCAATCGTCTGGCTCTAGCTCCACCAGCCGGCGCTGATGCCGCCATCCACGGTGAAGATCACGCCCGAGGTGTAGCCGGAGCGGTCGGAGGCGAGGAAGGTCATCAGGTCGGCGATTTCCCGCGCGTAAGCGGGCCGCTCGAGCGGAAAGTCCTTCTGCAGCTCCCTGTAGCGATTTTCATCGCCGAGCTGGCTCTTTGCCCGCGTCTTCATCAGCGTGACGTGGCGGTCGGTTCCTACCGGTCCCGGATTGATGCCGACGACGCGGATGTTGTCGGCAAGGCTCTTGCCGCCGAGCGCGCGGGTAAACGCCATCAGCGCCGCGTTGCCGACGCTGCCGCAGATATAATTGGCGTCGAATTTTTCACCGGCGGCGCCGATGTCGTTGATGACGACGCCGTGACCGCGCGCCTTCATCTGCGCATAGATCAGCCGCGTCAGATTGATGAAGCCGAAAATCTTGAGCTCCCAGGCGTGACGCCAGGTCGGCTCGTCGATCTTGTCGATGGAGCCGCCCGGAATATCGCCGGCATTGTTGACGAGGATGTCGATATCGCCGGCTGCGGCGGCAAGTGCTGCGAGGTGGTCCGGCTTGCGCAGATCGACTGCATGCACGGCGACCTCGACGCCATGCGCGGTGCGCAGCTTTTTCGCGAGCGCTTCCAGCGCGTCGGCGCTGCGGGCGGCGAGGCGGAGATGGCAACCTTCTTCCGCGAAGGCTTCGGCAGCCGCGGCGCCGATCCCCTTCGACGCACCGGTGATCAGGACGCGCTTGCCTCGCAGATGGAGATCCATGGATGTGCTCTTGTGTTTTGCGGTTGCGTCAATAGCGGGGCGCCATGCAGACGAGAGAATTCACAGATAACCCTCGCCGGCTTCGGCGGCAAATCGTCCGGGATCGCCTTGCCAGACGATGCGCGCGTGTTCCAGCACATAGACCCGGTCGGCATGGGGCAGTGCGAAGGTGACGTTCTGTTCCCCGAGCAGCACGGTGATGTCGGTGGTCTGCCGCAGCTTTTCCAGCGCCTTCGACAATTGTTCGAGAATGACCGGCGCCAGTCCCAGCGTCGGTTCGTCGAGAATGAGGATTTTGGGCCGCATCATCAGCGCGCGGCCGATCGCCAGCATCTGCTGCTCGCCGCCGGAGAGCGTCTGCGCCATCTGGCCCTGACGCTCCTTCAGGATCGGGAACAACTCGAACAGCCACGTCATCTGCGTGGTTTTTGCATCGTCCGAAAGATGCTGGCCGCCGAGGTCGAGATTTTCCCGCACGCTCATCTCGCCGAACAGTTCGCGCGATTCCGGGCACTGGACGATGCCGCTGCGGGCGATCCGGGCCGGGCTGGTGCCGCGCAGCTTCTCGCCGTCACGCACGATCTCGCCGCTATAGGGCAGGAATCCCGAAATGGTGTTGAACAGCGTGGTCTTGCCGGCGCCATTGAGGCCGACCACCGAGACGAATTCGCCGTGGTGGACATGGATCGAGACATTTTCCAGCGCCTGCGCCTTGCCATAGTGCACGCTGACATTCTCGACCTGCAGCAGCGGCACCTCGTCCCTGAAGCTGGTTTCGGGACGTGCCGAGGTCTCGATGGCGCCGCCGAGATAGACCCGGCGCACGGTCTCGTTGCGCATCACCTCGTCGGCGCGGCCGGTAACGATCTCCTCGCCGAGATACATCGCCAGCACCCGGTCGACCAGGGCGGCGACGCTTTTGACGTTGTGATCGACCAGCAGCACCGCGCGGCCCTCATCGCGAAAACTGCGGATCAGTTCGGAGAAGGTGCCGACTTCGCCCAGCGTCAGGCCAGCGAAGGGTTCGTCGACCAGCACCACCCTGGGGTCGCGGGCGATGGCCTTGGCGAGTTCGAGCCGGCGCAGGTCAGCAAACGGCAGTGTGGGCGGGCGGCGGTTCATCACCGCCGCGAGGCCAACGCGCTCGGCGATCCACCTGGCGCGCTCGGTGAGAACCTTGTCGGCGAACAGCATGAACAGGCTGTCCGGCAGCAGCGCCACCATGATGTTTTCCAGCACGGTCTGCCGGTTCAGCGGCCGTGAGTGCTGGAACACCATGCCGAATCCCTTGCGCGCGATCTTGTGCGCGGGCAGGCCGGCGACGTTTTCTCCCAGAAAGACGACTTCGCCCGCGGTCGGGCGCTCGATGCCCATGATCGCCTTCATCGCCGTGGATTTGCCTGAGCCGTTCGGACCGATCAGGCCAAAAATCTCGCCGCCGCGCAGATCGAAGCTGAGATTCTTGACCGCGGTGAGACCGCCGAAACGTTTGATCAGGCCGCGGACTTCGAGCACGGGAGCGTTGTTGTTGGTCGCGTCCATTACGAGCGGGCCTCGCGCGACAGGGCCGCTCCAAGGAAACCGCCGGGGAAGAACAGGATCACGAGCAGGGCGACGGTCGAGACGATGAAGGTCGCCAGTTCGCCGGTCGGCCGCAGGAACTCGCCGGCAACGATCAGGAAGATGGCGCCGAGCGCGGCGCCAAGCACCGTGCGGCGTCCGCCAAGCACCGCGGCCACGATGACATTGACGCCGACCGCGACGTCAACCACGGTGCCGACCGAGGCGGTGCCGAAATAGAACACCAGCAGCGCGCCCGACAGCCCGGAGAAGAATGCGCTCACCACGAAGGCGGCGAGCTTGTGCTTGACGATGTTGAAGCCGAGCGCGCCGGCCTGAACCGGATCCTGTCCGCTGGCCTGCAGCACCAGGCCGATCGGCGATTGCGACAGGCCGTAGAGGACGATCGCGCTGATGGTCATGAAACCGAGCGCAATCCAGTAGTTCACGCCGGCGTCGATCGAAATCACGTCGGGGATGGTGAGGCCGATTTCGCCGCCGGTGAGGTCGGCGAACACCACGACGAAATTCTGCAGCATCAGCACCGCAACCAGCGTGGTCAGTCCGAAATACGGACCGCGCACCCGAAGCGCGGGAAGCGCCAGCACAAAGCCGGCGATCACCGACGCCGCAGCGCCGAGCACGATGCACAAATAGACCGACCAGCCATATTGGTTGTTGAGGATGCCGGCGGTGTAGGCGCCGACGCCGATCAGGAAGGTCGGGCCGAAATTGACCTCGCCGGCGAAGCCGAACAGCAGGTCCCACGACATCGCGAACACGCCGAAATAATAGGCGACCGTGAGCAGGCCGAGGATATAGCCGGAGACGTAGAGCGGCAGCGTCGAGGCCACGATGACGACGCCGAGCGAGATCCAGAACAGCCGGGTTTTGAAGAACGAGCCCATGCTCATCGTCTCCCGAGCAGGCCCTGTGGCCTGATGTACATCACGACGACCAGCAGAAAAAGCGCTCGCGGTCAACGGGCCGACGCTGTAGGAACTCACTCCGAGAAACATCCCGAGCAGCACCCCGGCGATGCCGGCGAGTGTGCCGTAGATCGCCCACACCACGACGTAGATGTTGGTCAGCTCGAGCCCGAGCAGGGTGACGCCGCGCGGGTTCATCGACGCCGCCAGCACCGCTTTCCCGGTTCGCGTGCGATTCACCAGAAGCCAGAGCAGCGCGATCACCAGGCAGCAAACCACGGCCGTGAAGATTTCGTTCCTTGGCGTGCGTACGCCCAGGATATCGACCACGCCTTCGACGATCGGCAGCACGGTCTTGGCGTTGTTGGTGAAGAAATACGCGATGACTTCCTGGATCATGATTCCCCACAGCAGCGTGCCGGTGAGAACGAAGATTTCCTTTTCCTCGTTGGGAATGCGATTTGATCTCTGGATCGGCTGCACGACTGCGAAGTAGGTGATCAGAGAAGCCACCAGCGCGGTGACCACGCCGATGGTGGCGCCCGCATAGGTGCCGACATGCAGCACGCTGGGAGCGGCCCAGGCCGCGACCGCCGCCAGCACCATGATGGCACCATGCGAGAGGTTGAGGACACCGGACACGCCGAAAATCAGGGTGAAACCCGTCGCGCCAAGCGCATACAGCGCGCTGATGGCGAAACCGTCGATCAGAATTTGCAGGGCAAGCATCTACTACGCCGCGGCCATACAAGCCGTCACTCGAGGGACTTCAGGAAACAGAATGCTCCCGGGCGAACCCGGGAGCATGTCGTCTCAGTTCGTCGTGATCTTGACGAAGCTTGGGAACTTGATCTGAGCTTTGGCGATTTCCGGCGGCCAGACGCTGGTCTGTGCGCCGTCCTGCCATTGCAGCATCAGCCCGGTGATCAGGCCCTTGCCGTATTTCAGGCCGTGGGTGAACTGGTCATCCTTGCCGTAGAATTGGATGCGGCCAATGGTGCCCTCCCAATCGGTTTTCTCCAGCGCTTCCACCAGCTTGTCGGCGTCGGTCGATCCGGCCCGCTTGATCGCATCGGCGATGTAGTAGACCTCGTCATAGGAGGTGTAGCCGGCGTAGGACGGATAATTGCCGAACTTCTTCTTGAAGCCTTCGGCAAAGGGAATCGACTTTGGCGTCACCGCCACGCCCGGACCGGAGACGCCCTGATAGAGCACGCCGTCCGAAGCGTTGTTGGTGTCCTTGCCGAAGGTCGAATTGGTGGCCTGCGAGCTGATGCCGAGCATCGGGATCGGCACTTGCTGGTTCTTCCACTGCACGGTGGGCTGCACGCCGACGTGGGAAATGCCGGTGATGATCACGTCGGGCTTGGCGCCTTCGATCTTGTTGAAGATCGGGGTGAAGTCGGTGGTGTCAGGCGAAAAGCGGATATGGTCGAGCACCTTCAGCCCGATCTTGGGCAGGCATTCCTCGTAGCCGATGTCGAGCGGCTTGGTCCATGCCGCGTCTTCGCTCATGATGACGGCGGTCTTCATCTTCTTGCCATCGACCAGAAGATCCTTGGCGGCGTCGCACACCGACATCGCCAGCGCCGCCGATGTCAGGTAGCCATGGAAGGTGTATTTGTTCTTCTCTCGTAATCCTTGTTGATGCTCTTGGTGATCTCGTTGGATGCAGCACCCGGGGTGATGAAGGGGGTCTTCAGTCGCGACGCCCATGGCATCAGCGCCAGCACCACTTCGCTGATGTAGCTGGAGATCACGGCGTGGACCTTGTCCTCGTTGACCGCCCGCTGGAATGCGCGAACCGAGTCAGCCGACGAACTGTGATTGTCGTAAGTGACGATTTCGATCATGCGTCCGTCGACGCCGCCCTTGGCATTGATCTCGTCCGCGGCCAGCTGTGCCGCCTGCGGGATCGAAGCGCCGGCAATGGCCTGGGCCTCGGCGATGACGCCGATCTTGATGGGGTCAGCGGCGAAGGCCACGCTGGCCCCGAAGCCGAGCGCGGTCGCGGCCAGCAAGGCGCGCACAGACCACGAAGAAGAACTTCGTATCGTCATGATTTGATTTCCTTTTCCCTGGATCGGCTCTTTGGCCGGGCTCTTCGAGTAGCGTCGTTCCAATTGTAACTTGGCTGACGACCACGGCAAGCGAAACCGCCTTAAACAGATCGTTTAGGTAGAACCGATCAACGCTGCAGTGCAGCGTTGATCCGCGGACGCGTTTGGTCCACATGCAGTCGGGTGATTTCTTGCGAGCCGGCCGACCGTCATGACAAGGTGACGCGCCTTCCCGCCGGTCCCAACCCTAAAAGGAAACCAAAGTGAGCAGCGGAACAAAAGAATACCGGATCGCGGTCATTCCCGGCGACGGCATCGGCAAGGAAGTGGTGCCGGAAGGCCTGCGCGTGCTGGAAGCGGCGGCGAAGAAGCACAGGGTCAAGGTGCATTTCGACCATTTCGATTTCGCATCCTATGATTATTACGCCAAGCACGGCCAGATGATGCCGGATGACTGGAAGGCGCAGATCGGCGCGCATGACGCGATCTATTTCGGCGCCGTCGGCTGGCCGGCGAAAATTCCCGATCACATTTCCTTGTGGGGCTCGCTGATCAAATTCCGCAGGGAGTTCGATCAATATGTCAACCTGCGCCCGGTCTGGGTGGTGCGCGAAAATACCGAAGGCGAGTATTCGTCGGTCGGTGGCCGCATGTTCCCGGACACGCCACGCGAATTCGTCACCCAGCAAACGGTGATGACGCGGATCGGCGTCGATCGCATTTTGAAGTTTGCCTTCGAACTGGCGCAGTCGCGGCCGAAGCGGCATCTGACCTCGGCGACCAAATCCAACGGCATTTCCATCACCATGCCGTATTGGGACGAACGCGTGGAAGCGATGGCCAAGGCCTATCCCGAGGTCAAATGGGACAAATATCATATCGATATTCTAACCGCGAATTTCGTGCTGCATCCGGACTGGTTCGACGTCGTGGTGGGGTCGAACCTGTTCGGCGACATCCTGTCCGACCTCGGTCCGGCCTGTACCGGTACGATCGGCATCGCGCCGTCGGGCAACATCAATCCGGAGGGCGATTTTCCGTCGGTGTTCGAGCCGGTGCATGGTTCGGCGCCGGACATCGCAGGCCAGGGCATCGCCAATCCGATCGGCATGATCTGGTCGGGCGCGATGATGCTGGAGCATCTCGGCGAAAAGTCCGCGGCGGCATCGATCGTCAAAGCGATCGAGCGGACGCTTGGCGAACGCACTTTGCGCACCCGCGACCTCGGCGGCCAGGCCGACACCGGTGCCTGCGGCAAGGCGGTGGCGGAGATGGTGGAGTAGGGGACTTATCTGAAGTGAAGGTCGGGTGACTCGTTGTTCTGCGTCATGGCCGGGCTCGTCCCGGCCATCCACGTCCTTCTTGCGGTGAGTCAGTAAAGACGTGGATGCCCGGCACAAGGCCGGGCATGACGAACGAGAGGTGAGCGGCTTACTTCCCCTTCGCGATCCGTCGGCAATGCTGCAGCGCCGCTTCGATCAGATTCTCGCTCGCTTCCGGGGTGCGGAATGCCGAATGCGCCGACAGGGTGACGTTGGCAAGTCTCGTCAGCGCATGATCGGCGGGCAGCGGCTCGGTGGTGAACACGTCGAGCCCGGCGTGACGCAGATGGCCGGATTTGAGCGCGTCGATCATCGCGGCTTCGTCGACCAGCGCGCCGCGCGCGGTGTTGACCAGAATTGAACCCGGCCGCATCGCCTCGATGCGCGCCCGGTCAAGGAAGCCGCTTGTATCGTCATTGAGCAGCAGATGCAGCGAAACCACGTCGCTCTGCGCCAGCAGCGTGTCGATGGAGACGAACTCGACGCCGGGATGCTCTTTCGGGCTTCGGTTCCAGGTCAGCACGCGCAGACCGCAGCCTCGCGCGATGCGCGCGACCTCGGCGGCAATGCCGCCGAATCCGATCAGCCCAAGGGTCTTGCCGGTGAGCTGCATGCCGTCTTCGCGCAGCCAGTTACCGGCGCGCATCTCGCGGTCCATCTGCGCAAGGCCTCGGGCACCGGCCCACATCAGTGCGATGGCACATTCCGCCACCGCGGTGTCGCCGTACCCCCTGATCAGGTGAACCTCGATGCCAAGCTCCGCCAGTTGTTCCGGATTCATGTAGCTGCGCGCGCCGGTGCCGAGGAACACCACGTGTTTCAACCCGGCGCAGTCGCGCGCGATGTCGGTCGGCAACGCGGTGTGGTCGATGATCGCGATCGGAGCGCCGTGCAGCACGTGCGGCAACTGGTCCGGGCTGACGTCGGGATCGCGATGAATCCGCAAGTCCGGATCGCCGGCTCTGGTGCGGCGCTCGAAGACCTGCGCCAGGGATTCATTGGCATCGACAAATACAGCGCGCACGAAAGTCTCCTTGGCTTGAGCCGGCGCCAGTGCCTACTTCGATGCAACGCCGGCCAGCGACAGCACCGTATGCAGCAGCACGTTGGCGCCGGCTGCGCAATCGGCCTGCGTCGCGTCTTCCAGTTCGTTGTGGCTGACGCCGTCCTTGCACGGCACGAAAATCATCGCCGCCGGAATTTTCGTATTGAGGTTGCAGGAATCGTGGCCGGCGCCGGAGGTGATGCGGCGATGGCTGTAACCGAGTGCGCTGGTGGCGGTCTCCACCGCATCGACCAGCGTCTTGTCGAAATGGGTTGGCGCCTTGCGCCAGACCAGATCAATCGTGACCTCGACCTTGCGCCGCCTGGCGATCTCGGCGGCCGCGGCCCTTAGATTGCTGTCCAGCGCGTCCATGATCCCGGCGTCGGCGCTGCGGCAATCGACCGTGAACGCAATCTCGCCGGGGATGACGTTGCGCGACGGGTTGGCGATCACGGCTTCGCCCACCGTGCCGACCGCATTGGGGCCCAGTTCCCTGGCGATCCGCTCCACCGCCAGCACGATTTCCGAGAGCGCCGCCAGCGCGTCGCGGCGCAGCGGCATCGGCGTCGAACCGGCGTGGCTTTCGAAGCCGGTAATCCGGCCGTCATACCAGATCACGCCCTGGCCGTGGTCGACGACGCCGATGGTCCGCTCTTCAGCCTCGAGGATCGGGCCCTGCTCGATATGCAGCTCGACGAAGGCGCCGAGTTTTCGCCCGCCGACGGGCTCTGCGCCGCGATAACCGATGCTGTCCAGCGCCTCGGCCACGGTAACGCCGTCGGCGTCCCTGCGCTCCAGGATATTCTCGGTGGTGAAGTCGCCGACATAGGCCGCCGATGCCATCATGGCCGGTGCGAAGCGCGAACCCTCCTCGTTGGTCCAGTTGACGATGCAGAGCGGGACTTCAGTCTCGATCCCGGCATCGTTGAGGGTGCGCACCACTTCGAGTGCCGCCAGCGTACCGAGCACGCCGTCGAACTTGCCGCCGGTGGGCTGGGTGTCGAGATGCGAGCCGAGACCGACCGGTGGCTTCGACATGTTGCGCCCCTTGCGCAGCGCGAACATCGAGCCCAGCCCGTCGACATGAACTTCGCAGCCCGCGGCCTCGCAGGCCCTTCGGAACCAGTCGCGAACCAGTTTGTCCTCGGGGCCAAGTGTCAGCCGCCGCACACCGCCCTTGGCGGTTGCGCCGAATTTTGCGGTTTCGTGAATCGTGTCCCACAGCCGAGCGGAATCGATCTGCAGATTGGATGCGATGGATGTCATGCAGCCCTCACCTGTTCTCCGTGACGCGGATCGGCGGTACCCGCCTTTCAATGACGCGCCCGCCGCGGCGCGTCAACAATGCGGTCAGCCTGCGCAAGCTTGCCGGCGAGTTCGGCGACACGCTCGACCGCGACGGTGTCCGGCGATGCCAGCCAGCTCGCCGAGAAAGTCAGCGGCGGGATCACCAGATTGGTGGACAGGAGCTGCAGCCGTCCATCCGCCATTTCGCTCTCGACGATCGCGGTCGGGATCACGGCAATGCCGAGGCCCTCAATCGCCATGTGAATCACGGTGGCCAGCGACGCGCTGGCGTGCAGGCGGATCGGTGGCAGCTCGGGGCGGTTGAACTGCGAGCGGACGATTTCATAGGGCTGGGTCTTGCGTGGAAAGGTGATGATCGGAAATTTTGCCAGCTCGTGGATCGAGAGCATTTCCTTGCCCAGCCCCAGCGACGGGCTGGCGAGAAAGCCGACCGGATAATCGCAGAGGGTGCGGTTGCGCACGGTCGACGCCGCCAGTGGCCCGATCAGGAATGCGAGCTCGATCTCCTGCGCCAAAAGACGGGCGCGCAGATTGGGCGTGATGTCGACTTCGATTTCCAACGACAGGTTAGGATAGGCCTGATTGACGCTCTTGATCAGTTGCGGCAGCCAGGTGTGCACGATGGTTTCGGCGACGCCGAGACGAAGCACCCGGCGCATGGCCGAACGATCGCCGACCACCGCGAGCATTTCCGATCGCAGTCCGATCAGCTTTTCGGCGTATACCATCATCTGCCGGCCGCTCGGGGTCGGCAAAGCCGCGCGGCGGTCGCGCTGCAGCAGCTTGACGCCCATCTCGCGTTCGAGCTGCGCGATGCGTTGGGAAATCGCAGGCTGGGTGGTGTTGAGCTTCTGGGCGGCGCCCCGGAAACTGCCTAATGTCACCACCCACAGGAAGGTCTCTAGAGCCTTGAAGTCAGCCATCCGAGGAAAATCCCGATTTCGATAAAATAAATTTATCGAATATGATCAAAAAACACGATTAGACATTATAGTAGCCCTGTGCGCCACTCAGTGTCGAGGCAAATGGGGCGGGCTCAACGATGACCAGTGTTGCAAGGATGGAGCGGGGATCGGGCTCAGCGGCGTCCGACTTGTTGCCGAGCGTCGTAGCCCGGCATGCCTGCCGCGCCGGCAATGCCGGTCAGACCGCCGGCGTTGCGCCTGGTTTTGTCCAGGGCAATCTCGCGATCCTGCCGGAGAAACTCGCAGCCGCGTTTCATCGATTCTGCCAGCTCAATCCGAAGCCGTGTCCGATCATCGGCATGTCCGATGTCGGCGACCCGCGGATTCCGGCCCTGGGGATTGATCTCGACATCCGCACCGACCTGCCGCGCTATCGGGTGTGGCGCGACGGCGAGGTGGCGGAGGAGCCGACCGATATCATGGCGCATTGGCGCGACGACCTCGTTGCCTTCGTGATCGGCTGCTCCTTCTCATTCGAAGAAGCTCTGATGGCCGATGACTTGCCGATCCGCCACATCGAGCGCGGGGTGCGGGTGCCGATGTACCGTACCAACATCGCCTGCGAAGCAGCGGGCCCGTTCGCCGGCCCGATGGTGGTGTCGATGCGGCCGTTCAAGCCGGCGGATGCCATCCGCGCGGTGCAGATTACATCCCGCTTTCCATCGGTGCATGGCGCGCCAGTCCACCTCGGCCTTCCGCAATCGATCGGCATCGCCGACATCGCCAAGCCGGATTACGGCGACGCGGTCCCGGTCAATGCCGATGAGATTCCGGTATTTTGGGCGTGCGGCGTGACGCCGCAAGCGGTGATCGCGGCGGCGCGACTGCCTTTTGCCATAACACATGCGCCCGGATTGATGCTCGTCACCGACCTTAAGAATAAGCACCTTGCTGTTCTTTGAGGCTTTACCTTGAATCCTGATTGTCTCATCGATAGCCGCCGGCAACAAAGGACCATGCCATGACCATTACGCGCCGAAACATATTGCTGGGAGGCGCCGCCTCCGCCGCGCTGCTGCCGATCGCGGCCCGCGCGCAAACCCCCGAAGTGGTCATCGGGGTGATCTATCCGCTGTCCGGCGCCAGCGCGCAAATCGGCGTCGATGCGCAGAAGGCGTTCGAGACTGCCGCGGAGCTGATCAACAAGAACTATGATTTCGATCTGCCGCTTGCGAAGGGCGAGGGCCTCTCTGGTCTCGGCGGCGCCAAGGTGCGCCTCGTGTTCGCCGATCACCAGGCCGACCCGCAGAAGGGGCGCGCCGAAGCCGAGCGCCTCATTACGCAGGAAAAAGTCTGCGCCGTCATCGGCACCTACCAGAGCGCGGTGGCCGTCACCGTCAGCCAGATCTGCGAGCGCTACCAGATCCCGTTCATCTCCGCCGACAACTCCTCGCCCAGCCTGCACCGTCGCGGTCTCAAATTCTATTTCCGCGCCGCGCCGCACGATGAAATGTTCTCGACTGCGATGTTCGATTTCTTCGATGCCCTGAAGAAAAAGGGCCAGAAGATCGAAACCCTGGCGCTGTTCCACGAGGATACCATCTTCGGCACCGACTCTTCCAACGCGCAGCTCAAGCTCGCCAAGGAGCGCGGTTACAAGGTCGTCGCCGACATCAAGTACCGCGCCAATTCGCCGTCGCTCAGCGCGGAAGTGCAGCAGCTGAAGGCCGCGAACCCCGATGTGCTGATGCCGTCGAGCTACACCACCGACGGAATTTTGCTGATCAAGACCATGGGCGAACTCGGCTACAAGGCCAATGCCATCGTCGCCCAGGACGCCGGCTTCTCGGAAAAGGCGCTGTACGATGCGGTCGGCGACAAGATCCCGGGCGTCATCTCGCGCGGCAGCTTCTCGCTCGATCTCGCCGCCAAGCGGCCGATGGTCGGCAAGATCAACGCCATGTTCAAGGAAAAATCGGGCAAGGACTTCAACGATTACTCGTCGCGGCAGTTCATGGGCCTGATCGTGATGGCCGACGCCATCAATCGCGCCAAGTCCACCGACGGCGAGAAGATTCGCGAAGCGCTGGTCGCCACCGACATGCCGGGGGAGGCGACCATCATGCCGTGGAAGCGCGTCAAGTTCGACGAGACGGGCCAGAACAACGACGCCGATCCGGTGCTGCTGCAATATACCGGAGGCAAATTCGTCACCATCTTCCCGCCCCAGGCCGCCGTCGCCGACGCCACCTGGCCGATGAAGTAATATGCGGCGCGCGCCTCATCCTGAGGAGCGCGCTCTACCGGCAGCGCACTTGCGCTGTCCGGTCGCGCGTCTCGAAGGATAGCCGCGAGTCCATGCGTTGCGTCCATCCTTCGAGACGCTTGCTTCGCAAGCTCCTCAGGATGAGGCTTTACGAGTTGCGAGGACAAAGCCTTTGACCGCTGCCACTATCATCCAAAGTCTGGCGAGCGGCCTCCTGATGGGGCTGCTCTACGGCCTGATCGCAGTCGGTCTGGCGCTGATCTTCGGCCTGATGGATGTGGTGAACTTCGCCCATGGCGAATTTCTCATGATCGCCATGTATGTGACCTTCTTTCTGTTCGCGTTCTTTGCTGTCGATCCATTGCTCGCCGCTCCCCTGGTCGCGGCGTCGCTGTTCGTGTTCGGGGCGGTGGTGTATCTCGTCGTGGTGCGCTTTGCGATGCGGGCCAAGGCCAATGTCGGCATGGTGCAGATCTTCGCGACCTTCGGCCTCGCCATCGTGATGCGTGGCTTCGCGCAGTTCTTCTTCACGCCGGACTATCGCAGCATCCCCACCTCGTGGCTCGGCGGCAAGACCATTTCGCTCGGTGGCATCTTCCTGCCGGTGCCGCAACTGGCCGGCGCGCTGGTGTCGATCACCGCCTTCTGCGCGCTGTTCTTCTTCATCAAGAAGACCGATTTCGGCCGCGCGCTGGAGGCGACCCGCGAGGACGCCGGCGCGGTGGCGCTGGTCGGCATCGACAAGAACAGGGTGTTCGCGCTGGGCTGGGGCCTTGGCGCTGCATTGGTCGGGCTCGCCGGCGCCATCATGGCGATGTTCTTCTACATCTATCCCGACGTCGGCGCCTCGTTCGCGCTGATCGCCTATGTCACGGTGGCGCTCGGCGGCTTCGGCAGCGTGTTCGGCGCCTTCGCCGGCGGCATCATCGTCGGGCTGGTCGAAGCCTCCACCGCGCTGATCATGCCACCGTCGCTGAAATCGGTCGGCATCTATGCGGTCTATCTCCTGGTGGTGTTCATCCGGCCGCGCGGCCTGTTCGGGTCGATCTGATGGACAACGCCTTTGCCCAGCGCCGCCGCCGCGACCTGATCATCGCCGCAGCTCTCGCCGTCATCGCGGCGCTGGTGCCGCTGTTCGTCAAGGACGTCTATGTCCAGAACATCATGGTTCTGACTCTGATGTACGCTGCGCTGTCGCAGAGCTGGAATATTCTCAGCGGCTATTGCGGGCAGATATCGCTCGGCCACGCGCTGTACTTCGGACTTGGCGCCTACACCACCGCCATTCTGTTCACCAAGTTCGGCGTGCTGCCGTGGTTCGGGATGCTCGGCGGCGGCTTGATCTCGGCGCTCATCGCCATGGCGCTCGGCTATCCCTGCTTCCGCCTGCGCGGGCATTATTTCGTCATCGCCACCATCGTCATCGCGGAAATTGCGCTGCTGCTGTTCCAGAACTGGGACTGGGCCGGAGCCGCGCTTGGAATCGACATTCCGGTGCGCCGGGACAGCTGGCTTACCTTCCAGTTCACCCGCAGCAAACTGCCGTACTTCTATTTCGCGCTGGCGCTGGCGTGCGTGGCGTGGCTCGTCACCTGGTGGCTCGAGGATTCCAAATGGGGTTTTTGGTGGCGCGCCGTGAAGGACAATCCCGCTGCTGCCGAAAGCCTCGGCGTCATCGTGTTCAATTCCAAGATGGGGGCCGCGGCGGTCTCGGCATTCCTGACCGCGGTTGGCGGTAGCTTCTACGCGCAATTCGTCTCCTATATCGATCCCGAAAGCGTCATGGGTTTCCAGTTCTCGCTGCTGATGGCGCTGCCGGCGGTGCTCGGCGGCATCGGAACCTTGTGGGGGCCGATACTCGGCGCGGTCATCCTGATTCCGCTGACCGAACTCACGCGTTCCTTCATCGGCGGCTCCGGCCGCGGCGTCGACCTGATCGTCTACGGCACCCTGATCGTCATGATTGCGCTGGCGCGCCCGGAGGGCCTGGTCGGACTGTTCTCGCCGCGGCGGAAAGGGGCGACCCGATGACGGCGCCTTTGCTCGAAACCCGCGGTGTCTGGCAGCGCTTCGGCGGTCTGGTCGCCAACAGCGACATCTCGATTTCGGTCGGGCGTGGCGAGATCGTCGGGCTGATCGGTCCGAACGGCGCCGGCAAATCGACGCTGTTGTGCGAGCGCGGCATCGCCCGCACCTTCCAGGTGGTCAAAAGCTTTGAGACCATGACGGTGATCGACAACGTCATCGTCGGCGCGCTGATCCGCACCACGGTGATGCGCGAGGCGCGCCGCAAGGCCCATGAGGTGCTGGAGTTTGCCGGGCTGGCCGCGCGCGCCGGCGTGCTCGCCAGCGAACTCATTCCATCCGAGAAACGCCGGCTCGAAGTCGCGCGCGCGCTGGCGACCGAGCCAAAATTGCTGTTGCTCGACGAGGTGCTGACGGGCCTGACGCCGAGCGAAGCGCAGACCGGCGTCGAACTGGTGCGCCGGGTGCGCGCCACCGGCGTCACGGTGCTGATGGTCGAGCATGTGATGGAGATCGTGATGCCGCTGGTCGACCGCGCCATCGTGCTCGATCTCGGCAAGGTTTTGGTCGAGGGCAAGCCCGCCGACATCGTCCGCGATCCGAAAGTCATCAGCGCCTATCTGGGGGACCGTCATGCTGTCGGTGCATGAGGTCACCACCGCCTATCACGGGCTGGTTGCCATCTCGGCGGTCTCGATCGACGTCGCCAAGGGCGAGATCGTCTGCGTCGCCGGCGCCAACGGCGCCGGGAAATCGACGCTGCTGAAATCGATCGCCGGCGCCGAGCGCCCGCGCTCGGGCTCCGTGACTTTCGATGGCGCGCGCATCGACGGCGTGGCGCAGCATCTGATCACCGCGCGCGGCATCGCCTATGTGCCGGAAAATCGCCGGCTGTTTCCGCGGCTGTCGGTGCGCGATAATTTGAGGCTCGGCAGCTATCTCTATCGCGGCCAGGCCGACCGCGACCAGCCGCAGCAGTTGGTGTTCGAACTGTTTCCGCGCCTGTCTGAGCGGCTCGACCAGCGCGCCGAAACGCTCTCCGGCGGCGAGCAGCAGATGCTGGCGATCGGCCGCGCGCTGATGACGCGGCCGCGGCTGCTCATGCTGGACGAGCCGTCGCAGGGCATCATGCCGAAACTGGTCGACGAGATTTTCGCCGCCGTGAAGGAAATCCGCAACGCCGGCATGACCGTGCTGATCGTCGAGCAGCGCATGGCCGAATGCCTTGATATCGCCGACCGCGCCTACATCCTGCAGACCGGCCGCGTCCTGATGCAAGGCGCCGCCGCCGACATCAAGGGCAATCCCGACGTGCGCAAGGCCTATCTCGGGCTGTAGCGCTCAACGGAAACGCGAGAGTTCGTCATGGCCGGGCTCGTCCCGGCCATCCACGTCTTCTCTGTCACGAACGCTGCAAGACGTGGATGCCCGGGACAAGCCCGGGTATGACGCGGAGAGTATCGTGTTCGCGCGAGGGGAAATTTTCGTCGCGGATTATGTGTGGTCATGTTCCGGCAATTCCAGTCCGAACGTCGACGACAGATCCTTGACCTGCGCCGGCGAAAGATATCGCGGATTGAGGCCGCGCAGCAGCAGATAGAGCTTTGCGGTTTCCTCCAGTTCCTCGATCGCGAACACGGTGGCTTCCAGGGTCTCGCCGGCCACCACCGGGCCGTGATTGGCGAGCAGCACCGAAGCGTATTGGCCCGCCAGTCCCTTGATGGCGTCGGCTACCTTCGGATCGCCGGGCCGATAATACGGCACCAGCGCGGTTAAGCCGCAGCGCATCAGGTAATACGCCGTCATCGGCGGCAGCGCCGCGCGGGGATCGATCTCCGGCAGCATCGACAGCGCCACCGCATGGGTCGAATGCAGGTGCACCACGGCGCGGGCGCCGCTGCGGGTCTGGTACAGCGCGCTGTGCAGCGGCACTTCCTTGGTCGGTGCGTCGCCGGACAGCAGGCGGCCATCGGCGCCGAGCCGCGACAGTTTTGCCGGGTCGAGCGCGCCCAGCGAGGCGTTGGTCGGCGTCACCAGCCAGCCGCCATCGTCCAGTTGGACGCTGATGTTGCCCGATGAGCCCGGGGTCAGCCCGCGCTCGAACAGCGAGCGCCCGAGGCGGCAGATTTCCTCACGGACCTTTGTCTCGGTCATGGCAGCCTCCTGTTTGGCGCCTTGTCTCATGCTTTGGCAGCGCGGCCAAGCCGTGATACCGAAGGCAAAGCCGTTCGCGAAAACGGCCAAGAGGAAACTTTTAAGGATTGCCGCATGCCTGAATCCAGATCCGCAAAGTCGCGCGTCGCCGTCATCGGGCTGGGCTCGATGGGCTATGGCATGGCGACCTCGCTCAAGCGTGCCGGCTTCGACGTCACCGGCTGCGACGTTTCGGCGGATGCCGTTGCGCGGTTCGTCGCTGACGGCGGACGCGGCGCCGGAACACCGGGCGAAGCCGCAAAAGGCGCCGATATCGTCGTCAGCGTCGTGGTCAATGCCGCGCAGACCGAGACCATCCTGTTCGGCAAGGACGGCGTCGCGGAAACCTTGGGCAAGGACGCAGTGTTCGTCTCGTCGGCGACGATGGATCCGGACGTGGCGCGGCGGCTGGCGAAGCAGCTGGAGGCCACCGGCCGGCACTATCTCGACGCGCCGATCAGCGGCGGCGCGCAGCGCGCGGCGCAGGGTGAACTCACCATTCTCGCCTCCGGCTCTGGCAAGGCCTTCGCCAGAGCGAGGCCTGCGCTCGATGCCATGGCGGCAAAACTCTACGAACTCGGCGACGAGGCCGGGCAGGGCGCGGCCTTCAAGATGATCAACCAGCTCTTGGCCGGCGTTCATATCGCAGCCGCCTCCGAGGCGATCACCTTCGCGGCGAAGCAGGGCCTCGACATCGCTAAGGTCTACGAGGTCATCACCGCCTCGGCCGGCAATTCCTGGATGTTCGAAAACCGCGTGCCGCATGTGCTCGATGGCGACTATGCGCCGCGCAGCGCGGTGGATATTTTCGTCAAGGATCTCGGCATCATCCAGGACATGGCGCGGACGGCAAAATTCCCGGTGCCGGTGGCCGCCGCGGCGCTGCAGATGTTCCTGATGACGTCGGGCTGCGGCATGGGCCGCGACGACGACGCCTCGGTGGCGCGGATGTATGCCCGCGTCACCGGCACCAAACTGCCCGGCGACAAAGCCTGAAATCACGCAACAAGAAGAAGATCACCGATGCCCCGTTTCGCCGCCAATCTCAGCATGATGTTCACCGAACATCCGTTCCTCGACCGCTTCGATGCCGCCGCCAGGGCCGGTTTCACCGCGATCGAATTCCTGTTTCCTTACGACCATCCGTCCGAGGCCGTCGCCGAGCGCCTGCATCGCAATGACCTGACGCAAGCGCTGTTCAACCTGCCGCCGGGCAATTGGGATGCCGGCGAAAAGGGATTCGCCGCGTTGCCGGAAAAATTCGCCGATCTGCAGCAGAGCCTGCGCACCGCGCTGCCCTATGCGGTTGCGACCGGGGTCAAACGCCTGCATCTGATGGCCGGCCTTGCCGACCGCACCGATCCCAAGGCGGTGGCGGCGTTCCACAAGTCGGTGGTCTGGGCGGCGGAGTTTCTTAGCCCCCATGGCATCGACGTGGTGATCGAGCCGATCAACAAGCGCGACGTGCCCGGCTATTTCCTCAACGACTTCGGCTTCGCCCGCGATCTCATTCTCGCGCTGGGGATCCCGAACCTGAAGCTGCAGTTCGACATCTATCATTGCCAGATCCTGCATGGCGACGTGACCATGCACCTGCGCGAGATGATGCCGGTGATCGGCCACATCCAGATCGCCAGCATCCCGTCGCGCCATGAGCCCTCCGGCGAAGAGCTGAACTATCCGTTCCTGTTCGAGGAGCTGGACCGGCTCGGCTATGCCGGCTTCGTCGGCTGCGAATACCGGCCGCGCGGCGACACTGTCGCAGGCCTCGGCTGGTTCAAGCCCTATGCCGGAGCAAAGCCGTGACGCTGGCGCTGGGCTGCATCGCCGACGACTACACCGGCGCCTCCGATCTCGCCAATACGCTGACCCGCTGTGGCCTGCGCACGGTGCAGACCATCGGGGTGCCGTCGGACGATTTGAAGCTGCCGGATGTCGATGCCGTGGTGGTGTCGCTGAAAAGCCGCTCGATCGAAGCAAGCCTGGCGGTGACGCGCTCGCGCGCCGCGGAAAAATGGCTGCGCGGACGCGGCGCAGCGCATGTGCTGTTCAAGATCTGCTCGACCTTCGATTCCACCGACGCCGGCAATATTGGCCCGGTGATGGATGCGCTGCGCGCCGATGCCGCCGATGCCATCGTGCTGGTGACGCCGGCGTTCCCCGAAACCGGCCGCACCGTGTATCAGGGCAATCTCTTCGTCGGCGCCGTGCCGCTCAATGAAAGCCCGCTGAAGGACCATCCGCTCAACCCGATGCATGATTCCAATCTGGTGCGAGTGCTGGCGCGGCAGAGCCAGACCAGGATCGGCCTGGTCGATCTTGCGGTCATCGCGCGCGGCGCGGACGCGGTTCGCGCGCATCTCACAGCTCTCGCCACCAGGGGTTTTGGCGCGGCGATCGCGGATGCGGTGTTCGAGCGCGATCTCCGGACCATCGGCACGGTGGCGCTGGATCACCGCGTCTCGGTTGGCGCGTCGGGGCTTGGATTGGGTCTCGCCCGTGCGCTGGTGGCCTCAAACCGCGTCAAGGCGAATGCGCCAACAGCGGTTTCCGACGCGCCGGTCGGCGGATTGGCGGCATGTCTGGCCGGCAGCTGTTCGCAGGCGACGCTCGGGCAGATCGCGCGCGCCGAACAAATGATGCCGGTGCTGCATCTTGATCCGGAGCAAGTCATCGCGGGCAGCGCCGAGACGCAACGCGCGCTGGGCTGGGCCAAGGAGCGGCTCGGCAGAGGCCCGGTCCTGATCGCCTCGAGTACGACGCCCGATCAGGTGGCGGCGCTGCAGGCGCGCCACGGTCGCGATGCCGCGGGTCATGCCATCGAGCAGGCGATGGCCGACATCTCCGAAGGGCTGGTCAGTGCCGGCGTGCGTCGGCTGGTGGTGGCCGGCGGTGAAACTTCCGGCGCGGTGGTGGACCGCCTCGGCATCCCCGGCTTTCTGGTCGGCCCGGAGATCGCGGCGGGAGTGCCGGTTCTGCGCGCCGTCGGTGCGAAAAACGGCGATATGCTGCTGGCGCTGAAGTCGGGCAATTTTGGTGGGCCCGAGTTTTTCAGCGACGCTCTCAAATTGATGACTTGAACGGCATTCACTGCTTCGGCCCGTCTTGCAGTCGCGCGCGAGAGCTATGTGAACTGCTATTCCGATCTTGAACCTCCCCTTAACCAAATGCGGCGAGGATGCGGCCCAAATCTCGCGTCGCCGCAGTCCGGCGCTCGACCACCAAGAGGCTTCCTATATGCTCGCCAAGTTTTCGATCCGCACCAAGATCACGGCCGTCGTCTTGTTTTTGCTTCTCGCCATGTCCGCGATGGGAGCGCTGGCTCTGAAGCAGATGTATGCCGTCAACGGTGCCACCGTCGACATTGTGAGCAACTGGCTGCCAAGCGTTCGGGTTCTCGGCGACGTGCGCGCTGCGACCATTACCTACAGAGCAATCGTTCGCTCCCATCTGCTCGCTACCAACGAAGCCGGAAAACAGGCTCAGGAAGAGCTTCTGGCAAAGTGGATCGACATTCTCGACAAAGCCCGCAAGGCCTATGAGCCGATAATCACCTCGCCCGAGGAACGCGCCCTCTACGACGAGTTCAACGCGTCTTGGGCGGAATATCTCGCCGGCGTAAAGCAGGTCCTGGTTTTGTCCCGCAAGAACGAGGACAATGAAGCCCGGGTGCTCCACGCCAAGGCGTCCCTCGCCGGCGTCCACGCGGACGAAACGCTGCAGAAGGATATCGCCCTGAACAACAGGGGCGCCGATGCCGCGGGCGTGCAGGCCGCGGAAAGCTTCGGTGCCGCCGTCAAGATGGTGATCGCCTCGCTTCTGCTGGCCGTCATCGTGGGAGTTGGCGCTGCGATCCTGCTGATCCGCGACGTCTCGACCGGCATCAAA
>WNFI01540106.1_pt1 | contig 62539 bp, 70 predicted proteins | sample 5400471 | NCBI WGS metagenome assembly WNFI01 (sample SAMN13153348, study PRJNA577476) | soil metagenome | isolation source: 100 cm saprolite on Douglas fir-dominated hillslope | place: USA:California | collected 2013-09-17 | reverse complement strand
TATCTCTTGTTTTGTAGCCATATTCATAATACAACTACAATAACAGGAATTATTATCTAACCGCTCATCCCTTGATAACACTATTTGATATCTAAAGGGCGTTCTGGACAAAATATCGATAAATTGGTAGAATATACCCACAATGTTCTACCCAAACAAGAAACAAATAACAAAGAAATTTAAAATCCTTTTTTCAAGCTTGTTGATTGCTGGCGTTTTTGTTGCAGTTAGTATAAAACCCATGATCACCGCCCAAACTGCCGATGAACTGCAAGCGCAGAAAGCCGAGAAGCAAAAAGCGCTTGATGATATTATGAAAAAAATTGGGCAGTACCAGATAGAAATCAAACAGACTCAATCACAAGCCAACACTTTGGCTAACCAGGTAAAAACTTTAAATTTGGAAATCGCATCAACGCAAGCCCAGATCGAAGTGACTTCGGGCAAAATCGAAGTGACGAATATGGAAATCGCCGACGTTACAGATAAGATTGTTCAAACTCAGAAAGATATTGCCGCCCAAAAAGCCATTTTGAAAAGTTTGATTGCCGATATAAATGATCTTGATCAGCGCTCACCGCTGGAAATTGCTTTGGAGAATGATAACTTCAACCAATTCCTTGATCAAGTCCAGTATGTTTCCAGCATTCAGGAGCAAAGCCAGGCGGCTTTGAACAAGATTAAACAGTTGGAAAAAGATTTGGAGCTCCGACAAGCGAATCTGAAAAATGAAAAATCCAAGCTTGATGAATTATTATCGCAGCTGGATGTGAACAAAAAAAGTCTGGCCATACAGCAGAATTCCAAGCAACAAGTTTTGGACCAGACCAGAGGACAAGAACGCGCTTATAAGAGGCTTTTATCTGATCAGCAAAATCTTGAGCAACAATTATCAAAAGAAATCAACGATTTAGATAGTCAGATTGCAGCGAAGCTGGGCAATTCCAGATTGAAGCCAGTTCATGGATTACTGGCTTGGCCCATGGAGGGAACACTGTCGCAGGGATATGGTAACACCGGATTTCGAACTCTCGGATATACTTTTCATAACGGAATAGATATTGCTGCTCCTGCAGGCACTCCGATTTATGCTGCTGCTGACGGCACTGTGGAAGCAGTGGGTACGGGGCAAGGGGCTTATGGTAATTGGGTTGCAATAAAACACGATACCGGGAAATTTGCCGGAAGAGCGATTGTTTCTCTTTATGGCCATATGAGCAGTTTCAGGGCGAATGAGGGACAAAAAGTGGCCATGGGGGATCTGATTGGATTTGAAGGCAACTCCGGAAATACTACCCGCCTGCTTTACGGCCCGCATAGAGGTTATCATCTGCACTTTACAATATTTGACGCCAGAGGGTTTGGGATAGCGCCCGGCGCCTATCCAAATATTTATGGAGATTACCAGGTTCCTTTTGGAGCTCCTTATAATCCGTTAGATTTCTTGTAAAATTAGTGATAAAATGGGATCTGTGTTCAAACAGAATCCCATTTTAAATTTATTCAAATACACCTGGCAATATTCGTCGGGGAATAGGCACTATGTCGTGCTGTTTTTGGTTATGTCGCTTTTGGCTAACATCGTACAGCTATTTGAACCGTTTCTCGTAAGTCGAGCTTTCAATGCTGTTCAATTCGCTCCATCTGATGCAGGCCTGCTGCGCCACGTCATTATAAATTTATCGTTGCTCGTGGTCATTACACTTGTATTTTGGATTTTGCACGGTATTTCACGAGTCATAGAAATTAGGAATGGTTTTTTGGTGCGAAAAAATTATAAACAGGACATGGTGGCCAAAGTTTTAAGTTTGCCTACGTCCTGGCATAAAGACCATCATTCCGGTGACACTATCGACAAAATCAATAAAGCCAGCGAAAGTCTATTTGAATTTTCCAGGTTATTGTTTATTCTCACGACTAATTTGGTCCGCTTGGTCGGAGGAGTTATCGCGATCTGGATTTTCTACCCACCAGCCAGTGTATTAGCTTTGATAATTGCGCTTATAGTGTTTACCACGATTACTCAATTCGATAAAAAATTACGGACAGGTTATAAAGTTATTTTTCGGGCGGAAAATTCCCTGGCAGCGGCGGTTCATGACTACGTCAGTAATATAATCACGATTATCACGCTTCGCTTGAAAAGTCGCGTGACCAAGGAGGTAGAAACCAGGTCTATGCTGGCATTTCCCACTTATAAAAAGAATTCCGTCATCGGCGAAGTGAAGTGGTTCATAACCAGCTTGATGCTATCCATCATGATCAGTTCAGTTTTGATTTTAAATGCGTATCATTCGTATACCACCAGCGGCGTGATCGTAATCGGAACACTCTTCGCGCTCTATCAGTATCTTCGCCGCATTGGCGATACTTTTTTTGAATTTGCCCTCCGCTACGGTGATATGGTCCGTCAGGATGCAAGTATTCGCGCTGCTGAGGTCATTACTGGGGAGTTCGACAAACTGGAAAGTCACGAAGTCCAATCCATGCCCAAGCAATGGAAAAAGATTGAGATTAAAAAATTATTTTTTCAATACAGCAGTGAAGATGATCCGGAAAGCAAACGCGTGCATCTAAATAATATTAATTTTAATTTTGAACGCGGTCAGCGCATTGCTTTAATAGGGGAGAGCGGATCAGGAAAAAGCACTTTGCTTTCGCTGTTGCGCGGTTTATACCCTGCCGAGGCTAAATTATTCATTGACGGGCAAGAAATGCCTCATGGTTTAAGCTATCTGTATGAGCACGTGACTTTGATTCCTCAGGACCCGGAAATTTTCAACAGCACGATTGAAGATAATATCACCATGGAAACTAAAGTAGATGAAAAAGAATTGTCGGATGCGATTGACCTGGCTCAATTTAAAAACGTGTTGGCTCGCATGCCTAAAGGATTAAAGACTAATGTCCTGGAAAAAGGTGTGTCTTTAAGTGGCGGAGAAAAACAGCGGCTGGCTCTGGCGCGTGGTATTCTGGCTGCTCGCAACAGCGACTTACTATTTATGGATGAGCCCACAAGCAGCGTGGACATTCAAAACGAGCTTCTGGTTTATCAAAATATATTTAAAAAGTTTCCGAATACTACAATTATATCTGCAGTGCACCGATTACATCTCCTGAAGATGTTTGATGTCATCTACTACTTCCGAGATGGTGAAATCATCGCTCATGGTTCTCTAGACGACCTTAGAGGTAATAAAGAGTTCGGAAATCTTCTGGAAAAGTATTCAGTCACGTCAAATAAATAGAGAAGTGTAAAGCGAGAGCAAATTTACTGACCATCAGTAATCACGGTTAATGATTAACTGTAATTATAACTTCAACAGCTAGAGATACAAGTAATGGAATGTTCTTTGATAATTAAATAGAGAAGTAAGAATGTGGGTAAAACCTAAGCAATGGTGCTTATATATGGCCCAAAACAGGCCCAAAACGAGTATTGACAAAACTATGTTTTTGAATTATTATATATGCACTAACGCCCCATCCAGCCGTAAGGTCCGATGGGGTTTCAAATTATCTGCTATAAATGAAAACAGCATTATTCATCGATGGTCGTAACTTTATAGGAAAACTTAAAGAAGTTTTACGAGCGGAAAATATTTCTGAGGACGAAATTTCACATTACGATTGGTCAAACTATAACTTTAAAGACTTAATAGATAAAGTTTTGACAGGTATTATCGTAGATGAAAAATACGTTTACTTTGGTAAGCTTAGAGTGCATGAGGACACAAAGGTAAAATCTAAAGAACTTATTGAAGAGCAAAGATTATTGAAAACGAAATTAGAATCTCAAGGTTTCAAAGTAATACTCGCAGGTAGCGTTCGTGGAAATTACGTCTTTGATAATCGAGGAAAGAAAACTCTCGTTTTCAAAGAAAAAGGCGCGGACGTAAGTATAGCTGTAGATATGGTAACTAAGGCCTGCGATGGGACTTTAAAAATCTGCATCTTATGCAGCTCTGATTCAGATATGCAACCTGCAGTAAAGGCTGTGAAAGAAAGAAAAGTAGAAAGTATATACTTAGGTTTTGAGGTAATGCCCAACAAAGGTCTAACAGCAACCAATCACCGAACAATACTCATTCGTAACTCTGAAGTAATTGAGTTTAAAATTAATCCACCCCCAACTTCCCTGCCTAAAGCGTTTTAGGAAACCAATAAGCGGTTTAAATTTATCGAGTAAATTAACCCTATAGGTTGTTAAGTAAGCGAGTAACCAAATAGCCAGTATTACTTAGCCTGATTTAAAAACCCGCAGAGTTGATTATGTGTCGCATAAGATACATTGTGCGACGATCTAACTATTTTAAAATATGGCTTTTTAAGCCCTTCTCCCTTCAACGACTCCCGCCTCTTGACCCATGCATTCTGACCAAGTCATATAGTCTTCAATCAAAACAAAAAATATTAAAGTTAAATTATTTATTTTTTATAATCCCCTTTAGTATTTTTGGCAAACCTAGTGGAACCGTTTGTTTGATGAAACTACTACTTAGATTTTATTTAGTTATCACTATCATGGCTTTAGGTCGGCCGGCTTGGGATTCGTGCTGGCCTGTAGGGTAATTAACCATAGCGTTATAAAGGGTCTGGTAGTCGTAAACATAGCCTTGTCCCAGTCTCGTGCCCGGATCGTTAGTTATAAATTGATTTTTGGAATCATCAAAGCCCTTGATCACTAACATGTGAGTATACGGACCAGGAGGTTTAAAATTGGGATTACCTAATTTTTGTCCATTAGCTGGTACTAAAACTATTTTATTGCCTCGCAGCGCGTCTTTGATGTTTTCCACGGTCGGATTGTCTACAACTTTGGCTTTATCATAACCATAATAATCTTTCATAAATCGAACTGTGTCCTTAGCTTCTGTATCGTGGTAATTGCCATATCGCGATTGTTCAAAGTCAGAAATCGCAATAATTTCCTTTTCTGCCTCGTCCTTGGTCATGGTTTTGTTGTTGAGCCAAAGCCACGCCATCACGACTGAAGCTTCTTCGCAACCATCCTGCTGTCTGGGGTCACTCCACTTAGCATTAGGAGCCTGTGAAGTAAAAGGTGCGTTTATAAGAACGTAATTTTTTTTAATCTCATCGGGTTTATTCGGAATGTAAGCATTTTGGCTGGGCGGGACATAGTCGTTTTGATGGCGGTATTTTGACACGACTGAATAAGCCGCCACGCCAGCCAGAAGAATCAAACACAAGCTTATAAAAAGTTTTGTTATTTTATTTCTCATCGTAATTTTGAAATTAATGCAGCGAAGGTTTTACCCACAAAATCAATATCTGAAGACTTGGTCAATACACTAAGTGTAAACCGAACAGTGGCTGCTTGCCTAGTCTCACCTTGATCTTTCATTTTACCTAGCGATTCGATGACATGGGAAGGCTGGGAAGACCCGGAAACGCAGGCAGAGCCGGTGGAAGCGGCAATTCCGGCCAAATCAAGCGCGGTCATGAGCGAGTCCTGTTCAATATCATAAACGGTAAAGCTGATATTATCCGCAACTCGTGATTCCCCCGTTGGCCCGTTTAATTCTATTTTTTTAATCTGCGAAATAGCAGAAATTAATTTATCGCGAAGTTTAGAAATTTTTCCGGCATTTGCTGCGCGTTTCTCCAGAGGTCCCAATAATTCCACAGCCTTGGCAAAGCCAATTATTCCTGTCGTATTCTGCGTGCCAGGTCGTTTACCGTATTCCTGCGACCCGCCAAACATCAAATTTGCGCTTTTAACTCCGGTTTTGACAAAAAGCGCGCCAATCCCCTTTGGTCCAAAAATTTTGTGCGCGGATAAAGTCAGCAAATCACAATTTAATTTTTCGACGTTCAGATTATAAAATTTTGCGGCTTGGACCGCGTCCACGTGAAAAATCGTCCGTGGATTTTTTTCTTTAATACCTTTACCTATTTCACGCACCGGCAAAACTGTTCCGATTTCATTTGATACAAAAATAACGCTAACTAAAATCGTATTATCTTTTATAGCTTCGAGTATTTGTTCAGCTACAATCACGCCGTTACTATTGGGCTTAACAAAAGTTGCCTCGATCACTCCCCTCTTTTCGAATTCTTTTATAAGGTTATAAACAGATTGGTGCTCAAGCATAGTTGTAACAACGTGCGGTTTGGCTTTCAAATTTTCAGCGCCGCGATAGTAGTTTTGAATTATGCCCTGAATGGCCGTATTGTTTGCTTCCGTAGCACCCGATGTAAAGATAATTTCCTGCGGCTTGGCGTTTATAAATTGCGCGATGCCGGCCCTGGCAAAATCAATTTTGGCACGAGCTTGCTGGCCTTCGCGATGAGTGGAGCTGGGGTTACCGTAGTATTCTAATTCAAAATTACGCATAGCTTTTACTACGCGTTTATCTATTGGAGTTGTGGCTGCATTATCTAGATAGACTCGGTTGTGATTCATAACGAGATATTATACTTGTTTATTGTGCATTTGTCGAGTCTTGTTAAAAGTACTAAACTGCAGTTCTGGAGGCCAAAGATGGCTGATGAATATGTCGTCCTGGTAAAACCCCACCCCCACTCCATGTGGACCGTAGCGGGTCGCAAATCGATGGACTTGAATAAGGAGGGAGCTGAAGATAGAAGAACGGTTTTGACTTCCGACACGACTTTCGCTGCGATTGCTGTCGCGAAGATCGAAAGCGTTTGGCACAAAAATATCCACATTTGAGGTCAGGTATAGGCCTCTTTTTTATTTGGCTGATTTCCTAAACCCGGCGGCTTCAGCTTCGGTATCGAAGCACTTAATTGGTCTTGTATTCTTATAATAAATTGATCCACCCGGGACATGGTAAATTAGGCTCGCTGAACCCTTGATCTTTCCTTCACAGTTAAGTGCCGTTTGAGCCGTTTGTGCGCCACTCATTTTTGGACTATAATTTGAGAGTGGATTGGACGTTTGTTTGACCAGATTTTGCGTTGGGTTGTTGGTAAATTTCCCCAATCCAAATGCCATACCCGCTACTGCCATGTATCCGATTACTAGTACAATTTGTTGCTGGTGATTTTTTAAGAAGAGCTTTATATTATCCATAGAATTTGATTAAAGATTTAAGATTAAAGTTGTCAGTAATACTGCTCTTTGATCTTACAACTGTCAACTTAAATCTGTTATGCAATACGCATTTGTTTTAGGGAGGGTATATACTTTATCATTGGCTGAATTACTTCAGGTTCTGACCTCTAATGGGGTGAACTTCAAAGTGATGGCGTGTTCGCCGGAAGTCGTAATTTTGGAAGTTGATCAGCCGCTTAATGCTCCGGAATTACAGGCCCGCTTAGGCGGCGTTATTAAAATTATACGTCTTTTTGATACTTTTCAAAAGAAGGGCAAGGAATTCCCGTCCCAAGTTTTAACTAATTACTTTACGTTCAAAAGGATCAAGGAGTACTTTCATGACTATTCCGGCAAGAAGCAGTTCGGTGTTTCTATTTATTCCCTCGACCCTTCGGTCAGATTTAAGGACGAAGCCCAAAGAATTGCTTTTTTGATCAAAAAAGTTTTGCAGGAACAGGCTCAAAGCGTTCGGGCCGTGCTCCCCCAGTTTCCGGCCCAGGCACTTTCCTCAGTCCAAGTCACGGAAAATCAAATTCTCCAAAAGGGCGCGGAGATCGTGGTTATCAGCGGCAACCAGCGATTGTTCGTGGGTAAAACTTTGGTCGTGCAAAATTATGAGGATTACGGCCGAAGAGATTATCAGCGACCGGCTCGGGACGAAAAAGTCGGCATGATCCCTCCTAAAGTCGCGCAGGCCATGCTTAATTTGGCCACTCCCCTCAAACCCCTGGATTATATTTTGGATCCCTTCTGCGGTTCGGGCACGAATTTACAGGAAGCGATCCTCATGGGTTATCGTGCAATAGGTTCGGATTTAGAGCAAAAAATGATCGAGAACAGCGAGAAAAATTTGGAGTGGTTTCGAAACCGTTACCATGTCTCCCCCGGCCGATATAAGCTGTTTAAATCCCACGCCGCGGAAATTTCCATGCAGATGCCCAACGACAAGCTTCAAGCAATTGTCACTGAAGGTACTTTGGGTCCGATCTACGACAAGGTACCGAAAAAGTCGGAAATGCAGGCTAATTTTAAGAATCTATCTAAATTATATGATCAGGTTTTTAAGGAATTTAAAAAAATTCTCCCAGAGAACCGCAAAGTAGTAATCTGCTTGCCAGCCTATAAAATCAATGCTTCGGCCTATGAATTCATGCCCGATCTTGACTTTGCCCTTCAAAATGGGTATACTGTTTTGGATCCATTACCAGCAGAGCTAGTAAGCAAGTATCGCTTCTTACGAGTAACTCCGCGCAAAACAATAGTTTACGACCGAAACGACCAGGTAGTGGCTAGAGAAATAGTAATTTTCAAATACGGTTCAGAAGAACCTAAAGAATTAAACGAAGTCAGTAATAGCAAGCCCCAACCGGCTGAAGACGAAGCTTCGCAATAAGGAACTCCCATGGCTCATAAGAAAGCCGGCGGTTCTACAGCCCTAGGACGAGATTCACAATCCAAACGACTAGGAGTCAAAATTTTCGGTGGCCAATCAGCAAATGTCGGTAACATCCTTATCCGACAGCGCGGCACCAAATGGCATCCAGGCAAAAACGTAAAGAAAGCGACTGATGATTCACTTTACGCTATGGCAACGGGAGTCGTGAAATTCACTTCCAAGAAAGTTCGCGGATTCGATGGCAGCCTGCACTTCCGCCGTTTCGTCCACATAGAACCAAAAAAAGATTAAACTTCTAAACGTCCCTATAAAATCGGGACGTTTTTTATTGACAATTTACAGCTTTCGCCTATAGTATACTTCCTAGTACAGGAGGAAAACCCATGCGTTTAGTTGTGTTTCTGATCGTCATTCTCCTTGGTGGCTGCGCTGCGCACTCCACCCAAGAGAAAGGTAATTTGACGCCGCTGCTCATAGCGGTGGACAAATTAACTCCGCAGATTGATCTTCTTTTTCGGATCTTTCCCGATCCGAGTGTACGATCCGACCTCGTCCGATGGCGTTCATCACCCATCAAGATCAACGTCGCGATGACTTACGAGGTCGAGCGACTGACGGCTCGAAGAGAAAGGGCCAGCCCGCTCTCTGACTGTCAGACCGATCCATGTGTGGTTATGTTGGTTAACCCGAAGTATTTCTCTCGACTTTCCGATCTGGAAAAATACAGCGAGATCTATCGGGAATACCAACAATTGAAAAAACTGCTTGAGCAGTAGCACCGCCGCCCGCGAGTGCTTTTTTTATTTGCTAACTGGATCAATTAGTGCTTAAATACAAGCAATTAACAACGTAGTTATTTTTTATGAAGAAACTTAAGATTATAAGCCTTTTGGCTGCTTTAGGCTTGATTTTCGGAAACTCGGTTTTTGCAGCTGAGTTTGTGAAGCCGGACCAGGAGAGCGGCACTATTACCCTCCCCGCCTCGGAAACGCACCACAATCTTTACACTGCCGGAGGCAATGTAATTATTAATAGTAAAATCACGGGTGATCTATATGCTGCGGGCGGCATGGTGAAAATCATCGGCGATGTGGAAGACAATCTTACAGTAGCCGGAGGCAATCTCGATATTTCCGGAAAAGTCGGTCGCAATATCAGAATTGCTGGCGGCAATATTTCCATAAACAATGCAGTGGGCTCTGATCTTCTGGCAGCTGGTGGCAATATTTTTATCGCCGAAACCGCATCCATTGCAGGTGACTTAGTGTCAGCTGGCGGTAATATTGAATTGCATGCTCCAGTTAATGGCAAACTTATGATTGCTGCTGGCACAGTAGTTATCAATAATGTGGTTAAAGGTGATGTAGTGGTTACTGCAGATAAAAAGCTGACATTTGGGCCCAAAGCCCAGGTCAGCGGTAAGATAACTTATTATGGCAATTCTGATCCTGTAATTGCGTCAGGTGCCAAAGTTGGAATAGTAGATAAGCATCCAATCCAAAAAAGGAACCATTTCGCAGCCGGCTTGTTTGGTGTAGGAATTGTGATTAGTCTGCTGGCGTGGATAGCCGCAGGACTGCTGTTGCTGTATTTGCTAAGACGAGGCCTCACCATGGCCACGGACTCGATGCGCGAAGAGCCCTGGGCAAACTTAGGAATTGGATTGATTGCGTTGATTATCGTGCCGATTGTAGCTCTGGTACTTCTCCTTACTCTAATCGGTTACTACATCGCGCTATTACTGATCGTTGGCTATGTGTTCGCTCTTATGTTCTCCTGCCTGTTCGCAGCGGTGTTTCTGGGTAAATGGTTATTTGGTTACATCGATAAAAATATATCTAGGATTGATTGGCGAGTAGTGGTTTTGGGGATCGTCGCCTTTAAAATCCTCAAATTAATTCCCTTTATCGGCTGGTTGCTCGTGTTCCTGCTAAGTATGCTTGCATTCGGCGCTATTCTCCGCATGACTTATCGCCAACTGCGAAGAGAGTAATAAATTAGCTAATCTAAGCAAATTTAAACGCCTCATATCAGAGGCGTTTATTTACATAGTTTGTTTATGCTACTACCTTAACTTTTTCTTTCGGCTTAGACTTGGCGATTGATGCCGCTTCTCTGTGGGCCTTGTCTCGGGCTTTGATTGTGGCTTTTAGAAATTCTCTAAACAGGGGTCCTGGAGTCAGTGGTCTGGACTTGAATTCAGGGTGGAATTGCGTGCCCAGGAAAAACGGATGGTCTTTCAATTCCATAATTTCCACCAGATGTCCGTCGGGCGAAGTGCCGGAAAAAATCATTCCCGCGGCTTCAAACTGTTTGCGATATTTATTATTAAATTCATAACGGTGGCGATGTCGCTCGGAAATTTTTCCGGTCTTATATGCTTCAAAAGCTTTGGTTCCAGGCTTAACTGAACAAACCCAGGCTCCTAAGCGCATGGTGGCTCCATATTCTCGCTTTAGAAGCTTTTTTTCCTGGTCTGGCATAATATTGATCACCGGATGTGGGGTATCATCATCTACCTCCAGAGTATTGGCGTTTTTGAGCTTTAAAACATTGCGCGCAAATTCAATCGCCGCCATTTGCATACCATAACAAAGTCCCAGATACGGAATTTTATGCTCTCTGGCGTAGCGGATAGTTTGGATCAAACCTTCAGTCCCACGTTTGCCGAATCCGCCTGGGACCACTATGCCGTCGAAACCTTTCAGCACGCTGGCCGGACCCTTTTTTTCAATTTCACTGCTCGTAATCCAATGCAAATTTGTTTTAACCCCATTGGCCCAGGATGCGTGCTTGATAGATTCCACCACGGAAATGTATACGTCGGAAAGTTTGTAGTCTTTGCCGGTTTCGAAATACTTCCCAACTACGGCAATGTTTATTTCTTTTTTGACTTTGTTGATTGTTGAGATCAAATTTTGCCATTTTTTTAAATTTGGCTTGGTTCGTTTTAAATCCAATCTTTCCAAAATCTTATCGGTCAGACCCTGTTTTTCAAATTCCAACGGGATTTTATAAATCGTATCCACATTCGGAGCGGAAATTATTCGATCTTCCGGCACGTTGCAGATCATGGCCAGGGTAGATTTTCGCCGCTTATCTAAGGGTTTTTCAGCACGTCCGATGATAAAGTCAGGCTGAATCCCACTGCCATTCAGCAAACGAACAGAGGTTTGGACTGGCTTGGATTTCATTTCGCCGATGCTGGGCGGCGTGGGCAAATAAGCTACATGAAGATGAGTCACATCGCGATTGTAGCGATACTTCATGATTCTGTTTGCTTCTATAAACAAACTGTTCTGGTACTCCCCTACCGTGCCGCCGATTTCGACGATTACGAAATCCGCTTTTCGTTTTTTCGCAGCGAGTTCGCAGCGTCGGATAATTTCCTCAGGTACATGAGGAACGATTTCCACGTCTTCGCCTTCGTATTCGAAATTTCTTTCTTTGCGAATAATTTCCTGGTAGACCTGGCCGTTGGTGAGATAGTTGGCGCTGGAAAGATCCGTATTCATGAACCGTTCATAGTTGCCGATATCCTGGTCAGTTTCCATGCCATCTTCAGTTACAAATACTTCGCCGTGTTCTTGGGGACGGATGGTGCCGGCATCTACATTCAGGTAAGGATCACATTTTAAAGGAGCTACTTTGTAGCCCCTTGCTTCGAGTAAGGTGGCGATGGCAGCAGTGGTAATGCCCTTACCAACGCTGGAGATAACACCGCCTGAAACGAATATGTATTTGGTGTGATGTTTGTCGTTTGCTGTCATTGGAGAGTTATTCTAATGATTCTATATTTAATTTTACCAAAGCTATTAGGTTTGGCGCAAATCGCACCTCAATCTCGTGGATGCCCAGCGCCTTGACCGGAAGTTTGATCCTTATCATTTCTGGACTGATTTCGGCTCCGGATTTGTCAGTGATGGCTTTAGCGATCTCGGCTTCATGGACCGCGGCGAATAAATTTTTCTTATTAGCCTTGGCTTTGACCGTGAAAGTTTTATTTTCCAGGTTCTTTTTTAAATCCAAAAACTTTTCCTGGTTCTTACGCACTTTGGCCTGGCGCTCGGATTCTTCTTTTTGGATCCTGATCAATGCTTCTGAGGTAGCGGGAAGGCCTAAGTGTTTGGGAATTAAAAAATTTCTGGCATGACCGTCACTTACGTCTTTGACATCACCAGCTCTGCCTAACCCAGATACGTCCTTAGTTAAGATTATTTTCATTCTGACTTATTATATCTTCAAGTAGCGGCGGATAGCAATAGTGGAGGCGATAATGCTCAAACCTACGCTGGCCACTATGTTGATTAGCAGAATTCGCCAGAACAAGGCGTTGATTAAGCTTGTGCCCAGACTGTTTAGTGATAAGAATTCTTCGATTCTTGCCGAAAGCAGATACAGCAGGCCAAAAAGTACCAGCGAAGTAAAAAATGTAGCGAAAATTGCGTACATAATCCCTTCGATCATAAATGGCCAACGAATGAACCAATTGGTGGCGCCCACCAGCCGCATGATTTCAACTTCTTCTCTCCGATTGTAGATGGTCAAGCGGATCGTATTAAACGTTACCATAATTGTCACCAGCATGAAAATCAAAGCCAGAATGATTCCAAATCTTGTGATAAAGTCGATAATTTTATGAAGCTTGTCTATAACCTTTTGATTGTCTTTGACCGTGGACAAGCCCTGGTCATTTACAAAATAAGGCGCGTAACGTTCACCTCGCAGAATATTATAAATGCCGCTGTAATCGCTCAAGTTAGTTGCTTTAACTGATACCGAGGCTGGAACCGGTTTTTCAAACTGCTGTAAACTTATCAGCCAACCCGGTTCCGCTTTGTGGCGTTCTATAAATCGCTGCTTAGCTTCATCGTTGGAGACAAAATCCACGGATTTAACTCCGGGGATCGCCTGAATTTCCGCCGTAATATTTTCCATTTCTTTATCCGTGGTTTTGGTGTTGAAATAAGCGGTGACCACGCCGACCTTATCTGTGCTGTTATTTATAGAAAGTACAGTGAGAGTGTAAAAAATTAAAATTGTGGAGATAATAAACAAAGTGATTACCACCATAGAGGTAGCAGCCACGGATACCCAGATGTTGCGAAAAAAATGAGTAAAACCGGATTTGATCACTCGTTTAGCATCCAAAGCGGAACTCATAGGACGTACTTTCCTTTCTCGCGGTCATATACCACCGCACCTTTTTCGATAGTTACGACGCGTTTCTTGATGCTATTAACCAGATCCTTGGCATGGGTAGCCAAAACCACGGTGGTGCCGGATTTGTTGATTCTTAAAAGAAGCTGGATTATCTCCCAGGCATTAATCGAATCCAGATTACCCGTAGGTTCGTCAGCTAATAATAATACGGGCTTATGCGCCAATGCTCGGGCAATAGCCACGCGTTGCTTCTCACCGCCAGACATTTCCTGGGGGAAGGCTTTGGTTTTCTCTTCCAGGCCCACCATCTCTAAAATCTTTGGCACTTCTTTTTTTATCATCAACGGACTCTCGCCGGATACTTCAAGGGCAAAAGCTATATTTTCAAACGCTGTTCTATTCGGCAAAAGTTTAATATCCTGGAAGACAACGCCGATTTTACGTCGAAGGTAAGGAATGTCGCTCATCCTTATCTGCCCCACATCGATGTCATCAATAAAAATTTTGCCTTTATCTGGTCGTTCTTCCCCGATAATCAAAGACATGAGCGTGGATTTGCCAGCGCCTGACTGGCCCACGAGCGAAATAAATTCACCCTTGTGAATTTCCAGCGTTACGTCATCAAGAGCGATGTTTTTACCGTAGGTTTTTGTTACCGAATCGAATTTAATCATTGGGTCTATTATAGCAAAATAAAACTCTATGCATCAGCAATACGATTTTGTTCAAGATAATGCTTTACAAATTCGTCTAAATCTCCTTCCAGGACCGCTTCCGCGTCCGAAGTTTCGTAGTCAGTTCGATGATCTTTGACCAATTTGTAGGGATGGAGGACATAAGATCGGATCTGATTGCCCCATTCCGCACTATGAAATTCTCCGCGAATTTTTAATTTTTCTTGTTGGTGTTTTTGCTCTTCCAACGCCACGAGCTTACTGGTCAAAATTTTCAGTGCCTGTTCCTTATTTTGGGATTGGGAGCGCTCGTTTTGGATAGTCACTGTAATTCCAGTAGGTTTATGAGTGGCTCGGATAGCGGAGTATGTCGTATTCACGGATTGGCCACCGTGGCCACGTGAGGTTTTAGCTTCCAGTTCGATTTCATCCATATTTAATTTAAATTCACCCTGTTGAATCGCGGGCAAAATTTCCACTAATGCGAACGATGTTTCCCTCGTCCCAATGGAGTTAAACGGAGACTGCCTGACAAGTCGATGGACTCCGGCCTCGCTTTTAAAATAGCCATACGCGTAAGGACCCGAAATTTCTACCACCACACTTTTGACCCCCGCTTCGCCACCTCGACTTTCGTCGATCACGTAAGCCTTGAATTTTTTTGATTCAGCGTACCGCAGATACATGCGAAGCAGCATCTCTGCCCAGTCCTGAGCATCCACGCCCCCTGCACCCGCGTGAATGGATAAAATCGCGTCGTGGTTATCGTATTTATCCGAAAGGAAGGTGGTAAGGCGAAACTGGTCAAAGGCCGCCTTTAAAGTCCCAAATTTGCGCTTTAAATCGCCTTCTAATTGCTTATCCGACTCTGTTAGCCCCAATGCCGCCAGTTCCTCGGTATCGGCCAAATCCTGTTCAAATTTAAACCAGGAGTCGATCTGATGTTTGAGGTCGCTCAGTTGCTTGGATTTGGTTTTTGCCATCTGCTGATCTGACCAAAAATTTGGGTCAGACATGGCATCTTCCAGCTCTAGTATTTTTTGTTTCTTTTGAGGCAGGTCAAAGATGCTCCTTCAGGTCGATCATCCGGCCTTTTAAATTTTTAATTTCTCTAATCAGTTCTTCCATATTATTTTCCTGCGTTTGGATCAGTGATCCATTTATTCATGTTGCGATGCCAATTGCTTGGGTCGGAGTTCTGAATTTCATCCCAAATTTTCTTGGCGGATTCCGTATAAAGTTTTTGATCACGGACCATGCGGCGGTTGGCTTTTTCCCATTTGCCCGGGAGTTTTGACCCGAGTTCTTCGATCTCTTTCAATTCCAGGTCAATATCTAAATTATCCGCGTCCTTCACAATTTTTGCTTCAATAGAATCACGCTGCTCATACTTACTAAGTATTTCCCGCAGGTCTCCGAATATCGTATTTTTAAACATATCGTCAGCGGCCCTGGCTTCATCAGCAGTGACGTAAACTTTCTGAACATAGCTATGGTCCGAAGTTCTTGTTTCGGCGATATCGTGTACCAGCGCCATTTTGATTATCAAATTTTCATCACCTTGTTTTTCCATTCTGGAGATAAGAAGTGCTAACCAGATTAAGCGGTAGGTGTGCTCTAGGTCCGAAGCAACATCAAATCCCAGATGCTGACGCCAGCCTCTAGGCACATTTCGCAAGGAACCAATTTCGTATAAAAAATCTATGTCTCTATTTTGCATACTCTACAAATGAAAACTCTTCGTGATCTTCCCGGGATATCTCTTTCCAAATGTTCCTGTCAACTTTTGGAAAAAAAACATCGCCATCTACTTCTTTGTGGACTTCGGTCAGGATCAGTTTATCCGCTTTGTCCATCACTTGTGAAAAAATTTGCCCACCGCCGGCAACCATTACCTCATCATTATCTTTAAGCGCTTCCAATGCCTCTTCAATACTATGATACACCAAAACGCCTTCCGGTGCTTGCCAATCCATTTGTCTCGTAATCACGACATTAGTTCGTTCCGGCAGGGGTTTTTTGAGACGGTTCATTATGGAATCAAAAGTATTTTTACCCATGAGCACAACTTTGCCCACAGTAACTTGCTTGAAATGCTTCAGATCTTCCGGAATATACCACGGCAAGGCATTGTGACTGCCTATCACGCCGTTTTGAGCAACTGCAGCTACTAAAATTAATTTCATATGGGCGAGGGTTTTAAAAACTTAATTGCCTCTTCTAGAATTTTATTGTTTTTACCTAATAGCTTCATTTTTCTGGCTTCGGCAAGTTCGGTCCAGATTGGTTCAGTTTCTTCAGTAGCTTTTAAATCACCCGAGAACTCATTAGTTAGAAATACTTTAAATGAATAATCAACCATGCCTTGTTTCAGTTCTAAGCTAGCTTCGACATAATTTCCCGGAAAATCTTTAAGCTCTCCTGCTACCAGACCTGTCTCTTCAGTAAATTCTCGTCTGGCTGTTTCTTCTGCAGTCTCACCCGGCTCTACGTTACCACCAGGAAACGACATCGTGCCGTTGATCTGACCCGATTTAACGCCTGCTTTTACAAGCAGAACTTTACCATCCTTAATTACAAGTACGCCCGCGCCTTGTTTCATTGCTTGCCTTCAAAGAATCCACCAGTCACTGAAAGCTCGGCTTTTAGCGCCGGGTGCGGATCGTAATCAATCAATTTTACAAGCTCCGGTTTGAAATCATCAATATTTTTCACTAACTTGTCTAGTTTGATTTTCGGAAACGCTTTTGGCTCGCGCTTGAGTTGTTCTTTCACGACATCCATATGTTTTTCGTAAATATGCACGTCCCCGAAAGTATGAACAAATTCACCAGGCTTGTAGCCGGTGACCTGAGCCAGGATGATTGTCAGTAAAGCGTAGGACGCAATGTTGAATGGCACTCCCAAAAATATATCTGCGCTTCTTTGGTAAAGTTGCAAAGACAATTTGCCGTCAATCACATCGAATTGATACATATTGTGGCAAATTGGAAAGCGCGAAGCGTCTTCATAAGTAGCCATGGTATATAAATATTCCGGATTCCAGGAATTTACGATTAAATTATGCGCATTCGGATCGTCCTTCACTTCCTGAATCGCCCATGCAAGCTGATCGATCGTCCGTCCTTCAGTTCTGGTAGGCCATCGGCGCCAAAGTTCACCGTAAATTTTAGGCAGTTCGCCGTGTTCTTTCGCAAAAGCGTCATCATCAATCAGTTTCTGCACAAATTCGTCCTTGGTCATTCCAGGATTTTTTTTGTTATAAATTTTATATGGGTAGTCATTCCAGATATGAACCCCTTTGCGAGCCAAATAATCCACATTGCTTTGCCCTGACATAAACCAATAAAGTTCTTCCACCACGCCTTTCCAAAAAACTTTCTTTGTTGTAAGCAGAGGGAAATCCTTGGACAAATCAAACCTAATCTGTTTGCCGAAAATACTGTAAGACGCATCACCTGTCCCACGATCTACTTTTTTATAGCCATGATCAAGAATCTCTTTCAAAAGATCCAAGTATTGATATTCCGGGTGTTTATTTTCCATAGTTTATTCTATATTAAATACATTATCAGTTCCGTAGTATTCCTTCCAATGCTCGTTGTAATAATCAAACATTCTTTGCAGTCGGTCTTGTTGCAATTCTTTTGTATTCAACTGAGCCATGGTTTGCCGAATTTTAGTTTTAGCTATCTCTGCCTGAGCCGGATCATTGATTATAGTTTCAAATTCTGCCAGATACCCATAGCCCGCGTTTTTATCAATAGTAACGTTTAGGGCTTTGTATTGATATTCTTCCCGTTCGCGTGACCATTTGGCTTGGTATTCAAATCCGCAATCCAGTAACATCTGATCGAGTTGTTCTAGGCTCAGGTTTACTTCAGTTTCCAGTTCTTGTCTTGCCGTGCCATTACTCGAGGTCGTATCATCCACCGTGGCTTTTATGACAAATAGAACTAGTCCATCAGCCCAGCGCGTTCGAACCGAAAAATCTTTGGCTTTTGCGGTCAGATCATCGAATTGTTTTTGCTGTTCTTTTGGCAAATATGGTTCCAGCTTTTGGCGCAGTAAACTCAAATCACCTTTGATAAAGTAGTGATTTAGCTGTTTGTGTTTGCCTCGGAAGGTCAGATTCGGGTCAGTTTCTTTCATCTTCGCCACCAAATCCACAGCGTGTCTTACGTCGCCGATCAGACTTTTGATTTCTATTTCGTAGTTAGCCATTATTTTTCCTTTTTAGATATTTCTTTACGATCGGATAAATTTTGTCGCTGATCTCTCCTACACTCAATAATTTTCCGTTCACATAACCTTCAATTACGTCGTAATGGAATTTTTTGGCGATTTCGAGGTAAATTCGTTCAGCTGCCTGGAGGTGTTCGGAATCTTTTTCGTGAATATCTATATGCTTCGGCCCTATGTAATACTGCGGACCCCGCTTTTTAATTAATTTCAGTGAAACTTCCGCGGGCAAGTGAAGAATTATGTGAAGATCTGGTTTTGGGATCTTAAAAAAATTATACTCCAGATCCGTAATCCATTTAAAATATTTTTCTCTTTCTTTGCGATTCAGAATTTTCCCGCCCTGGTGAGCCATGTTGGCGGTCACGTATCTGTTCGATACGACGATGTAACCAGAATTCAGATTGCGGCGAATTCTCTGAGCTGCCGCAAAACGGTCCACTGCATAAAAAACAGATGGAATATATGCGCCCAATTCGTTGCCGCTACCGTATACTCCCGTAAGATATTCTTCCACAGGTCCTGCGGACTTTTTTCCGTACTGCGGGAAGTCTTCGATTTTAACCTTATGGCCAGCATTCTGTAACCGCTTTATTAAAAGCCTGGTCTGCGTGGATTTTCCCGAACCATCCGTGCCGTCAATTACAATAAATTTGCCTTTAGACATTATTTCTTCTGTTCCTTTCGAACTTCACCGGATAACTTAGAAGCGAGGGGGCTTTTCTGACCAGCATATTTGTTATTTTTCTTTGATCGATACGGAACCTCTACTGGACTTGAAACCTCCTCAAAAGTAAAGGCACAAATTCGCATGCCTGGATAAAGAGCAACGGGCATGACTCCCAGATTACCCAACTCCATGGTAGGCGTCCCGGTCCATCCTGGATCAAAGATCGACGCTGTGCCGTGAACGATAATCCCCAACCGGCCAAGAGAGCTTCGGCCTTCGATCCGGCCGAGCAAATCATCTTCTAGTTCAAGATTTTCTTCCGTGGTGGCAAGTGCAAAATCTCCCGGCTGCATTATGAATGGCTCTCCATCGGGAACGGTTATTTCTTTCATGAGTTTGTCCGTGTCTACCGGGCCGTTTAGGTCAATGTAGGGGTAACTTGAGTGTTTAAAGACACGAAATTTATGTCCTAAGTGCAAATCCAAAGAACAGGAACCTAACTGTGTTTTTAAATCCGGTTTGGGCGTTATTTTAATTCTCCCCGAACTTAGCGCTTTTTTGATGTCTCTATCTGAAAGTATCATTTTAATTCGTTAATTCTTAAGCATAATAACAAATCCTAACGATTTTTGAAAATTTTTAACACAGGGTAATAAATATCAGCCTCCAGGGGAGTTATAAGCTTGCAAAAAGTCGACTTTTCGGTAAATTTTATATCAGCATCCTTTATAATCACAATGGGCACGCGCTCTGCTCCTTCACCCATCATATATACAGCCGAAACTGCCAAGGCATCGACGATGTCTGTTTTTGTAAACTTAAATTTTCTGCCAAAAATATCTTTTTGACCGCGATAGTCTTTTTGGGGCTCAAACCCGTAAAAGCCGATAGCGATTCCGATTGTACCCAATCTCATGGGGAAAGTATGGCTGTCTGTTGCGATCACTCCCAGGTTTTTTATTTTGTGTTTGCGGCGAAGATGCTGCCAAATCTCTTTCAGTAATCTATTCACATTATTTGGCAAGAGTGTGTAGTAGCCATTGGAATTACTTTCATCGATTCCAGCTGACAAGGCTAGAACGTGATTTTTTATAGTCAGAACAAACTTCTGCTGCTTAACACGCGTCAGTTTATAATATTCCGCTTCTTGTTTGATCAGATCGAGTTTTTTTACCTGATCCGAAATTTTTATGCATCGGCCCTGATGAATGCTTAACACTTTGGACGTAATAACAACCACGTCACCATTTTTCAGCTTCTTAATGCTGTTTAGAAGATCATAGATATCGTCTTTCGGCGGCAAAAAAGCTCTGGTTCTAACCTTCCGTAACTTCATGCGCCGTCCTTTCATTCATAAACTGGAGAATTACTTTAAAAAGTAAAACGTTTAGCACAATTCCAGCAGCGAAAAGCAAACGCTCGACTATCACTACTGGAATCAGGCTCAGCCAAACTTCCTTGGGTAAATTAAAGTAATACAACCAAAGCACCCCTCCAACTGCGTGTGCTGCGAATGTGGCTCCCAAAGCCCGGGCGAGCAGTTTGTCTTGAAAATAATAACAGACAATCGGTATCAGCCAGAACATGGAATAAAACCAAACTGTACGGCCAATTGGATGAACCACAAACAGAATTATGGCGAGCAGCGGGACTAATATATTCCACTTGGATTTCTTACTGAAATAAACAACTGCAAAAAGTGTGGGTATAATTCTAAGCAGCATACCCAAATCTAGGTGAGTTGTTTGGTGAATAATCAAATTAAGCAATTGCATCACGATAACAGCGACTAGGCCAATCCCAGTGCCTAAAAATTGACCGGCAATGGGCGCAAAGCTATCAAACAGTGTGAATGTAGCTTTCGTACCTGCCAGATGCCCCAGCTTAATATTTAGCGATAGAGTGCTCAGAATTACAAACAAACCCAATAGAAATATTTTTTTATTCATCGTTTTGAGGTTAATAGACAAAATAAAACCGCCACTAGGGCGGCTTTGGAAATTACAAAGCGAAATCCCTAGTGTCCTAGGGCTGTTTCAGCGTAGGATGACCAGATTCTTTTGTTTCGTGTGATTAACATGATACTTGCAGTATAAGACTAATAAATTTGAGGGTCAATAAGGAGCTGCTTATTTAAGTATATATCCAAAAAATGCTTGTGAGCAAAAAATATATTTTCAGGAAGATTCTTTATGTCGAACCATTCCCACTTTTCACATTTGTCCGGTTCTTTATTTTCAAGTTCGCCGTGGAATTTCTTCGAAACAAAAACGAATTGGATATAATGTTGTTTTGTATCTTGCCTGGGTTGGTTAATAACTCCCGAATAGTTCAATTCATCCACAACTAAACCGGTTTCCTCCAGTAATTCTCTTTTAGCTCCATCAGCAAGTGTTTCGTTAAATTCCAAATGACCACTCGGGAATCCCCAATAACCGTCCCCAGTAATATTTTTGCGCTTGCCTAAAAGAACTTTATTATCCTTTTCCAAAATAACATTAACACCTACTTTTATAGTTTGATTTTCCATAAATTTAAACGCCTCATAAACATGAGGCGTGGTAACTTAAATTTTCACTTTGATCCCAGGCCCCATGGTGGCGTTGATGGAGATCGAAGCCATGTATTCTTTTTTCAGCCCCGAAGGCCTAGATGAATTTAGCGCATCTATGAATGATTTAAAGTTGGCGAGAATTTGATCGTCCGGAAAATTACTCTTGCCCAAAATCATGTGGACATTGCCGGATTCGTCGTTTTTAAATTCCGCTTTGCCTGTGGCGAATTCTTTTACTGTTTTGCCGATATCGGCCGAAACAGTACCTGATTTTGGATTGGGCATCAAACCGCGGGGACCCAAAAATTTGGCGATCTGTGCCAGTTTCGGCATCATCGCAGGCTCTGCGATGGCGATATCAAAGTTCAGCTGTTCGCTCTCCTTGATTTTCTTGATCAAATCTTCACCGCCCACAACTACAGCACCTGCGTCCTTGGCTTCCTTTTCTTTGGCAGTAGTGACAAACGCGGCAATTCTTTTGGTTTTGCCCGTGCCGTGAGGCAGCGTTACAGTCGTTCGGACAGTTTGATCGGATTTTTTTGCATCAATTCCCAGACGAACATGGACTTCGATATTGCCGACAAACTTAGTCGTGGCAGTTTTCTTCGCCAAAGCAATAGCTTCGGAGGGCGTATATTGCTTGTTAACGTCGACTTCTTTGGCAGCATTTTCAAATCTTTTACCCATATTTTCCTTTCGCGGTTCAAACGACTATAAGTCTCCCGCAATTAATTAACTAATTAAATCTCTTTGTCTTTTCGGATGGTGAACCAATGATACGCATAAAGCGGGATACCCACCAGCAGCATAGCGATGGCATTTGAAGCCTGGTTCTGTTTGTTGGAAGTGCGCTGTTCCTCGCACTGTTTCTTTTGCTCGTCCTTCTGAGCTTGTGTCGATCCGATTGTTTTGCCGTCTTTATCCGGGGTCATAGGACTGGCGTAGTTGTAGCAGTAATTATCCGCTTTTGTAAAAACATAGCTTTTAAGGCCCAGGTTAATCAAACTTACCAGGCCAATAATACATAACACCAAACCGACGGAGGCGAAAATGTATAGAAAAGCTTTTCTTAAAGTTATATTTAATGCCATAACAATAATTATTAATAATATAAAAGCAGCGACCAAACTTAAATTATTTGATCTCGACACCCATAGATCGAGCGGTACCCGCCACGATCTTTTCCGCGGCTTCAACGCTGTTGGCGTTTAAATCAGGCATTTTTTGCTCGGCGATCGAGCGCAGCTGGGCTTTGGTAATAGTTCCAACTTTATTTTTCAGCGGATTACCTGAACCCTTTTCAATTCCCGCCGCTTTGCGGATTAAAATCGAAGCTGGAGGAGTTTTGAGGATAAACGTAAACGATCGGTCTTCGAAAATCGTGATTTCAGCAGGGACAACGATATCGCCCAGGGGAGCTGAGCGCTCATTGAAATCTTTTATGAATAACCCGATGTTAATTCCGTGGGGGCCTAAAGCCGTACCAGTTTGCTGGCTTGGAGCTGCTCTTCCCGCCGGAAGCACTATTTTTACAATTGTCTTAATTTTTTTAGCCATATGATTCCTTAATCCGCTTGTTAAGAAGCATCAAAGCGGTTACTTTTTTTCTAATTCCAAAAATCGTTTAATATCGGCGACCGTATTCATAAACTGCGCGGGGAAAATAATAGTGGAATTTTTCTCCACCGCGATTTCCGCCATAGTCTGGAGATTGCGTAGCTGCAATGCTATAGGATGAGCTGCCATAACGTCAGCGGTCTGAGCCAATTTTTCAGAAGCAGCCAATTCGCCTTCCGCGGCGATAATCTTGGCGCGTTTTTCTCGTTCTGCTTCCGCTTGTTTAGCCATCGCTCTCTGCATATTTTCCGGTAATTCTATGTCTTTGATCTCTACGACGCTAACTACTACTCCCCAAGGTTCCGTATGAGCATCCAAAACATTTCTTATTTCGACATTGATTGCATCGCGCTCTGATAAAATTTCATCCAACTGAAATCTGCCCACTATATTTCGAACTGTAGTCTGGGCAATCTGATTAATGGCGCTCATCACGTTTTCTATCGCAACTATGCTTTTGACCGGATCCTGGACTTTGTAATAAGCCACAACTGAAACGTCAACGGAAACATTATCTTTGGTGATGATTTTTTGCGGCTGTATTGGCAGAGTTACCGTGCGCAAATCCACTTTCCGCACTATGTCGATCAGTGGGATTACCCAGTTCAAACCTGGTTGTTTCGTGCCCGTAATTTTACCGAATCGAAAGACTACACCAACCTGGTATTGCTGGACTATTCGAAGTCCAGAGATGACAACTAAGATAATTATACCAATGATTGTCTGGGGCATTACAGTTTCTTAATTTGTAAAAAATCCAATTCGATAGGAGTTTCCCGACCGAAGATGGAAACCAAGACCTTAATCTTACCTTTTTCTTCGTCAATTTCCGAAACCTTACCTTCGTAATCTTTAAATGGACCGTCAGTGATGCGGGTTAAGTCGTTAACAGAGACGTCAATCTTGTATTTAGGTTCCTCTACTCCCATTCGCTTCTGCAGAAAAGTAATCTCCGATTCTGAAATTGGAGTGGGAATGGTGCCGGACCCGACGAAACCAGTAACGTTAGGAGTATTTCTGACCACATACCAGGAGTCGTCAGTTACGATCATTTCTACCAGAACGTAACCTGGGAAAATTTTCTCTTCCACAGTCACGCGCTTGCTTTCTTTGATCTTAATTTTCTTTTCTTTGGGGACCAGGACGGAAAAAATCTTGTCTTCCATGCCCATGGATTCTATACGTTGTTTCAAATTAAAAGCCACACTGTCTTCATATCCAGAATAAGTGTGAAGCACGTACCAATGTTTTTCACCCGTAACTTGCTGCCTGGCCATAATATTTACCTAGTTAGTGCCCAATTCAAAAGTTTGGTTAAACCATAATCTACAAAACCCAAAAAAACCGCGACAGCTAAAGACAGCACAACTACCGCAATAGTAACGCGTATGGTTTCAGCTCGAGACGGCCAAACTACTTTGCCCAATTCAGCTCGTGCTTCTTTGATAAATTGAATAGGATTTGCCATATTTTTAGGCCTTTTTAAAACCCCTCTCGGGGCTTGTAAAAACATTATACTCCAGTATGCAAATAATTGCAAATTCCCAATAAATTGGTAATATAGCCTAGAAGGAGGACGGCTATGAACAGGCTAACCGGCCTGACTTTGGTGGCAGTGCTGGCGCAAGCTCAGCCTGTTTATCCTCAGTCCAAGCAGCAAGTGAAAGTGGAAATCGAATCGCAAGTTATAACTCCGGCAACCGAGTCCTGGATGAAATCGAAACTCGTTTCGATGAAGCGCGGCAAGGGCGACGTGTGGATTCCCAGCTATGAGCCGGACGATAGCGATTGGGTCGAGATCCTCTCTCGACTCGGCTGGGTTTTCTGGGAGAACAAACCGTTGCCGGAGGACGCTCGGCTCCGCACCAACGCCTGCGCCAATACCACGAGACGATCGCGGCTTCACATTCCCCTGGTGGTAGACGAAGACGTGGGACCGTTTAAGCGCTCCTTCTGCTTCGGAATTTCACGGATCAATGATCGGATCCTCGCCGAGGACACGATCATTCAACTTCGTGAAAAGCTGAACGCCGTCGCTAAAAGACTGGAGACTGTCGAAACCAAGCTAGGAATACAAAAGCAATGAGCGAACTCATTGCTTTCTTTTTTTATATATTTCTTCTGGCCGCGAGGGCGTATTGGGTAAAATATCTATCCAAATCCGCAAGCGTAGTTTGATATTGTTTTTCACCAAAGACTATGTCGCAAAGCACTTCCTTTGTTCGAGTAATTTCTTTCAGGCTGCTATGCCAGCGTTTATCAGAAATTGTTAGATCCAAAAGCTCCAAAGCGCGCCAAATCGTATTTAGAAAAATTTTTTCATCCTTATTTTCCCATTTACGCGCGCGGCTAACCTCGCTGCCTATATTACCCATTTGATCGGCTAAAGGCATTAGACGCCATTTCTCAACTATCTCTTTACCGTGAATATAGTTCATAAACAATTTTAGTAATTTTTTCTCTTACATTTGAATCTTCGATACCGCGAGTTTTGTTTCCCTGGGCTGGTCTCAGATTAATCATCGAATCGAATTCAATAAAATTATCTCCTTCTAAATCCGGATATAAGTTTATTCCCCACAAATCTTCCTGCTTTGATCCCTGCTGCAACAATAAGGCTTCCTCATCAGCATGCATTTGGCCTCCGACGGCCATAATTTTTTGACTAAGATCAACAACTACTTTAACCATATCACCAAAACGCTCTTTAGCGAATATCTGGAGTTCATCCTTGGTTATTTTATCCGTAACAATCTTGATGGGCATTATTTTCTTAGATATCCAAATTCTTTACAGTCTTCGCATGTGTTTGGATGAAGTTTTTGCGAGGTGCCACTTCATCTCCCATAAGCATCTCGAAGATCTTGCTGGCTTTTTCCGCATCAGTAACTCCCACTTGCAACATGATTCTATTTTTCGGATCCATAGTCGTTTCCCAAAGCTGGCCTGGGTTCATCTCTCCCAAACCTTTGTAGCGCTGGATATTTACGCCTTTAATATTTATCTCTCCACTTTGTTCCGGAGTCTCTTCGCTTATTTCAGCTAAAATCTCTTTTACTTCTTCATCCTCATCTTTTTTATTCTTACCCTTGGCTGCTTTCTTGTCCTTGGCTTCTTTTAAGAATCTTTCGACTACCACATCCCGTTCTTTTTCCGAAAAAGCATAGGCGGCTGATTTAGCGTGTTGGATTTTAAACAAAGGCGGTTGAGCGATGTACAGATATCCTCTGTTAATAATATCCGGGAAGTAACGGTAAAATAGAGTAAGCAGCAAAGTCCGGATATGCGCGCCATCCACATCCGCATCAGCCATAATGATGATCCGGTGATATCTGATATTCTCAATATTAAATTGATCGCCGACTCCAGCACCAAGCGCGATCACCACGTTTTTGATCTGTTCGCTGGAGAGCATTTTGTCCAAGCGGGCACGCTCTACATTCAAAATTTTCCCGCGAAGCGGCAAGATAGCCTGAAATCTGCGATCGCGTCCTTGTTTGGCGCTACCGCCGGCTGAATCTCCTTCTACGATATAGAGTTCAGATTGCGCGGGATCAGATTCGGAGCAGTCTGCCAGTTTTCCGGGCAAAGCCAAGCCTTCCAGTACTCCTTTTCGGATCACGGCATCCCTGGCAGCTCGGGCTGCGAGGCGGGCTTTGGCTGCCAGCAAAACTTTTTCCAGGATTCTACCCGCATCGGCAGGATGTTCTTCCAGCCAAAATTCCAAACCCTGGCCGACCACGTCTTCCACGATTCCTCGCACTTCGGCATTACCAAGTTTGGCTTTGGTTTGTCCTTCGAACTGCGGATCAGGCAGTTTTACAGAAATGATTGCGGTTAAACCTTCGCGCATATCTTCACCCACGATCTTATCCGCCTCTTTCAGATAGCCATTTTTGGTGCCGTAGTTGTTCAGTGACCGCGTCAGTGCCGAACGAAATCCGGTTAAATGCATACCACCTTCCGGCGTGTGAATGTTGTTGGCAAAAGTCAAAACAGTTTCCGTAAACTCATCAGTGTACTGAATCGCGGTTTCGACCATGACATTGTCGATGGTCTTGCTGACGTACATCGGGATGGTCTTCACCACTTTGTTGCGATTGATGTGCTGGATGTAAGAAACCAAGCCGCCTTCGAAATAATATTGATAGGTAAAGCCGGTGCGTTCATCAGTAATGCTCAAATGTACGCCGCGAGTAAGGTAGGCCTGCTGGCGATAATGATCAAGTAAATATTTGATATCAAACTCCAAAACAGTAAAAACCTCGGCATCCGGTTTGTACCAAATCTTCGTACCGCGCTGCCAAGGATCTTTAGCCAGTACTTTGCCTACCAGTTTAACTTTGGTCGTGGGTTTGCCGCGTTTATACTCCTGAGTAAAAATTTTACCATCTCGGCGGACTTCCGCTTTTACCCATTCGGATAGCGCGTTTACTACCGATACGCCTACTCCGTGCAAACCGCCGGAAACTTTATATCCAGAGGCATCGCCGCCGAATTTGCCGCCGGCATGCAGAACTGTCAGCACTGTTTCCAATGCTGATTTTTTGGTTTGCTTATGAATGTCTACGGGAATGCCGCGGCCGTCATCCTGGACGGATGCGGAGTTATCTTTATGAATCACGATTTCGATTCTTTTCGCATATCCCGCCATAGCCTCGTCAATCGCATTGTCCACGACTTCTTTCAGGAGATGATGAAATCCTTCTTGGGCGGTGTTGCCGATGTACATGCCCGGACGTTTGCGGACAGGCTCCAAGCCTTCCAAAACAGTGATTTGTTCGGCAGTATACGCTTTGTCTTTTTTGATCTCTTTTTCTTCGTTTTTCGGCATAAAAATAACCTCTTTAAGGTACTTATATTATAGCAGATTTTTGCTAGTTTTTGAAGAGTTTGTGGGGATAAAAAAGAGGCTTATATAAGCCATTTTACCCGCTTTAAAGAAGTACCTGGTGTTAGTCACGTATTTGGGCGTTAAATTTAGACTTTAAATTGTCCAAAATTTGTTTATGAATTTTCTCCACTTCTTCATCAGTAAGCGTCCGGTCTGGTGCCTGATAGACGATTCGAAAGGCCAAACTCTTTTTGCCTGGTGAAATATTTTTTCCCGCGTACACGTCAAACAATTTAACATCAGTAATTAGTTTGTGGGAAATTGCATGCTTAATTTCGCTCCAGGGCAAGTCCTGGCGTACGAGCAACGCTACGTCGAGCTCTTTGGCTGGATAAGACTGCAATGGTTGGAATTGAGGATACCTGATATGCTTGGTCAATTTTTCAAAATTAAGTTCTACAGCTGCCCATTTCAGATCTTCGTTTGCTGCTCGAATATGACCTAATTTTTCTTTGTTGGCATACACTTCACCGGACTCTTCGTCGGTTTGGCGAATTGAAGCCTCGATTCCTAATCGCTTAAATAATTCTCGAATGCTACCGACTAAACGCGCTACTACCTCCTGATTTTTTGAGTAGCACATTAGAAACAGGTTCGTGTGTTCCTCTATTCGGTCATTGTGGCTGCTGTATACGTTTCCGATTTCAAAAACGCATTGCTCATCGACATAGCGGGAGTTCTGCTGCGAAAGAGCTTCATAATTCATGCCCAGACCCAAACGCAAATATTTCAAATCCGAATTTATGGGATTCGCCACCTCCACAGTATTTTTGGTATCCAGGCCATGTTTTTTGAAAAAAGTTTCGGAAACGAAGGAATAAGTATGGGTTTCATCAAAACCCATGCCCACCAGCAAGTCGGAAACTTTATTTTTCGCATCCACTATGGGGTCAGTCATGCTGCCGGAAAGTGGAAATGACGGTTTAATCGGTTTGATGAATTCCAGACCCTTAAATCGCGCGATCTCTTCAGCCAAATCCTGCCAGACAGTAACATCGGCACGCCAGAAAGGAACTTCGAATTGCGATTGATGTACTGATTTGAAGCCCAACTTGGCTAAAATTTTAGTTTGTTCGGCAGCAGGAACATTAGTGCCAAGTAATTGATTTATTTTTTCCGGATCTGCTTTAATAGCTTTTAGCTTTTCCTCTTTAGCTCCTGTTGAGGCAAATTCAACTGGTTTGCCATTCGCATATTTTTTCAGCAGCTCTGCAGCATACTCCAAACCCAAACTCGCGAATGTTGGTGGCAGGGACTTTTCAAACCTGCTCGAAGCGTCAGTGCGGATACCCAGTGCCCTGGCAGTGCGCCGGATAGAGACGGCGTTGAAGTTTGCTGATTCCAAAATAATCTCCTGGGTATTCGCGTCTATGGCACTATCTGCTCCGCCGATCACACCGGCGATGGCCAGGACTTTTTTACTGTCAGCTATCACAAGCATGTCCGGTGAAAGTTTTCTTTTTTCACTATCCAGCGTGACCAGATTTTCCTGCATATACGCCTTGCGGACGTTTATGGCACCTATCACTTTGACAGCGTCAAAAGCATGCAGAGGCTGACCCACTTCCAACATCACATAATTGGCGATATCCACCACGTTATTAATCGGACGAAGCCCGGAAGCTTTCAATCTCTCCTGGATAAATTTCGGTGATGGTGCAACTTTAATATCCGTAAGCCGTACCGCTAAATATTTTTTACATAAATTTGGTTCGGCAATTCTGACCTTAAGAATTTTTGAAGGAAGTTTGGATACTTTCGGTTTGATCGGCTGCGCTAAATATTTTTTTCCAGTCAAAGCGGCAATCTCCCAGGCCACGCCGCGGTAGGAAATCAAATCCGGACGATTCGCAGGTACTGATATATCGAAAAGCGTATCTGATGATTCTGATTTTTGAGCGAAGGCTTCCCCGACTTTATAATCCGAATTCAAAAGCAGGATGCCACTGCCATCCCCGCCCAATCCCAGTTCCTTGGTTGAACAAATCATACCCTGCGATTCAATTCCGCGAATCGTGGCTTTGCTCAATTTAAAAGATTTGCCTTCGGGATCGTGCTGATCATGAGGAATGACAGCGCCAGGCAGGGCTAAGGCTACTCTGGCCCCGACGTCAAAGTTCCAGGCACCGCAAACTACGGGTCCTATGGTATTTTCGCCGTCTGTGAGTTCAATCACTCGAAGCCGGTCCGCATTTGGGTGCTTATCGATTTTAGTAACCCGGGCCACGATAATATTGTCGAATGTTTGATCTTCGGATACGACTTCTGTCTCAAACGCATGCATAGACAAAAACTCTGCCAGCTTATGAGCTGGCAAGTTTAGGTCTACTAGTTGTTTAAGCCAGGAGTACGAAAATTTCAATATATTTTAAGGTTATTTAGTGAACTTGAATGTGGAAAGGATTTGGTCCATCAATATCTTTGATCCCTCTGGGTAAGATGTGGTTATACCAATATTATTTATATCAGCTTTTTGTATAACATAGGTATCTTGGAAGCTATATAGTAAATCACCTCCTGGTGATTTTTGATAAAATGAATCTTGATAAAAAGTAGTATTTGCCCCACTGAAATTTATTTGTTTTGCTTCTGATTTAGTTTTTGGTTTAAAATTAGAGCCCAAAGGAACTGCGATAGTTAATCCGGAAAAATTAGGCTTACCATCTTCGAAAATATAAACTGTTTTACCCTTTTGGGTGGATAGTTCATTTGTCCAACTGCTAGGCAATTTAATCTCAAATCCGTATTGCTTGTTCGTATACGTCTTCCAGTTAGCCGTTTGAGCTGCTGGGGGTGTAACGGCACTTGTAGTAGTGGTTATACTGGGCTCATGCAACTTAAACTTCGCCGTATCGTCTGCAATTTGTTGTTTACGAGTTTCTGTAAATTTGCGTCCTGGTGTTAGCGGATCATAGCCGTTTTTAATCTGAAATCCGTCTGTCCAGTTGTTCTGTGCCACCACTTCCCGTCGATCCGTGTATTTCAGTGTCGGGTCAGTCTTGTAGATATTTACTTCATCGCCATCAGCCAAACCATCACCATCAGTGTCTGGATTGAGTGGATTAGTTCCGGCCTTAAACTCTTCATAATTTGTTAATCCATCTCTATCTGGATCAGCATTATCGCCGCAAATAATTTGATCATTGCAATTGCCATTGCTGTCCAGGTTTTGTGTGAAATATTGCTGTAACCAGACTTTGGGCAGTTTGCTCACTGTTTGTGCGGGTTGGGTATCAGTTTTCTTGCCTCCCACCATATAATACGCGACGGCACCCAGCGCCAAAAGCACTATTAGACCGACTATGATATATATCCATTTGCGAGATGATGGGTTCCCCGAAGGAAGTCCGCCATTTGGCGGTGGAGGCGGGGAATTTTTACTGGCGGCAGGCGCCGAACTATACCCGGAAAAAGTTTTTCCTTCCTGCGGCATGACGTTGAAGGATAAATCATTCGGGTCATGCGGTGGAGTGTTTGGATTTGGTTGATCCATAAATTTTATTTCTTTTAATTACTTAGTTAATTATTTTAAAACTGATGAAGGAAGCGAACGTCGTTCTGATGGAACATTCGAATATCCGGGATGTTATATTTAAGCATGGCGAATCTTAAGATCCCCAAGCCAAAGGCAAATCCTGTGTATTTATCTTTCGGGTAACCGGCATATTCAAATACTTTGGGATGAACCATACCGGCGCCTAAAACTTCAAGCCAACCGCTTCGGCCACAAATACTACAACCTTTCTTGCCACAAAAAATGCAGCTCATAAGAATTTCTACGCTGGGTTCAGTAAATGGAAAGTATGAAGGACGATATTGAGTTTCTATTTCATCGCCAAACAATTTTTTTACTAACGTGTCCAGTGTCCACTTTAAATTTGCCATGCTGATGTTTTCACCTACGACCAATCCTTCTATCTGGTCAAAGGTATGTTCATGCCTGGCGTCCGTGGCCTCGTGTCTGAATACTCTGCCTGGAACAATCACTGAAAATGGAGGCTTATGGTTTTCCATAATGCGAGCCTGCATCGGGCTGGTGTGCGTCCGCAACACCATATTGCTGCTGTTGTTTACATAAAAGGTATCAAACATGTCTCGGGCTGGATGATCCTTCGGAATATTTAAAGCTTCGAAATTATAGTAATCAGATTCGATCTCCGGTCCTTCCATCACCGCAAAACCCAGAGAACGAAAAATACTTTCCACTTCGCGCCTGATCTGCGTCACAGGATGCAGATGACCCAGTTGTGGCTTGTCGCCGTCGATAGTAAGATCGATAAATTCTTTTTTCCCGGCTTTCTTGATACTGTTGCGCTTGTCATCGATCAGACGCCAAATTTCAATTTTTACGTCATTAGCTTCTTTGCCTAAAATTTTTCGCTGGCTCTCGTCCATCACTTTCAACGAGCGTAATACGTGTGTTAACTGCCCTTGTTTGCGGCCAAAGTAATTCAAGACAAATTCATCCAACTGTTCCAAGGTAGAAACAGCGGAAAGTTCTTTTGTCGCCTGCAAGCGCAGTTGTTTAAGACTCTCGGTCATTTGATTTGTTTTTCGTCAGTAGATAAAATTCAAAAAATATAAAAGTTAGAACTAGTAATCCCGCGTTAATCCAACTGAATAAGCCGTGGTGGGAGAGAATTAATGAAATTACGAGAATTAAAGCCAGCCAAAATCCCTGCCTGGTCGCCTGCCCGATATAATCATTCAATAACTCCCTCTGCCCGATCAGTCGTCGGATATAGAATCCGGTCAGCGTGGCGGCGGCAAACCCCGAAAGCAATATCAGGAAATAAAACAGGGTGATATAAATGGCTTGATCCGGCGCAAAGGTATTTACTATGAAAGCCAGGCTTCCAAGTCCCAGAAACAAAAGAACAGCTAGCAAAATGAGATATATTTTGATTTTCTGCACGCTTAATTATACCACAAAAGCTAGGTTACGGCTAAAATCTAGGCCTTATTCCCATTGCGAGGAGCCGCATCTCTAAATTGAATGAACATTTGATAGGCGCTCGCGATGGTCAACTGGATGATTCCAAGTGTCTAAACTTACACTCATGGGCGTGTCGGAGGTCAGCTTGGTAAAAACTATTCGTCTCAATAACCCGAACTATTTCCTCGATGGTTTCAAGTAGTTTGGATTTTAGTTTTATGATTTCTTCCTGATTGCCTTTGAAAGGCAAGGTTTTATTCAAGTCTTCAAGGTACCAATAAGTCAGCTGGTTTACTTTCTCTTTTAAAGCTTCTTCAGCTGCCCATTGGTAAATCAAAAGCTGGTCGCGATCTACTTGCTCCAGTTTTGTCCGCGGCATTCCAGTCTTATAATCCACGATGTCTATCGTGCCGTCGGCATTGATATCAGCGCGATCGATCCGCCCCTGAAATTTATATTTCCCAAGGTTCAGCTTAAAGTATTGCTCCAGATACTTTGGGTACTTGGGACTTGCAGCGATCTTCTCGTAAAAATGCGTTAAATATTTTTTCCCTGTATTGCGGTATTCTTCTTTGTTGGATTTACTGGGATACCAATCATCCTGCCAACATTCTAAATAATATTTTTCCAGCAAATCTTTTGGCGGTACGTGCACTTGGTCATTGGGCTTGGCGCCAAACAAATCCTGTTGCTTCAGATTATTCATTTGCTGCATATATTGCGAATATTTTTTGAACACGTTGTGCATAGTAACTCCGAACGACAAAGCCGCAGCTCCCGGCATCGGAAGTTTATACATATATTTGTACTTGTATTCCAGCGGGCACTTTTTAAACGTGGAGACCTGGGAAAAATCAAATGCGATGGGTAATTGAAATTTAAACTCTCCCACAGGCAGGCTCAGGGCTTGTTGTTGAGTAAAAAATACTTCACCTGATGGTTTCTCCCGTTCGCGGGGCTGTTCCAGTCCGGCTTCCAGCAAAAACAACGACGGTTTTTTCAAACTCGAGCCGCCATAATCATCAGCCCAGGTGAAAAATAAATACTGTTTGGCACGCGTGGCTCCGACGTAAAATAACCGGCGCTCTTCCATCAGATGCGCATCCCCTTCTGGCAAAATTTCCTTGATTAAAGCCGAAGGCAGCTCGATTTGCTCTTTTCGATCCCTAGATGGGAATCTCGCCTCTACCATGTTCGTCAGAAAAACACAGCCGAATTCCAGACCTTTCGCCGCGTGGATTGTCATGACTTTCACGGCTTCAGGGCCAGTATCAGCACTTGCCACCAATGTCCCGGTATCGCCAGCCTCCTGTTCCAGGGCTATTTCCTTCAGAAAATTTTTCAAAGTCTTATCTTTTGCAGTTGAGGAAAAATCCTGGACCTTGCGATAAAATTGATCCAGCAATGATCTATTTTCGACATTTTCCAGCGAATCCTGGGCCAATGCATCTGTGATTCCCAAATCCCGCACAATGCGGACTAAAAGCTCGTTCATGGAGAGTTCTGAAGCGAGCTTACAATGCCGATCCAAGTGCAGGAGTAAATCTTTGATCCGTTCTTGAGTATTCGGTTTGACTTTAACATATATGAGCAGGTCTTTAAGCACTTCATGAAGACTCAAAGCTTTCTTGGATGCGGTGTGCGAAATTAAAACCAGGTCTTCATGATCAATTTTAAATTTTTTGAAGTTTAATATCCGAAATAAAAATTCGCTTTGATGAAAATTATCCAACAGCTTTAAATACGACAGAATATCGATGATCAAAGGTTTGCGGTAAAGCCCGCGGCTAGCTACATAGATGTAGGGAATGTTTTTCTCTGACAATTCATTCAAAAAAGGTTCAGCGTGATCATTGGCGCGGACCAGAATCGCGAATTCGTTCAAGTTCAATCCTTGTTGTTCCTGCAGCTCCAGTATTTTTTCAATTGTTTGTTTGGCTTCGTCATGCACGGTTCGAGTGTGCAGTACTGCTATCTGTCCCGCTTCGGATTTATGGCTGATCAATTTTTTGGAAATTTTAAGCCTGCTTTCCAGCCGCTCGGGGTTGTTTCGCTGGATGAAGTTATATGCTAAATCCAGTACGGGCTGGATGGAACGATAATTATCCGTGAGCGTAACTTCCTGGGTTTTCGGAAAATCTTCCTGGAATTTCAGGATATTGGAAATCGACGCGCCGCGAAATTTATAAATCGACTGATCGTCGTCTCCCACCACGGTGATATTGTTTTGCGGATGCGACATCATTTTCACCAATTCATACTGCGATAAATCAGTGTCCTGAAATTCATCCACTAAAATATACTTGTATTTGTTCTGGTAAAATTTCAGAATCTTGGGTCGTTCGACAAAAAGCTTCAATGTAAAATTAATCAAGTCACGGAAATCCAGATAGGAATTATCAAGGAGCAGCTTTTGATATTTGTGATATGCATTAGCCACCTCCATGATCCTTGCTACTTCCGCAGGGTCAAGCTCCGAATTCAAGATTCCAGATTCAAGATTCTTCTTCTTTTTTCTTGCCTTTTTTTTCATATCCACATTATCCAAATTCATCTGCTGTTCCTGTGCGTATTTCAGATAATTCTCCGGAGTGACTCCTTCACGCTTCGCTACTTCAAAGTGGCGCAAAAGAGCGTGTATAAACTTGGAGGGGTTGCCTTTCGGTTTATAATAATCCAGCTCAAAATCGTTGATATTGTTGCGCATCATGACCCAGGCCCTGGTATCATCCAAAATTTCAAAATCTCCAGGAATCCCTATATCCAGCGCGTGCTGGCGCAAAATCTTTTCAGCGAATGCATCGAAAGTCGAAATAGTGATTTGCGGAAGCCCGAGCGGCATAATCTGATCCACTCGTTCTTCCATTTCACCCGTGGCCTTTACGGTAAAAGTCAATGCTAAAATTTCATCAGGCTTGGCCAAACCTTGCTCCACCAGCCAGGCGATTCTTCTGGTCAAAACCGTGGTTTTGCCAGTACCCGCACCGGCTATAATTAAAAGCGGGCCTTCACCAAAAGTGACCGCCGCTTCTTGTTTCTTATTCAAGCCTTTTAATATTTCGGATTGTATTCTTACAGCTTCTTTCATATTTTGATTTATTATAACATTTTTGCAAAAGAAAAAGGATCTCGATCATTCGATACGAAATCCTTGAGTTGTTCAGTGCCGGAAATGGCGCCGGCCAGTATGCACCATCGCGATATTGCACTGATCTGCCAATGCGATCGCCTCGTGGTCTTTTACGGAACCTCCCGGATGCGCCACCGCTCGAACCCCCGCATCGATCAGAGAGTTTAGCCCGTCAGGATGCGGAAAGAACGCATCGGAAGCCGCGACACAGTTTGGGAAGTAGGAAAACAACGCGCTCCCTGCTTTGAGCCGGCCTTGCGCGATGCGGGCAGACGCAACACGGCTGGGCTGTCCGCCACCTATACCAAGCGTTTTCGTCGCATCAGTGAGCACGACTGCGTTGGATTTCACATTCGCGCAGACGTTCCAAGCGAATCGAAGAGCGTTCCACTGCTCTTGTGTAGGCCTGACTTTCGTGACGACCTTCAAATCAGCTCGCTGTTCGTTCCACTCCTCCTGGACTTCCTCGACTTTGTCTCTCTCCTGCTCGAGCATGCCGCCCAATGCAGAACGATATTCGATATCGGGAAAGATGGACGCGTCGGCGACCAGTACCCGCAGGTTTTTCTTGCTCGCCAGGATGGGTCTGGCGTCGTCATCGACACCAGGGGCGATGAGACACTCTATGAACGGTTTGTCCTCGGTAACCTCCACTCCTGTAATCGAACGCGCGACCGCGGCATCGATAGACCGATTGAGGCCCACAATACCGCCGAATGCGGAAAGTGGGTCACAGCCACGAGCGGCGACGAACGCATCATTGATACTGTCCGCTGTCGCCACACCGCAGGGTCCAAGATGCTTGATAACGCAAGCCGCAATGGTCGAAATACCGAGCACCAGCCGAAGCGCCGCGTCCAGGTCCAAAACGTTAGTTGACGAAAGCGATTTCCCTTCCTGGACCACCTGGGGAATATTCTCCCCCGGAGTCCACCATGCTTTCTGATGAGGGTTCTCGCCATAGCGAAGCGGAATTTTGTCAGCCATCACTTCTCTCCTTGATCAAGCGGTGATTGCCCTGTACTTGTTGATGATGTGGGTTTCGGCCTTTTCATCCCTAACATCGATGAACTTGACGGCCAAAGACACACGGTTGTTCTCGTCGAGAGCTGACCAGAGTTCATCGGCAATGTCTCTGATGCTGCCGTTGAGCGGCAGAAGGTACGGCTCGCCTTCGAATGACGGCAGAGGGTTGCCGTCTCCAGCGTACGTAGTGACGCAGTAGCCCAGACCCGGCGGGAGATAGTTATAGCTGAAAATGAAGCGTTCGCATACATCGCTGAATGGCGATTTGCGTAGAATCGAAATCTGGGCCATGAAACCCACAGGGTCATAGACACTCATCGCGGTGATGCGAGGCGTAAAATTCGGGGCATCAGGTTCGTACTCTCGATCACACAAACAATCAAAGAATACATACTGGAAAGGCTCTGTTTGTTCGTAGGCCGTCACGATGTCGTCCGTTTGATCTCCGTTGCTCACCACATGAATGTTCCCGACACGTCTCATCGCGTTGTAGATAATGAGACTTGGATCCTTGACCTTGGACGGATCCGCCGGCGCTGTGCGCAGCGAGTCATGATCATCGCTCACGAAGATATGATTACGACTGTTCTCGCTTCGATCCATGATCCAGTACGCCTGAACCATGTGGCTACCAGCGTCGTTCACCCCCACCACGAGGCCTCACCCTGGATAAGCGTTCTGATGCAGCTTGGCCACATTCGCTGCTGCTTGTGCATGTACAACCATTGGTCTATCCTCCGTCGTTTGCGAAAAAAATCACATAAAAACTAGGTTTTGTACCTAGCTCCTGTGATGGTAAGTTACCATACTTGGATGAAAAGAAAAAGGATCTCGATCATCCGATACGAAATCCTTGAGTTGTTCAACTCCGATCATTTAGTGTTCTGGAGATCTGGTCGAGATGGACCCGGGACACCTTTCCTTCCCAAATCGCAGTGTGTTTTTCCATCTCAATTGCAATCCGAGCGTCGTAGTTCGCGGTATGCCGAAACGCCTTGCGCATGAGCTCGAGTCTGAATTGCAGCGTTGGACCGCCTTCACAGCGCAACTCTTCGAGCAGACGCGGATAGTCCGTGGGATCCGCTACCACGAGTACATCGCGGAAATTCTTGGCTGCGGCGCGAAGCAGTGAAGGACCGCCAATGTCGATCTGCTCAATGAGCTCGTCGAAAGGGGTGTTCCGATTGTCTGCAGCTTTTGCGAATGGATAGAGGTTCACTACTACGAGGCTGATCTCAGCGCTTTTCAGAACATTGGTCATTTCATCCATGTCCGCGGGATCATTGCGGCGAGCCAGAATGCCACCGAAAATCTTGGGATGCAGGGTCTTCACCCGACCACCCATGACTTCGGGGCTGCCCGTGAATGACGCCACATCCATTACCGGGAGACTCTCTTCCTTCAGTTTCTTAGCCGTGCCGCCCGTGGACAACACCATCAGGCCGTTGCCGAAAATCTTCTTCAAACCTGTTACTAGATCGGTGAGCCCTGTTTTGTCTGATACGCTTGCCAACATCCTGAATGTATTCACGTCCATCCTCCATCTAAAAAGTTTTTGTACTAGCTCCTGTGATCATAAGCTATCATACTTGGATGAAAAGAAAAAGGACCAATATTTGGTCCTAGTCGAAATCGCGGCCGATCGGTTCCTGCTCTTTCGCAGGTGCAGGATGGCCGTGAATAACCACCTCGCTCTCATACTCCCGCACTTCCTCGGGCTTACCGTGGTCAACGGCGCCGTGGCTCATGCGATAATCGTTCCTGGCTTTCATGGTGCGGTCGTCGCGATTGACTGAGGCCATTTGTCCCCAGGCATCAGGTCCCATCATCGGTCCCTCCTTTATCAAATATCAAACTGGCAAATTCTCGGCCTGCCGATGACTCTCAAGATATTCCTGAGGGGCGCCGGGCAGCTGATCGAGTGAGACACCCTGCTTCTGTAATTCAGCAAGTTCGTGTTGCAGGGCTTTAGTAATCGATTCCAGAGCTCTCCAGGCGTCAGAACCGACTCTGCTTACATTGTGCAACTGGAGGCATTGGGCGAACCAATACCCATCCTGTTCCTTCACGATTACAACATCGACTCGGATAGTTCCTACCGTCACAGTGTTCTTGTAAGTTGGCGAGCTCAAAGTGTCCTCCTCGAAAATCGACTAGGCTTTCACCCACACACCAATGGTGTCCTCGGTGCGAGTCGAACGCACGGCCTTTCCCTTCGGAGGGGAACGCTCTAAATCCACTGAGCTACGAGGACCAATTCATTAGTGTGCAGGCGAATGCCAAATTGTTAGTGTCGGGCGTTGCCTTTTCTGATGGGCATCAAATACTTGCGTGTGTCAGTATCCAGATCCAAGTAATAATCTACCAGATCGCGCATTTTGGATGAGGTTGATTTACCAAATGATACCAGTTCCACTCGCACGCCCTGAATCTGTAAGTATTCCAATAATGGAATATAATCCCCATCACCGGAAGCCAGGACCACTACATCCAATTTGGGAATCAGCTTAATAATATCCATGACAATACCCACATCCCAGTCGCCTTTTTTAGCACCACCATAAAAACTCTGCAATTCTTTCAATTTGACTTCAAATCCGGCTTTTCTCAAGGCATCAAAAAAAGTTCCTTCTTCCGGCATATCCGCTTTAATGCCATAGGCGATGGCGCGGACTAAGGGTCGCTCTCCCACAGCATCCTTCAAAACTGCATTAAAATTTACTCTGGAATTATAAACGTTTCTGGCGGTGTAATATAAATTTTGAATATCCACAAACAAACCAACACGTTGTTCTGCTTTCATATTTTTTAAAAATTAATTATAACAATTTTTCACTTATTTCCTCGACCTTTTTTTCTTCTAACTGTAAATTCGATGCGTTCGCAATCTGACTTTTTAGTTTACTATAACCATCAATGGCAGTACCCATGGTATTGTTCGTATTTTTCACGTGATTGGCCAAAGTATCAAGAATTCTATTAAATTTATCCGATTCCTGCCGGATGCCATTGATCATGGCGAGTACGCTTTGGGCGGCTTTGCTGATCTGTTGGCCGCGAAGTGATACCAAAAGTCCCCGCAAAGTTATGTTCAAAGTATTCGGGCCCACGATCACGACTTTTTTCGTCCGAGTGTACATCTGAGTCTCTTGATCATTCGCTGCTTCCATATATACTCCTTCGCTTGGTATAAACATCAAGGCATAATCAAACGTCCCTTCCTGAGGTAAAATATATTTTTTGTGAATTTCATCAATGCGTTTTTTCACGTCTTTGAGAAATGCCTTCTTCAGACTATCAGCGGCCTCATCAGTTTTCGCCTCCTTATATAACCGATAGTTCTCCATGCTGAACTTACTGTCCACGGGAAGCAAAAGATCCCCGATCACTATCGCAGCATCTACAACTTCGCCATTTTTAAATCTATACTGGAATTTACAAAACTCTTTCGGGAAGACATCGGTCAATAAATTTTCCAGAACCTCTTCGCCAAAATTCCCTCGAAGTTTCGGAGAAGCCAGCGTTTCGGTCAAACGCCGAATGTCCGGGCCGATTTGCCCCACGCTTCCCAGTTCTTTACTGAGCTGGGCGATGACTCGTCCGGCATTATCCAGTCTTTCATTGACCGCGCGATTCAATTCCTGGATATTTTTTTCAGTGGTTTCCTTGCTGTTTTCCGTTCCTTGTTTTATCTCTTTCATCCACTCCATCATGATCTTCAGCGCTTCATCCTCTTTCTTCGGCTCTTCTTTTTTCCGCATCTGGAAGTAAAGTATTGCTCCCAAGCCGATGATAATTATTACTAATAATATATTGGATTGCATATGCTGATTATATCAAATATTTTGGGTTAAGACTATCCGATCAGGCCCTCAAAGCTGGCGCTTATAATGTTGACTAAAGATAGCATTTTGGGTATAATCCGCTTTGTCCTGATGAGGGACAAAGTTTACGCCGGCCTATCAAAATGGTTGGCAAAAATTGTAGATTCACAATCAACAGTCGGGTGCCGGGGACGGCAACGGAGGGTCATATGCTGAGTAAACTGGGCGACATGGCGGATGACATGCTGAACAACCGCATGCTTGCGTTTGACATCGGTACGGAAAAAGTCCGCGCGTGGGAGAGAAAAAAGGGACTAATCGTCTTTTCCCCCGAAGGGGAGACCGATGAAGAACGCTATACCACGGCCAATGCCACGGCTCGAGGCGTTGCCGATGGCAGGGATCTCCTTGCTGTAGGCGACGACGCCTTGAAGTTGCAAGGACGCAGTCTCAAGACACGCGTGCAAGTCAGACAGCCGTACAATGATGGAGCCATCAGAGTCACCGACGAAGATCATGAGGCTGTGCGTGACATGCTGGAGTACGGCCTTGAGGTGGTCTACGGCAAATTCGGGAGTTGGCGACGGACGAGCAGTATCGGGCCAAGCTTTCCGACCACAATCTTGACCGCCATTACCCACTGCAGCACGACGGACGAGCAGAAATCTCTCGAAAACACCATTCGCGAGCTCAACTGTCTGCCTCGAATCGTGGGTCAACCGGTGGCAACGGCGATCGGCGCCGGTATCCCTGTTCATGAAATCCCCGCGTCCTTCCTTGTCGACATCGGTGGTGGCACGACGGGAGTCGCCGTGATCTCGATGTACAACATCGCCGCGGAGCCTGTAGATTACAAAATCGGGAGCCGGAAAATCAGCTGGGCGATCATCGACGGGATCAGAGACGATCTCGGGATGCTCGTCGGCCCCCCGACAGCGGAATTCCTGAAGCGCAATCTCTTGACCCTGGGTAAGATCTCCTACGACGAAAGCAGGGTCGTGAGAGGCAAACCGATCCAGGGTGGCAAAGCGGAACCCATCAAGATATCCCAACGGCAACTCCAGAAATGGGTTCGGCCTCTTCTGATGAAGGAGCTCGTCGAGCCCCTTCGCATCTACCTGGAGGATCTGACACCAGAGCTTCATGCGGATATCCAGGAAAGGCACATCCAGCTCGCCGGAGGAGGATCACTCGTCAAGGAGTTCGATGAGTTCCTGACGGAGGAGGTGGGGATCAAAGTCGAATGGGTAGAGAACCCGATGTTCTCGTTGATCATCGGCCTGGGCAAGATGCTTAATGACCCGAAGCTGCTCAAACTGGCGGAACAGAGCTTGCTTTCGGAGAACGAGAAACGGATGCTGAAGGCTTGTAACCGCGCCGAGGAACCCGATTCTTCAGCTCAGCTCGTCGTGCGAGCTCCCCAAAAGCTTGATACGACGATTCCGGGAATTCCCGAGGTTAACCATGCTTGATGCCATCGAGGCTGAGCAGCAGGTAGTTCACTTCGACGAGTGGGCCGACGAAGATCAAGTCTCTCAAACCGTCGACAAATTGGAGGCGAAGGCCCGTTGGACAAAACGCCTCCGAATCATCGCGATCGTTCTAGGACTTTCACTTCTCGGACTTCTTCTGGTCCAAACCTGGAGACATCGCGACAAGCTGGCTTTCTTCAAATCTAGGCCAGCCAGAACTGACACAGTTGATCGAACGAACAGCGAGCTACGAGCAGAAATCGATCAACTCAAGCGCCGGCTGAACGAAGTGGAAAAGCTGGCTACACATCCGCCCGCCCCACCAACAGTTGCCAAAGCTCAATCACTACCCGAGCCGAAGCCTGTACCTATAACGCATAAGCTGCCGAAAGCCAAACCGGCAGTCAAGCAAGAACCGGTCATCCTGGCGACCGTACCCCCGCCAGAAGACCCAGAACGGAGGAATGTTAATCCATCCCTGCCTACTCGAGATCGGATCTCTGTCGATATATCCCCAGAAATGAGGGAAGTGATCCGAAAACGATGGGCCGCGAGGTTGGAAAGTACGCCACGCTAGCACACATATGCTGGCGTCTTTTTTTGCCTCGACTTCTCTCTTGATTTTTTAAAGGGTAAGGCATATAATCTATAAGCTTACAGGATTTCGATTCCCAGGTGACATACGGAAATCCGGACCTGTTTTTTATTTAGCAACGTCGCGGGGTAGAGAAATGGCATCTCGCAAGGCTCATAACCTTGAGATTGTGGGTTCGAGTCCCACCCCCGCAACCAAGAAAATAATTCCCATACGACTTCGGCTGGGTAGCTCAATCGGTAGAGCGTGGGACTCATAAGCCCGAGGTAGTGGGTTCGAAACCCACCCCAGCCACCACGGGTCCGTGGTGTAGCCCGGTTAACACGTCTCCCTGTCACGGAGAAGACCGCCGGTTCAAATCCGGTCGGACCCGCCACAAAAAACACCTTGTGATCAGCAAGATGTTTTTTGTTTATGGCCAAAATCACTTTGGAACAACGATTGACAAAATGACCAATATTTGCTAATATGTTTTGTTCATATAATATATTCTGCATTAGCGAAAAGAGTATGGAAATATACTTTTCTCGGTACTGCGGAAACGCAGAAATTCCCACTCGCCACTTTGGCGAAGTGTTTGTAGGAGGAATTCACAATGAAAGTTGAAGTGCTCGGCTACAGAAACGACCATCAGCTTCCCGAGTTCGTCGAGCCCGAACAAGTTCGCGAAATCGAAGTCCCCGATGATTCGCACGCCGTGATCGTGCGCCGCGGAGTGTTCATGTACGGCGGAGAGATGCCGTCGTGGCAGCCGGAAGATGGATTCATCCTTCCGGAGACTCTGGAGTTTCGTTCACTTCCGATCGATCACGAGAGCCACGAGTCCTGCACCCAGTTCGGTGCCTGCGACCTGGTGACGGTGACCTACCTCGTCGTCGCCAAGGAACCATTCGAGTTGACGCGGACGCTTGCTGCCTGCGACGAGAACTGGGGCAGCGACCACCCGACAGAGATCGAGGAGAAAGTGGCCTCGAAGCCGATCAAAGAGGTCATTTGTGCGTGGACGGCCGCAAAAGGGCAGCAATTGCTTCAAGGAGCAGTGGAAGCCAAGGGCAACATTTGGGCGCCCGAAGATTAGGCGCAACGCTGGGAGCGAATGTCATCTGACTTCGTTCCCAGTTCTCTCAACGATTGGAAAGTAATAATTATTTTATAGTTATTAGTTTTCAGTTCCTGAAGTGTGCAACTGCCACCTGCAATTGTATGGGTGGGAAGTTAGTTAGTTAAGCACAACCGCAAGGAAGTGCTTTTTTGTTCGCTAAGTTGACAAGATTTGTTCAGGGTTATTAATATGTTGACTCCTCAAGATATTGAATTGATGCAGAAAGTATTTGCCACCAAAGAAGATTTGGAGTCTTTAGCGTCAAAAGAAGACGTGAGAACTCTTCAAATCTCAATTGATGCTTTAGCCAAAAAAGGCCAAAGATTTTCGTGATGAGCACATCGTACATCGTCGGCTTGAGACGTTGGAGAGCTGGGCAAAAAAGGTTTCAGAAAAAATCGGCATTCCTCTACCTTTTTAATTTACCTAAAAAAATCTAATAAACACCGGTGGCAAAGGCATGCTAGATGTTTTTGTTTGTGCAATTATTTCAAATAATTTTGAAGATTTTTTTCGTTCGTGATTTTACCTAATACAATTTGGACTTTGATATCTTGAATTTTATCGCCCAGCTGTTTGCCAGGCTTCAGCTTGCTATATTTCATAATCACGCTCCCACGCGCCAGTTTAGAGATCAAGGGACTTTTAGTTTTTAGATTTTTCAGCAATAACCCAGCGGCTGTGACTGACTTTCGAAATTTTTTTGAATGCTCGTCAAAATTATCAGCACGTCTGGACCCGTGATGATCCGCATTCCAGTGCTCAAGCAAGAGTCCGAAATTAGGATTGCCTGCCAACTCCAGTTGTTTAGCCGGCTTCATTTCAAAAAATACACTTTGCAGCATGTGATTTCTTATCAGCCATTCGATAGTGCTTTTACTTTGTCTTGAAAATTTCATTTTCGAAGCAAAATCCAAAAAAATATCAGCGGAAACATCAGCATGGCCTTTGGTGGAAAATACCCAGCCTTCAGGCTTTAGAACTTTTTTTGCAGAACGCGGCTTGCCTATGTCATGAAAAAGAAGAGCATACAGTAAATTTAGATCTGATAACTTTGGCGCTAGCTTTAAAGCCATCAGGGTGTGGGTAAACATACTTCCTTCCAAATGATAATTTTTTGACTTATGAGAAAAGTTTTTCATTGGTTCCATTTCAGGTATAATGAACCGCATCAATCCTGTTTTATCCAATAATTCTATTCCTTCAACCCGGTTTTCTGAAAACAAAATTTTATCAAGTTCCGCTTTAATTCGTTCCCCGGAGATACCTTGAATGTACTTGGCGCGGGTTTTGATGGCGGCGAAGGAATTTTTTTCCAGCTTGAATCCCAGTTGAGTGGCCAATCTAACACCTCGAAGCATGCGGAGAGCATCCTCATCGATTCGCTTTTTCGGATTACCCACGAACCTCAACAGCTTTAATTTTAAATCTTTAACCCCTTCGGTGGGATCATGAAGTTCTTTTTTGATGGGATCGAAATATAATGCATTGATGGTAAAATCCCGCCGTCTGGCGTCCTGTTTATGATCTTTAATAAAATCAACATGATCCGGATGCCTGTTGTCCGAATATCTGCCTTCAGCCCGAAAAGTTGTGATTTCGATGGGGAAGTTATCGACAATCGCTAAAATTGAACCGAATTTTTTACCAACCGGTTTAATTTTAATCCCCTCTCCTCCTAAAATACTTTCGACTTGATCCGTTGTGGCATCAGTGGCGATATCGAGGTTGTCTGATTCTAGTTTTAATAAATTATTGCGAACAATTCCGCCAACAAAAAAAGCCGCAAATTGTTCTTGTTGCAGCAACTTGGCGACTTTCAAACCCGTGTTATATAACTTTTTTGATTGTTGTGGGCTCATCGCTTAATCTGCCTAGAATTATAAGGTAAGCTGATACTGTAAGCCGTGGGAATTTTGCTTTCACACCGGAGACCGCATGGCGCAATTGAATTTCATGCAAGTGAATTTCCTCATCCGGATTGGGGAAGGCATCCCAACCGCCATATGCAGTGCAGTCTGTGTGATTTATTAAAATTATCTGCGTAATCTGGTGTTGATCAATAGAAGCCTGGATGTTCTCGAAAATCCAATCGCGTTTGGCTGTGCCATCAAAAATTTCCTTTACTCCACCGAGATCGGTTTTTAACTCTACGTTGTATAAATTGAGGGTATTTTCAAAAAAATCCTGCAGAATTTTTTGGATTCGAAAATCATCACACGCTTGAACAAAGGCTTGAGCTTGAGGCATATTTATTTACTAATTATTATCCACTTTGGTACCTTTATGACTATGATGTTTGCGCGCAACTTTCAGCCGGATCAGATGTTTCTGGAAGGCAGCTGAGGCATCGGCATAAGTTTTCTGGTCGCTGTAAGATTCGGTCATCAGCTTTCTGGCGGATTCACGGGCTTTTTCAGCACGCTCCATATCAATTTCATGGCCAAACTCTGCCGTATCAGCCAGGATCACCACTTCGGTGGAATTTTTGCCACCTTTACCAGACCTGACTTCGATTACTCCGCCAGAAACTGCGAAAAAATTGCTTTTACCGCTTTGTTTGTACTTAACTTCCCCCGCTGCCATCTGCGCCACCAATGGCGTATGGTGCGGCAAAATCGTAATCTCGCCGCTGGTCGTAGGCAAGGTCAAAGCATCAGCTTCGGTTTCAAGCACTATTCTTTCTGGTGTAACAATTTTGAATTTCATAGTATAAGATTGATTAGACTTCGTCAATCGAACCCTTCATATAAAATGCGCCCTCGTCTTTCTCGTCGTGCTTGCCATCAAGAATTTCTTTGAAGCTTCGAATAGTATCCTTCAAAGGCACATACTTCCCGTTTCTTCCGGTAAATTGTTCAGCCACGAAGAACGGTTGGGATAAGAATTGCTGAATTTTACGTGCCCGAGTCACAGCCAGGCGGTCTTCCGGAGATAATTCTTCAATTCCCAAAATCGCGATGATATCCTGCAAGTCCTTATATTTCTGCAATACCTTCTGCACGCCTCTGGCGACATCATAATGTTCCTGCCCGACGACGTTTGGATCAAGTACTGTGGAAGTCGAATCCAGGGGATCCACTGCCGGATAAATTCCAATTTCAGTAAGTGCTCGGGATAATTGGACAGTGGAATCAAGGTGACCAAAGGTCGTGGCTGGTGCTGGATCCGTGACGTCATCCGCCGGCACATATACTGCCTGGATCGAAGTGATAGATCCTTCAGTAGTCGAAGTGATTCGTTCCTGCAAGGCGCCCATATCCGTGGCTAACGTTGGCTGGTATCCTACGGCAGACGGGATACGGCCCAGCAAGGTGGAAACTTCAGATCCGGCTTGCGTAAAACGGAAAATATTATCGATGAACAGAAGCACGTCTTGCTTTTCTTCATCGCGGAAATATTCAGCCATGGTCACTCCCGTCAATCCCACGCGCGCTCTGATTCCCGGCGGTTCATTCATCTGCCCGAAGACCAGGGAAGTTTTATCCAATACTTTAGATTCGCTCATTTCACGGTAAAGATCATTTCCTTCTCTGCTTCTCTCTCCGACCCCGGCAAAAACAGAAACTCCACCGTGTTGTTTAGCCACGTTGTTTATAAGTTCGGTGATGATAACGGTTTTGCCCACGCCTGCTCCTCCGAATAATCCCACTTTCCCGCCCTTGACGATGGGCGCGATCAAATCGATAACCTTGATGCCGGTTTCCAGCAATTCCACTTTACTGGATTGTTTGGCAAAATCCGGCGCGGGTCTGTGAATTGGGTAAGTTTTGGCAGTTTTCACAGCTTCCTTGCCATCTATGGGCTGTCCCAGAGCATTAAACATGCGCCCCAGAGTTTCTTTGCCGACCCCGACAGTAATGGGTGCGCCTGTATCGGTTACTTCCGAGTTTCTTTGCAAGCCGTCTGTAGCGCCCATGGCGATCGTCCGGACCTGATTACCCCCTATATGCTGGGCTACTTCCAATACTAATTCTTTGCCCGAATTAGTTACTTTCAAAGCATTGCTAATTGAGGGCAGTTCTTTTTCAAACTGCACATCGATCACCGCTCCGATAATTTGTGTAATTTTCCCTTTATTCATAATATATCCTCTTATCCTTCCATGGCCAATTTTGCGGCGGAAATTTCGGAAAGCTCCCGAGTGATTCCTGCTTGTCTGGCTTGATTATAGCTTAATGATAACTCTTGCAGTAAATCGCCGGCAGCCTCATTCGCGTTGCGCATGGCCACCATTCGCGCTGAATGTTCGGACGCTGCACCTTCCACTAATGCCTGGTAGACCATAAATTTCACTGTCCGCTGGATTAAAATTTCCAAAATTTCATCTGACGACGGCTCAAAAAGAAATTCCGTTTTTTCTGTCTTGTGCAACCCGTCCCCTGCAACCTGGCTGGAAAACGGCAATATCTGCATCATGTTCGGACGCTGAACCAGGGTGGAGATGAAATCCGTATATACCACAAAGACTTTTTCATATTTCCCGGCCAAAAAATCATCCATAGCCATGACAGCGATTGGTTCCGCGTCCAAGCCCGTGATATTTTTATCTTTGCCTGGGAAATTCGCCACGATATTATAATGCATTCTTAAAATGGCATCAGTGCCTTTTTTCCCGGTGGTGACAAAATCAATTCTTTCAGCACCCTCCTGTTTTACAATGCTTAAGGCTTTGTTTACCAAATTGGTATTGAAAGCGCCAGCTAAACCGCGGTCAGAGGAGATTAAAATAATCAAAACTTTTTTCGGTGCTGCTTGTTTGCCCAGTAGTATGACCCGATTGATCAGCGGATGATTGGTCAAATTAGCGGAAGCCGCCAGATTGCGCAATAATTCGTTTGATAAAACTGCGTAAGGACGGGAGGCTACAGCCGTGACCTGGGCTTTGCGCATTTTGGCAGCAGAAACCAGCTCCATGGCCTTGGTTATCTGACCTATGTTGGTGATGGATTTGATGCGTCGTTTAATTTCTTTAGTATTACTAGCCATGGGTTAGGATGCTCCTTTGTCCCGTCGGGGACTGCCATAACTTTTTTTGAACTCTTCGATTGCTTTCTTGAGCGAAGATTCGATCTCTTCGGTCAATTCCTTTTTCTCCGCAATCGCTTTTATCAAATCTTTTTTCTGAACATCCAGGTATTTATGAAATTTATCTTCCCAATCTTTCACATCTTCTACTGCTACATCATCCAGATATCCATTGATCGCAGGGTATAAAATCACGACTTGATGTTCCATGGACATCGGTTCGTATTGTTTTTGCTTCAGGATTTCCGTGAGGCGCAGGCCCCGGTCAATTCGAGCCTTGGTTTGTGGATCCAAATCCGAAGCGAATTGGGCGAACGCAGCGAGGGCGCGGAACTGGGCCAGGTCCAGACGCAATTTACCCGCGACTTTTTTGATAGCCTTGGTTTGAGCCGAAGAGCCTACGCGTGACACAGACAATCCCACATTCACAGCCGGCCGGATACCCTGGTAGAACAAATCGGTTTCCACGTAAATCTGGCCGTCAGTAATGGAAATCACGTTGGTTGGAATATACGCTGACATGTCTCCGGCTTGCGTTTCGATAATCGGCAACGCAGTCAGGGAGCCGCCGCCGTTTTTATCACTCATCTTGGCGGCGCGTTCCAGCAATCTGGAATGGAGATAAAATACGTCGCCTGGATAAGCTTCGCGTCCGGGAGGTCTTCGAAGCAACAATGAAATTTCACGATAGGCTACAGCGTGTTTGGATAAATCATCGTAAATAATCAAAGCGTGCTTGCCTTTATCCATAAAGTATTCACCCATGGCAGCTCCGGCGAAGGGCGCTATGTAAGCAAGCGCTGCTGGATCCGAGGCTCCAGCCACAACCACTATCGTATGTTCCATGGCGTCTCGTTTTTGTAATTCAGCCACGATGCGCGCTACTTTGGATTCTTTCTGGCCGATCGCCACATAAATACAGATTACATCCTTGCCTTTCTGGTTGACTATGGTATCCACGGCAATGGCAGTTTTGCCGGTTTGGCGGTCCCCAATAATCAATTCACGCTGGCCTCTGCCGATCGGGATCATGGCATCAATAGCTTTAATTCCGGTTTGCAGCGGTTCGTTGACTGACTGGCGCTCTATGACTCCGGGCGCGATTTTTTCCACCGGGTACACGGCATCAGACTTTATTTCACCTTTATTATCCAGGGGCTGACCTAAGGGATCTACCACCCGGCCCACTAAACCCATGCCTACCGGTACCGAGAGAATTTTGCCTGTAGCGGTGACTTTGTCGCCCTGCTTGATGTTTGAATCCTCTCCTAGCAAAATCACGCCAATCGAATCTTGTTCCAGGTTTAGGGCAACGCCCATGACTCCGCCTGGAAATTCCAGCATTTCAGAAGCTTTCGCGTTGAGCAAACCCGCGACCTTGGCGATGCGGTCGCCGACCTGCAGCACCGTTCCCACTGTTTCCAGTTTGGCGTGCGGTTGAAAACTTTCTATCCGACTTTTGAGTTGTGAAATTATATCTGCCATATTATTTAATTAAATCTTTCTTTAATTGCTCTAAACTGTTTTTCACTGAAGCGTCCAGCATCTGATCTTCCATTCTGACTATCACGCCGCCGATAATCCGTTCGTCTATTTTTTTCTTGAGTTCCAAATTTCCTTTGGCTAGTTTATTCAGCTCATGGATTATCTGCTGGTCATTTTCCCTGGTCGTCGGGTGCGCGGTAATGATTTCCGCCTGCTTGATTCCTTTTTTCGCCAGCTCGAGCTTATGAAATTCTTCCGCTATCTGATCAAACAATCTTACGTCGTTATTTTCTGCCAGTACTTTTATGAAATTATCCAAAACTTGCTCTTGATCCTTAGGAGTCGTGCTTTCGAGCGATTCCATTAAAGCCTGGGCGTATTGTTTTGCCGAATATTTCATTTGACCCCTTTCAAGCTTTCATTTATCAATTCACGATCTTTCTTTTCATCCAGCTTCTGGCGTAAAATCTTTTCGGAAGCGGTGACTACCAGCGTGGCAATTTCCTGTTTAACCTCTTTCAGCATCTGGTTTTTTTCGCTTTCTATGTTTGCTTTGGCCTGATCCAGCACTTTATTTGCCTGGTGTTGCGCTTCGACTATGGTTTCCTGCTTGATCTTGTTCGCTGTATCAGTCGTAGTGCGTAAAATATGATCCGCTTCGTTTCGAACTTTTTTCATCTCCGCTATCTTCCATTCTTCGAATTTCTTTTTTTCAGCTTCCGTGAGCTCCGCGTTCTTCAGTCCCTCTTCAATACGTTCCTGGCGCTTGGTCAGGGTGGTGCCCAAAGGCTTCACAATCCAACGCCAAAAAACGAAAAGCACGATGCCGAAATTGACCAATTGGGCCAGGAATAACTTCCAATTAATGCCTAATGTGCCTAAAACGCCTCCTGGCGCCTGGTGAGCTGCTGATTGTGTGGCTGCCTCTGTCGCAGCCATGAATATTGAATGTATGTCCATAATAAATTAGTGATTAGTGAACAGCGCTTAGCGTATAGCAAAGTCTATACGCTACACGCTATACGCTATAAAATAAATGTAATAACCAGGGCGTAAATCGCGATAGCTTCAGCCAGACCCATGCCGATCAACATCGGCACAAACAAGCTGTCGGCAGATTCCGGATTGCGTCCGATTGATTCCATGGCCTTGGATCCAATTTTTCCTATGGCCAAAGCAGGACCAATTCCGCCGATTGCGATTGCAAATCCCTTAGAAAGAGTTGCGATCATTATTTCAGTCATAATTACTCCGTTCTTGCTGGACTGTGTTTTTAGTTTAAAGTCCGCAAGTTCTTTAAGAGTTAAGAAACAGAAACCTACTTCGACTCGTAAGTTTCTCTAGGCTAAACTCTTATTGGGCCACTATTGGCTCGTGCGCACGTTCATCGTGCCCATGTACCGGAGTGGTGGCGATAGTCAAATAAGTCAGAGTTAACAGCGAAAAAACTGTCGCCTGGATGATCCCGACCAGGATTTCCAGAAAGATAAACGGTAACGGAATCCCATACGCGATCAGACTGGCAATAACTGTCAGTAAAATTTCTCCGGCGAAAATATTGCCGAATAACCGGAAGGATAACGATGCAATTTTTGCCGCTTCCAAAAAAGTTTCAATAATCCCAATGGCAAATTCTATTACAGCGGCGAAAATATGAAATCCGCCTTTCTTAAAAGACGCAATCAAATCACCAATCTTAATATATTTGTTGGCGTACTTGAAAAAACCAACAGCAAAAATACCCAATACATGCGAAGTCACAACAGCAAATAACGACATGGCCAAAGTCATATTTAAATCCGCATTCGCCGGGCGAAACAGAGGTACCAGCTCTGTCTCTCCATGGACTGGAAGCCACCGGCCTATGGATCCGGTTCCTGGAATCAGTCCCATCCAGTTAGAAACAAGTATAAACAAAAATAATCCGCCGACAATTGGCAGAAATTTTAACGATTTTTTGCGGTCCTTAGTCACTTTATCGACGTAACCTAAAATAAATTCCAATACTCCTTCGGCAAAATTTTGAAGTTTGTCTGGAATTAAGGCTGTTTTTTTTCGCAATACCAAGCCTGCGATTATGAAGAACAATACTGCTATAGTCGAATTTATGTATGCATTGGTTACCGGAAAACTTTTGATATGAAAGATTGGTTCAGCCACCAGAGGTGGCAGTGTAAATATCATTTTATGTATCCTTTTAATTTCTGAATCAACCACACGGTGGTCATAAATATCGCCAGTCCGATCGCGATCAGAGTCATCCAGGGAAAAGCATGATGCCAATGTTTGTCTCCCCATTTGCCCAAAAGCCCCAAAACCACCAAAGGAAGCGCGATTATGTAGCCTAACTCAAAGCTCAGGCTTACCATAGTGGCCTTGTCGAGTTTATTTGACTTTTGAGTGGGCGTTTCCATAATGAGCGCGTAAAGTATAATAAAAAATCGCCCTTTTGGCAATAGTGGCAAAAAACAGGGGTATTGACATTTAAGATTTTTAAGGGCAATTAAGGATTCAAAGCAGTCGTTTAAATAATTCCCGGTTACCGTCTACTCATGCGAATTATGTTTTTTAGTCTATTTTTTTATACCCCAACTTTTTGCATTATATCAGGGTTCAACCCCTTAGCCTTAACTTGTTCCCAGGTGGAAAGATAAAAAGAAAGATCAGAATTCTCTTCGAGCATTCTTAGGATAAATTTATTCAGGTACTTTTTAGATCTTTCATCTGGGCATATCAGGATAATGGAAGGAAAGGGTTTGGGATTATGGTCCTGCCAATGGTTCTCTTCGTAGTATTCAAAGTACTGTCTGATTCTTCTTCTTAATATCATCCGGGCAGGTAATTCATCAATGATATCTAAAAAGTAAGGTTTTTCATCAATGGAAAAATAGGCATCAGGAACAGGAAGAATCATATGGTCCATGCCCGTAAGCATGGTTTTGGTATAGAAACGAAGGTTCCCTGAACCTTTGAGAGAAACATAGATATCAGCTAATAATAAGCAGTGTTTACGGAATTGAGCAGATAACCCAGGTTCCCTCCATATTCTATTAAGTAACAATGGGTTAATATCCTTAAACTCTGGATTATCCTTTAGATACTTCCTGCTTTTAATCCCTAAGGAATATATAGCTGGTATTGTTACTGTCTTTGAGTTATAGAAGCGTCTGATGTATCCTGATTGAACTAAGTTGTTTAAAGTAACCCTGTTAAATTGTTTCTGATTGAGTAGTGTCTGGATGTGCTTTCTGGTTAAGTACCGGAAGGTATATAGATGTAGTAGTATCTGGTTCTGTTTATTCATAGTAGTTTTCACTAACCTCTCTTTATATATAAAGAGTAGGGAGGTAGTGATTTTTTGAGATTCAGGCTTATTTAAGCCATAGATCAGACCTTGAAAATACCAACGCGTTGGTATTTTTTAGAGAGTCTTCATACCTTTAGAATTGCCTGGTTTCTCTATTTCTATTTTTTTACCAAAAATCGTTATACCCAACAAAAATGAGAATGAAGGTAAAAAAAGATCCAAAAACGACCTGAATTAAGGAGCGTTATCCCTTTGCTCTAATGCTCACAATTCTCAATCATGGTCTTTGTAACAAAAACAGTTTCAGAGCAATTTATAGCCAAGGCCTTACTGACTGTTGTTTTTTCAAAAGCTACATAGACAACCTTTTTTCCTGCAGCAATAGCTGTCTCAATCGCGGGTAGAATATCGCTATCCGATGAAATGACGTAGCAGCAATCATATTCATTTTTTAAAGCTCCCCGGACGATATCTGTGGCGATTCTGACGTCAACGCCTTTTTCGTGGAATATGCCTTGGTTCTTGAGCATGAATCCTTTTTTAACCACAATCCCCTGTTGCTGAAGAGTATGGAATAATGCTTGCTGTCCGGAGTATAAATGTTGATTCTTAGTATCTGAATTAGGATGAACCTTAACCTCGCCCACGCAATATTCAATATCGTTTTCTGTGCTGTCGGTAATAGTTTCAACCAGCTTTTTATAATTGTAATTAGTCAAATGAATACTCGAGGCTAATTTCTTAGCTTTGTGATAAAAATTGCTGCCATCTATGATAACTAAATTTTTCATTGGTTTTTTAAGTATTTAAAAGCCCCTAGATCCTGTTACAGAGCTAGGGGGTGGTTAGCAATTTATTTCCAGTACTTACCTGTCTAGCTTAACTGAATTATATGCCTTTCCGCCGTATCTAGTAGTAATATATATTCATTTAACTCATTTGTCAAGCCGATTCTATTGATGTTTGATTGCCTATTTATTATTAGTATCGCATTAGCAAGGGTATCTTAAATATAATACTGTAAATAAATTTTAATCGAGCTCAGATTCATTCAAGTTTAATACTTTCAACAATGATTCATCTAATCGAGGCTGATCCCAACCATCTGTTCCCCACTCGTTTAAAATTGATATCAGTTGTTTTCTTTGTTTTCTATTTGAGGGATTGAACATAACCTGTAAAAAAGTATAAATTTTATTCGACACTTCCTTGTTAAATTTCATCATTTCTTCATCTGAGATTTTTCCTGCAACATGATAATCTTCAATGATAGTTCTCCTTACACAATGTATCGCCATCATTAAAGCCATTGTTTTGAAGTGATCGTTGTAAATTTTATCAGGGATTTTCTTCATGTTTTTTGCACCACTTTTTTCTTATCAGATTTATTAAATGCTATTTCTCTGTGACGCCAAGATTTTCCTTTAATTGAAACAAAGACTGCATTGGCAACTAATCTATCAATTGCTGCTGCTGCCCGTATTTTATTTTCGAAGATGTCAGTCCATTTATCAAAGCCTTCATTGGTTGACCAAATTATGCTTTTTTGAGCCTCATTTCTTCTGTGAATTATTTGAAATAATAATTCGGCAACCTCAGTATTCACTTTGCTGTAAGATAATTCATCTATAATCAAAAGTGGTATCTTAACGTAGGAATTTATAAGGTTGTTTCTGTTTTTACCTCCTCCTTGTTCTTTATCTTTGGCGATTACGTTTGCAATTGCTTCGGTTAACCTATCAATGGTTACGAATTTCGTCTCGTAGCTATTGTTTATAGCTTCCATACCTAAAGCAATTGATAAGTGAGTTTTGCCAACACCAGGTGGACCCAAGAAAAGAACATTTATTCCCTCTTTGATCCATGAGCATTCAGCCAGTTTTAAAACTTTTTCTTTTTCTATAAATTCCGGAAAGTTAAAATCATAATCCTCTACGCGTTTTGTCCAGGGAAATTTTGCTTGTTTGGTCCACCTTTCTATACGCGTGTCTTCTTTACCACTAAAATCTTCATCAATCAAATATTCTAATCCATCAAGAAACGATAGTTTTTTCTCAATAATTATTTTATTTATGGCACTTAGAGCACGAGCGGCTCCATCTAACTCCAAAAGCTTCAATGCTTTTTTGAGCTTCTCTTCTTGCGAGTTCCCTTCTTCAAATCCGTAACGTGTTATCTTGTTTCTTCCCATAGATTTATTGATTAAAAAATTGATTGTAATACTCTAAGTCTCTTTCTTGAACCTCAACCAAACGACCTTCTGCTACTTTTTTTTGATTAGTCTGCTTGCTAGGTAAGGTCTCAGGCAAAATCCATTCCCCTCTCTTTTTTGCTAAATTATGTTCCATAATTTTCTTTCCCTTAAAATAAAAGTATAATTTATTCACTCCACTTACTATCTTCTCTACAACATCGATCTTTTTTCGAGCGTATAGCGGAGGCACTCCATAAGCACTCAACTTATATGTGACCATTGAATTTTGAGACGCCCTCCGGGATGAACGGATATTATTTTCATATATTGGGTAATCTTTTGTAAAGAAAAGATTACCCTTCTCTTCCATCCATCTTTCGATTGGTTTTTCATGTGTTGTGGCATGTACACGCACATTGGCAACATTGTCGATCCATAACCATAATTTTTGATTCAATTCATCAATTGATTTGAAAGTTTTGTTAAATTTCTCGCCTTTGATAAAATCGCTCTTAATGTACTTCACGGTTGATTCGATCTTTCCTTTGGATTGCGGATAATATGGTGGGCAAGCTTCAGGCTCAAATTTGTAATACTTCGCAAAATTCAAGAATTCAAAATTGTAATTTATATACACTTTATCATTAACCTTTTTTCTCGAAGTAACCACTGTTTTCATATTGTCATACCTAATTTTCTTGGGCACCCCGAGTTTATTAAAAGCGTGGATATGGCACCTTTGCAAGACCAACTGTTTTTGACTAGTTACGAATTCAGCATAAATTATTCTGCTATAAGCTAGCTGGTAAGCAAAAACGTATAGGTTAAATTTTTGTCCATCTATAATAATCTTTCCAAAATGCCCCCAGTCCACCTGAGCTTGTTCCGCTGGAGCTGTTTCGACTCTTTGATAAAGTTGTTTTCTAACTTTCTTCTGAATAACTTTATCCCTGACCAAGCTATTTACTAGAGAATAACTGGCTTGGCAACCGTTTTCTGTTAATTTTCTGTGAATTTTTACTGAATTAAATACCCCTCTTTTTATCTCCGCTTCTATCAAATTAACAAATGGTGCTAATTTCGAAGGATAATTGCTATCTGTGGGCAATTTCGAATTTAAATTCGAAATAGCTTTGTATTTATAAACCGTTGCTAAGGAAATTCCCAATATTTCAGAGATTTGTTTTATATTATAATCAAAGCCAATTAAATCTTTGATCTTGTTTATTTCCTGAATCTTTAACATACTAAAAATATATCCGAAAATAAGAATAAATTCAAATAAATTCGTATTTAGTGTTAATTTTACAACGCATTTTTATCAAAATTTGTAATTTAAATTTAATACCCCTTATTTTGAAGGGGTATTTTTAAAAATATTACAAATTTTATAGTATTTCGAGCGTAAAATTAACAGGCGCGAGCGTAGAGGTCAAAGACGGGATGATCTTCGATGTTTCAGCAACTGGTCAGTCGTAGTCCGGACCTCAAGCGCCTTCGAGACGAGGGCTACGACATCGCGTTCAAGGCAGGGTACCTGTTGGTCAAACAGGTACCCTACGTGAACTCCAATAAAGAGGTCTGCTGCGGAACCCTCGTATCGGAGCTGGTCGTCAACGGCAACACGGCCGGGAAGCCGAACACCCACGTAGCGTTCTTTGCTGGCGAGCACCCGTGCCACAAAGACGGCTCAAAGATTCAGCAGATTGCGCACGGTAGCAGCAGAATGGCGATCGGTGACGATTTCGCCACGGATCATTCGTTCTCGTCAAAGCCCCCTGACGGCTACACTGATTACTACGATAAGGTTACGAAGTACGTCCGGATCATCGCCGGGCCTGCTCAGGCGCTCGACCAGACCGTCACCGCCCAAGTGTTTCCACCGGTTCCGGCCGATGATAACGACTCTGTCTTTCATTACGTCGACACTGCCTCCAGTCGCTCCAAAATCACTGCCGTCACCGGCAGACTCGCTGGACAAAGGCTTGGGATCATCGGTCTCGGTGGGACCGGCTCCTACGTCCTGGACTTCGTTTCTAAGGCTCCAGCAGCCGAAATACATTTATTCGATGGCGATAGGTTCTCGAACCATAACGCATTTCGGTCGCCAGGAGCTGCCTCGCTCGAGGAGCTCGAAGCCAACTTGATGAAGGTCGAGTACTTCACGCGAAGGTACTCAACGATGCACCGTCACGTCGTGGCCCATCCGTATTTCATCGACGCCACCAACGTTGGTGAACTCGAGGGGATGACTTTCGTATTTATGTGCATCGACAAAGGTCCGCCCAAGCGTCCGATAATCGAGGCACTTGAGTTGCGCGGCGTTCCATTTGTAGACGTCGGCATGGGCATCGATCTGGACCCAGATGGCAAGCTCCGCGGCTTGCTCAGGGTTACGGCCAGCACGCCAGACATGCGGGACAAAGCGCGTGGGCGGATTTCGTTCGGGGAACCAGACCAGAACGACGAATACAACAGCAACATTCAGATCGCCGATCTGAACGCCTTAAACGCCGCGTTAGCGGTTATCAAGTGGAAGAAGCTGTATGGATTCTACCGTGACACGGACCGTGAGCATTTCAGTGCCTACAATATAGACGGCAACATTATTATTAATGACGACAAACCATGAAGGGAATAATCACCTTTTCGCATCAGTTCGTCGAGTTCGTTCCAGAGCACTTGGAACAGGGTGTTATCTATGTATCGATTCCATATGCGACAGTTACGCACAAGTGCGCGTGCGGCTGTGCTCTCGGGGTCGTGACACCGTTAGCTCCATACGCTTGGCAGCTAACATTCGACGGTGAGTCGGTATCCTTGTACCCATCCATCGGCAACTGGACCTTTCCGTGCCGATCTCACTACTGGATACGAAACAACAAAGTGAAGTGGTCGTACGAGTGGTCCGAGAAAGAGATCAACGCGGGCCGGCGCGCCGAACATGAGAAGAGAGAACGGCACTTCGCTAGGGGCGATTCAAACTCAGGCGGACCGGTTGAGGATCAACCCACACCCAAGACCTCGAAAGGTCTCTTCAAGAATCTCAAGAAACGCAGGCATTCCAGATAGCGGGCCGGGCCATACGTGTCCGTATCGAACACCTCAATCAAGAAGTATCAAGACCGTCCCCATTGCGCATATTCGTGACGGGGCTGTCAATTTCGAGACGCCCAAAGCGACAACCAAATGTATCAGTTCGCGGCCGCACGAACGCATGTAAGAACCGCCTCTTCGGCGGTTTTTGAGTTGTCTTTCACTGGAGCGCCTAACGTGTCTCTCTCGAGGTCGTCTTTTCCAGAGGCCATGCGTGTCGCTCTCGAAGTGAATTGCTATCAATAGCCTACAGTTGTCCTTGGTTCGCCTTGGCGATGAACCCCTCAAGCGTGAGGATCTCAACCTTGTCCGCGTGGACGAGCTGTTTTGAGAGCCCCCCGCTTGTATAGAAGCTTCGCAGTTTCCACCCCTCGCCACCCAGGACGAGATACGCTTTCGTGAACGGACCGGCAATCACGGCTTCGGCTAGACAAATCACTTCGAAAGGCACTTTCTGTTCGGCCGTGCCGGCGACCTGCTGCCACTTGAGCGATACCAGCACGCGCTCCCCGTTTTTTTCTGCGATGACATCGACATAATGGGCACCGCCGCCAAACCGCGCGCCAATGTTCTGTGGCCCGTTGGGATAGGTGTAGCCGCCGCGCCGAAGAGATGGCAGAACCATCTCTTCAAGCACTCGGCCAGTTCCGGTATCGCGTGGGCTCATGACGGTAGATTCTTAATGGCGAGAACTTCCCGAGCAGGCGTGCGGTCCCCGGTGCAGCTGATCATGCGCGGAGCCTGCAGAAAGCGAAGCGAGAAACCGAGGCGCCTGTACAAGGTGACGATGCGTTTCGTGGCCTGATTCGATAGGACGACGGGGCCGGGATGCCGGGCGAGCCACTCTGCGGCTCGCACCTGGTCCTCCCAAGCGAATCCACCCTTGGAGTAGTGAGTGAACTCGACGTCATATGGGGGGTCAGCGTACACAAAGTCACCGGGTTCCAGGGGCACGGCCTCGAAATCCCGGCTGAGGAACGTCCAATTGGCGAAGAGTTCGCGATAGTCGCTGAAGTCGGTCGTGTAACCGATTTTCTTGTAACGGCCGAAGGGCACGTTGAACTGACCCTTCTGATTGAATCGACAAAGACCGTTGTATCCAGTGCGATTTAGATAATAGAACAGTGCCGCAGCTTCAGCTCCGTCGTCGGCCTTGTTGGCCAGCAGTTCATTGAAATGATCTCGATACGCGTAGTACGTCCGCTCGTCGTTCTGCATCGGCAGCGAGGTTACCAACCCGCGTTTCAGCCAACCGTAAAAGTTAATAAGGTGAGTGTTGACGTCGTTGAGGAGCGCCTGCTGCGGTCGCAAACCAATCGTCACGGCCAACCCGCCGGAGAAGGGCTCCACCAGGCGGCAGTGCTGATGGCGCGCCCACAACGGCAGGAGGTGCGGAAGTTGCCAGCGCTTGCCTCCGGCCCACTTCAAAGGCGGCCTCAGGACGGACGCGTTGCCTCGAGTTCTCAGGACGACCGGCGCGAATCGCGGTCTTGCAGTCCGCACCAAAGTTGTTGCTCGGCCTTTCATGTAGCTAAACTCTATCATATCAATACGTTACTGGCAATTTAGTGGTTCTAGATGGGCGACGTCCTCACCGACACTATCAATCCGTTGATTTAGTGATGCTGACTGTGTGAACGATTTTGAGACGCAATCGACAGCTCCTTGTCGGCCTGCTTTCCGTGGACACACGGGCATATGTGAGGCAATTCATGTGCGTTGGTCAGTTGTCAGTCTATTAATTGAGACGCTGGCAGAGTGACACGCCGTTGACGAATTTCAAGTATTTTCCCACCCTTCAAGCATGAAGTACCCATTCTTCCTCCTTGGCGCGATGTGTCAAATAGACCTCGCAATGACGGTCCGCGCACGACCTGTCGGCCGTGCGGACGGATCGTAACGTTCATCCAAGCTCCTTCCAGTTGGGCCGACACGGATGAAGAAGACCAGCAACTGTTTCAAATCGTCCGTATGGGAAATGTCTGCATGCCGATCTATGCCGACGCTCAAATGAAAAGCCACCGTTCTATTTGCTCACCCTTCGCGCAGCTTGGAAACAGTCTGTCTGGTGTGCCCCGGTGGCGTCGAACATGGATAGACACGATCGACGGTCGGTCACAACTTCGAGAGTTGCATCAGGTCTTGATCAGGTGCCCGGGCACCTGCAACTCTCGAACACAAACGAAACGACCTCCGCGAGGAGGTCGTTTGCTTTGTTTATTGGCCGTTTTGAGTGACTTCGAGAGTGTTTTCTGGTCGGCTAAACAGAACTTCTCTCGAATGCGATTTGTCCCCAGGAAGAGCCACCGTCTCGAGGTGCGAGCATCCTCTACACGGTGGTCAGTATAGGCCTTAAGAACTGACCGTACAAGGTGATGGCCGATCATCGCGCTGATGAGTGACGACAAAGTCGATCGAACGGTGCGCCCGTAACTTCAATCGCACTGGCCCGCTTGGTCCAAGAACGACGGGACTCGCCTCCATGATTCTGTCGACGACCCTCTACGGCGGCTGGCGATCCTCTTGTGTCCAATGTAGCTACTCCGAACGTTACTGGCCCGTTCTCTTCGAAAGACCGGTCTTCGGCAGCCAATCACGGTACTTGTTGTTACGACAACGGGAGCGGACCGTTTGCGCTATCCTGTTGGCGGAGGGCCTGTCATGAGATCTGGTTTTCGTCGCCCACTTCAGGGGCTTCTCGTATGTTTGACGCTGGTGTCAACTGGACTGGCGGCCCAACCGCTTCCGGCGACCGAGGCGGTAAACATGCAAAGAGCGACGCTGGAAGAGACGCGCGCGAAGCGAATCCAGGACGGTTGGCTTGAAGGGATAAAGATTGTTATCGGCGCCGCTGCCGGTGCTTGGGCCGTCAGGAAGTTCATCGCCTCGCAACGCCACGCTTTCAAGCTGAAAGCGATTGAATTAGCCTTAGATGCCGACAGTCCTGACGCTGTTAATTTTACAACGCATTTTTATCAAAATTTGTAATTTAAATTTAATACCCCTTATTTTGAAGGGGTATTTTTAAAAATATTACAAATTTTATAGTA
>WNFI01112620.1_pt1 | contig 62583 bp, 44 predicted proteins | sample 5400471 | NCBI WGS metagenome assembly WNFI01 (sample SAMN13153348, study PRJNA577476) | soil metagenome | isolation source: 100 cm saprolite on Douglas fir-dominated hillslope | place: USA:California | collected 2013-09-17 | reverse complement strand
TCCACGGGAGCGATCTCGACGCGGCCGATGTCGCGGATCCTCACCGGATAGCCCGAGACGTCGCGAACCACGATCGCCTCGAATTGCGCGGGCGTCTGCAGGTCCGTCTGCGAAAGCACCGAGAATTCCCGCTTCTCGGTCTCGATGCGGCCCGCCGGGATCTCGACGTTCTGGCGCCGCAGGGCATCCTCGATGTCCGGCGGCGTGAGGCGGTAGGCGGCAAGCTTGGCCGGATCGATCCAGATGCGCATGGAGATCTTGCGCTCGCCGAAGATGCGCACGTCCGCCGCACCCGGCAGCGTCGAGAGCCGCGGCTTGATGTAGCGGCTCACATAATCCGAGACTTCGATCTGCGACTTGTCGGGCGAGGCGACCGCGAGCCACATGATGGGAAACGAATCCGCCTCGACTTTGGCGATTACCGGCTCGTCCACGCCATCCGGAAGGCGCGCGCGCACGCGTGCCGCCTTGTCGCGCACGTCGGCGGCCGCGGAATCGGGATCGCGCGAAAGCTTGAAGCGCACCGTGATCTGCGAAGTCTCGGAGCGCGACACGGAAGTCATCACGTCCACGCCCTCGATGCCCGCGAGCGAGTCCTCGAGCACCTTGGTGATCTGCGACTCGACGACTTCGGCGCTTGCGCCGAGGTAATTGGTCGAGACGGTGACGACGGGCTCGTCGATGCGCGGATATTCGCGCACCGACAGCCGCGAGTAGGAGATGAGCCCGACCAGCAGCACCACGATCGACAGCACCGTGGCGAAAACGGGCCGCCGGATGCAGGTCTCGGGAAGGGTCACCGGGAGCTTAGCCCTTGGTCTTCGGTGCGTCGGCTTTGCCGACCGGAATGCTCGAGTCGGGCGCGGAGTTGGCGATGGTCACGGCCACGCCCTCGCGCAGCTTGATGATTCCCGCGGTGACGACCACGTCATCGGATGTCAGGCCGTTCACGACCTCGACCTTGCCCTCTTTGCGCTGGCCGATGTCGATCTTCTGCCGCGTGGCCTTGCCGTCGACCACCTTGTAGACGAACTTGTCATCGCCGACGGGGAAGAGCGATTCCTCGGGGACGACGAGCGTGTCCTTCTCGCCGCTAGTGAAGAGGCGCACGCGCGCGAACATCCCGGGACGCAGCCGCGCGTCGCGGTTCGGCACCTGCGCGCGGATCACGATCGAGCGGCCGTTCGCGTCGATGAGCGGATTGATCGCGATCACCTTGCCGTCGTAGGCCCTGTCGGGAAGGGCGTCGAGCGTGATCTGCAGCGTCTGCCCGTCTTTCACCTGCGACATCGCCAGCTCCGGAACGCGGAAGTCGACCTTGAGCGGATCGAGCGACTCGAGGTTGACCATGTCCTGGCCTTCCTTCACGTAGTCGCCGACGCTGATCAGGCGCAGCCCGATGGTTCCCGAGAAGGGAGCACGGATCGCCGTCTTGCCGCTGCGCGCGCCCATGAGCTCCGAATCCGCCTGCGCCACCTTCAGGTTGTTCTCCGCCTCATCGAGCGCCTGGCTGGAGATGAAGCCCTTGTTGCGCAGGTCGATGGAGCGCTCGTGCTTGGTCTTGGAGAGCGTGAGGTTGGCGCGCGCGCGATCGAGGTCGGCCTGCTGCACCGAGTCGTCGAGCTTCACCAGGACCTGACCCTTGGTGACGCGCTCGCCCTCGCGAAACAGGATCTGCGCCACGCGCCCGGCGACTTCCGGGCGCACGATCACCGTCTCGTCGCTTCTCAGGCTGCCCACCGCTCCCAGCGCCTGCGGCAGCCTCACCACACTCACCTTGGCCGCCTCGATGACGACAGAACGACACCACGCTCGCAGTGGCAATGACGGCGAGCGCGGCGGAGCCGAGCAGGGCTTTTCGCATTCTCTCGTGAACCTGTGGAGGGCGGGTAAACCGCCATTATAAGGGGCGGAAGCCCCTGTTTTTCCGGGTGGAAAGGGGATTTCCCCCGGCTTGCAGCGCTTTCAGGCGGGAATGTCGGGGACCAATTGGCGCTGCAGCATGAAGATCTGGTCCTTCAACATGAGCTTGCGTTTCTTGAGGCGCTTGAGCTGCAGCTCATCGTGCAGCGGGTTCTGTTCGAGTGCTTCGATGGCCCGGTCGAGGTCGCGATGCTCGAGGTTGAGCTCGCTGATACGCCGCTTGATTTCCTCGCCACTCTCCAGCGTCATTGTCACCATGGGTGGAATCCTCGAGGGTTTTAAAAACACTACTCCCGGCGCCGTCCTTTGGCTAGTCCGGATGCAGGTTTGCGCAGCTTGCGGAAGGGGGTTATTTGGGTTCCAATGCCGAAATCGGCAAGGGCTGCAATCGCAAAAAAAAGCCCAATAAAACTAAATAGTTGCACACTAACAGGCGCATGCAATTTCGACGCAGTGACTTCGACGTCACCAATCGGATCAACACGACCGATCCGGTGTGCGTGAAGCTCGAGGTGATCCGCATCTTCCGCGCCCTTTATTCGCGGAACCAGGCGCCTATCCTGAATAGCGCGTTCGACGATGTCGTTCGCTTGTACCGCGGCCTCTTCCCGGGCTACACGCGCTGCGATACCCAGTACCACGACATGCAGCACGTCCTCGACGTGACCCTCGCCATGGCGCGGCTGTTGGATGGCTACGAGAGATCCCGAGGCGACGGTCCCCCGATCGGCGAGCGGCTCTTCCAGCTGGGCGTCATCTGCTCGCTGTTCCACGACATGGGCTACATCCGCCGCGCCAGCGACACCAAGCACGTGAACGGAGCGGAGTACACGTCGATCCACGTTTCGCGCGGCGCCAAGTTCCTGCGCGAGTACCTGCCGACGATCGGGCTCGAGGACGTCGCCGAGGTCGCGGGAACGATCCTGCATTTCACCGGCTACGAGCGTCCCGTGGCCACCATCCGCGTGCCCTCGCCGATCTTCAAGCTGCTCGGCATGCTGCTCGGCTCGGCGGACATCATCGCGCAGATGTCGGATCGCTGTTACCTCGAGAAATGCCGCGACCGGCTCTATCCCGAGTTCGTCGCCGGCGGCATCACGCGCCGGATCACCGACGCGGGCGAGCAGGTCATCTTCGCTTCTCCCGAGGATCTGATTCGCAAGACGCCGTCGTTCTACCAGAACGCCGCGCATCGCCTCGACGTCGACCTGGGCGGGGCCTATCACTATGCGCAGAAGCACTTCGGCGGGACCAACCTGTACATGGAGGCGGTGAAGCAGAACATCCGCTTCGTCGAGAAGGCAAGTCCGCAGGAAGCGATCGTGCTGCGCCGCCAGCCGCCTTCGACCCGCTGAGCGTCGCCCCGGGCGCCGCAGTCGCTTAGGCTCGTCACCCCGGGCGCCGCAATCGCTTAGGCTCGTCACCCCGGCCGCTGCAATCGCGGCGATGGGCCGGGTCCGATCAATTCACCGTAGCGCCTGTCTCCCGAACGACTTTGCCCCAGCGGTCCAGCTCCGATTGCATCAGCGCGCCGAATTCCTCGGGTGTACTGGTCGCTACATCCACGCCGGCCGACGACATGAGCTTTCTCGATTCGGCGGTCGAGAGGATCCTCTTCAATTCCGCATTCAGCTTGTTGATCACTTCGCGCGGCGTACCCGCGGGCGCCAGCAGCCCGAGCCAGATGGTCGCGTCGTAACCGCGTACGCCCGCCTCATCGAGCGTCGGAACCTCGGGCAAATCCGGCGAGCGCTTGCGCGTAGTCACGGCGAGCGCCCGCAACTTGCCGCTGGCGAGATTCGGAAGCGCGTTGGGCATGCCCACGAAGCTCACCTTCACCTGGCCGCCGATCAGGTCCTGCATCGCGCCGCTGCTGCCCTTGTAGGGAATGTGGCTGATGGGTGCGCCGGCCATGGTCGAGAAAAGCGCGCCGACCAGATGCTGGCTGCTGCCGTTGCCGGACGATGCGTAATCGATCTTGCCCGGCTGCGCCTTGGCGAGCGCAATGAGCTCGGCCACGTTCCTCACCCCAAGGCTCGGATGGACCACGAGCACGTAAGGACCTTCGCCGAGCTTCATGACCGGCACGAAGTCCTTGATCGGATCGTAAGGCATCGACTTGTACAGGTGCGGGCTGATCACGTGGGTGGTCGAGATCATCACCAGCGTGTAGCCGTCGGGCTTGGCTTTCGCCACGACGTCGGTGCCGATGGTCGAGCCCGCGCCGGAGCGGTTCTCGATGATGACGGGCTGGCCGATGGAAGGTGCCAGCTCCTTCTGGAGGATGCGCGCCACGACGTCGGTGAATCCTCCCGGGCCGAAGGGCACGATGATCCTGATCGGCCGGTCCGGATAATGCTGGGCAAGAGCCGGAAGCGCGAAGAAAACGAGGAGTGCGAAAAAGCGCCTCATGCGCGATAGGCCGGCTCGGGTTGCGAGAAGAACGCGTGGAGGATGTGATAGACCGTCTTGTAGTTCTTCTGCTGGAAGCTCGCGTGCGAGATGCCCGCCATCACCGCGAACTGCTTGTCGGCGTTGGGCAGGCGCTTGAAGAACTCGATCAGGTCGTCGAAGCCGGCGATGCCGTCGTACTCGCCGCGCAGCACGATCGTCGCCGCCTTGAGCGCCGCGGGATCCACCAGCGGCAGCTTCGAGCACATGTCGACATAGGTGCCCGTGGGGACCGAATCGTCGAGCGCGAGGATGGCGTCGGCGAATGCGTCGACGGTCGTCTCGTCCGCCGTTCCCGGGTGGTCGCGCTGGAAGATGCCGTGCACGAACGCGCGGTCGATCGGGCGCCGGTTCACTTTCTGGAAGTCCGCGAGGCGTTTCTTGCGTTGCTCGAGCGTCGGGCTTCCCTCTCCGGTCCAGACGAACGCGTCGAGCGCCAGGCGCGAGACGCGCTCGGGATGGTGCTGCGCGAAGAGCGCGGCCTTGAGCGCGCCGGACGAAATGCCATAGACGAGGAGATCCTTCGCGCGGGTCCTGTCGAGGATGTAGCGGCTTGCCGCGGCGAGATCCTCCGCGCCGTTGGCGATGTCGTTGTTGATGGGGCGGTGCTTGTCGGAGCGCCCGTAGCCTTCGTTGTCCATCGTCCACGTGTCGTAGCCGCGCGCGGCGAACCAGTCCATCGCCGAGGAATCGGGGCGTCCCGGCACGTGCAGGTCGAACGTCGGTTGCGAGGCCATCGACGAGCCGTGCACGAAGAGGATCGTTCCCCGTGGTCGCGAAGCGCCGGCGGAATCATCGGCCTTCGTTCCGGGCGCGGGCTTCTTGTTCCAGAGGAAAAGCTTCACCTCTCCCTTCTCGGTCCAATGCTCTGTGCCGTCCTTCCACGTCGCCGCTCCGTCCGCCATGCGTTTTCTCCTTGGGGACCGGCCCCTTGTCCCGACGAGCGGAACAAGCGGTCGGTCCCTGGTGCAGCGAGTTTAAGCTAAGATTCCCGCGCCACTTTTCACTCTCCATGCAACAAGGGACATACCGATGAGAATCCTCGCGCCGCTGGCTATCGCCGCATTGCTCCTTCCGGCCGCCTCCCACGCGCAGAGCGCATATCCCGACAAGCCGATCCACTTCATCGTCCCGTTTACCGCGGGCAGCGGCACCGACATCGTGGCGCGCACCGTGAGCGAGGCCATGGCGCGGGGCCTGAAGCAGCCGATCGTGATCGAGAATCGACCCGGGGCGGGGGGCACCATCGGCGCTGCGGTGGTCGCGAAGGCCGCGCCCGACGGATATACGATCCTCGTTCCCTCCGGCGGACACGTCGCCAACGCGTCGATCTACGCGAGCCTTCCCTACGACACGCTTCGCGATTTCGCGGGCATCACGCCGCTTGCGAGCCTCCCCAACGTGCTGGTGGTCACGCCCGCGAAGGGCTACAAGAACCTGCAGGACTTCGTGGACAAGGCGCGGGCGAATCCCGGGGTGCTCAACTACGGATCGGCCGGCAGCGGCAGCGCCACGCACATGAACGCCGAGATCTTCCGCATGTCGGCGAAGTTCGAGGCGCAGCACGTTCCGTTCAAGGGAACGCCCGAAGTGGTGACGGAAGTCGCGGCGGGGCGCCTCGATTTCTTCTTCGCGCCGCTCACCGGCGCGCTCCCGCTCATCAAGGAGGGCCGGCTGCAGGCGCTCGCGGTCGGTACGCCGCAACGCTCGCCCCTGCTTCCGGACGTGCCGACCACCATCGAGGCCGGTTTCCCGCAATCCGAGTACGTGTTCTGGGTGGCGCTGCTCGCGCCCGCGGGCACGCCGAAGGCGATCATCGATCGGCTCAATGCCGAGGCGTTGAAGGCGCTGGCATCGGCCGAGGTGAAGCAGAAGCTCGCCGGCTTCGGCGCCGAGCCGATGCCGATGAGCTCCGCCGCGTTCGACGCCTTCATCAAGGCGGAGACCGCGCGCATGGCGCAGGTCGTGAAGAGCGCCGGGATCAAGGCGCAATGAATGCACCGGTACGAACGCTGCTCGGGCTGGGCGCCGCGCTGATGCAGACCGCGGCCGTGGCGGCGCAGCCGCTGGAAGTGATCGTCTTTCCCGGCGGCTTCAACTGGCCGCTGTGGGTCGGCAACGAGAAGGGACTCTTCGCCGAGAACGGCGTCGAGGTGAAGATCACGCCGACGCCTAATTCCGCCTATCAGATGCAGAACCTCGCCGCGGGCAAGTTCGACATCGCGCTATCCGCAGTGGACAACCTGGTCGCGTACAACGAAGGGCAGGGCGAGGCGCCGCTGCTCGAGGCAGCGGACTTCTTCGCCTTCATGGGCGGGCAGTACGGAGGCGTGCGCCTCGTGGCACAGCCCGACATCAAGTCGGTCGCGGAGCTCAAGGGGAAATCGCTCGCGGTGGACGCGGCGACGACGGGCTATTCGTTCGTGTTGAAGAAGATCCTGCAGCAGGGCGGGCTCGCCGAATCCGACTACGAGATCGAGCGGCTCGGCGGAACCGCGGCGCGCGCGGAGGCGCTGATGCAGGGCAAGACCGCGGCCACCATTCTCACTTCCCCGCTCGAGATCGTGCCGGAGGCGCGCGGCTACCGCCGGCTTGCCAACGCGGTGGACGCGATCGGGCCTTATCAAGCCGTCCTCGGTGTCGCGCGCCGGGCGTGGGCGAAATCGAACGAGACGGCGCTCGTCGGGTTCATCCGCGGCTACGTGAAGTCGCTCGATTGGCTCGCCGACCCCACGAACCGTGGCGAAGCCGTCGCGATCTACCGCAAGTACCTGCCGCAGGCGACCGAGGCGAGCGCAACCAAGGCCTGGGGAGTCATGCTCGCCGGTCCCGAGGGATTCCAGAAGAAGGGCAAGCTCGACCGCGCGGGCATCGAGACGGTCCTCAAGCTGCGCAGTGAGTTCGGCCGCCCGCAGAAAGACCTCACCGATCCCGACAAGTACATCGACGAGTCGTACTACCTCAAGGCGTTGCGGTAACGAAAACCGGGGACAGACCCCAGTTTTCCGTCAGGCGAGAAGAAAAAGGGGTCAGGTCCATTTTCCCGAGAAAAAGGGGTCAGGTCCATTTTCCCGAGAAAAAGGGGTCAGGTCCATTTTCCGGTCGAGCGCCAACGAGGCGCTCTTCGAACCGACGGAAAATGGACCTGACCCCTTTTTCTCGTTGGCGCTCGACCGGAAAATGGACCTGACCCCTTTTTCTTCTTTTTCTTCTATGAGAGGCCGTCGTTGACGTCGACGTTCTCGGGCTTCAGCTCGATGCCCGAGGCTTGCGCCTGCTGCAGCAGCAGCGTCGCAAAATCCTGCCCGGTCCATCCGCGGCCCATCATCGACTGGATCAAGTCGCGCGTGGCCGCGGCGAGCGGCATCGGCACCTCGAAGCGCTTGCCGGCGTCGAGTCCGAGGTCCATGTCCTTGCGCAGCAGCGCGGGCGTGAACGTCACCTTGAAATCGAGGTTCACGAAGGCGGGAGTCTTGTAGCGCGAGAAGGTCGATCCCATCACGCTCTGGTTCATGAAATCGAGGAATGCGTGGCGCGGCACTCCGGCCTTCTGCGCGAGCACTGTGATCTCGGCGAGCGACTGCGTCACCACGCCCAGGAAGACGTTGTGGCAGATCTTCACGATGCGCGCGAGCTCGCCGTCGCCCACGTAGCTCGCCGCCGGCCCGATCATCTTGAGATAGGGCAGCGCCGCGTCGAAGGCCTTCTTCGGTCCCGAGCAGACGAACGAGAGGCGTCCCGCCTTGATCACTTTCGCGTTTCCCGAAACGGGGGCGGCGAGATACTCAATGCCGCGCGCCGCGAGCATCTCGCGCAGCTCCGCGGATCCTTCGAGCGAGATCGACGAGCATTCGACGACGATGCGCGGCGCCTTGCCGGGTTTCTTCAGCAGCGCCGACATCACCTGCTTCACGTCGTCCCACGTGGACACCATGCAGAAGACGATGTCGCGCGCGGCGAGCTCGGACAAGTCGTTCGCCACTTTCGCGCCGTGCTTCTCGAGCGGCTCGGCCTTGGCGCGCGTGCGGTTCCACGCGAGGACGTCGGCGCCACCCTTGGCGAGGTGCGCGGCCATCTCGTAACCCATGCGGCCGGTGCCGATCCAGCCGATGGTGGACTTGGGCCCCGGTCCGTTGGCGCGCGAGCGCGCCGCCCGGGGTGACGATCTAGTAGGCATTTGCCACCGGTAGCTCTTGTGCGGGATAAAGGGAAATGATCCTGGCGCCGTCGGGCGTGAGGACGACCTCTTCCTCGATGCGCGCGGCCGACACGCCGTCCTTCGCGGGGCAGAACGTCTCCACAGCGAACACCATGCCTTCCTTCAGCTCGTAGGGCTCGATGAAGGAATTCAGGCGCGAGATGAGCGGGCGCTCGTGCAGCCCAAGTCCCAGCCCGTGGCAGAAGTTCAAGCCGAACGCCGCCATCTCGGTCTCGAAGCCGATCTCGGTGGATTTCGGAAACATCTTCGCCACTTTGTCGGTGGTGACGCCGGGCTTCAGCATCGAGATCGCGCCATCCATCCAGTTGCGCGCGCGCTTGTACGCGTCGATCTGCGCGCCGGTCGCCCGGCCCACCGCGAAGGTGCGGTAGTAGCACGTGCGATAGCCCATGAACGAATGGATGATGTCGAAATACGCCTGGTCGCCGGGACGGATCAGCCGGTCGGTGAAGTTGTGCGGATGCGGGCTGCAGCGCTCGCCGGCGATGGCGTTGATCGCCTCGACGCAATCGGATCCCATCTCATACAGGCGCTTGGTGGCGAGCGCCACGATCTGGCTTTCCTTGATGCCGGGCTTCAACACCGCAGTGATGTCCTGGTAGACGCCGTCGACCATGGCGGCCGCGGTGTTGAGCAGCGTGATCTCGTCGTGGCTCTTCACCTCGCGCGCGGCGAGCATCATCTGCTGGCCGTCGCGAACGTCGAGTCCCTGCTCCTGCAGCGCGAAGAGCATGCCGGGCTCGCACAGGTCGAGGCCGAGCGGCATTTTCGCGACACCCTCCTGCACGAGGATGTCCTTGATCTCCTTCGCCGCGGCCTGGAAGAGTCCCACCTCGGGCCCGATCGCGCCGCGCATGCCGGGGTTGCCCGCGTGAATGTGATCTTCGTGCAGCCACGGGCAATAGAGCTTGTGGTGCCGCGCCGCGGATCCGAAGTCCCATACCCACGGGTCTCCGTTTCCAGTGAGCAGGCAATAGCGGATCAGCTTGTCGCGCGCCCATTCGCCGATCACGGTGCTCGAAATGTAGCGGATGTTGTGCTGGTCGAAGCAGAGCATCGCGCCCAGCCCCGAGGCCGCGAGCGATCGGCGCGTGCGCGCGAGCCGGTAGCGGTGCAGCCGGCGGAAATCGACGCGCTCCTCGAAATCCACCTGTGTGATCCCCGGCGCCTGCAGCGGCCGGTGCCACCGGTGCCCGGGGTTCAAATCGGCTGCGTCGATCGGGACGAAGCTGGATTTGTTCTGCTTCTTCCCCATGCCATCTCCATGTGTCGCGGAACGTTCGGAGCGTATCATGCGCGAAAAACTCATGATCCACGAGGAGGAACGATGCGAACTGTCCTGTCGGCTCCGTTGGCGCTTGCGCTGTTTTCCGCGACGGCCGCATGGCCGCAGGCGCCGGGTACGGTCGAGAAGAACAACATGGAGCTCGTCGGCTACAACGACCTGCAGGCGCGCAGCGCCTACCAGCCGCTGGTGCACAAGCAGGGAGAGCGCTGGATCGCCTATGTCGGCCACCACGGCGGCAAGTCCCCCAATCCCCTCACTGGCAACGCGGAAGACAACGGCACCTCGATCATCGACGTCACCGATCCGCGCCGGCCGAAGATGCTCGCGCACATTCCGGGCGAGCCGGGGTCGGGCGAGGCCGGCGGGGCGCAGATGGTGCGCGTGTGCGACGGCGCCACACTGCCGAAGGCGGACAAGTCGAAGGTCTACCTGCTGCGTCCCTATGGCAACGCGGCGCACGAGATCTGGGACGTGACCAATCCTGCGAAGCCCGCGCTTATCACCACCGTGGTGAAGGGGCTCAAGGCAACGCACAAGAGCTGGTGGGAATGCGATAGCGGTATCGCCTACCTCGTCTCGGGTCTGGAAGGCTGGCGCACACGCCGCATGACGCAGGTCTACGATCTCTCCGATCCCGCCAATCCGCGCCACATCCGCGATTTCGGCCTCGCGGGCCAGCAGCCGGGCACGCAAGGCGAAGTGCCCACCGAGCTCCACGGCCCGATCTCCACCGGCCCCAAGGGCAACCGCGTGTACTTCGGTTACGGGACCAACAAGTCCGGCATCCTGCAGATCGTCGATCGCGAGAAGCTGCTGAACGGCCCGAAGGAACCCACCGACGCGAACCTGAACTATCCGCAGGTCGGGCGCCTCGAGATGCCGCCCACCATCGGCGCGCACACGACCTTTCCGATCCTCGGCGTCGAAGTCGCCGAGTTCGCCAAGGACAAGACGGGCGGCAAGCGCGATCTGGCGCTCATCGTGAACGAGTCGCTGGTGAACGAGTGCCAGGAGTCGCGCCAGATGGTGTGGATCGCGGACATCACGGCGGAATCGAAGCCCTTCAACATCTCGGGGTGGACGGTCCCGGAGGCGAGCGGCAATTTCTGCTCGCGCGGCGGGCGCTTCGGCTCGCATTCTTCCAACGAGAACATGACGCCGATCTACTACAAGCGCGTCGTGTTCATCGCGTTCTTCAACGCCGGCGTGCGCGCCCTCGACATCCGCGATCCGCTGCGCCCGAGGGAGATCGGCTACTTCATCCCGGCGATCACCGACAAGACCGACAAGCGCTGCGTCACCGTGGGCGGCGCCGAGCGCTGCAAGGTGGCGATCCAGACCAACAACGTCGACGTGGACGACCGCGGCTACATCTACATCGTCGATCGCGCCAATACGGGAATGCACATCCTCGAGCTTACCGGAGAGGCGAGAGGCGCGGCCCATTTCCGATGAGATTCCGCCTGTGGAGGATCATTCGCTACGCGGAGATCCTCACGGTGACCCGCAGAAGGGCAGCGTCGTCCGCTCGCGGGGAACGTGGATCGCGGAGCTCGGGCCGCCCGAGCCGCTGCAGACGACGACCATCGAGTGCAGGAAATCGAGCATGCAGTGCCTGGAGTCGGCGGCGACGATCGTCTTCGTCGGCGACCGGGGCCTCCTCGAATCGGGGCAGACGGTATTCGACCTCGAGCGGTGGACCGATGCCGAGATCGTGTCGAAGCCCACGCCGGTCAGATGCGCGACTCGCACGCTGGTGATCGACCTCGCGAACAAGCGCACCCGCAGCCGCGTCTCCGCCGTCGAGGAAAAGGGCGCATGCAAGGCTCGTCCCGAGGGAACGCTCGACCTCGTGACCGGCTACCGGATTCGGGAGGGGATCCAGAAAGCGCCGCAGTAGCTCGGCGATTGGCGCCCCGAACACGAATCGAACGTGCGACCTGCCCCTTAGGAGTGAGGAACAGTCCCTAGACGCCGCTACGAAGCGCAACGTAATGCACTGATTCTAAGGGATAAGGGAGAGGCGGGACGTTGCTGTTTGTTGCAGGGACTTGCGCTTGATTCGCTATTTTTTCGCTACTTTTTCGACCTCCCCCTTCCTTGAATTAATGATCGCTAGAGGAACCTAATGGCCCTAAAAGCTATGCAGCAAGTAGCGGCGAGTGGCGCGACTTGCGAGAGCGGGAAAGTCGAAGTGAGTTCCTAGCCTTGTCGGACTATACGAGGGTGCAACGATTGACCTCCATAAGCACTCTCACAGGCTTCCAAGAATATGGAGTCATTAGTGATTACGTTGACGATAGAGCAGGTCGCCGAGATCCTGAAGAAGTCTCCTAAGACGATTAAGTCGGATATGGTCCGATCGCCGAACTCAATACCTCGTTGGTTCAAGTGTGCCGGTGCCAAGAAGCCCCTGTGGCTTCAATCGACGGTCACTCACTTTCTTGAGGAGCAGGCGAGGCGCGAAGGAGCGCTGCCTGGTGATGTAAAGGACAGTGCGCAGATAGCACACCCGATGCGCTCGCATCGAGCGAAAGGGCGGTGAGGGCCGACATTCTTGCGGTTTGCGATTACCCTGGGACGTAGAGATGCCCGACCTAGGACCACATTCAATCGCCGGCCCAACGAATTACTTCGAAATTAGACCTGACCGGTGGCTTAGCCCTGCGAACCCTCACAGAGGAGGGGAGATCAATTCGCGAATTTGGCTGCTAGAATGTGGTTCGAATTACGTAGCGGAAGGAGTTGATCGTGTCTAGAGCCAAGAAAATCGCTCTTGCAGCCGGTGTGGCACTGATTGCCGTTGCGACAATTGTCCAGGCGGCATGCCCGTTCTGCTTGTAAGCGTTTAGGCGTTGCGAAGAGGCCGGCGGCCTCGCCGGCCTCTTTTTGTTTCAACGTTTTCGGCCTACTTCGCTATGTAGTACGGCACGACTACGGCGCAGGCATACTTGCCTGAACGCCTCGGAGACGAGTTCTGGACGGATGGGCGCGCTGTCTTGCTCGTCTTGCCCTAGTTCGGCTTCTTCTGTGAATCGCCTTCGATCATCATCTGCTTGCGCCATTGGTACTCGCGCCAGACAAGATAGATGACGACGAGGTCGACGACGGTCAGGAAGATCAGCCATGGCGACGGGGCGCGCGCATACAGATACCCCTGGTAGATGATGAACGCGACGAGCGCCCACATCGACGCGGTGTAGGCCCACATGTGCCGTCCCCACAGCAGGCCCGCCACAAGAACCACCTTGATCGGGCCGTGTATGACAAGGTACGCGCTCGCGAACGATTGTGTGCCTGGCGAGAAGTGTTGAGTTGAGCTTCGCAGGTAATTGGCAACCGGATCGTTCGGATCTTCCGTCAGTTCGGGAGCTGTAAATAACACCACGAGGGACACCAGGGTTTTCTCGCTTAGGAGCGGCAGAACAAGGCCCGCGATAGTCTCCAACACGCCCGCGATTGCCTTGATCCAGACACTCACCAGGAAGAGCAGGTGCAGGGCATGGTGATGTCTGGTCGCGTTCACGGAATCAACACCTCCTAGCGCCTAAGAATCCCTTTTCGCTTATACATGACATTTCTCGACCGGTTCCGGTTCGACTCGATGCGGAAAATGTCCTCCAGTAGACTTCGGGTTTGGGAGAGTGGCCACGAGGCCCTTTGGTGCCATGCGATCTCTTCGAAAGACGATTCCTGTATGCGCCGCGTTGGCTCTGACAATTGTTGCCGGATGCGCGACCTATCGCGCGCAGCCCGTCGCTCCGGAAGCCTCTGCAGCTGCATTTGACGCCCGAACGCTGGACGATCCGGGGCTGAATTCGTTCATCGCTCAGAGCCTGGCGGACTCATCGAGGCCGGTCGAGTGGAATCTCGCGAAGCTCATGCTCGCGGCACTCTACTTCAGTCCAGAGCTGGATGTCGCCCGTGCGAAGTGGCATGTGAGCCGGGCTGCGGTTCTCACGGCTGCACAGGTTCCAAATCCTTCGATTCAGTTTTCCGTCGGCTACGTCCGGAATCCACCGAGCGGAGACCCGCCGCGTACCCGCGATGTGGGTGTCGACATTCCCATAGAGACCGCGGGGAAGCGAGGTTACCGCACGACTCGCGCGGAACGCCTTTCCGATGCGGCTCGATTCGATATTCGCAACGTCGCCTGGCAAGTGCGAAGTGGTGTTCGCGCCCGACTGCTCGACTTGCACGCAGCAGGAGCCCGGGCAGCGGTGCTGGCCAAGAGCGTGAGAGTTCAAGAGTCGGTCGCCGTGATGCTGGCGAATCGGCTGGCGGTGGGAGCGGCATCCTCGGTCGAGGAGAATCAGGCTCGAATCGCGCTTGCTCAGGACCGCGTCGATTTGGCCAACGCGCAACGCCAAGCCGTGCAAGCGAAGTCACGGTTGGCCGCGGCGATCGGACTCCCGGCCGCCGCACTCGATGGGGTTAATGTCAACTTCGATACGTTCAATCGTCTGCAACCGCGTGCCGACTACGTGATGCTTCGCCGCGATGCCGTCCTGAATCGGGCCGATCTCCTTGCGGCGCTCTCCGAGTACGCAGCCAGCGAGGCCGCGTTGCGACTGGAAATCGCGAAGCAGTACCCGGATGTCCACCTGGGCGCCGCGTACAGCTACGACATGGGCACCAACAAGTTCACGCTGGGCTTGTCGGGAGTGACGCTGCCTGTCTTCAACCGCAATGAGGGACCCATCGCCGAGGCCAGGGCCCGTCGCGCCGAGCTTGCCGCAAGGTTCGAGGCATTGCAGGCCAAGGTCATCAGCGAGGTCGACCAGGCCGCCCGAGCCGAAGATTCGGCGCGCGCACAACTCGCGCTTGCCGATTCGCTGATCCAGGTGCAGCAGACCCAACTGCAGAAGCTCCAGCGTACCTTCGCCGCAGGCGAGACGGATCGCCTCGCGCTGGCGCTCGCCACGCACTCGCTGCACGCAGCTGAGCTGGGGTATGTCGATGCGACGACTCAAGCACAGCAGGCGATTGGCCAGCTTGAAGATGTCACCCAGCGCCCCCTTGTTACCGAATTCGTCGACCTCGATGCGGAGGTCCAACGAGGAGCAAAGCCATGAGTGCGTTACGGAAGGTGCCTCGTCTCCTCCTCATCGTGGGCGCGCTCGCAGTCGTACTAGTCGCCGGTATCTGGCTCGGCAGAGGCCCGTTTCGCCAAGGGCCCGACACCGCGACGCCGGCCCCGGCGCCCGCGAAGGCCGAAGGTCCGGGCGTCGTGATCGTCGATGCCAAAGTGCAGTCGCGAAGCGGAATCACCACAGCACCTCTCCAGAAAACAACCTATCGGCCCGAATTCGCGGCCTATGGCGTCGTTGTCGACTTGCAGCCGCTGCTCGCACTGCGAACACGTGATGCGACCGCTGCAGCCGACGTAAGGAGCGCAGAGACCGCAGTCAAGACCTCGAGAGGTGAATACGATCGTAACCGCTTGCTTTTCGCAGATGACCGCAACATATCGCTCAAAGCCCTGGAGGCGGCGGAAGCGACGTACCGTGCAGACCAGGCGAGATTGCAGTCCGCTTCGGCAACGCTACGCGAAGTGAGCGCGGGTGCGCGACAACAATTCGGCGAGGTCATCACGCGCTGGGCGTTTGATCCAGCATCGACGGAATTTGCCGGGTTTCTTTCGGGGCAAGAGTCGCTGGTGCGCATCACCTTGCCAAGTGACCGGAAAATCGACGTGCCGAAGAGCATTCAGGTCGAAGCCCCGGGAGCCGCGCAATCGCCTGCCCAACTGGTTTCCCCTTCCCCGCAGGCCGATCCGGCTGTCCAAGGCAGGTCCTACTTCTATCGAACGCCCGTTTGGTTGCCGGCCGGCATGCGAGTCGTGGCGCGACTTCCGACATCTCCCCAGGTTCTCGAGGGCATTCTCATTCCGGATTCGGCCGTCATCTGGTATGGCAATGAACCCTGGGTCTTCGTGCAGGAATCACCCGAGCGCTTCGTGCGACGGCCCGTGCGTGGCCAGCCGATTGCCACGGGCGGCCTCTTCGTGACGGAGGGGTTCAAGCCCGGAGAGCGTGTCGTGGTAAGTGGAGCCCAGCTCCTGCACTCCGACGAGTTGCGGCCCAAGACGGTGGGCGGCGCGGGATGCAAGGATCCGGAATGCGACTGAATCCAACGAGAATCGGCGCCGGCCTGCGATGCTGACTGCCATCGTTGGTTTCGCGGTCCGCTTGCGCGGTGTCGTTGTGGCGCTTGCGTGCCTTCTCGTCGGCTACGGCGTGTACACCCTCTACAAGTCGACGCTCGACGTATTCCCAGAATTCGCGCCGGCTCTGGTCGTGATTCACACGGAAGCCCCGGGCCTCACGGCCGAGCAGGTCGAAGTGTTGGTCACCCAGCGCGTCGAGAACGCGCTCAGCGGCGCGCTCGGCCTCGAGACGATTCGCTCCAGGTCCCTGCAGGCGCTGTCTGTAGTGACACTGACGTTCAAGGACGGGACAGATGTACGAGTCGCGCGCCAACTCGCCGCCGAGCGCATTGCTTCGTTGGGTGACGTGCTGCCGCGTGGCGTGAAGCTGCCGGCGATCCTGCCGCTCACGTCCTCGGCGAGCGTCATCCTGGTCGTGGGGCTCACGTCGAAGGACCGCTCTGCGATGGACCTGCGAACGCTCGCCGACTGGGTGGTCAGGCCGAGGTTGTTGAGCGTGGCGGGAGTCGCCGACGTCATTACCTTTGGCGGCGAGGTCAAACAATTCCAGATCCAGGTCATTCCGTCCAAACTGGTCCTGCACGGCTTTTCCTTGCGAGATGTTCTGGACGCCGCTGCCCGGTCGACCGGCGTGACCGGCGCAGGTTTCCTCGAGAACGACAATCAGCGCATTGTCATCAATACCGAAGGGCAGCTGCGCACGCCGGAGCAGCTTTCGAGAGTCGTCGTGGCGTACAAGAGCGGTGTCGGGGTGCAATTGGGGGATGTGGCCGAGGTGAAGATCGCGCCGGCCCCTCCTATCGGGGATGCTTCGATCATGGGTGAGCCTGGCGTAATGCTCATCATTGAGAGTCAATACGGCGCCGACACGATGACTGTCACCCGGGACGTCGAGCACGCCCTCGACGGTCTCAGGCCCGCCCTTGCCTCGGAAAAGGTCACGGTTCAGGGGAACATTTTTCGTTCGGCTAACTTCATCGAGAGGGCGATCGGTCATTTCAGGCTTGCGCTAACGATTGGCGGCGCGCTGGTGATCGTGGTGCTGTTTCTTTTCCTGCTCGATGTGCGTACAGCAGTCATTTCGGTGATCGCCATCCCGTTGTCGCTCTTGACCGCCGTGATCGTATTACACGCCCTGGGGGTGAGCCTCAACACGATGACGCTCGGCGGCTTGGCCATTGCGCTGGGCGAAGTGGTCGACGACGCCATCGTCGATGTGGAAAACATCTATCGAAGGCTGCGGCAGAACCAGGCGCTTGACCATCCCGAACCCGCCACCCGTGTGGTGCTTCGCGCTTCAATAGAGGTGCGTAGCGCCGTGGTCTTCGCCACGCTCATTGTTGCGATTGCCTTCCTGCCGGTGCTGAGCCTGACGGGAGTCGCCGGCAAGCTTTTCGCGCCGCTCGGAATCGCCTACATCCTAGCGATCCTCGCATCACTTGCGGTGGCAATCACCGTGACGCCCGCGATGTCGTTTCTGTTGCTGACGCGCCGTCCGCTGCGCAAGGAAGAACCCTCCCTCATTCGGCGCTTGAAGACCGGCTATCTGAAGGTGCTCGGTCGCGTCGAGGGCCGGCCGGTCATCGTCATCGCGGCGATCGCCCTTCTCACCGTCGCTGCCCTCGCGATCTTGCCCTTTTTCTCGGGCAGCTTCATCCCCGAGCTGAAGGAGGGTCATTTCATCGTGCACATGTCGTCGGCTCCGGGAACCTCGCTCGCGGAATCCATGAGGGTGGGGCGCGAGATCACCAACGCGCTGAAGGAGATTCGCGGCGTGCGCATGGTGGCGCAGCATGCCGGGCGGGCGTCGGAAGTGGTGGACCCCGCTGGACCCGAGGTGTGCGAGTTTGAGGTGGACCTGGATCCGATGTCGGGCGCGGAGCAGACCCGAACCCTCGAGACAATCAGCCGAGCGGTCGCGAGCTTTCCCGGCCTCAACACGTCGGTCAACACGTTTCTCAAGGAACGCGTCGACGAAACCATATCGGGGTCGACGGCTCCGATCGCGGTCAATGTTTTCGGCAACGACCTGGATGTCATCGACGAGAAGGCCCAGGAGATCGCGCGAGTCGTCAGCGGCCTGCCGGGCGCCATGGGGGTAGGCATCCAATCACCGCCCGGCACGCCGCAACTTGTCATTCGCTTGCGACCCGATCGGCTCACTCAATGGGGCTTCGCCCCCGTCGACGTTCTTGAAGCGATCCGGGCCGCGAACGAAGGCATCGGCGTGGCGCAGGTTTACGAGGGTAATCGTGCCTTCGATGTAGCGGTGATACTCGATCCGGCGCTTAGGCGAAGGCCTTCGGACATCGGGTCGCTTCCCTTGCGCAATCCGGAAGGACTCACCATCCCGCTGCGGGAAGTTGCCGACATCACGCAATCACAGGGCCGCTCCCAGGTGCTGCACACCCAGGGACAGCGGGTCCAGACCGTTTCCGTTTTTGTGAGAGGTCGGGCGGTGAGCGACGTCGCGAGTGAAGCACAGCGCGAGGTCGCGCAGCGCGTGTCCTTTCGCGCGGGAACCTATGCCGTATTCTCAGGCGAGGAGGAGGCCCGCAAGCAATCTCAACGCGATCTCATCGCCCATTTCATGATGGCGCTGGCTGGCATCGTGCTGCTTCTCTTCATGGCCCTCAAGAGCAACCGCGCCATGCTGTTGGTGCTGATCAACCTTCCCTTCGCCCTCGTCGGCGGCGTCGCAACGGTTTTCCTGACCGGCGGCAACCTGTCTCTCGGCTCCATGGTCGGGTTCGTGACGCTCTTCGGGATCACGTTGCGCAATTCGATCATGCTGATTTCCCACTACGAGCATCTCGTCTCCGAGGAAGGCATGGAGTGGGGCCCGGAGGCCGCCGCCCGCGGTGCGGCTGAGCGGCTGCTGCCCATTCTCATGACGGCGCTGGTCACGGGCCTTGCGCTCCTGCCGCTCGCCATAATGAGCGGCGAGCCTGGCAACGAGATCGAGGGTCCCATGGCCATCGTGATTCTTGGCGGTCTGCTCACCTCGACGCTCCTCAACCTGCTAGTTTTACCAACCCTGGCGCTTCGCTGGGGCCAATTCCGCAAGGGCGAAGATTAATGTCGCAACCGCGCAGGGTTTTCGAGCCACCACGCTCCCGTGCATGTCGACGCCGTGAGCCTGAAACACGTCCTTTGCGACGTCCAAGCCAATCGTTGTAATCTTTATGCCCCCCCGAGGACCGCCGGCCATGACCATCACAATGACACCCAACCTGCGCAAATTCGCGCTCACCGCGCACGTCACTTCCTCGGTCGGCTTGCTCGGCTCCATCGCTGCCTTCCTAGCCCTCGCCGTCGCCGGTCTGATCAGCCAGGAAGCACAGATCGTCCGTGCCGCCTATCTGGCGATGGACTTGATCGCCCGATTCGTCATCGTCCCGCTAGCCTTCGCTTCCCTGCTAACTGGACTTATCCAGTCGCTGGGTACTGCGTGGGGCTTGTTCCGGCACTATTGGGTCCTGGTGAAACTCTTGCTAACTGCCTTTGCCACTGCCGTCTTGCTGGCAAAGATGGAGCTGATTGGCTACGCAGCCCGCCTGGCTGCCGAGACGATTTTACCCCGAGCCGATCTCCGCTCGGTGGGGATCCAACTCGTGGTCCACGCCGCTGGTGGCCTGCTGGTGTTGCTCGTACCAGCGGCGCTCTCGGTGTACAAGCCGCGGGGCTTGACCCCTTACGGGCGGCGCAAGCACGGCGAGGAACGTGCGCCGTCGCAGCGACCCTACCTCCCATCCCGGCGCCCATACCTTGATTCCAACGGCGGCACAGGCACAGGGCTCAGCCGCGGCTCGACCGCAGGCACACAACGCCGTGCGTATATGTTTGGATTCATTTTCATCGTCGTGGTCCTGCATTTTGTCATCCTGCACGTCGCGGGCGTCGGCAATCATTGAGCATTGGCGGTATCCATGCTCAACAGGGGCGATGGATCGACGCATGGCTTGCCTTGAATCACCAGCCTGCCGAGCGGTTCGATTCTCCAAAACTTGATAGACTGCTGCGTCGATACAAACCGCCTTGGCCGCCGGCCCACGTGACCTCCTTTCGTAAGAGCATCGCAGTGTTGCTCGTGGCGTGGCTCACGATCTTGAGCCAAGTCGCGGTAGCAATGCCATTTTGCGAGCACGCGCGAACTCAAGAATTCCCGGAAGCGGCGCTGGCCGAGCATACCGACCATTCTTCGCAATCGGCCGAGTCTCATCAGCCGGCGGATTGTCCTCAGCATCACCAGCACAAGAACAAACGCGGCGATCTGCGGTGCGACGCCTGCGCGTTGTGTCAAATCGCTTGCAGCGTGATCCCCTCGCTCAACGCCGATTTGGTCATCGGACCGTTTGCGCGCGTCTATTTCCCGGCATCGGATACAAGCTTGGTGAGCTTCGTTCCCGAGACGCCTCAGCCCGTCCCCGTAGCAATCCCCTCGTAGTCAGGCCGCCATCGCGCGCTTCATTGCGAAGCGCGTGATCCGTCGCGGCGTTCGCGCGCCTCTGCCCGCGTGGCTCGGGCCGCGCGCCGCAATGACTCTACTCAATCGAGATTGCAATGAACTTCTCCGAATTCCTTTCTAGAGCCGCGATGCCGCTGTGGCTCGCCTGCCTTCCTGCCTACGCGGCCAACGATGCCATGCCGATGGATGATCAACATCAAATGAGCATCGAAGGCCACAGCATGAGCATGCAGGGCATGTTCGGCCCGTACTCGATGATGCGCGAAGCGTCCGGCACCAGCTGGCAGCCGGACTCGTCGCCGCACAGTGGAATCATGGGCATGTCCGGTGCATGGCAGACCATGGTTCACGGCTACCTGGACGCGATCTACGATCACCAGAGTGGCGCTCGCGGCGACGACAAATCATTCAGTGCGAGCATGCTGATGCTGATGGCGCAGCGGTCGCTCGGAAGCGGCACTCTCGGCCTGCGCGGCATGTTCTCGCTCGATCCCTTGATGGGCAAAGCCGGTTATCCGCTGCTATTGCAGACCGGAGAAACCGCCGATGGGCGCACGCCCCTCATCGATCGCCAGCATCCCCACAACCTCTTCATGGAAATGGCGGCGAGCTACAGCGTGCCGGTGGGTGACCGCGACTCGACGTTCGTTTACGCGGGCCTTCCGGGAGAGCCGGCGCTCGGGCCGCCCGCATTCATGCATCGGTTCTCGGGTGTCGATAATCCGGAAGCGCCGATCACCCACCATTGGCTCGATTCCACGCACATCACGAACGGTGTGGTGACGCTCGGCTACGTACGGGGCGACTTCAAGGTGGAAGGCTCGGTCTTTCACGGTCGCGAGCCCGATCAATACCGCTACCGAATTGAGCCCGGCGCCATGGATTCACAATCCCTGCGGCTTTCCTACAATCCCACAGAAAATTGGTCGCTGCAGTTGGGCCATGGGCGCATCAAGAGTCCGGAGGCACTGGCGCCCGATGTCGACGTGCGCCGCACGACGGCCTCCGCTTCCTACAATGTGCTACTTGCGCACGGCCTTTGGCAGACGACGGCCGCATGGGGGCGCAATGCGAACCAGCCGGGGAAAAGCCTCGATGGCTACCTGATCGAGTCGGCAGCTTCGGTGGACGACCGGCATACCTTCTTCGGTCGGATCGAGCGGGTGGCCAAGGATGAGCTATTCGATGACGGCGCTCCGCAAGCCGGTCAATCCTTTACAGTGAGCAAGCTGTCATTGGGCTACGTCCGCGACTTCACTCTCGCCACTCATCTGAAGCTCGGAGTCGGCGCGCTCGTCAGCGCGTATTCCATTCCGAGCTCCCTTGAGTCTGTGTACGGCGCGCATCCGACCTCGTACATGGTCTTTGCGCGCGTCAAGCTGGATTAGGGGAGGCCGCATGCCCACTCACATCTATCACTGGCATCCGATCTTCGTCCATTTCACGCTGGCCCTTTTGTCCGCGAGCGTGCTCTTCTATTTTGCGGCACGTCTGGCGGGCAATACCGAGTGGCGTCGGCGTCTCGTTGCCGGCGCCGAGATGAATCTCTGGGGCGGCACGGCGCTCACCGTGTTGACAGTCATTTTCGGATGGCTCGCATTCGACACCGTGCCACACGAAGACGCCGCCCATGAAGCCATGGAGGTTCATCGCGCGCTGGCGCTCGCGACTTTCGGATGGTTCGCCGGCTTGGCACTATGGTCGGCATGGCATCGACGCCAAGTTCTCTACCCGTCCATCCCATTCTTGGCTGCGATGGTGATCGGATTGGTCGGCTTGCTCTTGACGGGCATGCGCGGCGGTGAGCTCGTGTTCGAGCACGGTTTGGCTGTCGCCCGCGCAACGGCTTCCGAATCGCCGACGGTAGCGGTGCAAGAGGCTGAGCGCCCCGAAGACGATCGCCACGGCGCTTCGCAAGATAGTCCTTATGTGGGGCAGCAGTCTCGTGCCTTGAAGGCACTCTCCGCGCAAGAGATCGACGACCTTGTCGAGGGGCGCGGCATGGGTACCTCGAAGGCGGCGGAGCTCAATCATTATCCTGGGCCGAAGCACGTTCTCGACGCCACACAACAGCTCCAGTTGACGCACGAGCAAGTCGATAAGACCAAAGCGATTCAAGCCTCGATGAGCAAATCGGCCAAAGCGATCGGCCATCAGATCGTCGCGAAGGAAACCGAGCTCGACGCACTGTTCTCAGGCCGTAAAGCAACTCCGGAGACTGTGGGACCTATCATTGAGGAGCTGGGCAGGCTTCAGGCGAGCTTCCGGCTCGCGCACCTGAATGCGCACATGGCGATGGCGAAGGTTCTAACGCCCAAACAGATCGCTCAGTACGACACGACACGAGGGTATTCCGCGTCGCCACCCGCAGGCCACGAAGCGCATCATCACTAACACTAGCGGACAGCTTTAGCGCATAGGGTTCCTCATGCTCATTCAACCCGTCGATGTCTTTGTCTACGCCTGGCTAATCATCGCCCTGCTGTCGGCCGCCTACGTCGCATGGGACCAGTTCAGAGGCAATCCGGAGCCGGCAGTCATGAAGTGGGGCTTCGTGCTGGTGACTTTGTACATGGGCCCCATCGGGCTTCTCCTGTACGTCATGGCCGACAAGGAACCTCGTCCAGGTACTCACGAGGAATTCGTAAAGCCTCTCTGGAAGCAAGGCGTGGGCTCCGCTGTGCACTGCGTCGCGGGCGATGCCACCGGCATCATCCTCGCCGCCGTCGTTACGGCCGTCGTGGGATTGCCGATGTGGATCGACCTCATCGTCGAATATGTCGCCGGGTTCCTCCTTGGCCTGCTGATCTTCCAGTCCCTTTTCATGCGCAAGATGATGGGGGGAAGCTACCTCGACAATGTGCGCCGGACCTTTCTGCCCGAGCTGATATCGATGAACTGCATGATGGCAGGAATGGCTCCTGTCATGGTCCTGCTCATGATGAGCCGGGACATGCGTGCGATGTGGCCTGCGGAGCCGGTGTTCTGGATGGTCATGTCAATCGGAGTCATCGCGGGCTTCGCGGTCGCGTACCCCGTCAATGTGTGGATGGTGGCCCATGGAATGAAGCATGGGCTGATGACGATACGCGCTAAGCCTCTCTCGAAGGAAAAAGGAGAAGGGATGGAGAGCGCCCACGGCGCTCATCATGAGCATTCCGGGCATTCGGGAAGCATGGGCGGGATGGAAAGCGGCCCGACACGGCCGCAGCTTGCGGCCGTGACGATGTTCACGCTGCTCATACTGGCCTTCGGCATGTCGCTTCCCTCCGCGTTCGTGAACATGCGCTTGAGCGCTCACGACGTGCGCGGGGCCATCATGCCCCCCGGCATGACCACGCATCGGGATACGTCCGCCGCTGCGATGAGGGACATGGCGGCGGTGGACCCTCGGGATGTGACCGCTAGTTACGGACTCGAGAAACAAGGCGCTCAGCCGCTCGTCCCACATCTCGATGGCGGCGTGAAGGTTTTTGACCTGGAGACTTCGGTCATTCGTTGGCAAATACTTCCCGATGTCTTCGTGGATGCGTACGCCTTCAACGGTCAAGTGCCCGGACCGACGCTGCGCTTTCAGCAGGGCGACCGGGTGCGAATCAACGTGACGAATCGTCTTCCTGAAACGACGACAGTTCACTGGCACGGATTGATCCTGCCGAACGTGATGGACGGTCCGGCCAACGTGACCCAAGAGCCCATCAGGACCGGGAACGCCTACCGCTATGAATTTACGGCCGTGCAATCGGGCACGTACTTCTATCACTCCCACGATCACGTAGATCGGCAACAAGCCCTGGGACTATACGGCGCCTTGATCATCGATCCGGCAAATTCCGGTGAAGAGGTCAAGGCCGATCACGAGTACACAATTCAGCTTCAGGAATGGCTCATCCGCGGCGGTCTTACTTACCCGGCGATGCCGATGGACGGCGCACAGCCCAATTTCTTCACGATGAACGGGCGCGCATACCCGTCGACCGACACGATCAGGATGAAAGTGGGCGAGACGCTCAAAGTCCGCTTCATCGGCTCGAACAGCGGATTCATCCATCCGATGCATATTCACGGAGGGCCGTTCGTAGTTATGGCGCGGGACGGCCAAACACTCCCGCCCTCGGCTCGATTCGAAGCAGACACGGTGAATGTCGGGCCCGGACAGCGCTACGACGTGATTTGGAAGGCCCGAAATCCGGGCAAATGGATGATCCACTGCCACATCTCGCACCACACTACGAACAACAACACGGAACAGCACGGTGGTGGCGGCTTGATGATGCATATCGAGGTGGCCGGCAACTGATTCTTCACGCGCGTGGAGGAATGGAAAGTCTCAATCTCTAACCGCCTTTGCTGAAAGAAGACTATGCATACCAACGATGTCTCCCGATGGGTTCACAGCCACGCTTTTCACGCGAGCAACCCTACGGCCGAGCGGGGCACGCGCGCGGTGATGTGGATAACCGCGGCAATGATGGTCGTCGAGATTTTTGCCGGTTGGTGGTTCAACTCCATGGCTTTGCTGGCGGATGGCTGGCATATGAGTTCGCACGCGGTGGCGATCGGAGTGAGCGCGTTTGCTTATGCCAGCGCACGGCGCTATTCAACCGATCCGCGCTTTACGTTTGGCACATGGAAGATCGAGATTCTCGGAGGGTTTGCCAGCGCAATCTTCCTGCTGATGGTCGCCGCGCTGATGGTCTTCGCGTCGATCGAGCGAATCTTTTCGCCCCAGTCCATCCACTACAAGGAGGCAATGGTGGTCGCAGTCGTGGGCCTGGCGGTAAACATCATATGTGCGGTCATTCTTGCTAGATCTCACGACCATTCCGGGCCTTCGCACCACGCGAGTAGTGACGGCCACGCCCACAACCATGGCCACGGGCATCAAGATCTTAATTTGAGATCGGCATATGTTCACGTCGTTGCGGACGCAGCTACCTCGGTCCTCGCCATCGTCGCACTTGGCGGCGGATGGATCTATGGCTGGTCCTGGCTGGATCCTGTGATGGGTATCGTCGGTGCGATCCTCGTGGCCATCTGGGCAAAGAACTTGCTGAGGGATACCGGCAAAGTGCTTCTCGACCGAGAAATGGATCATCCCGTAGTAGAGGAGATCCGCGAAGTCCTCGAGAAGGCCCCGCAAGGCGACATTCGCATTTCCGACTTGCACGTCTGGCGGGTCGCAAAAGGGGCCTACGCATGCGCAATCAGCCTGGTCACGCATGACCGCACACTTTCAGCGGAGAAGGTGCGCGAGATGCTCAAGGTCCATGGGGAAGTTGTGCACGCGACGGTAGAGGTCAATCACTGCACGTAGCCGACAGACGTCCGCTTGCCTGCATAGCGCGACAGGTCCCGCTCGACTTTTGCAAGACTATTGTCGAGCACTGTTGGACAGCGTAGAGCGAAGATCGCAACGGGCAGCGCGACACGTGTCCAACAAAATCAAACAATTGCGACCGAGGAAATGCCTACGAACCAGGGGGTCGTGGGTTCGAATCCTGCCGGGCGATGTTCTTGAGCTCGTTGGATCGGAATATTCCGCGCGGAGATCTCATGAAAACGACGCGACGCTCGGAGCTGTTGGGCTACCTTGCGAAGCGGTGGGTTACCGCAGCTGTAGCTGGGTGCGCGGAGATCTTTGAGCATCGAGGGAACGTCACCAGTCAAGAGGCGTCGCTCGCCACACTTGTAGCGATCGGCGATGAATCGATGCAAGTGCTAGGCCATTTCGGATCGACAGCACTAAAATCGGACTGCATCGTAGCGCGATGGATTACAGAGTAGGGATGCATGATACGGATCCCCAGTTGCGGAGGTGTGAGAGGATTGCGAACTCATAGGGGAAATGAATCAGGCGCAGACGCTATGACCGGATTGGCAGCCCTGCATTTCGCTCCGGGCCAATTTTTTGGTGGCACCCGGCTTTCTCTTACGAGCAACGGCGTCAGCGTGTCGCACCGGATCGCAGACCGCGCACCGGAAGAAGTTCTTACCCACACCCATGAAGATGCTCACTTCATATTGGTGACGGGCGGCGACTATGTATCAGCCGCCGCGGGCCGTCCGGCCGCCGACCGACCGATCCTGGTCTACAACCCACCGGGAACGACCCACCGCGATCACTTCCTGCGCGGCCGTGGAAGTTTCTTCGCTATATCGCTTGATCCGGTCAAAGCGAAGGCGCTGATCGGAGCCTCGACGCCGGACGGTGCGAAGTTCCTGGTTGGGCGAGCGCAGCACGCGATTGCGCTGAGGATCGCAGGGTGCTGTGCCCTGCGGACCTCCGGCCTGTCCCTCGAAGCGCTGTGTGTCGAGTTGCTGGGCAGCATGGACGAGCAATCGACACGGAAGGCGCGAACGCCGCCGAACTGGCTGCACGCCACCTTGGAGCTGTTGCACGATCGTTACGTCGAGAATCTGACAATCGCCGAGATCGCCGACAGCGTCGGCGTCCACCCGGTCCACTTGGCGCGCAGCTTTCGCCGGCACTTTCGCTGCGCACCTGGAGAATTCGCGCGTTTCCGCCGGATCGAGAAGGCGATCGACCTCTTAGGCCGCACCCGCTGGCCCCTAGCCGAAATAGCTCTGAGTTGCGGATTCGCCGACCAGAGTCACATGACCAAGGTCTTCGCCCGCCATCTCGGCTTACCGCCCGGCGGATACCGGCGTCTGGCCGGCGACCAAGGGGCCCGCGCTCACATGCTTCAAATCGACAAGAACGGCTTCCCGGGTTTGGGCAAGCTCCCCTCGTGGGCCGCAGAGGCCCGTGCAAACGCGAGGAAATGGAAGTGAGAGACGGGAGGCTGATCTGTTGGAAAACTCTCTTGGTTGCAGGGTTCACGGCGACCGCGGTTAACGGGCAGGAGCTGGCAGGCGCCGAGCCCGCAGCGGTGGGCCTTTCGGGGCAGCGCTTGGCGCGGATGGAGCGGTCCATCCGTGACGGGGAGTACAAGCAGGTAACGAGCGTCGTGCTGGCGCGGCGCGGCAAGCTCGCGTTCGAGCGTTACTTCGATGCCGATGGCCCCGACGGGCTGCGCAATACGCGCTCGGCGACGAAAACGGTGACCGGCATTCTGGTGGGTATGGCGATTGACCAAGGGCTACTCTCCGGGATCGACGCACGGATTCTAGAATTTTTCCCCGAGATGCAGCCGCTGCAAAATCCCGACCCGCGCAAGGCGCGGGTTACCGTGGAGGATTTCCTCACCATGAGCTCTTTGCTCGAATGTGACGACGAGAACCCGTTCTCGCGCGGCAACGAGGAGCGCATGTACCTGCTGGAAGATTGGGTAAAGTTCACATTGGATCTTCCGGTGCGCGGCTTTCCGGACTGGGTCGCCAAACCGGCCCAGTCTCCCTACGGGCGCAGTTGGAGCTATTGCACGGCGGGTGCCACGCTCCTCGGCCCGCTGCTGGAGCGGGCGACGAAGCAGAGCATTCCGGACTTTGCGCGCGACAAGCTTTTCGCGCCGCTGGGCATCGCTAGCTTGAAGTGGCAGTTCCAGCCGCTGGGCCCGGCGATGACCGGCGGCGGTCTGAAACTGCGCAGCCGCGATCTGCTGAAGCTCGGGCAGCTGTATCTCAATGGTGGCACCTGGAACGGCCGGCGTGTCATATCCGCCGAATGGGTGGCGCGCTCGACCAGGCCTCACGCAAATGCGCGCGAGGGCACCGACTACGGCTATTTCTGGTGGCTTCAGACCTTTCATGCCAGGGGCCACGACTTCAAGTGTTTCGCAATGTACGGGAGCGGTGGCAACAAGGTGTACGTCTTTCCGCATGAGGAGCTGGTAGCGGTGGTGACGACAACCAACTACCGCGTACCAGATGCCGGCGCGCTGACGGACAAGCTGCTGACCGAGCACATTCTCTCCGCGCTGGTGGATTTGCCGAATGCAAGGTAACGCCTTTGCTCGGAAATAGACGATAGTCCTCGGCGGCCAGTTTGCGCACCCACGGTGGACGTCGTTCAGCGCCGCCCGGTCGAACCGCGGCGTTGAGTGCCATCGGTGGGAAGCGCCGCGAGGTTGTCGGTGTGCAGCGAAGACAGCGCGGCACGGTCATCGTGGCCGGCCGCTCAACTCGGTCTATAAGGACTTCCCGAAAAATCAAGTGGTGTGTTGTCGGTGTTCGCGTGAAAAGAGGTCGGACTGCAGGTCCATAACCGGGGCCGTTGGAAAACTCTGTGCAGGACCGACGCTTGCAACGGTGGCGAGCGCGGTCATGGGCCCTACGCCGTTGATGGCCATCAGTCGCGTGGCCGCTTCGTTGGAGCGAGCGAGCAGCTGGAGCTCGCGCTCTGCGCACGCAACCCACGGACCGACCACAATCTATGACGCCCAACGGCCTGAGCGGGGGGTGGGGGGTAAGCCCTCCAGACTCTCTTGGTCCCGGCCCGTGGCGCACATCCGCACGAAAAACTCAGTATTAGTCAACTTTCCTTGTCGATGACAAGCGCGCGGTCTCGGACGTTCTCGGCGACCGGATTCTTCACGATGCGAGCAGGATTCGCGGGTAGATAGATCCCCATGTCTCTGATCGCGTAATCGATCAGGACGCGGAGAAGGTTCAGCTCCTTCAGAACCGTCGCCGGCGCCTTGCCAGCGGCCAGCTGATCATCCCGAAAATCAGCAATGTCTTTGGCGTAAAGAGCGATGAGCTGAATTCGTCCAAACCTATGCTCGAGCGTATCGAGGATGTAGCGGTCAGAGGTGTTGCGTTTCGTGGGGAGGACCCTTTTCCGATAGGTCTCGATCACTTCGGCAAGGGGCGTGCGCTGAGCGTCATCCACGGACGCGGTCATGCCCCTGGCGATTTCGGCCTCACGCAGGATGGCCCAACGATTGGCGAGAGACTTGCTCTTGAACGTCTTGTACTCGCGCCTGCCGCGGTGCTCGATTTGGACTCGCCAAGATCCGTTTGCTGTCCGAGCCAACGATGCCATGAATCTCCCTCTCTGTTGCCGTCCGCTACCTTCCGGAGCGATCGTCTCAGCTTGTCGCGCTCGATCCGCAACTCTGTCCGCTCTGCTTGGGAAAGCGTAGCCGATCTTAAGCCGGCCACAGTGGTGAAAAGCGGCTTTAGTAGAGGGAAAATCGGCGATTTTGACCTAATGCTCTGTTGCCCGTCGCTTGGCTGGAGACTCGACCGGGGCGCGCCAAGACGCCTTGACGTGTGAATAAGCGATCTCATGATTCCTGTCCCGTTTCATGAGGATCGCCGAACACGAATCGAACGTGCGACCTGCCCCTTAGGAGGGGGCTGCTCTATCCACTGAGCTACCGGGGCGCTGCGGGCGAAATTATCGCACGCAGGGTCCGGGAAGGTGGGCTGCTACAAAGCGCGATCTGGCGCACCAACCGTCAGAATCTGATGTCCAGCCGGATGCCAAAGGAGCGGAACGCGTCGCGGGCCGGCGTCCACGTCGTGGTGGTGACGTTGACGACAGGGTTTGGCGCGCGCGCGCTCCAGGCGCCCAGGCCAGTGAACCCCGTGTAGGCGTAGTGCTTGTCGAACGCGTTGTCGACGAAGAAAAGCACCCTGTACTTGTCCGCCCTGTCGCGAAGACCCAGGCCCAGGTTCACGATGGTGAAAGCGGGCGCGGCCAGCGTCGGATCCTGGTTGAGGTTGGTGAGCACGTCGCTTTGGTAGCGGACGGCGCCCGAAACGAACGCATTGATGGGTGTGTTCGGCAGGTTGATGTCGTACTGCCCCCCGAGGCTCACCTTCACGCGAGGCGCGTTGGGCATCCGTCCGCCGGCCAGGTCCTGGACATTCTGATTGCCGTACGCCGGATCGCGCAGCCGGCACTCGGCGTTGAATCCGCCATTCGGACTGCCCGCGACGTTGTAGCAGGGTGCGTTCGGGAAATCCGTGATCGTGGCCTTGGTGTAAGCGGCGCTCAGGTTCAGGAGCAAGTTCGGCGTGGGCAGCGCGATGAGATCCATTTCGACGCCGCGGGTCTGCACGCCGCCGACGCTATTCAGGCGCGTCACGTAAGTGGTGGTGCCGGGCAGGTATCCGCCCGAGTTTTGCTGGTAGTCGTGGAAGCGGGTCGCGAATGCCGCGAGGTTCAGCGTCATGCGGTTGCCCAGGAAGTTGCCCTTGAAGCCGACCTCGACTGTCCTGGCGGTCTCGGATTTCACCGGTTGCTGCGCGGCGGTGGCGGCATTGAGGCTGCTCGTGAGGTCGTAGGCGAGCCCTTTGTAGCCGGTGGCTCCCATGACGTAGACCATGATGTCCCGGCCTAGCTGGCGTTGCAGGCTCAGTTTTCCGGTGGTGGCGTTCTCGGTGTTGCCGTTGCTGCCGAAGGTCGCGGTCGGCACGAAGTCGCCGGGCGGCGGCGCGCCGGTCGTGAAGGCATAGCCCGATTCTTCGCGGTTGAAGCGCAGGCCCGCGAGCACGCTGTAGTCCGAGGCGAAATCCCAGCTGGCCTGCCCGTAGATGGCCTTGTTGATGTTGTACGTGCTGGTGAAGTATTGCGTCGGCGTCGTCAGCGCGATGCCGTTGTAGCCGCGAATGAAATGGCGGTCGATCGTGTTCTTCGCATACCAGAGGCCCGCGACGTATCGGAGGGGTCCGGCGTCCGGCGAGATCAGGCGGAATTCCTGTGTGCGCGAGTCGACGTTGAACGTGCCGTACTGAATGTAGCCCGCGTTCACGCCCGCCGGTCGGCTGTTGGCGAGCGGATAGTAGAGCAGCGTGGGCACGTCGACGAAGTCCTGGTCGCGGGTATCGTTGGCGTCGTACTTGTCGAACGAGGTGATCGACGCGAGCTGCGCGCCGTTCGCGAAGTTGTAGGTGGCCTTGAGGCCGCCGCCCTTGTTGGTCGACTCCTGGCCGGTGAACGCGTCGTTGCGGATGGTGCGGTTGTCGGGTCCGGGCGTGATGCCGTTCAAGAGGACTGTGGCCGGAAGCTGGGCAATGTTCGAGAGGAGCGCGCCGTCGATCGGCGTGAAGCTCGTCAGCACCAGCACGCAGCAGTTGTTCGTGGCTTTGTTCCAGCGGGGCGACACGTCGACATCGATGTTCGCCGTCGGATGCCAGCTCAACTTCGCCATGAACGTCTTGCCCTTGGCGCCGTTCACCTTGCTGCCGGTAGTGAGGTTGGTCACGTTGCCGGGAAAATCGTTGTCGCTCGCGGCGAAACGGAAGCCGAACTTCTCGGAGACTTCGCCGCCGTAGGAGACGGCATAGCGCTGCTCGTGGTCGCTGGTGAAGAGGGTGCTGGCGCGGCCCTCCATCGGGCCGGAAATGGGCTTGGTCGTGATGTAGACGGCGCCTGCGATGGCGCTCTTGCCGAACAGCGTGCTCTGCGGGCCCTTCAGGATCTCGATGCGCTGCACGTCCGCCAGGTCCGAGAATGCCTTGACCTGCATGCCGATGGGAATGTCATCGAAGATCACGGCGACGTCGGCCTCCACGCCGATGCCGATCGACGTCGTGCCGATGCCGCGCATGTTGATGCCGTTGTTGGCGGGCGTGGTGCCGTAAGTGATGGAGAGCGCGGGGGAGAGATTGATGACGTCCTGGATGTCGCGCACGTTGTTGCGCTCGATCATCTCCTCGCTCAGCACCGAGATCGCGAGGGGCACGTGCTCGAGCTTTTCCACGCGCTTGTTGGCCGTCACCGTGATTGATTCCAGCCTTTTGTTGTCCTTCTCCGACCCGGGCGTGGAAGCGGGCGTGGCGGTTGCCGCCTCCTGAGCGACGGCAGGCGTGGCCATGGCGGAAAGAGCGAGCAGCACGGATGCGGCAATGCGGGTCGATACGAAGGCGGTTGGTTTTGTGTTGTGCACTTCTCTCTCCTCTGTCGAAGTTGTTTTTTATGTCCGGCGGTACTTCATGACCCACTTCACGGTGAGAGGCTCGGTCAGCCTGAAGGGTCCCTCGCTGCAAGTGACATGAGTCCTCATGGCGCCGGTCGTCGATTTGTAGTCGTCGTCGCCGGCGGTGCTCTCGGCCTGGCAGGTGCGCAGACCCTCGACCTCGAAAGCGAGCACGGTGCCGCTCCCGAAGTGAACCGACGTGCCGGCGAGCGTGGCATCGTCGGAGAACGAAGCGAACTCCAGGGTGAGCCTGGCGACTTCAACCGGCGTTGCCGCCGTGTAGGTGTCGGTTCGAGTGATCACGCCCGGCGCGAACACGTATTCGCTGGCGAGCCGGATGCGCGGATCCTTGAGCGGCGAGTCCGCGCCGAGGCGCGTCAGCTCGTTCTGCCGGTAGGCGACACGGTGGCGACCGTCTCCAGACTCCGCGGAGATGTCCTTGATGTACGCCGTTCCCACCAGCTCGGTGCCATCGACCAGCGTGAACTTGGGAATGAGCTGGGGATGGCGATAGCCGCTATCGGCGACGCCGGCCACGATGCCGTTGGCGAACGGCAGCGGGTAATAGGGACTGTTGGCGTGCTGTCCGATGCCGCCGTTCACCAGCAGGAGGCTGAAGACGCGATGGCCATCGCGAACGATTGCCAGGGCGCGGTCGTATTCGCCTCGCGCGAACCACGTGAGGCGGAACGCCGGCTGGGTCCTGTCCAGCCATGCCTGCAGGTCCGCGGAAGGGGGATTGTTGCCGAAGCCCGCCTTTTTCCACATCGCGTTGGCGGAGAGCAATTGATGCAGCAACGAGAAGTTCTCGCCCAGGATGCGATGCTTGCCCCGATAGGCATCGGTGCGGCGCCCCTGTCCCCACATGTCGACCGAACGGATTGCGGGGTTGAACCAGAAGTCGGCGTAGCGGGCGACCACCTGGGTGGAGTAGGCGAAGGCGTACTGCTTCTCCTCCGGGCTCAGCACGTCGAGATACGCGGCAACGGACAGGATTTCGAGAACCGCGGTATCGCCGTACGCGCCGATGCTGCGGCCGAAGCTGAAGCCTTCGCCCGTCGTGTTGCCGATGCCCAGCGCGAGATCGGCGGACTTGCGCAGCAACGCCTTCAATTCGGGCGTGACGGCGAGTCCCGTTTCGATGTAGCGCTGGCAGACTTCCGCGATGAGCAGGATGCTGTAGCGATCGAAGCGCCCGTCGCCATCGGTCTCGTCGGAGAAGCCGAACTTGCCCGAGTAGGCCTCGTAGTGCCGCATCATCTTGCCGATCAGGTGCCGGCTTGCGCTGTCGTCTTCCCAGCCGAGGAGCATGCGCAGGCGCGCAACGCTGAACGCCACGCCGTAGTAGTTGGTCGGGAGGTTGATGAGCCTGTAATCCGGCTGGCTGACGAAGCGGCGCCAATCGAGTTTCAGCCTCAGCTTCGCAAGCGTAGAAGCGCTGAGCGCATCGTCCAGCAAGCCGGCCGTCTTCAGCCTGTGCAGGGCGAGCAGGTAGTAATAGACGCCCCAGGTTTCGTTATCCAGGCCGACGGTGAGATCGGCGATGTCGCGGTATCCCTTGAGGTAGCGCGCGAACCGCGGGTCGTCGCGCGGTGTCTCGAGCAGCAAGTGGCTCAGGCCGACCGCGATCTTTCCGGGCAGGAATTTATCCTTGCCGTTGAAAGCGGCGACTCCGTCTATCGTCGCCGCCTCCTTTTCCGTGCGGAGCTTCTCGAAGAAGTAGTCGAGCTGGGGATAGAGCCGGTCTCGCACGATAGCGTCCATGCGTACTTCGGCTCGCGTTCCGGGCGATGGTGATTCGCCGGCGCAGTCCGCCGGCACACCGATGCACGCGGCTGCGGCGAGCGCGGCGGATAGTCTCCTGCATGCCCCGGGCCAGGGGTTCTGCATGGTCGCTTTTCTCAGCCGATGCGATATGTGGGTAAACGTTTTCCCAATCTAGCCGAGGTGTCGCGGGGATGTCAACAGCTCAAGGGGGATTGCGGCGCGCGGGCCGCCCGAAAACGTTTACTGCACAGGGAAAATGTTAACTAGCGGTCGCGCGTGGAATCTCGCATCACGAGGCGGGGCTCGACCTTCATGTGCCCCTTGGCGGAGGTGTCGCCCTCGATCAGGCGCAGCAGCAGGCGCATGCCTTCCTCGCCCAGGAATTCGCTTTGGGTGTCCACGGTAGTCAGCGCGGGGCTGGTAAAGCGCCCGAAGGGGATGTTGTCGATGCCCACCACCGAGAGGTCGGCCGGCACGGCGATGCCGAGCGAACGCGCCGCTCCCAGGAACCCGATCGCGACCATGTCGTTGTAGCAGAAGACCGCGTCGAAGCGGTCCTTGCGCAGCACCACTGCCGGGCAAATGCGCTCGCCTTCCGCGATGGTCGGCGCGCGCACCTCGAAGCGGGTGAATTTGAGTCCGTGGGCCTTCAGGCAATCGGTGAGGCCGCGGGCACGCTCCATGTCGGGCCTCGCCGGAGCGAAACCGATGTAGGCGATGCGCCGGTGCCGCTGCTTCGCGAGCAACTCCCCCAGCATGAAGGCCGCGGCATAGGCGTCGATGCCGATGCTCGGACGCCCCTCGGGCGCCGGGCGTCCGGAGAACACCACCGGCTTGCCGAAGGCGAGCACGCGATCGAGCTGGTTCTCGGCCATGCGCGTGCTCACAATGAGCCCGTCGACGCGGCGGCTGAGTGCTGCCAGAAGCTCGTCCTCGCGCGCCTGGCTCTCCTCGGTGTCCACGAACAGCAGGTTGTAGCTGTGCTCGAGTGCCACGCGGTTGGCGCCCTTTACCAGGCTGGTGAAGTGCGGGTTGCCGATGTCCAGGATCACGACGCCCACCGATCCCGTCTTGCCGGTGATCATGCTGCGGGCGAGCGGGTTGGAGTGGTACTCGAGCTCCTCAACCGCCGCGCGGATCTTGCGCTCGACCCCGGGCGTGAAGCGCTGCGCCGAGTTGATGTACTTGGAGACCGTTGCGATGGATACGCCGGCGTGGGCGGCCACGTCGCGGATGGTGGGTTTCTTCTTCATGAGTAAACGTTTCGTCGGATTCCAGACTCTTGACATAAGGGTACACCGACTCGCAGAATGAAGGAAAACGTTTTCCTCCATTCTATTGCCATGACCACCCCGCAACGATTCGAACGGCTGCTGCTCACCGGCGCCGCCGGCGGCCTCGGCAAGGTGCTGCGCGAGCGGCTCAAGCCCCATGCACGCATCCTCAGGATCTCGGACCGCGCGCCGCTCGGCGACGCCCGCCCTGGCGAGGAAGTGGCGCAGTGCGACCTTTCGGACCGGGCCGCGGTGCTGCGCCTGGTGGAGGGCGTGGATGCCGTGGCGCACTTCGGCGGCATTTCCCTCGAGACGAGCTTCGATCCGATCCTGCAATCGAACATCGTCGGCGTCTTCAACCTGTATGAAGCGGTGCGGCGCCACGGCGTGAAGCGCGTGGTTTTCGCGAGCTCCAACCACGTCGTCGGGTTCTACAAGCAAACGGAGCGGCTCGATGCCGACGATCCGGTGCGGCCCGACGGGCTCTATGGCGTGAGCAAATGCTTCGGCGAGAATCTCTCGCGCTTCTATTTCGACCGCCACGGCGTCGAGACCGTGTGCCTGCGGATCGGCTCGTCGTTCCCCGCGGTGAAGGATCGCCGCATGCTTTCCACTTACCTGAGCTACGAAGACCTGGTGGAGCTGGTGCGCTGCGCGCTCTTCGCGCCGCGGGTGGGCCATACCGTGGCTTTCGGCGTGTCCGACAACTCGCGCCGGTGGTGGGACAACGCGAAGGCCGCGCACCTCGATTTCAAGCCGCGCGATACGGCCGATGCGCAGCGCGAGCGCGTCGAGGCGCAGACGCCCGCGCTCGATCCCGGCGATCCCGCCGCGATCTATCAGGGCGGCGCCTTCGTGCGGACCGGCCCCTTCGAAGACTGAGAACGAGCAGGGGAACACCTGTCCCCGGGATTTGCGCGTTGCCCGATGCTGGAGTAGCTTAGCGGTGGGGGTGAGCAGGACCCCCGGGATGTTTCCCTCCAAGACGGTGCCCCGTCCAATCCTGCAAGCGTTGCGCGCCAGGCGCGGGCACTGTCATTCAACCAATGTTGGATCAGCGCTCGCGTCGCCTCATGGTGCTCGCGTCGATGTCGTTTGTTTAATCATTGGAGGAATGATGGACAAGATCTCTCTCGGTATCGCCGCCGCGACCCTCGCGGCGAGCGCGCATGCGGAAGTGGTGAACTTCGACACGGATCCGGTCGGGACGGTGCCGAAGGGCTGGATCGCCGGAGTCACCGGGCGAGGGGCGCCGCGCTGGGCCGTCGAGGCGGATCGAACCGCCCCGAGCGCGCCCAACGTCCTGAAGCAATCCGGCGCGGGAGACTTTCCCTGGTGCGTGATGCGCGACAAGTCGCTCGCCGACGGATTTGTCGAGGTGAAGTTCAAGCCGACGTCGGGGCGCGACGACCAGGCGGGTGGCCTCATCTGGCGCTGGAAGGACGGCGACAACTACTACGTCGCGCGCGCCAACGCGCTGGAGAACAACGTGTCGCTCTACTACACGGAAAAAGGAAGCCGCAAGACCATCAAGTACGTGAACGCGCCGGTCCCCGGGAATATGTGGCACACCCTGCGGGCGGAGTTTCGCGACAAGCACATCCGCATCCTCCTCGACGGCAAGGCGTACATCGAGCTGGATGATGCGCACATCGCCGGCGCGGGAGCGGTAGGTGTTTGGACCAAGGCGGACAGCGTCACGCTGTTCGACGACTTCGCCTACGGCCCATGACCTCGCCCGCGGTGCGCCGACTTCTCGCCGCCAAGGGCGTTCGCGCCTTTGGCGACGGCTTTGTGAGCCTGCTGCTCCCGATCTACTTGCTCGAGCTGGGATTCAGCGCGCTCCAGGTCGGCATCATCGCCACTGCGACGCTCCTGGGCTCGGGGCTCCTCACGCTCGTGGTCGGGCTGCATGCGTACCGCTTCCATTACCGGACGCTGCTCCTCGCCGCGACGGTGCTGATGGCCGGCACCGGCGCGGGCTTCGCGACGATCACCGACTTCTGGCCGCTGCTGGTGATCGCAATCGTGGGAACGCTCAATCCCTCCAGCGGCGACGTGAGCGTTTTCCTCCCGCTCGAGCACGCGGTCCTGTCCCACGTGGTGAGCGACGCGGAGCGCACCGCCGTTTTCGCGCGCTACAGCCTCATGGGCTCGCTCGTCGCCGCTGTGGGGTCGCTCGCGGCCGGGCTGCCGGTGATGGTCGCGAGCGCGTCGGCGGTGGGGATCAAGGCAGCGATCCAGGCGATGTTCGTCCTCTATGGCGCCCTCGGTCTCGTGACGGCACTCATTTACCGCGGCTTGCCCCGGGGGCTCGAATCCGATGTGCAGGGAGCGCCCGCGCCTTTGCACCGTTCGAAGAAGGTCGTCTACGGCCTCGCGGCACTCTTCAGCCTCGACGCCTTCGGCGGCGGCTTCGTCGTGCAGTCGATGCTGGCGCTCTGGCTTTACCAGCGATTCGGCCTTTCGGTCGCGACCGCGGGCGTGATCTTCTTCTGGAGCGGGATCCTCACCGCGTTTTCCTACCTCGTCGCGGTGCGCATCGCCAAGCGCATCGGCTTGGTGAACACGATGGTCTTCACGCACCTGCCGGCGAATCTCTGCCTGGTGCTGGTTCCCTTCATGACCGACCTCTACTGGGTGATCGCCCTGCTGCTCGTGAGAAGCGCGCTTTCGCAAATGGACGTGCCCACGCGAAGCTCGTACGTGATGGCGATCGTTTCGCCTTCGGAGCGCCCGGCCGCGGCGAGCATCACCTCCGTCCCGCGCAGCCTTGCCTCGGCGCTGAGTCCGCTCCTCTCCGGATGGATGCTCGCGGCCTCCTCTTTCGGCTGGCCGCTCTTCGCCGCGGGAGCCATCAAGATCGCCTACGATTTGCTGCTGCTCGCGACCTACAGGAAAGTGCGCCCTCCGGAGGAAGTTCCCGCGGAAACGGGCAGCCCCGCCAATGTGCGGTAGCGTACAAGCCACGTCCCCGGCGATTCGTCTTACGTGAGAATCAGACGGGTCGAGGCATTTCGGGCGGCCATCGCTCCTATCATGGTGAGATGCAGAAGCGAGTCCATGAGAAGCGCTATCCGAGCGCACTCTGCCTTTCGTGCATCAACTACCTGGGCGACGGCGAAGCCGCTTGCCGGGCGGGGAGGTGCTGCGCTGGCGTGAAGCGCCTCAACAACCGGTTCGAATGCGAGTCGTACGTGCGGCTGTTCGAGGAAGTCCCATTCCTCGTGGAGCACAAAGAGGCGCATTAAAGCTGCCTGGCATCCGACTCGATGTCCAGGGCAAGGAGAAGCCGCGCGACCATGTTGTAGGTCGCGATGGCCGCGGTGAGCTCGACGATCTCGGTGGGGCTGAATCGCTGCCGTACCTCCTCGAAGAGCGCATCCGGGACCCTGACCGTGCGCGTCACCGCCGCGGCGTAACGCATCGCGAGCCTCTCGTCGGCGGAGAACTCCGCGTCCTGCATCACGCGATCGGGATCCTCCATGCGGGGGCGCAGCTCACCCCGCCCGCCGGCCTTCACGTATTCCGGCCAATGATGGGTGAACTCGTATTCGGCGCCGGTAATCCTCGCGACCATGCAGATGGCGAGCTCCTTCAGCCGCGGCGAAACCGAGAGCTCGCGCCGCACCGCGCCGACGTACGCATTCCATCCGCGCGCCAGCGGCTCGCTCCACAAAAGCGCCCGGTCGAGGTTGATGAGCTTGCCGCCGCGGCGCTTGAGGATCGCGTCGAGGAGGGCGGGGTCGCGGGACGCTGCCTCGGGGGTCCAAGGGGGGATTCGCACGTCGCAGGCTCCGCGGGAAAGGGTGGACAGCTTAGCAAAGCTGCTAAAATCGACCCTTTCGCGCGTCACCTGGAGAGGTGGCAGAGTGGTCGATCGCGGCAGACTCGAAATCTGTTGTACCGAAAGGTACCGGGGGTTCGAATCCCTCCCTCTCCGCCAGCTTCTCTTACATCGGAAACACAGGCAGGGGCTGAAAATGTGACGTAGTTCACATCCGCCGTGCGGAATAGGCCGGACTATTTCCGGCATGGATCTCGACAAGCCCATTCCGCCGCCCGACAACAGCTTCCGCAACGGTGACCCGCGCTTTATCGACCTCTACAGCCCGGCGGAGCGCGCGTTCTGGATCAAGGTGCTCGATACCTCGGAGCAAGAGCTGATGAAGGCTATCGACGCGGTCGGAACCTCCGCGCAAAAAGTGAAGGACTACTTGAGCAAGTCCTGAAGCTAGGGGTGCGTGGTCGCGTCCGCATCCCCGCTCGGCGGTATCCCCAGCTCGGTGAATTTGTCCGAGGCGGCGCCGAAGAACTCGTTCAGGCTGCGCAACAACCGCAGCCCCTCGCTCTCCGATTCGAAATGCATGCTCGCCTTGACCAGCCGCAGCGCGAGATCGCCAACATCCGCGCATGATTCGAGCGGCCCCATCCTGAAGCCGGGCGGAAGGAGCTCAATCTCGCTGCGCGCAAGGAACGCGACGTAGTCCCGCGCGACGTTGAGGACGTCCTTCTCCGAGGTCGCGGCATCGAGCTCGCCGCGCCACCGGATCTCTTTCATGACCATACTCTTCCGCCTTCATGGCCGGACGCTGCGCGGCCATAATGCGCCAATCCCCAGTGTGCGAATTTCGCTTTCTCGCGGTCTGTCAGCCGCCGTCTGATAAATTTGTCGTCCTTGGATGACGGGAGGCCGTATGGCGGAGCTACAGAAGATCGAAGTGGTGCTGGGCGCGGGCGCGGAGGCCGGGCCCGGGCGAGTCGTGGTGCATTACACCGGTTGGCTTCACGATCCGCAGGCCGCCGACGGGCACGGCAAGAAGTTCGACAGCTCGCGCGACCGTCAGTCGCCGTTCGAATTCGTTCTCGGGGCGGGCCAGGTGATCCGCGGCTGGGACGAGGGCGTGGCGGGGATGAAGGTGGGCGGCAGGCGCACGCTCATCATTCCGCCGGAAATGGGCTACGGGTCGCGAGGGGCGGGCGGCGTGATTCCTCCCAACGCCACGCTGGTCTTCGACGTCGAGCTGATCGCGGTCAAGTAGTGTCGCGCTACAACGTCCACATCGAGTGGGAACGCGGTGCCGACGAACCCTTCGTCGACAACCGCTACAGCCGCCGCCACCGCATGCTGTTCGATGGTGGAGCCGAGGTCGCGGGCTCGTCCTCCCCGCATGTCGTGCGGGCGCCCCTGTCGGATCCCACGGCGGTGGATCCGGAGGAGGCCTTCGTCGCCTCGCTTTCGAGCTGCCACATGCTCTGGTTCCTGTCGCTCGCGGCGCAAGCGGGCCTGCGCGTCGACCGGTACGCGGACGACGCCGAAGGAGTCATGGCGAAAAATGCGCAGGGCAAAGTCGCGATCACGCGGGTGACGCTACGGCCCGCGGTGAAGTTCTCCGGAGACAAGCTTCCCACCCGTGCGGAGCTCGACGCGCTTCACCACAAGGCGCACGAAGAGTGCTTCATCGCCAACTCGGTGAAGTCCGAGGTCCGCTGCGAGCCGATTTACTGAGCCTCAGGCGCGGCGCAGGCCGTCATCCGGACGCAGGTCGTAGAGCGTCCCGAATTCGGCGACGAGATCCTCGACGACCTGCCGGCACCCCTTCGGACAAGTGGGCGGAAGGACCACTTCCCAATTGGGAGACTCCTCGTCGTGGCGATCGACGCGAAACGGAAGCTGCACGTAGCACACGTCGCAGTCGGGCGACTGTCGTCGTCGCATCTCGCGCTGCAGCAGGACGTAAAGGTCCGCCGCGTAGATCTCGGATCTGCTTTTCATCTTCGGTGTGGAGGAGAGGGTCATTACAACGTTGGACCGTTGACCCCCGAAATGTGCGGCCGATATTGTTGCCGATGTCATCAAACGCCGTTCGTCCTACAGTATTTGGGATGCGCATGCGCCAAGCGGATCAGGCCGTCGCGAGCGTGGATCTCGCGCGAACCATCGCGGCGAACTCTTCGTGCGGGAGCGCCGGCGAGAACAGGAATCCCTGCATCTCGTCGCAGCGCAGCTTGCGAAGCAGCGCCAGCTGCTCGGCGGTCTCGACGCCCTCGGCGATCACCGTTTTTCCGAGCGCATGCGACATTGCGATGATGGCGGCCACGATGGCCTCGGAGTCCGCGCTGCGCTCGAGACCGTCGATGAACACGCGATCGATCTTGATGGTGTGGACCGGATAGCGCTTCAGGTAGGCCATCGAGGAGAAGCCGGTTCCGAAATCGTCGAGCGCGATCCCGTGTCCCATCGAGGCGAGCTCGCGCAGCATGCTCTCGACCGCGCTTCCCGCGTCCAGCAGCAGTCCTTCGGTGATCTCGATCTCGAGGCATGCGGGCGGAATCTGCGCCTCCATCACGCACGAGCGGATGAATTCGACGACGCGGCGGCGGAACTGGCGAGGAGAGACGTTGACCGAGATCCGGTCGACGGGAAAGCCCTGCGCGCGCCATGCCTTGATCTGCGCGCAGACCTGCCGCACCGTCCACTGGCCCAGCGGGTCGATGAACCCGGACTCCTCGGCGAGGGGAATGAACCGCAGCGGGGAGATCAGGCCGTGGGTCGGATGGTTCCACCGAAGCAGCGCTTCGGCGCCGCGGATTGCGCCCGTGGCGAGCTCGACCTGCGGCTGGTAGTGCATGACGAGCTCGCCGCGCTCGATGGCCATGCGCAGGTCGCGATCGAGGGTCATGCGCGCCAGCGTTTCCTGGTTCATCTTCTCTTCATAGAACACCGCCTGGGCACGACCGTTCGCCTTGGCGCGGTACATCGCGGTGTCCGCGCTTTTCAGGAGCTCCTCGGCGCTGGTTCCATCCGCCGGATAGGAGGCGATGCCCACGCTCGCGCTCAAGAAGCAGCGCTGCTCGCCGAGGACGTATTCGCGCGACAGGTCTGCGACGATGGCCTCCGAAATCGGCCACGCGTCCTGCGCGTGGTCGAGGCTCGCCAGCATGACGGTGAACTCGTCTCCGCCCAGGCGAGCGACCGTGTCCGACTCGCGGGTGCAGCGCGCGATGCGCAGCGCCGCCTCGCGCAGGACGTTGTCGCCCATCGTGTGCCCGAAGCTGTCGTTCACATTCTTGAAATGGTCGAGATCGATGAACAGCAGCGCGATCTTCACTCCCGCGCGCTGGCTGCGCGCGATCTCGCGGTCGAGGCGGTCCTTGAAGAGGAGGCGGTTGGGCAGCCCGGTGAGAGGGTCGAAATGCGCCTGCAGGTAGAGCTGCTCATCGCGCCACGCCGACGAGACCGCCACCGCGATGCGGTCGGCGAGCTCTTGGGTGCGGCGCTGCTCCTCCCCGGAAACGCTCGAACCTTCGCGGTAGCCGAGCGCCAGGGCACCGCACACGGTGTCACGCCAGACGATCGGCTCGACGTACGCGCTGTGCATGCCGCGCGCGCGCATCAGATCCAGGTACCCGGGCAGCTTCGCGTCGGGCGAGATCGGCATCCAACGCCCGCCGCGATCGTCCGTGAGGACGGCTCGGTCGGCGGCCGCGATCTCGTGGCGAGCCATCGAGAACGTCTCGGGGGCCTCGGGCGGCGCGAAATAGGTGCGCGCCCGGTCCGGATCATCCTGCTCGAAAAGGGTGAGCGTGATGACTTCCGCGGGGACGACCTGTCGCAACCGCTGCAGTACCAGACGCAGCACCTGTGTGGTGTCCTGCGTGGAGAGGATCAGGCGATCGATCTCCGAGAGCGTGGTGAGGGAAGCGAATTGCCGCCCCAAGGTCCGTGACATCTGGTCGAACGCCGCGCCGAGCTCGCCGAACTCGTCTTCGCGCCGCAGGTTGAGCCGCGTGTCGAAGTCCTGCCGGGCGATGCCGCGCGCGCGCTCGGCAAGCTGTGCGACCGGATCCACGATGTCGCGCGATTGGCGGATCGTGAGCCAGGTCGCCAGGAGCAACGCGAGAGCGATCACGGGCACGTACTGGCGCCGGAACTCGATCGCGCGGGCAAGCTGGAATTCCTGCGGCTGGGTCGCGACCACGACCCAGTCGGCGCTGCCGAAGGTCGCGCGCATGAATTGCGTCCACGCGCGCGCGCGATACGTCTCGCCGTCGCGGGTCCACGTGGCCGACTCGAGTGTTGAGGAGAACGGCTTGCTCACCCTCTCGAGCGCGGCCGGGTCGATCATCGCGGAACAGTGCAGCCAGAGACGCGAGCCCTCCTCGTAGACGCAGAAATCGGTCGACGCGGGCAGCTCGTCGTCGGGCCCCCACAGGTATTCCTGATTCAGCTCGCCCACCACGACGCCGGCCGAAGGCGGCGGCAACCGCGAGGCGAGGAGGACCCGCGGCGAGCGCGGATCTCCGATGAGCAGGAGGGTGGGCTTGCCGCTTTCCAGGTGCTCTCGAGCCTCGACGGGGAACGAGACGGCGAGCGCGGGTCCGAGCAACGCGACAGGCTTGCCCGCGGTGACGATGCTGAGCGCGCTGAAGGTGCGCGATGCGAGCGCGTCGGGAGCGCGGCGACCTTTCGGATCGAAAGCGGCGGCCACCGCGACGTCTCCCGCGACGAGCAGCCTCTCGAAGATCGACATCCCGTAGGTCTTGGCCGTCGCGGCCAGCCGCTGGTCGCCCTGCTGCATGAGGAGGGCGCGCATCTGTGTGAGCGACAGCAGGGCAATCGCCGCGAGCGGCAGGAAGGCCGAGAGCACGAACAGGAAGAAGAGCCGGCGCGAGACCCGGCTCGCGATGAAACCGCGCAAGGGTCCGATCACGGATCGAACTCCTCGGCCGTGCCGATGAAGCCGCCGTCGCGCGCGCGCACCACGTCGTCACGGCTCTTGGCGTTGTTCAGCGATTTGTTCGTCAAGCCGTCGGGTCCCATGCTGTACAGATCGAAGTCCGAATTGAGGGGCTTGAGCTTCTTGTCCTTGCGTGCGTTGCTGGTGCCGCTCACCCGGATGTTCAGGTACTGGTACGGCCTGCCCCAGGGGTCGATGTGCTGCTGCAGGCCCGCCAGCACGATGGCCGCGAGCAGCCCGGCGATCGCGAGCACGATCATCACCTCCACCAATGTGAACCCGCGCGCTCGCATGGGGATGCCTACGTTTCGGGCCAGTCGCGCGCCGAGAGCCCCGCGCGCTGGACCAGGTCCGGCAAGGTTCGATAGATCAGCAGGTCGTCGAAGTGCGCGTTCGAGGTCGCGGCGGTATCCGGGTCCGAAAACGCCCTCATGGTGAAGGCACCCGTGCTATTCGTGTTGCCGAGCTCGTCGCCTCCCCCTGCCGGCATGGCGAGCTGCGCGCCGGAGACCGTGTACCCGCCGAGGCCGGTGGCGCCGTGGCTGATCACGACATACGCGACGTCGTTGTGGACCGTGCCGAAATCCGTGAGCGTGAAGCCCTTGCCGGCGAGGAAGTTGGCCGGCGTCGTGCTGCGCAGGCGATAGTCGGCGTTCGATACGCACAACCCGCCGAGGCTCGCAGCCACGGCGGTCTTGTTGCCCGCGGTGGGCTCCACCGTGTCGCATTCGACCATGCTTACACCCGAGGGCTGCGTGAGGCTGCCGGCGTTGCCGGTATAGACCCGGTAAGAAAGCTTGCGCCCCCAGCCGTCGATTCCGTCCTCGTGCTTCATGCCGAGCGTCATCCATGGGAGCGTTCCCGTGTCGAAGGAACACCTCGCCGCGCTGGACGGCGCCTCGAGCCCGGTATCCGCCGTGGGATCCGCGGGACAGGGGAGGCGGGCGTTCGCTGCCGCGAACTGGTCGAGCGCGGCCGCGGCGACCGCGAGGACGCGCGTGGTCTGGTCGCGCTCGTGGCCTGCGGTGGTCACCCGGTACAACGAATACGACGCGAGGTAGCCGACGATGAGCAGCACCATCAACATGAGGATCATGATGCCGACCCCCCCATGCTGCCATTTGACACCCATCAATGCGAGCGCGGAGCAAGCCCGGCTTTCGAGCTGACACTCAATATCGAGGGGCGGGAAACGACATCGTCGAAGTGGTTCACACCGGGCGCTTCCTGGAGCGAGTCGTCGACGTAGTAGGTGACGCCCGGCGTATAGGGCAGGCTCGCGTAGTTCTTCATTTCCTCGTTGCCGTCGCCGACGGTGCTCGTCGCGAGCGTCCCCGAGTTCAGATACGCGCCACCGCCGGACTCGCCGTGGCTCACGACCACGTAGGCGGCGCTGGTCGGCGGGAACGCAGTCCCGGTCTGAGGATCCATGAGAACGGCTCCGCCGACGTTCCGGACCGTAAGTCCCCGGCCCCTCAGGAAATCGACGGGACGCGTGCACGTGGACATGTCCGTGGCAACGCAGCCGGTGCTGCACACGGTTAGTGCTACGAACGCCTTGGTACCGGCTGGATCGCACCAGCTGATGTCCATCCCGCCGTCACCGCCCAAGAGGGGATCGAGTCGATACGTGAGGCGCCGATCCCAGCCGTCGCTCGCGTCCGTTTCCGTGAGCGCCAGCGCGCGCCAGGGAATGATGCCGTTTTGCTGGTTACCGGTGCAGCCGCCGGCGTTGCGCGCGCCCTCGACTCCGGCGTTGTTGTTCGAGGAGACGAGCGTGCCGTCGCCGGGACACGGGAGCCTCCTCTGCTGCAGCACGAACTGGACGAGCGCGGCATCGACTCCCGCCATTCGCGTCGTCGTGAGAGAGCGTTTCTGTGAAGCCGCGACGCCGCGCGTGATCGCGGCCGCCATCGCGATGACGATGCCGAAGATCAACAGCACCATCACGATCTCGATCAGCGTAAATCCGGTCGCGCGTGCGTGGCGCGGCGTTCTTTTCATGCGTTCCAGGGTCAGGCTCGGGTGAGGTCGCCAGATCATACCTTGGCGCCATTTTCAGGCCTCGTTTTCGGGGCGCTTTTGGCACCTCCCATCGGCCTCGGAAGACCGTCTGTCGGTGCAATGTTTCAATTGTAGGTCTTCCTCCAAGATCGCTTGCCAAAGTCCTGTAAAGCAAGAAGAATCCTCCCCATAAACAAAAGTTTCAAACGCCGTGTTGCGAGCCTCGGACGCGGCGCTCAAAAGGGGAGAAGGGGATGCTCGCCGATCACGACGAGCTCTACGCCAACGAGACCTGCCGAAGGCTGATCGACGCCGCGTCGGAGCAGTTCGCGCGGCACGGCTTTTCGAGCGCGCGCGTGCGCCGGATCGTCGACGCGGCGAACGTCAACCTCGCCGCGGTGAATTACTACTTCGGCGGCAAGCAAGGCCTCTATCGCGTGACCCTGCGCTTTCTCGCCGGGCAACCGCATCAAGGCGCCCTCGGCCACGCGCCGCGCGGCGGCTCGGCGGAAGAGCGCCTCGAGCGGCGCGTCCTCTCGATCCTCGAGCGCTTCATCGGCGCCGATCGTCCCTCCGCGTTCGGCCGCATCCTGGCGCACGAGGCCATCAACCCGACTGCGCACCTCGACTCGATCCTCGAGGACACGATGCGCCCCGAGCTCGATCGCATCCGCGAGCTGCTGCGCGAGCTCGCCGGCCCGCAGCTCGGCGAGCGCGAGCTGGAGCACGCCGCGCTGGGCGTCATGGGGCAGTGCCTGCTGTATCTCTATGCGCGCAACGCCGTCGAGCGGCTGTCGCCGGATTCCGTGCAGGGATCCGAGCGTTGCCGCGAGCTCGCGCGGCAGATCACCGAATTCTCCCTCGGAGGAATCGAGCGCTTGCGCTCTTCTCCTCTGGTGCGAACGTGATTTTCGCCACATTTACGATTGCATCTGTAAGCGGCCTTGCATTTGTAAACCGCCTGGCGCGGCCGTGTGCGCTGCGTCATACGGGTTCGGAGAGTGCCAAACGTATCCTCATCGAGAGGCAAAAAGCCTCGAGAAAACATCAGGGAGCGATACGAATGCAGGGGTTCTTCGCAAGGGTTGCCGCAGCCGCGATGCTGGTCGTCGCGGCTGCCGCCATCGCGCAGGACAACGGCGCGATCGAGACCCGCCTCGAAGCGCGCAAGGTGGTGCGCGGCGCCGACGGCAGCGAGACCTTCGCATCGGCGCAGAGCGCTAAGCCCGGCGACGTGATCGAGTACGTCGCGACCTATCGCAACACCACCACGCAGCCGGTTCGCAACCTCGAAGCCACGCTGCCCATTCCCGCCAACACCGAGGTCGTTCCCGAAAGCGCTCTTCCGGCCACCGCGAAGGCGAGCGTCGATTCCGTCTCGTTCGCCGCGATGCCGCTCATGCGCAAGGTGATGCGCCGCGGCAAGGAAACCGATGAGCCGGTGCCCATGCGCGAGCACCGCTATCTGCGCTGGTATCTCGACGAGCTCGGCGGCGGCAAGAGCGCGTTGTTCAGCGCCGCCGCGCCCGCCGCGGGCACCGTGATCGGCAACCAGGCGACCGCGACGTACAACGATGCCGGCGGCACGCCGCGCACCGCGACCTCGAACCTGGTGCAGACGACGGTCTCGCAGGTGAAGAGCTTCCAGCTCGCCGCCAACGGCTCGCGCACCGCGGCTCCGGGGCAGACGGTCTACTACCCGCACACGATCACCAACACCGGAAACGGCACCGACACCTACGCGCTGAACCCGCCGTCCTCGACCAACTTCGCCGGCGCGGGCGCCGGTCACGGATCGATGGCGTACTACCTCGACGCGAACGGCGACGGCGTGCCGGACAACGCGACGCCGATCAATACTTCCGGAGCGATTCCTTCCGGCGGGGTGTTCCGCTTCGTCGTCGCCGGCACGGTTCCCGCGGCCGCGGCGAACGGCAACACCGCCGACCTCGTCGTCTCCGCCACCGACACGACTCCCGGCACGCAGGCCAACACCGACACCACCACGGTGGCCAACTCGGTCATCACCGTCACCAAGGCGCTCTCCTCGAACAGCGGCCCGGGCGGCGTGACCGTGACGGTGACGCTCTCGTACACCAACTCCGGAACCGCCACCGCCAACAACGTGCAGATGACCGACACGCTGCCCGCGGGCATGGCGTACGTGGCCGGGCAGTCGCGCTGGAGCGTGTCGGGCGGCGCGGTGCTCACCGAGGCCAACGACGGTGTGGAGCAGGGCGGCTTCCCGCCGGGCATCGACTTCCGCCAGGCGGGCAGCGTGGTCACCGCGATCATCCCGTCGGTCGCCGCGGGCGTCTCCGGCAACGTCACCTTCCAGGTGACGATCGGCAACTTGCCGCCGCAGAACATCAGCAACACGGCGCAGTACACGACGCAGACGCAGGTCACTCCCGCGAACACCAACGTGGCGACCTACCAGGTGCTGCAGACGGCGAGCGTGGTGGCCAACGGCGCGAACGCGAACTCCACGAACGGCGCCGGTGAGCCCGTCACCGTGGCGAGCGCCGCCGCGGGCTCGACCGTCACGTTCAACAACTTCATCTGGAACCTCGGCAACGGCACCGACACGTTCGACATCACGATCCAATCGGACAACTTCCCGGCGGGGCACTCGGTGCAGCTGCTGCAGCAGGACGGCGCGACCACGCTCATCAACAGTGGCGGCGCCGCGGCGCCCGACACGGGCCCCATCCCCGGGCGCAACCAGGCGTGCGCGGCGCCGCTCGTCACCGACGGCACGTTCTGCGGCTACAAGGTGGTCGCACGCGTGACCCTTCCCAGCAACGCCGCGAACGGTGTGTACTCGATCACCAAGCGCGCGACCTCGGTGTTCAACAACGCGGTGTTCGACGACGTGACCGACACGCTCTCCGCGGTGACGGCCAACACGGTCGACGTCACCAACGATCGCGCCGCGCCGCCCGCGGGCCCCGCTGTCGCGGCCGACGGACTCGGCGCCGGTGCCGGGGTTCTGCCCGCCGGCTGGTCGGTCGCCTTCCTCGCCGATGGCGGCGCGGCCAACTGCTCGACGGTGGGCGCGCCGCTCGCCTCCACCGGCGCCCTCGCGGCCAACGCCGCGCGGCTCGTTTGCGCGCAAGTGACGAGCCCGGCGGTCGCAGGCGGCGTCATCCCCGGCGACTACGACTTCGATTTCCGCGCGACCTCGGCAACGAACGTCGCGGTGTCGGATGTGGTGCGCGATCGCGTGACCATCGTCCCGGTTGTCGTGCTGCCCCCGCCGCCGGGATCGTTCAGCGCGATGCTCGCCGCCGACACCTTCCAGAGCGTGTTGCCGGGCGCCACGGTCTTCGTCCCCCACACGCTCACCAACACCGGCACGGCGGCCGATACGTACACGATCACGAGGACCGACCTCACGCAGGGGTACGCTTTCACCTCGGTGACGCTGTATCCCGATGCGAACGGCGACGGCGTGCCCGACAGCGCGGTGCCGCTCGCCAATCCGATCGCGCTCGCCCCCGGGCAGGTATCGCGATTCGTGGCGCAGATCGTGGTGCCCGCCAATGCCCCTTCGCGCGCGGCGGATGCGGCGCGCTTGAGCGCGGTGAGCGTCGGCGCCGCGACGATCACGCCGATCAGCGATACGGTGAGCATCATCGCGACCGCTCCCGCCGATTGCGGCCTGGTGGGCAAGGTGCTGTCGCAGAACCGCGGCACGTCTCCCGGCGGCCCGGTCACGGTCTCGCTCACGTACTCGTCGTGCGACAAGCCGCGCTCGCGCCTCACCATTACTGACGTGTTGCCCGCGGGGATGCGCTACATCGCGGGAAGCGGTCGCTGGACCGTCACCGGGAATGCGGCGTTGAGCGACGCGGTGGTCGGAACCGATCGCGAGGGAACCGGCGCGACGACGATCGCCTACGACTTCAACGTGACCGAACCCAACGCGGTCACGGCCTCGCTGTTCGACATCCCCGCGCAGACGAGCGGCACGGTGACCTTCGCCGTCGAGGTGATCTCCGGCCTGGCGATCGGCACCGTGATCCGCAACACGGCGCTGTACGGCTTCTATGATGCGAGCGGTGTCTTCGGCGGCCGCCTGCCGACAAACACGGTGAGCTACTTCGTCACCGGCACTGTCGACCTCGAATTCACCGGCCAACGCCTCGCCACGGCCGTGCCCGGCGCGACCACCGACTTCGTGAACGTGCTCACCAACCGCGGCAATACCACCGATACGTTCGACATCACGGTGGCGGCGAGCACCTTTCCCGCGGGAACCACCTTGACGCTCTTCAAGAGCGACGGCGTGACGCCGCTCGCCGACACCGACGGCAACGGCACGCCCGACACCGGCCCGCTGGCGCCCGGCGCGAGCTACCGAATCGTGCTGCGGGTCGGCATTCCCGCCACCGCCGCGCCCGGCGCCTACAAGGTCACCAAGCTCGCGCGCTCGGTGAATTCCACGGTGCGCAGCGCCACGGCCGACGACGCGGTGGACACGCTTGCCAGCCGTTGCGTCGTGGTGTTCGATCCCGACCAGCAGTCGCGCATCGGGCGCGGCCAGCACGTGACCTACTCGCACCTGCTGGCGAATCGAGGCAACTGCACCGAGACCGTCCAGGCGATGCTCAATTACCTGGGCGACAGCGCGGCGGGTTGGACTTCCGCCGCGTACCTCGACAGCAAGGTCGCGGGCGGAGCGTCGATCCCCGGGGTCCTCGACGCGTCCGATGCGCCCATCGTGCGCGGCTGGTCGGCGATCCTGCAACCGGGTGAAAACATTCGCATCCTGGTCGACGTGCGCTCGCCGTCGGCCAAGAGCCTCGCCAAGGCGATCGTCGACAGCGACGTCACGACGCTCGTGATCATGAACGCCGGCAGCGGCGCGCTCACCGTCAAGGACACGACCACGGTCGACGACCTGGACGGGCCCGCCGACCCGCAGAACGCGATCCGCAATTTCACCGATTCGACCTATGCCTCGCCCACGCCGTGGGCCGTAGTCGGCGGGCAGCTCTGGCTGCGCGCCAACGCGCAGGCGTGCAACACCGCTCCCGACGCCGTCGACACGCGCACGGTCGTGATCACCGGGCCGAACGGCGAGCGCGAGGAAGTGACGGCTGTGGAGACCGGCGCGAACACCGGCATCTTCGTCGTGCCGATGCTTCCGATCCACGCGCCACCCGTGACCGCCGGCAACGGCATCCTCGAAGGGCGCGCCAACGACGTCTTCACCGTCGAGATGCTGGGCTGCGGACGGCGAATCGACACCCTGGTGACCGTGATGGAGCCGGTGAGCGTCGTCTTCGACAGCCGCACCAACGAGCCGGTCGCCGGCGCCCGCGTGACGTTGACGCAGGCGAGCGGCGGCCAGTGCCTGGCTACCGCTGCGACGTTGAGCGCTTCGTCGAGCAACCCCATGGTGACCGGCGGCGACGGCCGCTTCGCTTTCCCGCCCGCCGCCGGCAGCGACTTCTGCCTCGCGGTCACGCCACCCAACGGATATCGCTTCGCCTCGCGCGTCGCATGGCCGCTGCTGCCCCAGGGCCGCAACCTGAACGTGACGGGCCTCACCAGCGGCGGCTCGTACGGCAACGTCTTCCACCCGGCCGCGAGCGGCCTCGTGGTGGTCGACATTCCGCTCGACGCCATCGCCCAGGCGGGCCTCTTCGTGCAGAAGGAAGCCTCGCGCACGATCGCCGAGATCGGCGATTTCGTCGACTACACGGTGCGCGTGAAGAATGGCACCGGCAACGTGCTCGATCGCGCCGAGGTGATGCTCAACGACGACCTTCCCGCGGGTTTCGCCTACGTGCCCGGCAGCGCGCGGCGCGGCGCCGTCAAGATCGCCGATCCGCTCGGCGGCCGTGGACCGCGCCTCACCTTGAATGTGGGCCACATGGACCGCGACGAGGAGGCCGCCGTGAGCTATCGCGTGCGCATCGGCGCCGGCGCGCTCCAGGGCGACGGCACGAACCGCGTGCAGGCTGTTTACACAGTCGGCGGGCTCATCTCAGCGTCGAATGTCGCCATCGCGCGCGTGCGCGTCACGGGCGGCGTCTTCACCGACAAAGGCTTCATCCTCGGCAAGGTCTTCATGGACTGCAACGCGAACGGCGTGCAGGACGCGGGCGAGCGCGGCGTCCCCGGCGTGCGCCTCGTCATGGAAGACGGCACGTTCGTGGTCACCGACGGCGGCGGCAAGTTCAGCTTCTACGGGGTCTCCAACCGCACGCACGTGGTGAAGGCCGACCGCACCACGCTTCCCGCCGGCGCAACACTCGCGGCGATCAGCTCGCGCAACCTGGGAGATGGAGGCAGCCGCATCGTGGACCTGAAGGCCGGCGAGCTGCACCGCGCCGACTTCGCCATCGCCGGCTGCGACGCGGCCGTGGTCGAGGAAGTGAAGGCGCGCGCCGAAGCGCTCGCCAAGCGCTCCGACGAGCTTGCGCTCGCCGCGACCCAGCTCACCACCGAGGCGCGCGTCATCACGGATCTTAAGTCGCTTCCCGCGAGCGGCGTGGTGAGCGCGGCCTCGCCTCCGGGCGCCCCGTCCTCGGCGCTGCCCGGCAGCCCGCAAAGCAGCACTCCCGCCAACGCGATCGCCGCGAACGGCATCGACGCGCCGAAGGCGAGCGCGGCCGCCGTCGCCCCGAAGGCCGAAGCCAAGCCGGTCGTTCTCCTGGAAAACCTCGTTCCCGGCCTCGACGACACCCTGGACTTCATCGGGCTCGCCGAAGGCGACACGCTCCCCTCCGCGCAGTCTCCCGTACGGGTGAAGGGAACCGCGGGTGCGGCGCTCGCGCTCAGCGTGAACGGCGTCGCGGTGCCGCAATCGCGCGTCGGCAAGCGCTCGGTGCTCGAGGAGAAGCGCGTGCAGGCGTGGGAGTACATCGGCGTGGACCTGGAGCCCGGCGAGAACACGCTCCTGGTCGTGCAGAGCGACGCGTTCGGCAACGAGCGCGGCCGCAAGTCGATCCGCGTGAACGCTCCCGGAAGGCTCGCGCGCATCGACGTGGAGCTTCCCGCCGAGGCGGTCGCCGACGGCCGCACCGCGGCGAAGGTGATCGTGAAGCTTAAGGACGCGCGCGGAGTCCCCGTCGCGACGCGCACCCCGGTCACGCTCGAAGCGACACGCGGCGCCTGGGATGCGCAGGACATCGATCCCATCGAGCCCGGGCTGCAGGCGATGGTCGAAGGCGGGGAGGCGGTCTTCTCTCTCACGGCGCCGACCGAGCCGGGACAGGCACGCATCGTCGTCACCAGCGGCAAGGTGAAGGGCGAGGCGAAGCTCGACTTCCTGCCCGAGCTGCGCAGCCTCATCGCCGCGGGCGTGGTCGAAGGCGTCATCAACCTGCGGCGCATCGACACCCGCGCGCTCGTCCCCGCGCGCACCCAGGACAACTTCGAGCAGGAGCTGCTCCACCTGTCGCGCACGAGCGGCGACGGCAAGACCGAGGCCGGCGTTCGCGCGGCCTTCTTCCTCAAGGGCAAGATCCGCGGCGACTATCTGCTCACCGCCGCCTACGACTCGGACAAGGACACGCGCGAGCGCCTCTTCCGCGACATCCAGCCCGACGAGTTCTATCCCGTGTACGGCGACAGCGCGGTGCGCGGCTACGACGCGCAATCGACCGCGCGGCTCTACCTGCGGGTCGACAGCCGCAAGTCCTACCTCCTCTACGGCGACTTCAACACGCTGGGCGACGCCAACGTGCGCCGCCTCTCGGCGTACAGCCGCTCGCTCACCGGCTTGAAGGAGCACTACGAGAACGGCCGCTTGCAGGCGAACTTCTTCGCCAGCCGCGATTCCACACGCCAGAAGATCGAGGAAGTCCGCGCCAACGGCACCTCGGGCCCGTACATGCTCTCGTCGCCCACGGGGCTGGTGAACAGCGAGAAGGTCGAGATCCTCACGCGCGACCGCAACCGTCCGGCGCTCATCCTGGCCACCGCCGCGCAGGCGCGCTTCTACGACTACGAGATGGAGCCGCTCACCGGGCGGATCCTCTTCAAGGCGCCGGTGCCGAGCGTCGACCAGGAGCTCAATCCCATCTCGATCCGCATCACCTACGAAGTCGACCAGGGAGGTCCCGAATTCTGGGTCTTCGGCGGGGATGCCGACGTGAAGGTCACCGAGCGCATCACGGTGGGCGCCTCCTTCGCCGAAGACCGCAATCCGTCCGATCCCTTCAAGCTGCGCGGCGCGCATGCGATCGTGCGCCTGGGCGAGCGCACCACGGTGATGGCGGAAGTCGCGCGCACGGAGCGCCCCGCGACGGTGGGGCAGGGCGATGCGGGCCGCATCCACTTCAAGCACGACGGCGAGCAGCTCAAGGCGGAAGCCTTCGTCGCGCGCACCGATCCCACGTTCGACAATCCCGGAGCCTACCTGGGGCAGGGACGCGGGGAGGCCGGCGCGCGGCTTTCCTATAAGCTCGGCGAGGAGACCACGCTCAAGGCCGAGGCGCTGCGCACCGAAGACACGCTCAACCATAACCTGCGCGACGGCTACATGGCGGGCATCGAGCGCACGTTCGCCGGACACCTGAAGCTCGAGCTGAGCCTGCGCCATGCGCGCGAAACCGGCGGGCCCGCGATCCCGGCCTCGCTCGCCGGTCCCGGATCCGTGGGCACCACCCCCAACGAAGTCACGAGCGTGCGCGCGCGCATGACCGGTCCGGTGCCCGGCGTGAAGGACGCCACCGTGTACGGCGAGGTCGAGGTCGACACACAGGACGCCCAACGCAAGGTCGTCGCCGTCGGCGGCGAATACACGCTGCCGAACAAGGGCAAGATCTACCTGCGCCACGAGTTCATCTCCTCGCTCACCGGTCCCTACGGTTTGAACGAGCAGCAGCGCCAGAACGCCACCGTCCTCGGCGTGGACACCGAATACATGAAGGACGCGCGGCTCTTTTCGGAATACCGCATCCACGACGCGATCTCGGGAGGCGACGCCGAAGCGGCGATCGGCTTGAGAAACCTGTGGACGCTGGCACCCGGCTGGCGCCTCGGCACCACCCTCGAGCGCGTCCATGCGCTCTCGGGCAGCGGCCAGAACGAGAACAGCGCGATCGCGCTCGGCCTGGAGTACACCGGCAGCGCGCTCTGGAAGGGCTCGACGCGCCTGGAGCTGCGCGACGCCTCGACACAGCAATCGCTCCTGCATACGCTGGGGTTCGCCTCGCGCATCAGCCGCGAGTGGACGTTCCTCGGGCGCAACACCTTCTCGGTGCAGCGCACCAAGGGCGGCGAGCTCGACGGGACCGAGCATGTGATCGAGCGCCTGCAGGCGGGAGTCGCTTTCCGCGACGCGGACACCGACAAGGTGAACGCGCTCGCCCGCGTGGAGCATCGCGAGGAGCGCGACAACACGCAAGCCGGGATCGACCTGCGGACCACCAGCGAGATCCTCTCGATCCACGCCGACTACAAGCTTTCGCGCCCCTTCCTCGTCACCGGCCACTACGCCGCCAAGTGGACCAACGAGGACTCCAGCGGCATCGCGACGAAATACCGGGCGCAGCTCCTGAGCGGCCGCCTCACCTGGGAGTTCGCGCCGCGCTGGGACGTGGGTCTCGCGGCGAGCGGACTCTTCGGCCAGCCCCTGAGCTCGCGCCAGTACGCGCTCGGCCTCGAGGTCGGCTACCGGCTGGCGACCAACCTGTGGCTTTCGGCCGGCTACAACGTGTTTGGCTATCATGACGAGGACCTCGCCGCCGGCGACTACACCAACAAGGGCGCCTACTTGCGCCTGAGATACAAATTCGACGAGTCGCTGCTGGGATCCATGGGAGAGGGGAGCCGATGAGCGCACCGCGCGCCATCCTGCGCTGGCTCGCCGCGCTGCTGCTCGCGCCGGCGCTCCTGGTCGCGGGCGCGGCGCACGCGGCGTTCACGATCACGACCACCTCCTCGCCGACCTTCTACACCGATACCAGCGTTACCCCGAACCTGGTCTGCAACTACCAGTCGTTCAACGTCACGAGCTCGACGGCTGTAGCCGACGCGTGGACGCGCATCTCCAATTTCGGCGGGGGCTTCCTCGCCCTCGGCGGCAGCGACGACGGCCTGCAGCACTTGGGAAGCTTCACGGCGGGCCAGACGCGCAGCTCGTTCTTCTACGTGTGCTCGTCTTATGCCGTCGCCGGCGGCACCCAGGGCGGGCAGACGTATGACGTTGCCGTCTTCGACCGCAACCCCACTTTTGCGGGTGCCGTCCAGCTCGGATTGACGAGCTTCGGGGTCACGATCGACAACGGGCTCATCCAGGCGGCGACGAACCAGGTCTCGGTGATCTTCGCCGGCCCCAATCCGTCGGTGATCGGCGGCGTCATCACGATGACGGTGGAGGGCGACACCGGGACGATCGGCAACGCACCCGGACCCAATGGGCCGCTCTCGTTCACGCCGGCCAGCTATTCGAACTGGCGCGCGGATGCCTACGAGCTCTTCGCGACCAACGTGAGCTTCTCAGGCGGCAACACCGGAAGCACCGACAACCAGCTCTACTTCCCCTCGCTCGCCGGCAGCGCCACGACGCATTACGTCGCCACCTATTACTTCCGCGCGGTCGGTTCGACGTCGACGGCGACCAGCCTTTCGCCGGTCGTCGATATCGCGAGCGGCACGCAGGTGAAGCACACCAACACCTCGCAGGGCGCCTACAGCACGGGCCTGCTTCCGATCGAGCCCGCGAGCAACACCGTGCTGCTCTCGAAGCTGGTGAGCGCGGCCACGCTTCCCGCGCAGGGCGGCACGGTGACCTACACGCTGCGCGTCACCAACAGCTCCGGCTACGCGATCGTGCTGATGGACGATTTCGTCGACACGCTCCCCGCGGGCGCGACCTACGTCAACAATTCGTCCAGCTTCAACGGCTCCGCGATCGCCAACCCGACCATCTCGGGCCAGACGCTCACGTGGAGCGCGCCGTTCTCGATCGGCGCGGGCGCGACCTCGAACCTCGTATTCCAGGCGACGATTCCGGCCACGCCGGGGTTGTATACGAATAGCGCGATCGCGCACATCGGCTCGGGGGTCATCGATACCACCTACAGCACTTCGGACAACGTGCCGGCGACCGTGCAGACACGCGTGCTCGCCGCGCCCACGATCGCGAAGAGCTTCACGCCGGTCGCCACCGGGATCAACAATGCGCTCACGCTGACGCTCACCTTCACGAACCCGAACGCTTCCACCGCGCTCACCGGAGTGGCCGTCTCCGATACATATCCGGCGGGCCTGATCAACGCGGCGGTGCCCAACCCGGCCACCACTTGCGCGGGCGGAACGGTCACCGGAGGCGCCGCGGGCGGCAACACGATCGGGCTTACCGCGGCGACGCTTGCCGCGGGCGCGAGCTGCACCGTGACGGTCTCGGTGACCTCGGCGGCGGCGAACGCCTATGCGAACACGACGGGAACCGTTTCCTCGACCAACGGCGGCACGGGGACCACCGCGAGCGCGACGGCGACCTTCACCACCAAGCCGTCGCTCGCGAAGACATTCACGCCCGCGAGCGTGCCGCTCGGGACCACGTCGCGCATCGCGATCAACGTCACCAACAACAGCGCGGTGAGCCTTACGGGGCTCGCGTTCAGCGACACGCTGCCCGCGGGCATGATCGTAGCGGCGACGCCGAACCTCGCCAACACCTGTGCCGGAACGGTGACCGGCGCGACCGCGGGTTCCGGGCTGGTGAGCCTTGCGTCGGGCCTCATCACGCTTCCGGCCACGACTTGCCAGGTGGCCTTCGACGTGACCGCGAGCCCGGCGGGCGCGTACACCAACACGACGAGCGGCGCGTCGAGCAACGAGACGGGTGCCGCGGGGCCGGCAAGCAACGGCGCGGCGCTGACCGTGATGGCGGCACCGACGATCACCAAGGCTTTCAGCACCGGCGCGATCGGTCGCGGCGACACCGCCACGCTCACCATCACGCTCGCCAATTCCAACGCGACCGGCATCACCGGCGCGGCTTTCACGGACACCTATCCCGTGAACCTCGTCAACGCCGCGGCGCCGAACGCCTCGACCACCTGCGCCGGCGGGACGGTAACGGCGGTCGCGGGCGCGGGCAGCGTCGCCCTGTCGGGCGGGACGATTCCGGCGGGCGGCTCGTGCACCGTGGTCGTGACGATCACCTCGGCCACCGCGGCGACCTACAACAACTCGATCCCGATCGGCGGGCTCACGACCGCGAATGCGGGCTCGAATGCGTCCGTGGCGAACGCCTCGATCATCGTCAACAACACGCCCACGATCGCGAAGAGCTTCGCGGTGAACCTCGGCACCGGGGTCACTACGATGTCGCTCACGATCACCAACAACGCGACCGTTGGCGGAGTCACCACGCTCGCCTTCAGCGACACGTTCCCCTCCGGACTCGTCGTCGCGGCAACCCCGGCCCTTACCAATACGTGCGGCGGCACGGTGACGGGCGCGACGGCGGGATCGGGGGCGGTGAGCCTCGCCAATGGCGCCATCGCCGCGGCAGGCGGGACGTGCACGATCACGATGGCGGTCACCTCCAACGCGCAAGGGGTCTACAACAACCAGACCAGCGGCGTTTCGTCGAACATGGCCTCGGTCGGCTCGGCGTCCAACGTCGCGACCTACATCGTCGCGGGCATGACGAAGACCTTCGCGCCCAACACTGCCGGCCCCGGGGATGTGACGCGCCTCACGGTCACGATCTTCAACCCGAGCGGCTCCACCGCGCTCGCCAACCTGCAGTTTTCCGACACCTATCCTGCCGGCGTGACCAACACCGGCACGCCGGCGGTGGCCAATACGTGCGGCGGCAGCACGGCGGGATTCGGCGTCGCGGCCGGCAACACCATCGGCGTCACGGGAGGATCGATCGCGGCGGGTAGCAGCTGCTCGGTCTCCGTCAACGTGTCCGCGGCGGCGGCGACGCCTCCCGTCTCCTTCTACAACCAGACCGGAACCCCGCGCGCCACGCAGGGTGTGGGCGTGGACTCGGCCGATACGCTCTACGTCACCAATCGCCCGACAATCACGAAGTCGTTCGCGCCGACAAGCGTGCTGGTGAACGCGAGCTCGGTGATGACCATCATCGTCGAGAACAACCATACGGCGGGCATCACCACGATCGCCTTCAGCGATCCTTTCCCCGCGGGCATGGTGGTCGCGGCGGCGCCGGGCGTGACCAACACCTGCGGCGGCACCGTCACCGCGGCGGCGGGCAGCGCGTCGGTGAGCCTCGCGAACGGCGCGATCGCCGCGGCCAACGGCACCTGCACGATCACGGTGAACGTGACCTCGGCGACCGCGGGCAGCTACTCCAACCAGACCAACGGCGCCACCTCGAGCGTAAGCGCGACCGCGGGGCCGCGCAGCAACATCGCGGTGCTGACGGTGAACCTCGCGGCTCCGACGGTGGCCAAGTCCTTCACCGCGTCGACGGTGGGCATCAACACCGACTCGGTGCTGACGATCACGCTCACCAACCCGAACGCCTCGGCAATCACGGGCGTCAACTTCACCGATACCTATCCGGGCGTCCTCGTGAACTCCGGGACGCCGAACCTCGTGACGACCTGCGGCGGATCGGCGACTGGCGCCGCGGGCTCGAATTCGCTGGCACTTTCCGCCGGAACGATCCCCGCCTCGGGCTCGTGCACGGTGAGCGTCAACGTCCAGGCGCCTTCGGCCGGAAGCTACGTGAACTCCACGGGCGCGGTGACGGCGTCGAACGCCGCCAGCGGCGCGGCCGCGAGCGCGACCCTGACGGTGCTGAGCCCGCTCACCGTCACGAAATCGTTCAACCCCGCCACCGTCGCCCCGGGGACGACATCGATCCTGACCGTCACGCTCACCAACCCCAACGCGACCGCCGTGAACGGCGCGGCTTTCACGGACAACTATCCGGCGGGGCTCGTCAATACCGCCACGCCTTCTCCAGCGACCACCTGCGCGGGAGGAACGGCGACGACGCCGACCGGCAGCAGCGTGGCGCTCTCGGCAGGGACGGTTCCGGCGAGCGGATTCTGCAACGTGACGGTGAACGTATCGGCGGCAAGCGCGGGCGCCTACGCCAATACGATCACCGCGGGTTCGGTCACCTCGACGAACGCGGGCTCGAACCCGGTTTCCGGGAGCGGCACGCTGACGGTGGTGTCGCCGGCGGCGATCTCCAAGTCGTTCTCCGGGCCGATCGGGACGGGCGGAATCTCGACGCTCACCTTCACGATCACGAATCCGAACGCGGGCCAGGCCCTTTCCGGCGTGGCCTTCAGCGACACCTTCCCCACGAGCCCCGGCGCGATGGTGGTTGCGGCCGTGCCGACTCCGACCACCAGCGGCTGCGGGGCGCCGACCTTCGCGCCGGTCGCGGGCGCGGCTTCGATCTCGTTCAGCGGCGGCTCGGTCGCCGCGAGCGGAACCTGCACGGTCACGGTCAACGTGACCGCGCCGGCGGCGGGCACCTACAACAACACCAGCGGCTCGGTCACCGCGACGGGCCCGACGGCGCTCACGGGAAATACCGCGAGCGGCAGCCTGACCGTCAACCAGGCTTCGTTGAACAAGGCATTCGGCCCGACGACGATCGACCAGGGCGCGACGAGCACGCTCACCTTCACATTGACCAACAGCGCGGGCAATCCGGCGCAATCGGGCATCAACTTCACCGACACGCTGCCCGCCAACGTGATCGTCGCCGCGACGCCGAATGGGACGACGACCTGCCCGTCGGGCACGGGGGTGGTGACGGCCGCCGCGGGCAGCGGAACCATTACGGTCACCGGCGCCACGATGAGCGCGGCGCAGGCCTCCTGCGTCATCACGGTGGATGTCACCTCGAACACGCCGGGCGGCCCGTACAACAACACCAACGCCAGCATCGGCGCGACCCAAAACGTCGCCAACGGCGTCACCACTTCAGGCCTCACGGTAAGCGCGATCCCCGCGCTGACCAAGGTTTTCGCACCGACGACGGCGGGTGTCGGACAGACGAGCACGCTCACCTTCACCATCACCAACCCGGCGGGAGCGCCTGCCAGGACGAGTCTCACCTTCACCGACACCTTCCCGGCGAGCCTGGTGATCGCAGCGACCCCGAACGTGGTGAACGGCTGCGGCGGAGCGCCGACGGTCACGGCAACGGCAGGCACCGGCACTTTCGCCATCGGCGGCACGGGAGTCAACGCCGCGATTGGAGCCAGCACCTGCACGATCTCGGTGGATGTGACGAGCGCGACTGCGAACGCTTACGTGAACGGCTCCGCCAATGTCACGGCGATCGCCGGCATGTCGAATGGCGTGACCAACCAGACGCTCACCGTGGTGCAGGCTTCCCTCAACAAGGCCTTTGCGCCGGCCACGGTCGATGTGGGCGGCACCTCGACGCTCACCTTCACCATCACCAACGGCGCCGGCAACCCGGCGCAGTCGGGGATCAACTTCACCGACACGCTGCCGGCCAATGTGCTCGTCGCCGCGGCGCCGAATGTCACCACGACCTGTCCGTCGGGCACCGGAGTGGTCACGGCGGCGGGAGGCGGCGGCACCATCACGGTGACCGGCGCCACGATGAGTGCCGCGCAGGCTTCGTGCGTGGTCACGGTCGGCTCACCAAGGCCTTCGCGCCGACCACCGTGGGCGTGGGGCAGACCGCGACCCTCACCTTCACGATTACCAACCCGGCGGGATCTCCTGCGCGGACGGCCCTTACCTTCAGCGACGCGCTGCCGGCGAGCCTTGTGATCGCGGCGACCCCGAACGTGGTGAACAGCTGCGGTGGCGCACCGACGATCACCGCGGCCGCGGGCACCGGCACCTTCACCATCGGCGGCACGGGCGTCAACGCCGCCGTCGGCGCCTCGACTTGCACGGTGAGCGTGGACGTGACGAGCGCGATCGCGAATGCCTACACCAACGGCTCGGGCAACGTGACGGTGGGCGGCGTGCTGACCAACGGCGTCACGAGCCAGACGCTCACGGTGGTGCAGGCGTCGCTGAACAAGGCCTTTGCGCCGACCACGATCGATGTGGGCGGCACCTCGACGCTCACCTTCACCATCACCAACGGCGCGGGCAATCCGGCGCAGTCGGGCATCAACTTCACCGACACGTTGCCGGCCAACGTGACGGTGGCGGGAACTCCGAACATCCAGAGCAACTGCCCGGCGGGTGCCGCGTTCGCCGGCGGCCCGGCATTCGTCGCTGCAGCCGGAGGCGCGATCACCGTGACCGGCCTTGCGATGAACAACGCGGTGGCCTCCTGCCAGGTCAGGGTGGACGTCGTCAGCAATACCGCGGGCGGACCTTATAACAACACCAGCGCCAACATCGGTGCCACGGCGCGCGTCACCAACAGCGTCACGAGCTCGGGGCTCACGGTGCAGAGCCTGCCCGCGCTCACCAAGGCCTTCGCTCCCGCCACCATCGGCGTCGGACAGACCTCGACGCTCACCTTCACCATCACCAACCCG
>WNFI01080559.1_pt1 | contig 62587 bp, 63 predicted proteins | sample 5400471 | NCBI WGS metagenome assembly WNFI01 (sample SAMN13153348, study PRJNA577476) | soil metagenome | isolation source: 100 cm saprolite on Douglas fir-dominated hillslope | place: USA:California | collected 2013-09-17 | reverse complement strand
ATGATCGACACGCGTCGAGTCGGCGGGGCGGTCTTTGGCAAAGTGAAGGCAGTGGCGAGGAGGGCGACCACCATCAGGCAAGAGACGCCGTAAAACGGCCCGCGCCAGCTGATTCCACCGAGGATGCCGCCGACGACCGGGCCTGTCGCAATTCCGATTCCGATCGCGGCCTCGTAAAGGATGACGGATGATCGAATTCCGCCCGATGCTGCACCAACGATCACGGCCAGGGCTGTCGCGACGAAGAGCGCGTTGCCCAAACCCCAGCCGGCTCGGAAGCCGACGATTTCGGCGATCGAGTTTGACGATCCGGCGGCGATGCTGAAAGAGATGATCAGTACCAGACCGCCGAGCAGCGTCCACTTTGCACCGAGCCAGGAGGACACGGTGCTCGTGACAAGCATCGCGATTCCCATCGACAGGGTGTAGCTGCTGAACAGAAGTTCCACCTGCGACGGGGAGGCATGGAGATCTTTGGCCAAGCCAGGGAGAATCGGATCCACCAGCCCGAGGCCCATGAAGGCGATCACACAGGCAAATGCGACCGCCCACACGGCACGGGGCTGACTCCTGAAGCTGGACCGACTAGCGGGTCGAGACAACGGCCCTGCGTTCCTCGAGAGCCAGGATGAGATGGTCGAGCACCGGAAGCGCCGCCTCGAGGGTTGCTACCTCGCCCTCCGGAAGCTGCCCAAGGTGTTCAGCTAGGAGTCTGGCTCGGCGCTGGAGCAGGCCGCCCAAGGCAGCCCGCCCGGCGTCAGTGATCGACACGATCACAACGCGGCCGTCAGCGGAATCAGCTGATCGGCCGATGTGGCCTTTGAGCTCCATCCGGGCAACCAGGTAGGACATTGACGGCTGACTCACCTGCTCGAGTTCCGCTAGCTCGGTCAACGGTCGCGGTCCTTCGCGTTCGAGGGTAGCCAACGTCCTTGCCTGCGCCAAGCTGGTTCCGGAGTGAACGATCTCCCTGCGCACTAGCGCCTGGATGCGGGCGGTAGCGTCACCCAAGGCCTTGGCTGTGCGGTTGATGCGGTCGGCCATTAGATAGAGATTCTATATAAGGTGGCTATGTATTTGCTCATGAGGCGCTCGCTTATCTCGCGTCCTCACATGTGCGCCAGATCGTTCGGGCCAAATTGGGCGCAGTCAGAGCAATTGGCGAAACGGGAGGTCGGTGCCGCCTTACGCCGCCTGACTCGCGATTTCTGCTCGCACTGGGGAGCGGTTACCAGCAGGACCCGTACAGGTCAGCGTGCGGATACATGTTGGGGACTCAGAAGATCCATGGCGCCGGGCGGACTGTAGGGACGCGCGCTCGCGAGGGCCGGTTGAGTGCCCGTCAGAGCCCTTGGACTACTCGGCGGTTAACAGATCGCTGCGCCCGGTTCAGAAGTAGCATTTGTAATTCGCTGAGTGCCGCTGAGTACCGCCAATTGCCACTGTTTATCACCGGCGTTGCGACGAACGGCCTACTTTCGTGACCGTCATGGTGCTTCCTCGCCGCTGATCAGCAGGCGGTGGATGCCAGCCCCGATCGCCGCCCCTATCAATGGGCCGACGATGTAGATCCACAGGTCCGACCAGCCACCGCTTCCAAAGAGGGCCGACCCCAGAGTGGCACCAAAGCCGACTGCCGGATTGAATGCGCCTCCCGAGATCGGCCCTCCAGTAAAAACTGCGGCCATGATAGTGAACCCAATGGCCAGACCGTAGAAGGAATTGCCTTGCGTCGCTTTAGTCGCAACTACAGCGAGTACTACCAGTACCAGTACTGCAGTGAATACGATCTCAATTGCCAGCGCTTGGAAAACCTGGACCTTGGGTCCAGGGTGAATCCCGGGCGTGTGGCTGCTCACCAAATAGCCGAACGTGAAGGCGAGAACGGCGCCGACAAGTTGAGCCACCCAGTAAGCAGCCATGTCGACAGCGCCAAGCTTCCTACTCAGAAAGGCTCCCAACGAGACAGCCGGGTTGTAATGGGCGCCCGAGATATGGCCTCCCATGTAGACCATTGCCATCAGGGCAGCGCCGATTGGCAAGGCGGCGAGGGAGCCAACCGGACCCGAGAGCGCAATAACCGAAAGAAAAAGAAAGGTGCCGACCAGCTCGGCAATAAAGTTCACCGGTCGGGCCATCGATCAAATGGTAAGCCCCCCACCTCGTGCGCTTGAAAGGCGGCTGATCGCGACAAATTCTGCCGTGATTGCTAGTGTCATTGCCGCGCTTGGTCGAGCGCTGGGCAGCAGCAAGGTACGACCCGAATGGCCGAACGTCAACTAGTAGGTCTTTCCTCCAACGGGGAGCAGTTATCAGCACCAACCCCCTGGCACATCTGGGTCGCATATATAAGGACGCGCGCGCGAACAAAGGATTAAGGCGCATTCGGCCGCCCAAATCCCCAAATTCAGTCCTCACGGTCCCGAAGTCGAGGCGTCCTATCCACCGAGACCGTTTCGAGGGCTTAGGATCGATTGGCGGGTTTGCGCCTACCTGTTAGGCCCGTTTCGAGCCTTTTCAAAGCCTCCGATTACATGACCCCTACCTAGGGTTACCCGAGATTGATTTGCGCGCTCCTGTTTGCCAAGCATGGCCTCTCATCCTGAGGAGTCGCGGGGAGCCGACTTCTTCGGTCGTCAGCTCTCGGTGCTAATAAGCCGGGGGCAGTTGGGCGGCCTGGACGTGGGCTCAAGTGCGAATGGTTAGATGGTGCTGCTAGCTGCCTCACTTCTCAACTCCTGTGTCATCAGGAGACAGGCAGCTCAGGCGTCGGGCAGCGGAAAAGAGATCAGCGCCGGCCTGCCTTCGTGTATCGCCGGCGCGTAGACGAGCTTGTTGGTCTGGTCGTAAGCGACCCAGCTTGCGCCTGGCTGGGTGGCCACGTTCGCTTGGAACCGCACGGGAGCTCCGCCGAACACCCCCATCACCGGTCCAGCCGGAAACCCCGACGCGGCGAAGAGGAAGCGATCTGCGACCGGGTCATAGACGGCCCCGTCGCCACATCCACAATCGTCGAACACCGACGCGACGGCCTTCGTGCCTAGGTCCCAGATGACGGTGTGCGGCCGCTTCTTGTTGTTGCAGGCCAGAAGCGCCTGATTCGTCACAGGGTTTATCGCCATCCCGTTCGGGTTGCATTCGTCTCCGATGTCGTACGTCTGAACCAACCGGTCGCTCACGGGGTCGATCTGGTGAATCACGTTGTCCGAGTTGCTCACGAGGTAGACCATCCCGTCGGCCGGGTTGAAGCGGGGCTGCTCGAGCGCGCCCCCGAGCCCTTCGATCTTGGTCAGGATTCTGTTGTCGACTGCGTCGATGGAAGTCATGAACCCTTCGTTACGGTTTGCGACATAGACTTTTTTGTGAACTGGGTCATAGTCGATGAGGTCGGCCTGCACGACGCCACCGTTGTTCACGGTTGCGACGACGGTATCGGCTGTGTCCGACTTGGCATCGATGTCGATCACGGATACCATGGCCGGCCCATGTGCGACAAACAACTTTTTGAGGTCCTTCGCGACGCAGAGTCCATATAACGCCGGGCGCATGGCGTTGGCTCTGATGGTCTTGAGATATTCTGGCGCCGAGCTCGAGATATCGAAAACGTCGATTCCCCCGCTCCAGTTGTCGCCCATGTAGAGGCGGTGCGCGTCCTGGTCGATATCAAGGGTGTCCGTGAACTTGCTCCTGCACAGGTCTGGCGGGAGATCGAAGCGCGAGATCTGCACCGGGCTGGCCGCGTTGGTCATTTGACTCACCTCTATTTCGATTCGACGGGTGCCTGGGTGCCTGCCCTGGAGCCGTTGTGTGCGGACTCCGAAATATCAGGTTGAACTTCGATTGCCCGTCTTGGCGCTGAACGGGCCGCGGTCCGAAGCGCGACCGCTACGGCCAGCAGAACACCGGCAACGAGCACCCAGCCCGCAACCGACCGACCGCCGCCGAACCTGTCGATGAACACGGCCACAAAAAGGAGTGCGGCAACCGCGAATATCGCCAGCTGCCCATTGGTCACGAACAAGCCCCACACCTCGAGCACCGCAGCCCGCGCTGGGCGCAGCAGCCAAACCTGGTCGATTCCGAAACTGTGACTGTGACTCAGGACCTGGACGAACAGCAAGGTGGCCACTGCATAACCGGCGATCATCGGCAAAAGGACGACGTCACCGTTCCACCAATCCACGCCCAGGCCCTCCCCGGCGAAGAAGGTTCCGAACGACGTCAACATCACTCCTACTGCGTACTTGACGGTGTTCTCCGGCACGCGAGTGAGCGGGCGCCTGACGAAAATTCCCGCGACACAGACCACCAGCAGGGACAGCAGCGCGCCGAGTACAGCGGCGGCCTGGCTCTTGAGGCCGCTCAACGCGACCACGATGAATACGACCTCGAGCCCTTCAAGGAAGACGCCCCCGAAGGCGGTGCCGAAGGCATGCCCGTGCGTCATGACTTCCTCGCGAGTCTCGTCAAATGCCGCGCCCTCGTCGTGGAGGGCCTTGAGGCCGGAAGACCGGAGTATGGCTTTGTAGAGCCAGCCGAGTCCAAACAGAAGCAAGCCGATGCCAACGAACGTTCGAACGGATGCAATTGAAACGTGAGAGGTCACCGCGTAGCCAAAGACCACAACGATGGCAGCCAGCAGAGCCAATGCCGCAGCCGTTGCCAGGAGGGCTGTTCGCCAACTCTTGACCATGCCCACCGCAAGCACGATGGTCAGCGCTTCCACCCATTCCACGGCCGCCGCCAAGAACGTGGCCAGGACCACAAGACCGTCAGTCACCGCAACTCTCCTCCAAGCAATCGGGCCGAGGTAACCACCGTTGGGTCGCGATGAGTATAGCTGTTGGAAGTAACGAGTGCTACATCGGCTACGTCTGCTACATCAAGCCTCCGAACAAAAGAGCGGCCCGTGCTCGAGAGCTAAGAGGCGGCCCGGTTAGCCTTAGCCTTGCCCCGGATGAGGGTCACTGCAACGGGCGTGACCGTTTCGCCGCTTTCGGCCTCCTGGAGTGCGAAAACCCGAGCTTCGACATCTTCGACGGAGTGAAGTGTCGAACCAGTCGCGGTCGTGTACACGGCGGAACCAGCCTACGACCTTCTCGAACTCTAACCGGATCTCCTCGGCCTCCTGGTGTGTGAAGCTCTCTCGAAAGATTTCGAACTCTATTTCCTTTGTAAGTTGACTTCGCAGTTTTCGATTATCTCGCGGTAATACCTCGTGACTTGGTCTCTGAACCCGACGGTGACTCTGCGCCTATCGTGTCCCCCTTGCTTGCCATTCGTCGCGACCGAGAGGCTCATCGCCGGTGCGGTCCTGTGCGACTACGAATCGTGCCGCCAGTTGTGCGTCGCCAATGTTCAAACCGCATTGGACCTTTATGTATGCGGCACACTAACCGTGCTTCACGTCACCCGATTATGGTTTCGTTCCTGATGCTTGCTAAGGTGCCGGATGCCCTGGCGCGCGGCTTCCTACTTACCCTTGCTGCGCGGGGATCGCCTGCGTGCTGATGAAATGCACGATCAAGGCCCCTGCAAACACAGCGGGGGCCTTTCTCTTGAGAGGGGAGTTGTAGTGGAGGTCCCGGATCTGGACTTCGTCGCCAGCACTCTAAACATGCACCGGGGGGGCAAGATCCACGTCGCCTCTGCATTCCCACTCATGACGCGTGCAGACCTGGCGCGCGCCTACACGCCAGGTGTCGCCGATGTATGCCGAGCGATCGTGCGCGATCGAACGCTAATGTTCACGCATACGATCAAGAGCAATAGCGTGGCGGTGGTGACTGATGGGACGGCAGTCCTCGGGCTCGGGAACATTGGCCCTTACGCAGCTGAGCCGGTCATGGCTGGTAAGGCGATGCTTTTCAGTGAAATGGCCGGAGTCGATGCCTTTCCGATCTGCCTCGACACTACTGATCCGGATGAAATAGTGCGCACTGTCAAGCTGATCTCTCCCGTTTTCGGAGGCATCAACCTCGAGGACATCTCGGCGCCCCGATGCTTCGAAATCGAGGATAGGCTGGACGCCGAGCTCGACATCCCAGTGTTCCACGACGACCAGCACGGCACCGCGGTGGTCGTGCTGGCCGCACTTATCAACGCCCTGCGCTTAACGGGACGCGACTGGCCGACTTTGCGAGTTGTGATTCTCGGAGCCGGTGCCGCTGGTGTGGCCTGCTCGCGGATGCTCCTTGCAGCCGGCGTGCGAGACGTGATCGTCTTCGATCGGACCGGCAGCATCAGAATTGGGCGTGAGGACCTGACCGCGGTCAAACGGCAGCTTGCGGAAACTACTAATCCGCGAGGCTTTGCCGGCAGCCTGTCGGGCGCGCTTCGCGATGCCGATGTTTTGATCGGGCTGTCGGGTCCAGGCACCGTTCGTCGCGAGGATATTGCCTCGATGTCAGCTGACTCGATTGTGCTCGCGATGGCGAATCCAGACCCCGAGATCTACCCGGAGCAGCTCGAGGGCACACCCGCCAGCGTGATCGGGACAGGTCGAAGCGATTACCCGAACCAGGTCAACAACGTACTAGCGTTTCCGGGCATTTTCCGCGGGGCCTTGGATGCGGGCGCAACGATGATCAATGACGAGATGAAGATCGCCGCCGCACGAGCGATTGCAAGCTGCGTGACGGACGCGGAGCTCGAGTCGCGGAGGATCGTCCCGGACGTGCTCGATCGGCGGGTGGCCGGCACCGTGGCCCGCGCCGTATGCGGAAACTCCTGAACTCAAATGCCGTGGCCTTCGTGTCCTTCTGTGGGACGGGTTTTGGAACGCATCTGACGACCTTCGCCTTGGCGAGCGCTGCCTCATGGTCCTTTTTGCATTCGGGCTGATTTCGTGGTCACCCCGACGTCGGCGAAAACCGTAGTAGAGGGCGACGTCATAAAGAGCTTTGGTGATGCCTGCGACGATGAAGGGTGTTCCCAGAGCGGCGGTTTGGATTGCGGCGCCAGTTATGGCGGGACCCACCGCGTTTGCAAGTCCGCGCGCAAGTCCACTAACCGCCACGGCGCCACTCCGCTCGTTCGGTTTGACGATGCTGACCACGTATGCCTGGCGAGCAGGAACGTCCATGGACTGTGCTGCTGACCAAATGATCAGGAGAGCAATCGTCCACCACAGTCCTGGAAGGAATGGCACGACTAAAAGCATCAAGTTGCTTGGTAGGTGGGTGAAGACCATCGTATTGATCAACCCGATTCGATCACCCAGGCGTCCGGCGAGCTCGTAGCAAAGGGCCCCCAGCAACAACATCGCGGCAAATGTCGGCCCGAGAATCGCGGGGTTGGCTCCGAACCGAAGATGCAACCAATACGCGATCAATGATCGGGCCACCAGTCCGCCACCAAATGCATCGACCGCGAAAAGGGCTGTCAAGCCTATGAGTGGCCTGAGACTGCCGAAGACTGGAGCTTCCGGCTGTCCCTCGATCGCTGATGAGAGACTGAGCGGCAAGATGGCCGTAGTTATTCCAATCACTGCGTAGACAACGAACAAGGATTGAATGTGAGCAACGTCGGTACCAAACGAGGCCAATAGGCCGCCGGCTGCCCCCGCCAGAGCCCCTGTCATCGAGTACCGGCCGAAGGCTCGGTTACGCCCGGCTGGCGTCGCTGCGTCGGCCAGAACAGCCTGCTCGACCGAAAGAAAAGGGCCAGTATCGGTCCCGGCGGTCCCCATCATGCCCGTGATCGCAGCGAGCACGAACATCCACAATGGCGAAGCAAAGGCAAGAATCAGTCCGCAGGCTGCCATCAAAATTCCGATGCCCGCTAGAGTTCGTCGCCTTCCGTACCAGTGTTGACCCTTCGCCGCAGCGAGCCCGGTGAGGGATGCCGAGGCAAGTCCAAGAGCGATGACCATGCCAATTTGAAGCGGCGGAAGTCCTCGGTCTTGTAGGTAGAGGCCAAGCAGAATCGCGGAGAATCCGAAACCGACTGCTCGAATCGAGCGAACGCTGAGCAGGATCCACAAGTCTCGGCGGACGGGCATGCTGTGGGATGTCTCGTCCACCTAAGCTTGGACAAAGATGCAACGACGCGCCCAGCGAATTGGTCTACGCTGCATCACCCGGTCTATCGTCACAGCCAACCTCACGTCGCAGTCACACTCCGTTTACGTGTTTGGTGATCGTTCGACCGACTCCTCACCGCGGTCGTCGAATGACGACCCATGGGTTTGCCGATGTCACCTTAGTCACTACATGGCAGGCGTAGCGGGCAGTCGCCTTGTCCAGCTGCCCGGAGGAGCGCCGCGGACCTACCTCGGGGTCGACCTAGGTCTAATCGAGACCGAAGACAGACTCGGCCATTGCGTTGTCACTGCGGAATTGGATTGAGCAGACAGAGTCGGCGATGCGCTCGGTCTAGCGAATGCCGAGGTACCGGTCAATCAGGAGTCGTGATGATCGCTTAGTGTGATGACGCCGTGCGGAGAACCTCTGCGCCTTTACGGCGCACTTCGCTTCACTCCAACTGTGTCAGTAGCTGGCTGATCGCGCACGTGGCTGATCACGTCCCGGAGGTACCATTGGATTAGAAACCCAAGATTTTGCAACCAGATGATCTCAATGCCGTGATCTCGTAGCCGTTTAACTCGTCCGCTTATTGCGTCTATGTCCTTGCTAAATTCGTACCCAACGTTGCCAGCAATCGCGATCCCTTTCGCATGTGCCTTTTCCACGGTCCTATCGATAAGGCGCCAAACATCAGGATGTTCGTAATCGAATGGATGGCCGAGAACCCGCGAGAGATCTGACAGACCCAGCCAGAGTACCTTTAGGCCCTCAACGTCAAGGATCTCCTCAATGTTTCGAACGCCATCTTCACTCTCGATTAGCGGTATCGCGTATCTGTCGTCGCTAACCTTTTGTGAATACTGGCCGTAGTCGTCCCGACTAAAAGGGTGGATGTGTACGTCCTTATGCCAGGTTGCGGCGGCATGCACCACCTGCTCGACATCGATTGCCTGGCCACTCGAGAAGACAACGCCGGTGGCGCCGAGACTAAACGCCCGCGCAGCATCGACCGCGAGGCGGCGATCAGGGGCACCGACCCATGGGTACGCTGAGATTCGTACGAGTGGATCAAGCCCGAAGACCTGAGCCCCGCGCACCATGTTGGCGACATCGTTCCAATCGCTGGGCCCAAACATCTGGTCAATGCAGGCAAAATCCAAGCCGACAAATCCTAAGACCTCAATCGCGGTCCGGTGAGGAATGGTTGCCATGAGTCCGACGCACACATCACCAGTCCGAAGCCTGTCCGAAAATCTGCCCATGATCGCTTGACTCCTTCTCCTGCAACGTCTTGTGACTGTCCGTTTCCAGGTTAATTGGGATAGCGCTTAAGTTCGCTGAGCTGCCGCGAGTGTATCGACAAAACGTCGGCGAGACAACGGACTCGACACGCACTGTTGACGACGTAGCTATTCGATGTTGCGTCGGCGGAAATCTTTGGTGAGCGCGCCATTGTCAGAAGAGGTGGCCACCGCGTGCGCCGCCGCCCGAAGCCCGAGCGGGTTGCGGGAGGCGCTGCGGGCGTTGGGATGATCGCTGTACAGGCCAGCGTTGCGCATAACGACGTCACAGGCGCCAACGATGCGGCGCACGAGCAGGAGCCGCGCTCGCGAGTGCCGAGGCGCGGGCTGAGCGCCTCCGCGATCAGGTGTTCGAAACGCCTCCGTGAGCTAAGAGGGAGCTCGGCCTGGAGCTCAACTTCTCAACATGTGGCCGCCGGCGCTCACAAGCTTTAGCGTAAGCGCCGGTGAACATGATCTTCCGCGTTGGGAGAACATACGAAGTCGGCCAGATGAAGGGCCAGTAGGTAGGCGTAGTCAACACTAAGGCTTGCTACTGGCTACTGGCCGCAGCCTCATAGCCCGCGATTCGACCAAAGACGGTGCCGGTTGTCAGTCCCGTACCGCCGGGGTAGTTGTGGTAGAACAGCCCACCGACAAGCTCCCCGGCCGCAAAGAGTCGGGGCACAGGCGCACCGTCCATGTCTATCACAGCCGCATGACCATCGATTCTTAGGCCACCAAAGGTGAACGTAATTCCAGTGGTGACGGAATAGCCGGTGAAAGGAGGCGTTTGGATTGAAAGGGCCCAATTTGACTTGGGCGGATCAATTCCGATGGTGTGCTTTCCATCCTTGACGCCGGCATCGAAATCGTCTGGACTGATGGATGAGTTGAAACTATCCACGGTCTGGCGCAGGCCGCGGGGATCGATGTCGAGCGCTAGAGCCAATCCCTCGATTGAACGAGCCGTGGCTTTCGTTGCCTGACGGACGCGGTAGTCATCCTTAAGGAGGTGCATTACCTTCGCATCGAATACTTGGAACGCGACCAGACCCGGTTGCTTCAATATCTCTTGGCCATATTTGGCGTACGTATAGAGATATTGGTCATGTCCTTCGTCCAGAAAGCGGTGACCAAGGCGATTAACAACTATTCCGTATGGATAAGAGTGTTTCTGAAAGGCGTCGCCAACCGTACGGTCGCCAATAGGCGGGGCATTCAAATCCCAGGCAACCGCATGGCAGCCGCTCCAATGCCCATAGGGTTGAGCGCCGCTCTCAAGCGCCATGGTGATGCCGTCCCCTGTGTTGAACCCGGTGCCCCGCACTTTGACAAGATCCCAGCTCGGGCCCAGGTACTTTGCACGCATTTCGGGATTGGCTTGGAAGCCGCCACTGGCCAGGACTACCGCTTGGGCGCGCACAGCGAGAGTCAAATCGCCATTCCGACGGACGCGCACGCCATTGATCTCGCCGGTTTGAGCGCGCAGGCCAATTGCTCGAGCGCGGTACCACACGTTAATTCGAGGCTCCCGAGCCACCGCTTCGAAGAGCCCATCTACTAGACCGGGGCCACCACCAACATACGCGAGCGCAGTACCTGGCGAGAAGCGAAAGACGTTGCCCGAGCGCTGGGCTCCCATTCCAAACGCAATCGTGTAGCGCAGCCCCTTTGACTTGAGCCAGAGGAGAGCGTCGGCGGCGTCGCGGGCGACTCTGTCGATCAGGTCCGGGTCGGCCCGGTATTCTGACACCCTAGCCAGATCGTCGAAGAATTCCTTGTAGCTATATGGTGGTAGCTCAATGGAGGCTGCTTCTGTGTCTGTTAGGTCAGGGACGAATTGACGGAGCTCTTCCAACGTCGAACACGGGAGTCGGACTAGGCCTCCAGTGAAATAGGAGTTCCCCCCGCGCGCTTCCTTGGGCGCTCGTTCGAGAACCAACACCGAGGCGCCGCGCTCGGCAGCCGCCAGGGCGGCGGATAGACCGGCATTCCCTCCTCCAACCACAACTACGTCATATCTCGCCTCTGCCATCAGTGGTTCCTCCCCGACGGTGACATCGATCGGGCGGTCTGCAAAAGCACCGAGTCAGCCAAACCGTTCGCGACCGATATCTGGTGCTAGCCTAGGTGGCCGCGCCAACTTGACAGGTGGCCCCACGCATGAATCGGTTGAACCGGCAGAACGGATTCTCACGACATGTTCGGCCGTGATCGTGACCAGCCGGCAGGCGTAACAAGAAGTTGACTCAGCTCACGAATCGAAGTGCACGCTTCGATGTTCCATATCAATTCGGCGATGCGCGCGGCCTGATCGCTTGGCATGGCACTACCAGCCAGCCCAGTGAACTTCGCCTGGACCTCATTCTGGCTCAGTGGATCTTGAGAGCTTCCTCGCGGATAGGACTTTGCTACAAGGTTTCGACCGTCAGTGGTCTTGACCGCCACCTTGGCCAGCCACTTCGTCGGAAATTCCCCATCGCACTCCTCATCCAGCTCGAGCCGGACGCGTCTTGACAGGGCAAGAGTGGCCGGATCGGCGAATCCCATTTCGCTGGCATCAAGGTAGGCCGTAAAGTCATTTCGACCTCCGACCACAGTCATTGCCAGCGTGTAGTGAGAACTGAATTGAGCGCCGATCATGTCTCTCGGCTCTGGGCCGATAGTGCCAACGTGAACCAATGAGAACCTATCAGTACCGACACGTATCTCCTCGATGTCCGGTGCGGCAATCGCGTTGTCTCTAATAATCCTGCGCAGAGCATCGATCTGCGGAATGATTAGGCCGCAGCAACAATATGGTTTCAGAGCTGTATCCATAAGCTCCCAGCGTGCGCCCAATCCCTCTGTGAGTCGCTCAGGGTGGGGATCGGCCGAGAATGCCTGCAGAAAGCCCTTACGGCCTTCCATTATTGTCGCCGGTCCGGTCATTCCCATCGCCGCGATGCGGGCCGCTCGAATACCGCCTGCAGTCCCCATCCCAGCGTGCAGGCGCTTGACGTCGCCGCCAGACTGCGCATATTCGGTGGTGCTTGAGGCATGACTTCCAGCGATAGAAATTGCATTTACCAGAATGTCTTCGGGAAGGTCCATCAGGCGCGCCGCGCCAACCGCCGCTCCGAATACTCCTTCTGCGCACGAAGCGTGAAATCCACGGTCATGCGTCATCGAAGGCATGGTTGCCAGGGCTACGCGGCTGATGATTTCAAATCCGAGTGTCGCGGCGAGAAGAAACTCAGCCCCTGACGATCCCTCTTCCTCACCGACGGCGAGTGCAGAAGACACGGCAACACAGCCGGGATGGCCGATGGCTGGATGATAGTCGTCAATTTCGAACCCATGGCCGGCCGTGCCATTGATGAGTCCCGCGTATTCAGCGTCCAGCTGATCGCCTGCGCCCACCACGGTGGCCAGACCTTGCCTGGCGTGTTTCTTGCCATATCGATACACCGCCTGGTTCCACGGCAGACTAGAACACGCTAGCTGAGCACCAAGTTGGTCCAGGACGTGGGATTTGACTTTCAGCAAGACTTCCGACGGAACATCCGAAATGTCGAGGTTGGCGGCGAAGCTAGCCAGCTCAGCGGCGACGCCCACTACCAATATCGTTACCTCCAGGCAAGCCCATTTGTGAAACCGCGGCAGTGTACCTCACGCTGCCGGACACTCCAACTTGAGGGCCTTTCTCAACACATTGGGGAGTTGCTTCCCGAGTCCAGGTGTGGTTCGAAGGCGTCGATGACTTCACAGTCATCAGGACCTTGAGAGCACGACGGCGTGGAATCAGGACCCACGCCTCAAGGCATGGAAACGCAATCTTCATGTCGACTCACCGTATCGCCGCCTGGGTTGCGGCGAAATGGGCTGCACAATATCTGTCGGAGCGTCGTGCTTTCTGACAGTGAATAGTCGGGCGCCCGCAAACATATACGTGACATATTTACTCGAGCGCAATCACGCAGGGTAAGCGGAGACTTCGGGCAGCCCGGAGTTAAGGAAGGACATGAGATGAATACCGGTACCCGTTCCAATACGACAGAGTCTCACGAGGCTGGCGCCAAGAGCCTCGCGCCGGCTGACATGTTCCGTCTCGATGGCAAGGTCGCCGTCGTGACAGGTGCGTCAAGCGGTCTAGGTGCGCGCTTTGCGCGTGTGCTGCGGTTGGCCGGTTCCGAAGTGGTCCTGGCTGCGAGGCGCGGGCAAGCCATAAATGAACTCGCAGACGAGATCGGAGGGAAGGCCTTGGTGACTGATGTAACCAAGGCCGAGGACCGGTCCGCGTTAATGGACTCGGTCGTGTCCTCGTTCGGCCGTTTGGACATCCTTGTCAACAACGCAGGCATCGTTAGCATCGAGCCTGCGGAAACCGAAAGTGTGGAATCGTTCCGGAATGTTGCAGAGGTGAATCTTGTCGCTCCGTTTGCGCTTGCTCAGCTTGCTGCTCGGGTCATGCTGCCCAGGGAATCCGGGTCGATCATCAACGTAGCCTCGGTCCTGGGCATTGTGGGGGTCGGACAGATGCCGCAAGCCTCATATACAGCAAGCAAGGGCGGCCTGCTTAACTTGACTCGGGAGTTGGCGGCCCAGTGGTCACGACGCGGTGTGCGCGTAAACGCCATCGCACCCGGCTGGTTCGCAACCGAAATGACAGAAGGCTTTTTCGCGGATGAGAGGGCGATTGGCTGGCTTCGTCGTAAGGTCCCGATGGGCCGTGGGGGGCTCATTAGCGAGTTGGATGGTATCCTCCTATTCCTTGCCAGTGACGCCAGCAGCTACGTTACCGGCCAGACTATCGCTATTGACGGTGGCTTTACTGCGGTTTGAGCTTGGAGGTCGTTGCCGCCGAGCTTTCGGCAATCTAGATAGTCATGAATATCTAGGAGAGTGCCGAAGTCGCACGGTAGCTGGATCGATGACACGAACTACATCCTTCCAAGAAATGCCGCCTCCATCAAACCCAGGGTGATTCACTCGGCGCACGACTAAGGGAATGTGTCCGGCATGCCGGACAACTAGGGCGCCTTGTTTCGCTCGATTGGAGCGAACGAGCTCGGGAGTTGCGCCGCTAAGCTGCCGAGGGCAAATTCGACATACGCCGAAGCACCTCGGGGCGCGACCGGAGCCGCTGTTAAGCCGTTGGTGGCGCCTTCGCCCCGTCGAGGAAGAGGCTGGCAAAGGCGCTGGCGAGCGACTTTGCGTCAAGCTCGCCGTCTTCATCGAACCAGAAGATCGCCCAGTTCAGCAGATCAAGGAGGCCTAAGGTCAGGAGCTTCGTGGAGAGATCATCCCGCAGTGCCCCGGACGCTTGCCCCTCCTGAACGACCCCCTCAACGAAATTCTCGTATTCGTCCCGCATGGCGACGATCTGCTGCCGTCGATCTGATGACAACGCACGAAGCTCCGTGAGCATGGTCGCGTGCTGGCTTTTGTCTTGGAGCACAGCCGTCAAGTGGCCGTGTATGAGAGCTTCAACGCGATCCCGTGATGACTCCGCTCCAGTAACTCCGGCTCGTGCTCGCGACAGAATGTTCTGAAGAGCATTGACGCAAATCGCGTAAAGGAGATCTTCTTTCTTCTCGATGTGGTGGTAAAGCGATGCCCTTTTAACACCCAGGGTTTCAGACAATGCTCGAGTAGTCGTGCCAGCGTAGCCGTTGCGCCAGAAGAGCTGTGCGGCAATTCCAAGTAATCGCGACGCTACCGGCGAGCGAGGGCCGGCTACAACGTGCTTAGAGTCGTTCGAACGTCCCGCGGGCCTTCTCATCTCCCGACGCTGTCCATCAGAGCATGGTTGCTTGCAATCAGTCGACCTGACGTGATTTGTCGGCGTCGCTTGAGCAAGGGCCGAAGCGGATACTCACGTCCGCAGCACAAACGAAGCATGGACTGCGCTCGCAAATCTGGTCAGGGCCTGCTGGAGAGTCAAGCCTCATTGGTCCAAGGTCGGCACGTCATTCTGAGGTTGTGTGTACACAGCCGATTTTCGCCGCTGCTTGCTGTCTGGAAGAGTCTCCAGGTGTTGCGTCGACTCGGGAAGGGAGCCGGCGAGCTAGGCGAGCGCATGAATCGGCTTACGACTACCGTACCGCCTGGGTCCTCGGCCGATATTCATACCAGCCAGCAAGCGGCCATCCTATGTGGACCCACCTTTGTCAATGGCGGCGAGTCCGTGCGGCATCGGTCGAAGGCGAGCGGGCAGCGAGGATGAAAACGGCATCCCCCCGGCGGGCGGGCGGGATCAGGTACATCTCCGCGCAAGGCTTCCGGAAGAACGCCTTGTCCATCGGCACGTGGAATCGACTTGATTAGTGATCTTGAATACGGATGGAGAGGCCTAGCCCAGAGTTCGGCCGCGGGGGCGATCTCCACAATCAGTCCCAGGTACATCACTGCAACCGAGCTAGCTACGTATCGAACTAAGCCAAGATCGTGGGAGATGAGGAGCATGGCCATCTGTTTCGCATGGCTCAGCTGTATCAGTAAGTTCGCTATTTGCGCTTGGGCCGAAGTGTCAAGAGCGGAAAGCCCCCGCCACTAAACTGGTGGGGATATCTGTCCGCGATATCAGCTGGTAACCCCACTTCGCGCAGAATTTCCCCCACGCGAGTACGACGCTGAGCGGCGCGCAGGCGATGCCCGCCGTCATAGCCATCCAACAACTGCGATCCGATGGTGCGCCGCGGGTTAAGCGATCCGAAGGGATTTTGAAAAACGAGCTGTAAACGTCTTAAATCGCGTCGCCGGCGACTATGACCTACTTGAGTCACCGGGCGACCCTCAAAACTAATAGATCCCGATACTAGCGGCAGCAAGCCCACGGTCGCCTTGGCCAGAGTGGACTTACCGCATCCCGTCTCTCCTACCAGTCCCAGGGCTTCGCCGCGATCGATCTCCAAACTCACGCCTGCAACCGCCATCACCGGGGCCTGACTCGCCTTGCGGTACGCAACGCGGATATTCCGCAGTTCAAGCATGGCCATCAGCTTGATTGCACCAGGGGATCCACCGGGCAAGCCACCAAATGAAGCTCCTTTGAGCGAATCTCAACTAACTGGGGGACGTCAATGGAGCAGCGTGGCATCCGATAGGCGCATCGAGGATGAAAGGCACAGCCAGCAGGCCGATGACCCGGTGCTGGAGTGGACCCTGAGATTGGCATCAATTTGTTGTCACTAGAGGCTTCGGAATCCGGCAATGCGCGCAGCAACCCGTGAGTATAGGGATGCCGGGGCAGCCGCAATATGTCTGCTCTACGGCCCGACTCGATGACTCTCCCGGCGTAGAAGATGATCAGGTCATCCGCGATCGCGGACATGACACCCAAGTCGTGCGTGATCAGTATGATTGACAGCTTCAGATTGGTACGTAGGCGGTCGAGCAGCCTCAAAATCCCGGCCTGCACTGTGACATCAAGAGCGGTGGTAGGCTCATCGGCGATCAGCAGACGTGGTCGGCATGCAAGTGCGATTGCTATGGCTATGCGCTGACGCATTCCACCACTAAAGTGGTGGGGGTATGCCTGCATTGCTGCAACTGGATTGGGAATCCGCATTTCGTTTAGAAGTTCAATCGCGCGCTCCTTCGCGTCGCGGCGACTGACATTCAGGTGTCGGTATTGGTGCTCGGTAAGCTGCCGACCGATCGTCAACATTGGGTGCAGCGATGTCATGGGGTCCTGGAACACCATTGCAATGTCGCGTCCACGAACGTCGCGCATGCTCCGGTGGGATAGCTTCAAGAGATCGCGCTGCCCGAACATTGCGCTACCGGTAACAATGGTGTTCACGGGCGTCAGGCCGAGCAGCGCCAAGGTAGACATAGTCTTGCCGCTTCCGCTCTCACCGGCTATTCCCAGTACACGCCCTGGAACAAGACTGAAACTCACTGACTCGACAATCGATATAGGCCCACGGGTCGATCCCGCCGTCACTGAAAGGTCCTGAACATCCAGAAGAGGCGTCATCAGGTCCCTTGATTCCTAGACGACGAGGATTTGGGGTCGAGCGCGTCCCGCAGGCTGTCGCCCAAAAAGGTCGAGCCCACCGCCACAGAGAATATTGCAAGGCCGGGAAACAGGCCAAGCCACCACCGATCAAAGTAATGGACGCTAGACGCAACCATAGAGCCCCACTCCGCCGCAGGCGGTTGGGCGCCCAAGCCAAGGAAGGAAAGGGATGCGAGGAGCAGAACCGCGGTTCCAATATTCACTGTTGCTAGTGCGATTACCGGCCCAGCAATATTCGGCAACATATCTATCACTAGGGTTCGTCCAGCGGACGCCCCCAACAGCCGTGACGCATTTACAAAGTCTGCTCCGTTAAGGGAATTAATCTGGCCCCGAATCAATCGTGCATAGCGAGGCCACGCCACGAGCATTACCGCCAGGACGGCGTTTTGAAGGCCGGGGCCGAGGGCCGCAGTGATAGTCATGGCCAGCAGAATTACTGGGAAAGCGAAGACCAAATCCGTAACTCGCATGAGCAGCTCATCAGCAATCCCGCCAACGTAACCGGCAACTGCGCCCAATGTCGCTCCGATGGCAACGGAACCTATCACCAGGATGAAAGCAAGCGGAATCGTCACGCGAGCACCCCAAAGCACCCGGCTGAAGACATCCCGACCCAGCTGGTCGGTACCAAACCAGTGCTGGGAGGACGGCGATTGGAGGAGGTCTGCGCTCTGGCTGATTGGATCGTGTGGAGAAAGCCAAGGCGCCAAAACTGCGGCCACTATCCACAGTGCGAGTATCAGAAAGCCCAGGATGGCAAGCGGCTGAAATGCCGGTAGTCGTGCGAGACGAGTAGCGAGCGTGGTTTGACCGGATCTGCGCGCAGCCAAATTCATGAAATGCGAAGCCTGGGATCAATAAGGCCATAGGCAAGGTCAACGACTAAATTGATTAATGCAAATACGATAGCCACAACCAGGGTCGCTCCCATAATTGCAGGGAGGTCAAGTGAGATAGCGGCATTAAAGGCATACCGTCCCAGACCTGGCCAATTGAAGATCGTTTCAACCAGAACCGTGCCTGACAGTACGTCGGCGAATTGGAAACCAACAACTGTCACGATTGGCGGAAGGGCGGCGCGCAACAAGTGACGGAGTACCGATATCTCAGACAGGCCTTTGGCACGCGCAGCAAGTATGAAGTCCTCCTGCAAGACGTCGAGAACGGTTGCGCGCGTGAACCTGATAAGCAGCCCGATCGTAGGCGTAGCCAACACGGCCGCCGGCAAAATCAAGTGATCCAGCGAATTCATGAAACTACCGATTTGTCCGCTAATTAAGGAATCGACCAGATACGATCCAGTTACGTGGGGCGGGATGTCAAACGATGGGTCTAAACGTCCGCCGCCCGGAAACCAGCCGAGCTTGAAGAAGAACACGTACACAGTAAGAATGGCAAGCCAGAATATCGGCAGCGACGTTCCGCTCAGCGACAGAATGCGAAGAATCTGATCGATGGTTCCGTCGCGACGAATTGCCGCGAGGAGGCCAAGCGCAACGCCGAGCAGCATCGCAAGGACGGTCGAGAACACCGCGAGTTCCGCAGACGCAGGAATATATTCCAATAGGTCCTTCGTCACCGGTCGACGGCTCTGTTCAGAGACGCCCAAATCGCCGTGGGCCAGACGAACCAGGAACAACCCATATTGCTCGGTAATCGGCTTATCCAAGCCGTAACGTGCCCTGTAGGCTGCGACCGTCCTCGGGTTGCTTGCGGCGACTTCTCCGAGGTTTGCTGCGACCGGGTCTGATGGGACGAGGTTCGTCAGCGCAAATGCAACAGACGTGATGGCTAGCACCAGCAGCACGACCGAAGCCAGACGTCTCGCGACGACCACGACCAGAGGAAACGATGCCAGCAGCGGTATCCTGGATGGCCAATCGCCCTCGCCAAGCTGCGACCGCCGAGGTCTTCGCGTTGACCGCGACGCACTACTTGTCGGCTTAAGCAGCCCAGCTGACGGCGGCCGCGCTTCGGGCGGTTTCATCCCATTCTCAGGGTCGTCAGCCGCGCGACGGCTGCCGAGTAGTCGACGGAACACTCCGAAGCTAAATTCTCCGTCGCCTACTTACAGTGGCCCTAACCCATCTCGACGGGCGCCATTAGTTACGACGTGTAGCACGCGGCTATCGGGACACTCGACGAGCAGAGGATGTCGTCATTGACCAAGACGGTAGAGAGGCCACGGAAAAGACCGGTACCCTTGCACGGGTCGAACTGCTGCTCGGTGAAATCCATCGCCCCTCGTGCTCTCCCCTCCACGGTCGGATTTGTGCATCTGTTACATATAACATTGGATACCATGGCTGGCCGCCCGCCGCATGTCAATGGACTACGAACGGACCAGGCACTGCTCCTTCGCGAACTTGGAGAAACGTAATGTCTCCCGCGAGGCACCAATGGTTACCAGCTCTGTAGCCATACCTCCGGCGTCCGACGCTAGAGGCGCGCGCGAAAACCAGATAGACCTGATCGCGAAATCTGAACAGTTCCAAGCGGGGGCGGGACAAGTTCGGAGTGCCGTCAGCAGTGAGGTCGCTCTGCGAGGCTGTGGGGGTTCTACGCCCTACACGCAACCAGGCGACCGCGCATGCAATCTGGAGAAACGCACATGGACTGAAAGTTTGCGACGCGTGGGTAGCGGAGCATCGACCTGGCGCGGGAGTTGGTGGAGCGCCTCGCCGCCTGCCCCGCCACCCGAAGCACCGATGTCCAAGCCGAGCTTCGTGCCGACTATGGCTATGACGGCAGCTACCCGCCCTCCAGCGCCAGCTGCGCGCATTGAGATCCGCGGTCGTGCGGGACCCCGAGATTCGCTTTGAGACCGACCCTGATGTGGAGACCGAGGCCGAATGAGCGACGCTCGGACTCTGGCGGTGGGGGCGACCAGATGATCAAGCTGCACACCATGATCGCGACGTCCTCGACACCTCGCTCGATCTGAGCCAGCTGCGACGCCGTGAGCGCAACCGGCTTTGCGCGCGCGCCGGGTAGCGGCGCGACATTTCCGCCGCCAGCTCCTTGCGGACAGTCGCCCGGCGGAGGTCCCAACTCACACGCCAGGGCGCTCACCGATCACCCCTACCGACGTATTGCCTTCAACTCGCCGGAAGGCACTGTTGACTGCGGCCGGCGGCGCCAGGTGCTCCGAGCGAAGCGCAGTCGGAATCTCGGCCGCCCGTTCTCCACCCCTCCCGTCGCATCACGTGGAAAGAGGCGTCCACGCCGACGATCCTATGGAGCGGGCTCGATCTTGACGAACGCGGCCGCGGCTCACGGAGTCGTGCCGGGGTCGGTCAACTTCGGTCCGCCCTGGAACAGGCCGAAAGGCACGTCCTCGACTTCGCCGGCATATGCCTCGGCGTCGTCCTCGGGTTCGTAGCCGAGCCGCCGGCCTGGCTCTAGGTCCCACCAGCCGCGCCGGTTGTCGGAGACGCCATAGACGATAGCGAAGCCAAGCTCCGGCGACGTCAGGGAGGCCCGGACCAGGCGGCCCAGGTCTCCAGGCGATAGCCACGTCGACAGGTGCCGTGTCTCCAGCGGCCTGGGCAGAGCGGTCCCGATCCGCAGGCAGGCGACGCGCAGGCCGAACTTGTCGAAGTACAGGCGGCCGAGCGCCTCGCCGAAGACCTTGCTGAGGCCGTAATAGGTGTCGGGCCGGACGGGCGATTGCGGCAGCACCGCGTCATCCACCCGATAGAACCCGGTGGCGTGGTTCGAGGACGCGAAGACGATGCGCGGACAACCTTCCAGCCGCGCCGCCTCGAACACTGTCCACACGCCCCGCATGTTGGCGTTCAGGATCTCTTCGAAAGGCGCCTCGCCGGGGATGCCGGCGAGGTGCACACACGCGTCACATTCGGACAGCGCTCCCCGCACCACCGCCAGGTCGGTCACATCCGCCACGATGGCCGTCTCGCCCGGCCCCGCCTTGACGGCGCGGACGTCGAGCAGCCGGAGTTCGTCCGCGAACCCTCTGAGCTCCTCGCGCAGCGTAGCGCCGACCCGGCCTGCAGCGCCCGTGATGAGCACCCGGCCCACAAAATTATCCCTAGGACGAAGCCTCGGCCCTGAAGCGCGCATGAAGCTATCGCCTCGCGCGCAGGCAGCGGGTCGGGGAGCTGGCGAAGATGGACCCCTGCTGAGCCGAACCGGCGCCCGCGGGTACACCCGGCGCCTGCGTCCAATCGCGATCACGATGAAGACGCCTGCGAAGGCGGCCTTCCCGAACGCGTGCCGGCCGCGTCATGAGCTCTTCGTGCGTCTCCTCGAAGTCCTCGTCTTCGTGGAGGGGACTGGAAATCGCGGCTTCGTCCTGGACAGCCTTTAGTCCGGGCGACGGCAGGAACCGTCGCCACGCCACTGCCGAGCTCGTCAGCATGACGGGTTGCCCCGCAACGCGCCGATCCAGGTCGACCCCCTCGGGGTTCCCACCACGGTCACGTACACCTTGTGCATCCTTCAGTCTTCCATTTACCCCCACCGTTACACCGCAGCTATTGACGCTACGATGAAACAGCTACTACACTGCAGCCAATCCTACACAGCCGTGCCCGGACAAGGGGGTTAATGAACGGACTGGTTGACCTGTGTGACTTTTGTTGGTGGCGCCATTGAGCGGGTTGAATGACTCACGCCGAACAACGACTTACTGCGCATCACTGCCGACGTCGGTTACGCAAGAGACCTTAGAGGGGAGTCAAGGCATCGTGGGCAGATTTGCAGACAGACTCAGGACTGGCGACGCACGCAGGCTAAGGAGTTAACGTGTTGGACAATACTCAAGTAAGCACCTTTCCGGCGCTCGCGGACGCGACCCGTATAGAGACCTACGGGGATGCCGAAAAGATACTGATTTCGCCGGAATTCGCAACCGAACTTGCGGAGGACGTGAGCGCGCCTCTTAGAAAGAACACGCTGCCGAATATCGACGGCAGCCCTCATGAGGTGCGTCGACGGCTCATGCTGCCGTTGTTTTCAACGCCGGCGATAGTCCGATTTCACCAAGACATCACCGGGCCGTCAATTGATATGTGTTTGAGCGAATGCCGCGAAGCCAGGCACCCTGATGGACTCGTTCGGGCCGATCTCGTGCGGCTGGTGCGGCTAATGGGATTGCGCACCTCGGCTGCAATGGTGGGTGTAGACGCTATCGATACTCCCGATCGCGCGAGTGCGTTGTTGGATTATGTGATTCGAACGCAAGACGGCCGCAATCTGCGCTGGAGCACGCGGCCAGCTCACGAGCTGCTTCGCGACGCACTCGAAGCGGAAGCTGCCTTCGTGGCCGAGTTCTTGGAACCCGCTATTGCACGGCGAAGGGGTTTAATCAAGCAGCATCTGGCGGGTGAAATTGGTCAGGTCGAGCTCCCGTCGGACCTCATCATGATCATGCTCAATAACCCCCAAGTCTGGGACGACACACTCATTATCAAGGATGCAATGGTTCTCCTCGTGGGGGGGATAAGTACGACCTCCCAAGCGGTGACATACGCGGTCGAAGAACTCAAGGAATGGCTGCCCGCTCATCCGGAGGACAATCAGGCGGTGGCGGCTGGGCAGGTAGTGCTCCTAGTGATTGACAGGATCAATCGCGATCCTTTGGTGTTTGGCGATGATGCCGACGAATTCAATCCCAACAGGACGCTCCCGCCGAGATACCCTGGGTACGGTCTCTCGTTCGGCGCAGGCAGGCACGCCTGCATTGGTAGGCCGGTGGTGACGACGGCGGCCGCAACAACCGCGGATGAGGTGGAGAGGTCTGTCGTACCGATCTTGCGTTCGCTCATCGACGCCGGGGTAACGATGGACCCTCAACATCAGCCGACAATGTTTCCGTCATCTACTCAACTATTCGGGACCTATCCGGTCATACTGGCGCGATTGTGAGGGACTCAACTCCACTGCCTTCCGCGTCAATCGTCAGTCGAGTTACTCAGTGGCGGCCATTTCAGCCTCTGAGAATTCCTCGCGCAATTCAGGGCCCATCAATAGGTTGACTATTTAGCGGCCTGAGGCGCGGCGATGAAATACGTACCGATCACCGGACCTGACGGAGTGCCACGCAAGGCGCTCGCTGCAGTGGATCTGGACGACGATCGCGTGTGTATTGCGCGCGTTGGGGATAACTACTACGTATTCAGTGATGCGTGCCCACATGCAGCGTGTCCCCTGTCAGAAGGAACGCTCGAGGGCAGCATTCTGAGTTGTAATTGTCATGGATCAGAATTCGACGTCTCCACCGGTCGGGTGTTGTCGGAGCCTGCGGAGCAGTCGCTGCTCCGTTACCCCGTTCGAATTGTTAACGGCCGACTGGAGATCGACGTTGAGGGTGCGACCAGGTCGCCCCTCTAAGGAGAGCCAATCTAGATCCGACCTTGGGAGAGATGCGATTGGGTGCCCTCGCTTACGCCCCGATCCACCGACGGTGAGCGCCCCGACGGGCTTGTTAAGAAAGAGAGAACGGGCGCCCTTTGAGTTGAGACAATGGCGGTGCTCTACGCCGTGAGATGTCACACACCAAGGACCATCCGTCAGGTTAAATCTTCCACAACCTCACTCGCCTGGCCATCGACTCGACGCGCCCTCTTCGATAGCCCACGCCGGGCTCCTCCTGCCGGCCACCCTGGCTGAACGGCTGGGCCTACGAGGGCTCCACCAGCACGTCAAGCTGAGCGCCGCCGGCGCACCGAGCGCAGGCCCGAAGGCGCTGACGATCGCGCCGCTGCTGGTGGGCGGTGACTGCATCCACGACGCGTAACGCCTTCACCAGAGCATCTGCACGCTTGCCGGATGCGAAGCCTTAGTATCGTCGCCAAGAAAGCACCAAACCAACCGCGGCTACATCAGAAATGTCGGCCGTTCAACACCGGCGCTTGGAACTGTCCGCTTTGCATCGAACTCGAATCCCTGAGGCTTGAAGAACGACTGCTCAAGCCGGGGGCGCTCGCCAGGCCCATAGTGACGACCCATGAAGTTGTAGGCCTCGAGTTCCTCGGTGTCCTTTCCTAGAATTTTTCCAGTCTTCTCGAATTCGTCGACGACTGGTCCCAAGCCGTATTTCTGGATCGGGCACACCTTCATGCAGATCGCGCAACCATGCGCTTGCACCACAACTGGAAAGCACCTAGCACCGTTCAGCTTTGACTTGACTATGCCTCGATGTTCAGTTCTTCGTAAGGGGATGGCACCAGCTGGGCATCGACGAACGCAAACCTGGCATAGGTCGCAAATCCCATGAATTCCATAATCTACGGGATGGTCGAATGGCATGGGAGCATCGGTCGAGATCAGCATTAATCTGCAGCGTGAGCCGGCCGCAGGCGTCAACAATTGCCCATTCATGCCTAGCTGACCTAACCCCGCCTCGACCGCATAGTGGATGCTGATGCCGGGCCCCGGCGAGACAAAGGCTTTGGCGTTAAATCCGCGCTCTCGCAGCCAGGCGGCCATCTCTACACACATGCGTGATAGATCCATGTTGACCGTTGTAATGCCGCGCTCAGCTCGTGCGCTCGGAATCAATTCCGCCACCTCTTGGCGTTCTTCGAGAACTCCGACCAGAATGGTGTTTCCCACCTCAACGCCGCGCTGCTCTTCGTACATGTACTTCTCATCCAGTGGGGCTACGCCGATCGCGCTGAAGCCTATTTCCGCAGCCTTCGCGACCATGTCTGCCTTCAACTGCGTTGGATCCAGGGTCGAGCGTCGCTGAGCTGGCGCTCCGCTTCCTTCCCGCCTTATCAGACTGCTTATCCTCTGGTACCTCGGTGCCATCACGAAGTAGACCTCCCACGCATAGCGCCGATACCATTCGATCGCTTTGGCGTGGATTGTGGACCAATCATGGAGGGGGCTCTCAGCGAACGCTCTTCGCTCTTCCTGGGGATTGCGCCATATTCCGGGCACTGATTTCAGCGTGTCCGGTATCGTCGGCAGGTCGACATTCCACATTCCGCGTCGACTCCAACGTCCGAGCGAGGTCACTGATGGAACCAGCCACGTGTGTTTTACAAGGCGAACGTCGTTCAGCCGACGGATTACTGGTCCGATCGTTCGAGTTAACACGCCAGTCACAGACGCTCCTCCCAACTCTCGATCGTTAGCACGTCACCTCGCTTTGGAAATACCTTCTCCAGCAGCATTTGGTGAACGTCCGGGTAGATGTCCGCGCAGCAGTCACCCAAGACGTTCAGACGAAAGTCCATATCGGCAGCGGCACATAGTGTCGAGAGCACAACTCCGCTCGTTGTAATTCCAGTGAGCGTTAGTGTCCGAATCTCACGAGCGCGCAGCAAGACGTCGAGGTCGCTGCCGGCAAAGGCACTGACACGCTTCTTTGTCACCTCGATATCTCCGGATTGGGGAGCGATCGCTGGGTGAATGCGACTCGACGGGCCTACCAATCCTCCCGAGGCGCGGATCTGAGCAAACGTCAAATTGCTGTCGCCAACCTCTGGATACCCGCTACGAAACTCAACCTTGATGAAGATCACTGGAACCTCGTGGGCCCGCGCTATATCGATGCCTCGTCTAAGGCGACCGATAAGATCACTGTCACCGATGCGCTCGACAATCTCCTGCTGGACGTCCATTACCAGTAACGCGCCGTCGTTGATTCGCATAGACTCTCCTGTCTCAACCATGTTGGAGTCGCCGGAATTGAGCGTTGCCGGTCGGTCTCACCCGGATAAATGTGCGTCCACCTCGACCGCGACGTAGGCTCCGAGTCATGGACTCAGCAGGGCTTTCACGGTCCCCGCATGCTCGCTAATCTCGATTCGTGTGTCAAAGCGCTCGGCTGATGCCCTCGCCAGATCACTGAGAATTCGCTTGCCCTCGGTAATATCAGTGAAGCGAGGCACGCCAGCTTGTGATCGTGGTAGCTCGAAGCCGAGTGCGAGCGGATCGAGCTGCGAGCTCAATGACCCATTTGACTCAACGGTACAAGTGACGAGCACGGACTCCCAGTAACAGGAATCCGTGCGGAATCCATTGGCTCCTCCATCTGTGCTCTTGGTCCACAGATCATGGACGTCGGCCGGTGAAGCCGGCTTTGTGAACCCCTGCTCTTCATAGAACTCAGGCGGTAGCACACCGATCGTCTCCAGCATGAAGATGAAATTACCCAGAGAGTAGAAGATTGGTTTGCCACGATAGACCTCGACGGGCCGAAGGCGATGAGGGCCGTGACCGATTACAACGTCGGCGCCCGCATCAACGAACCCGTGTGCAACGTCTACCAAAAAGTCCGGGATCTCCTCACAATTCCAATCCCCGGATGGACCTTCGTGAGAATGCAACTGCACTACCACAATGTCAGCCATCCGGTCGGCTTCTCGAATAGCTTGCTCGACCGCCTTCCGATCAAAGTCATTGACGCTCCAGCCGAACGATGGTTCATCTCCCTGTGTGAATGTTGCGTTGAGGAATCGGCGCCGACCCGGGTTGGTCCGCGGAAAGAAATTCGGGAAAATTCCAAATAGGTCGCGCCGACTCGTCGCCCGAGCAGTACCCAACGCCTCGTCCACCTCGATGATCATTTGCATCAATCGAGCGTCAACACGATAGTCCGGATGAATTCGTAGTGGACTAATTCCAGGCCGGGCGGCGACCAAGCCACTTCCATCAGATGCCCTGGCCAAGTCGGCATTGCTTGTGACTACTCCGATTGTTGCCACTCGGCAGCCGTCCACCTCAAAGTACGCGGGTGCCCTCGCCTGCGAGAGGGAGCGACCAGCTCCGGCAAAGACGAGCCCGCGCTCGGACAGCGCGTCGATCGTGTCGACAAGACCTTGTGGCCCGTAATCAGTGGCATGGTTCTGAGCCAGATTAAAGACACGAAAACCGAGCCATGCCAGCTCGTCCAGAGCGAATGGCTCGGCTGAAACGTTCATGCCACTGTGCGTCGTGGCAGGCACGATTGGTGGCCTTGGACAAACGAGCTCCAGGTTTGTGGACGCCAAACTTGTTGCCCGAAGTTGATTCGCTAATGCTGTGAACCGTGCATCGGACAGCAAAGAGACCCGACGATTGATAATCGAATCTCCCGTGAAAGCTAGAGTGGTCGGACGTTGATTAACCACGTAAACCGGTCAGCGTTACCGGGTCCGCCAGGCAGATCAGGTGAAGTTGAAAGGCTAACCATTCCGCCAGCCCCCTTATCAACACGCCGTTGACACCCGTGCGACTCACCAGCATGTCCGCTCCACTAATCCCGAGAACACATCATCGGCTGCACGATATGGTCTAGCTGCTTCAACTGCCACGTTGAACCGGACCTATCGATCCGAATCCAACGCCAAATGAACATGGCATGCACATGGGTAGCAAACGCAGCATTGCTCCTTCCTTCATGTCATTTCCCACGCTTTGAATTGGCTCACTGCGTTCATATTCAGATTGCCCACGTCGTGGGAGGCGACTTCAAACAGGCCCGCCGAAAGAAGCGGGATGAAAAATGCTTCCTCATTGACTGCCGCCTGTTCCTTCACCATCAGCGGAGCTCGCTCTTGCTCAGTTCGAGCAGTTCGGGCCGCTTCAACGGCGGCATCCACCGTTGGATCAACTCCCAATTGCGGCCCCATGAACCTGCCTGCGACGCCACCCGGCGCGAAGTTAAATGCTGTGCTGCTGTCGAAGGAATTCCCGGCTGCAGGTTTGATCATCATTTGCATCTTGTCGTCTTTCCACCGGGCGATCCAGGTCACATAGGGCTCGCCGACTAGCTTTACCTCAATGCCAACTTCTTTCAGGGCCGCCTGGATGGATTGAGCAAGGTCCGCCAACGGCACACCGCTAGACGTCTGATCCGTCGCGAATTCGAGATTTATCGACGGATTCTGCAGGCCGGACTGCCCTAGGTACGCTCGAGCCTTGGCGACGTCGCGCTTGACAATCTGGTTCGCAGGTAAGGCTCCAGGAATGCCCGTGGCAAGTATCCCCTGAGCTTGGATGGATCCGTAGCCGGCGATCTGCAGAAGCCTCTGATAATCAATCCCGTACCGCACCGCTTGCCTGAAGTTCAGGTTGGCGGAATTGGGGGACACTTTAGGGTCCGCACTGAGTTGAATGAGAAATACCTCGAGAGAGTGAAGAGTACGAACGGTTACCTTAGTGGTGTCCAGCCCCTGTATCTGAGCGGGCGACAGATCGAACGCGTCCGTACTTAGGTTTTTCTGTACATCCAATGCTTGTGTTGACGATGGCACGTTTACGAATTCGAGTCGCGTGTAAACGGGCTTTGTGCCCCAATAGTTGGGGCTCATCGTCAGCACGACCAACGAAGACGGTTCGAGTGATCTGAGAACGTAGGGTCCAGAACCTGCTGAATGTTGGTTGAGAAACGGAGTCAGGGTGTCGGCTGTCGATGCGCCTTTTGAGGAGCTGCCTCCGTTAGCGATTGCAACCTTGGAGTTCAGTATGCCACTGGTTGGTATAGCCCAGTCGGCCGCGATCGATGGGTCCGGGTGCGACGAGGTGACTTTGACTGTGTACTGATCCACGGCGCTGGCTGTTTGGTCAACAACGAAACTACCGAATGAGCCACCGATGTTGATAAGGCGGTTCATGGAAAAGACTGCGTCGGCCGACGTCAAGGGCGTGCCATCTGAGAAATGGACATCGGATCGGAGCTTGAATGTGACACTGAGCCCGTCCGGAGAGACTGAGTAGGATTCTGCGAGGTACGGGTCGAGCTTCGTCGTGTCCTTATCGTCGACCATCAGCAACGTCTGATACATCTGCTCGACCATTTGCACCCCGGTGTTACCAGCAACCACCGCTGGGTCTCCGCCGGGGCTAGAGAAGGTAGTCTCAAGTATTAGCGTCTTGTTAGTTTGTCCGGTCGAAGTAGAACCCGTGGAGCACGCGCCGGCGAAGATGAGTACGCCCCCCAAGCTGACTACAAACCAACGCTGAACAGTGCGCACTAAAAAACCCTCCATTCCAAAGCGATCCGACGTGGCACGGGTTTCTCGATTGATCGTGACGCGATTTGAGGAACTCTAGTTACTAGTAAGGCTCGTGTCAATAAGCGCCCGGATCGTAGTAGCAGCTGTGTCTATCACCCGTGGTAATAGGCTGACATTGTCGTCACGACCGAATGCCACTCGCGCATGGTTGCCAGCGCTTCGAGGGCCGGCAATTCCTGGCAGGATATGCGCTGCGGGCATGCCCTGCGGAGACCCTTCGCAATTTTGGCAGGCAGCATGCCACGCGAAGGTCTGGTGACCGTAGCGCGGCGCTGGCGATTTAACGCGGCGCTGGCGATCAACGGTGAACTGGTGATCACCGGGACGCTGAGTTATCCGGGCCTTTCAGCTGCGCTTCTCAGACAAGCGCCTTAGGGCGGGCGCATGGATGATGTTGCACACGCTTCGGCGAACCAATGCAGCGCTTGGCTCCACGGCCGATTTCGAATAACGCCAGGTGAACACCAAGTTAGTCCAGGACGTGAGATTGACTTTCAGCAAACCGCCGACGGAAATACCCGCAATGTCGAGGTTGGTCGCGAAGCTAGCCTCGGCACCCAGCAGCACCCGTGCCAATTTCGTCTACTCTCGGTAGGCCCGGCCCGTCTCGCCTCCTCTCCTTCTGCCGGGCCATCGTATCTGGCGAATTAAGTGTCCAAATTACAGCGCGTCTTGGAAGCGGGGCTTGCGCTTCTCAGCGAAAGCTGTGACCCCTTCGAAGCGGTCGGGATGGTTGACCAACCGTCGGTAGCATTCGAGCTCAATGTCAATTGCCTGCTCGATCGGCTGCTCGAGACCCATCTTCGCTGAGCGCTTGGCCTGCTGCACAGCTATCGGCGAGTTGGCTGCGATCGTGAGCGCGATGTTCTCTGCAGTTCGCATTAGCTCCTGTAGGGGCACCACGTGATTCACAAGTCCCCATCTGTGCGCTTCGTCGGCGTCGATCATCCCACCAGTCATCAGGAGCTCCAGGGCACGACCACGAGGAATGTAGCGCGGCAGGAACTGCGTGCCTCCAGAACCAGGCATGATGCCTCGAGTTACTTCCGGCTGTCCGAAGGTTGCATTGTCCGAGCAGATGATGAAGTCGGTGCTCATGGCCAATTCGCAGCCTCCCCCCACCGCGATACCGTTGACTGCCGCAAAGATCGGCTTCGAGAGACGTCGGAGCCTGTTGAGAGCAGCCTCAAAAATCCGATGCTGCGCCTCCCATTCATCTGGACTCATTCCCATTCGTTCCTTCAGGTCACCGCCAGAGCAAAAGGCCCGCTCGCCGGCTCCGGTCAGGATCACCACCCTAACTTCTGGACGTTGGGCAATCTCATCCAACACCTGGATAAGGCGAAGGCCCATCTGGGTGCTGATCGCATTGTGGAGATGAACGCGGTTCAGGGTGAGCACCGCAACGCTACCGCCGTGTCGAGCTTCTGAAAGCACGGTGGTTTCAGTTGTCTCGGTGGCTGAAGGCATTCCTATGTGTTCCTCCAGTCCTAATACGAGCGAGGGAGCTTGAGGATGTGCTCACCAATATAGGACAGGATTAGGTTGTTAGAGACTGGTGCGACGATCGGCAACCGCGCTTCACGGAATTTTCGCTCGATGTCGTATTCGACTGCGTAGCCATAGCCGCCGAACGTGGTCATTGCGACGTTGGCAGCTTCCCAGGCAGCTTCCGACGCGAGGAGTTTCGCCATATTCGCTTCTGCACCTGCGTCCTGTTCCGAGTCAAAGAGGTCCGCTGCGTGGTCCCGCATTAGCCTGGCAGCCTCGATGTTCACATAGCATCGAGCGAGTGGGAATTGGACACCTTGATTCTGGCCGATGGGTCGGTTGAATACGACCCTATCACGCGCATATTGGCTACTGCGGTCAACAAAGTAACGGCCGTCTCCGATTGCCTCCGAGGCCACTAGAATGCGTTCTGCATTTAGCCCACTCAAGATGTAGCGGAATCCCTTCCCCTCTTCTCCGATTCGATTCTCCTCAGGCACCTCAACGCCATCGAACACGAGCTCATTGGTCTCGTGGTTGATCATGGTATTGATGGGGCGCACAAGTAGGCGGTCGCCAGCTGTGCGCAAGTCGATCAAGAACATCGAAAGGCCATCGACCTTTCGGTCGACTTTGTCGTAGGGAGTTGTGCGGGCGAGTAGGAGAAGGAGGTCGGAGTGCTGCACCCGTGATATGAATACTTTCCGTCCGCGGATTACGTAATGATCCTGGACTTTCTCAGCAAACGTCGAGATGCGCGTGGTGTCGGATCCGGCATCGGGCTCAGTAACACCAAACGACTGAAGGCGGAGCTCGCCGGCTGCTATAGCTGGCAGATAACGACTCTTTTGATCCTCGTTGCCATGTCGGAGGAGCGCCCCCATGGTGTACATCTGGGCATGGCATGCGGCCGAGTTTCCTCCCGACCGGTTAATCTCCTCGAGAACTATCGCCGCCTCCCGCAACCCCAGACCCGCTCCCCCATATGGTTCGGGAATCAGGCATCCCAACCAACCCGCGGCCGTCACGGCCTTGACAAATTCGACGGGGTAAGAATGCTGTTCATCGCAGGCACGCCAGTACGAAAGCGGGAAATCACCACAAAGCTCCCGAACTGCCGCACTAATGTGACCACGCTCGAGATGCTTCACAGTGTCCAACTCGTTTCGGAGGTCGAGTCCTGGTTGATAGCGTCACGCATAGGCTGTGTCGTCACCTCCCTGCCATCCGCACGATTCGTCTAGCCTTCTCTACGATCGCCGCCTCATTGGGCAGGGCGTATGCGCGCAAGGGACCGCTGGGAATTGGAACCTCGATCGCCCCAACTCTCCCAATGGGGGCCATGAGGTGGTCGAATCCCGTCTCAGCGACAGTTGCGGCCACCTCCGCCCCAAAGCCGGAGGCTACCCATGCCTCGTGGGCGATAACGAGGCACCCAGTTTTGGCAATTGAGTTGAGCACGATGTCGCTGTCCCACGGTCTGAGAGATCGCAGGTCTATTACTTCAGCCCGGATCCCGTCTGCGGCAAGCGTCTCTGCAGCCCGGAGGGCCACACGGACCATAGAGCCGATCGCCACAACCGTAACGTGATCGCCGGCTCGGGCTAGTCGACCTGTCCCTATTGGCACTGCGTATGGTTCGACCGAAACCTCATCCCTGCCCGAATGCGAAATGGACATGGGTTCGATGAACAAGACCGGGTTGTCATCGCGAATCGATGACGCCATCAGGCCTTTGGCATCCGCCGCGGAAGCCGGCACCACAACTTTGAGGCCCGGCACGTGCGCAAACCACGCCGAGTAGTCCTGAGGATGCCCCCGGTACGGGCCATCACCCATTCGAGTCCTTACCACCATAGGAACCCGCGCGCGGGCTCCCGTCATGTAGTGGATATTCGGCGCCTGGTTGATTAATTGATTCATCGCCGCCGGTAGAAATTCACCAAACGAGATGTCCACAATCGGCCTCATGCCGAACATCGCCGCGCCGATTGCAGTCCCTACCATTGCCGACTCGGATATCGGGGCTTCGAGGATTCGGCCGCTTCCAAATTCTGCGAACAAGCCTCGCGTGCTCTGCATCGCGCCCTGGAAGACACCGATATCTTGACCAATTACGATGACCCGCTCGTCCGCCCGCATTTCCAGCGTGATTGCTTCGAGGACTGCGTCCATATGAGTGAGCCGGTGAGTTGCGGAACCTGGAGCGATGCTCATGCGTATGTGTCGTCTGGGGCCAGATCCGCCTCCGTGGGATCCGGCAGCGCCGTCGAGCGCTCTATCGCATCGGCGACCGCCACTTGCACTTCGTCTTTCGTCTTTTGCAGCTCTTCGCCGGTCGCCGCACCTTTTGCAATCAAGCGCTCTCCGAGCAATTCAATCGGATCTCTCGTGTCGCGGATTTCTAGCCGATAAGACGCCTCATCGCCAGCCCAATGGCCCCTCACACGGTCCGTAAGCGCCTCCACAAGTGTGGGCCCACCTCCCGCTCTGGCTCGAGAGACAGCTTCAGCCAAAACGGCCCGGACGGCATCAATGTCCTGTCCATCGACAGAGACTCCCGGTATTCCATAACCAGCCGCCCGAGACGCGACCGGGGCTCGCAGGTATCCGTCGGCTGACTGAGAGATAGCCCAACCGTTGTTCTGGCAGACATAAATGATGGGCAGTTGCCAAGCTGCCGCTAGATTCACGTTCTCGTGAAAGTCGCCGCGATTTGAGGTGCCGTCGCCAAAGCTGCAGACGCAAACACCTCCACGCTTCGAGTGCTTGAGGGCAAGCGCAGCCCCGGTCGCGACTCCAAGGCTGCTGCCAAGGTCGCCGGCCACCCACGGCACAACACCCAACTCGAACGGACCCGTGAATGGCACAGAGCGGCCCTTGTTGTAGCCGGCAGTCTTGCCCATTGCTTGCGCCGTTAGACGCCAGAGTTCGGCGCCGCGCATTAGATACACGACGAACGGCCCACGATAGTGAGGCGCGCAAACATCGTTCGGGCCAAGATCGACAAAACTGCCCACTATCGCCGCTTCCTCGCCCCTGGCCGGAAACCAGCGAGTATTGAGATCAGACAGAGCTTCTTCCAAGGCGCGACTCATCGCCATCCATTGGTAATGGTTGAGCCCGGACGAGGTCGGCGGGGACGCGTCGCTCACTGTTGCCGCACAGTCATCGACTGCAGCAACGATTCGACTTCCTCGACCGAGAAGCCAATTTCTGTCAAGACCTCGAGGTTGTGCTCGCCCTTGAATGGTGGGCGGCGACGAAGTGGCGGCCTGTGCTCGTCGAACTCAAAGGGCATGCCGACAGACTGAAACCCTTGTGCGTTCGGGTGCTCCAAGGATTGAAATATTCCAAGTGCTAGAGCCTGGGGGTCGGCAGCAACGGCATCCACCGCCTGCAACGGCGCACACGGAACTCCATGATCATCTAGCACCTGGATGAGCTCGTCTCGGCGGCGGTTCGATGTCACGCGCTCAATTTCTTGAATCAGCGAATCGCGGTTCAGTACTCGATCTGAGTTGTGCGCGAAGCGGGGGTCGCTACTCAGCTCGGGAAGATTCAACGCATTACATAACCGCTTGTAGATGCTGTCATTGGCCGCACCGATCATGACCTCGCCGTCCTGGCACCGGATCAGTTGGTAAGGAGCGATCGAAGCGTGGGCGGAACCGTGCGGCACCGGGGTTCGACCCGTAGCCCAGAATCCGCCAAGGTGGTAGGCCATCCACGCCAGAGCCGTTTCATACAGCGATACGTTCACCCTACAACCGATCCCTGTCTGGTCACGTGTCACCAGCGCTCCAAGGATTGAGATGCTCGCCCACATGCCGGCACCCATGTCCACGATCGACGTGCCCACCCGCACTGGACTCCCTCCCGGCGAGCCAGTGACCGACATTAGCCCGGATAGGGCTTGTGTAATCGGATCGTAACCGGGCTGCGCACGTCTGGGGCCACGATTACCGAATCCGGTGATCGAGCAGTAGATAACGCTGGGGTTCCGCTCACGAGCCCATTCGTAACCGTAGCCAAGGGCATCGAGGCCTCCCGGGCGGAAGCTCTCGATGACTACGTCCGACCGGCCCACAAGTCGCTCCATGATCGGTTTGGAGCCTTGCTGGGCGAGATCAAGCGTAATCGACCGCTTGTTGCGATTGAGGGCGAGGAATACCGCACTGTCATCACCCCAGAAGGGAGGGCCCCAACCTCGTGCGTCATCACCGTGGGACGGCTCTTCTACTTTGATGACGTCCGCGCCGAGCTCGCCCAGAATCATGGAAGCGTACGGGCCCGCCACATTGCGCGTGAGGTCGAGTACTTGGCGTCCGTGCAACGGAAGTTCCATATCAGTTAGCTCCTAAGCGACGAGGGTCGACGCGGTCGCGACATGCTCCCGCTGACTTATTTCCCGCGTCACGCTCAGATGCCTAGGATCATCGCGCTGCCAGCACCAACACCGCCGCTGGCAACGAGACAGGCTGAATGCCGCGCTAGTTGCACACCTTCGGCGCGGCCACGCAACTGATCGACCGCCTCCGCCACACCATTCATACCGTGCACGTAGGCTTCGGCCATCAGTCCACCATGCGGATTCACAGGGACCCTAGCTAGTTCGGAAATGCCATCGCGTTGCATATGCTCGACAACGCCACCCGGCTCACAGAATCCAAATGCCTCGAGCTGCATCAAGACGTTAGAGGAGAAGTTGTCATAAAGCATTGCGAAATCAATGTCGGACGGCGACAACCCCGCCTCGCGATAAAGCTCAGCGGCAACGTAGGAAGCGTAGATCGTCGACCAATCGTCCCAATCGAGGAACGCCAATAGGTCATCGCCCGGCCATCTCCCGCCCCCCTCCACAAAACTCAGAATCCGAATCGGCGTAGTTGATGCCTGGTCGGCCCTACCGATGATCAGTGCGCACGCCCCGTCCGACTCCAGGCAACAGTCGACAATCCTGATCGGATCGGAAACCATCGGGGATTCCGAATACTGTTCTCGGGATACGTTGTCGCGCATGATCGCGCGAGGATTGCGAACGGCGAAAGCGCGCTCGGCCCTAACGACTTCGAACATGGCACCCGCCATTGCGTCATCCTGAATGCCGTACCGCATCATGAACCGCTTTGCAACGAGCGCGAACGTGTGCGCGTATGCGCTCCATCCGTAAGGGCCTGTGAACTGGCGTGTCCCTTTCGTCGAGATGTACTCCGGCTCGTTTGTCCCCCCGAGCCTCTTTCCACTGCGCGCCTTTAAGGCGCGCACGCAGAGCACGCGCGACGCGGCGCCGCTGAGAACCAAGGCGGCGGAGGTGCCCATCGCCGAGACGAAGACATTCCCTCCGCCCTCAATTGTTAGCGCCACGCGCGGCGAAGGAAGTCCCAGTATCGTCGAGATGCCGGCGGCCGGTATTGTGTCGCCAAGCGTAAATGTCACGACTGCGTCGATTTGGTCGCGATTCAAGCCGGCATCATTAATGGCTGCTGTGGCCGCGTCTATAGCAAGCTCTCCGATCGACTTGCTCGTGCGCTTTTCAAATTTACTTCGACCTACGCCAAGAATCGCGCTGTCAGGCCAATGAGTAGACCGCGAGCCGATCGATTCGGCGACAAACTGTCTAACTGGGTTACTCCCCACGGAAAATCGGCTGTCGCTTTTCAAGTACCGCTTTCATTCCTTCGTATCGGTCGGACGTCGTAAAGAGCGCGGTAGTGAGGAGAGTCTCAAAGTCAAGGGCCGATTCGAGGCTCATTTCTAGGCCTGTATTGACGGACATTTTGGCCAGCCAAATCGCCAAGGGAGCGTTCTTGGCCCAAGTTGCAACGTACGCCAGCGCGGCTGACAGTCCATCGCCAGGCCTGCAGACTTTATTGACGAGTCCGAGACGCAGCGCTTCCTCCGCATCGAACATTCGCGCCGAGAAGAGGAGTTCCTTTGCAACCGACGGCCCCACAAGTCGGGCCAAGCGCTGAGTACCACCAGCGCCGGCAATTGAACCAATCCGTGAGCTCGTGATCCCGAATTGGGAGCCGATCTCCGCAACCCGGACATCGCAAGCCATAGCAAGTTCCAGACCACCAGTTAGGCAGTAGCCCCTTATGAGGGCGATCACTGGCTTGGACAGCAGGCCGATGGTCGTGTTGACTCGTCTTAGGGCCGCCAGAAACCTGAGCGTAGCTCCCACAGTGGTCGCTTCCAAGGCCTCGCGGAGATCAGCCCCTGCGGAAAAGACGACCTCCGATCCTCGGATTACGACAGCACGAACCGAGTCATCCTTGTCAGCTTCTTCGAGTGCTTCATTCAGTTCGCTTAGCAGCTGAGCACTGAGCGCGTTGCGCCGGTCGGGCCGATTAAGTTCAATGACTCTTGCGATTCCATGATCTTCACGCAGAATTGCGCGGATCTCACGCATCCCGACGCTCCGTAATGGCCTCCTCTGGATTTTCAGCCGCTCCACTTGCAGCACCAAGCGGTTTGAACACAGGAATGGAGACGTCGCCGATCGGCCAGAAGTCAACCCGCAACTCGAGGCCCTCTCGCAGATCGAGTTCATTGTCGGCCACGATGCGTGAACACATTAGAGGGCCCTCGCTCATTCGAACGAGCGCAAGGTTGTAAGGAAGCCATTCCTTAAACACTTCGTGTGTGGCCCGGTACACAACTGTCCACGAGTAGAGCGCGCCACGGCCAGCCGACTCAACCCAGGTGACGAACCCGAGGCATCGGCGACACCGTTCATGTGGAGGAAATTGGAAGGCGCCGCACACTTGGCAGCGCTGCAACATGAGTTTGCGATTCGCCGTGGCTTCCCAGAAGGGCTGGCTGAGTTCGTCAGAAGTCGGCCGCAGAAATGCGGCCGTATTAAGCATTGGCGTCGCTTCTCCTCCCATTCGGCGTCGACAGGGATTCAAACGCTCCGAGAAGTTTCGAGCTCGGTCCCGCCTTCAAGACACCGGAGTCAGAATGCCCCACCAGGTCCCGCACCGAGGATGCCACGGCAATGTAGTCAGCTAGTCGGACTCCGGTGCGCACCCGCATTTGCTCGAGCATATTGAGAAGGTCCTCAGTGGCTATGTTGCCCGTCGCGCCAGGTGCATACGGGCATCCGCCAAGTCCCGCCACCGATGAATCGAAATTAGTAACGCCCGCCTCCATCCCAGCCAGGACATTTGCTAGCCCCATGTTTCGTGTGTTATGCAGGTGGAGAGCAAGAACAACCGACGGAAAGCGCTGTCGGAGAGCGGCTACCGTCGTGTGGATCACGATTGGGTCTGCCATCCCCACGGTGTCGGCGAGCACGATGTGCTGATATCCGAACTCCTCAACGGCTCGCGCGCAGAACGACTCGACTCGCTCGTAGGGGGGGATCCCCTCAAACGGACAGCCGAGCGCCGTAGCAAGACCCAACGTTGCGTTAACCCCTGCATCCCGGCAAAGGCGCGCCACGTTGCCGGAGCGCTCCAGAGCCTCGGCAGACGTCATCTTGGTGTTGCTCAGGCTGTGTGAATCACTGACGGAAACGACGGCATCCACCCTATCCACGCCGGCCGCTATCGCTCGTGACGCACCGACCTCGTTCGGCACCAAAGCACTAAAGACAACACCCGCGTGTCGTGTGACGCCTCTCACTACCTCTTCCGCGTCGCGAAGCTGGGGGATGGCCTTCGGTGCAGCGAACGACGTTACTTGTATCTGGGTTATTCCAGTGCCGACCAAAGCATTGATCGCTTCGATTTTGCGATCGGTTGGTATGAAACCCGTCTCCATTTGGAAACCATCGCGAGGCCCGACCTCACAAATTGACACCGACGACGGGATTAGTCGCTTCATCATGGTTCCCAATAAAGAGTGATCGATCGAAATAACGCGCGGTCGGCTCGATGCGATTGCAGCATCGACGGCACTCTAGCAAAGTTGTCTCGTCATTGCGACTTTGCGCAAACCGACCTATTTCGGAGTTCTCAGACGATACGAAAATCGGAACCCGTCGATCAGATTGCAAACGATCTGATCATGGTTTGTGGCTCTCCAACGCACGGTACGGACCAACTCTCATTGCGTGTCGAGGTGTCACCATCCCGATCACAAACGGCGGTCCCGTTCGGGAATCGATGCAGCTTGGCCAGCACAGCCACTTTCACAGGCGAATGCTATCGGGCGTCCACTCTTCGAGCCGTACCCGGATCCAGCCTAGGAACCTGCCCGCCATCATGCCGTCGATGACGCGGTGGTCGTAGCTCAGGCACATGTTCATGATCTGGCGAATCGCAATCGCGTCGTTGACGACGACAGCTCGCTTCACAATCGACTCGGTTGTGATGATACCTACCTGCGGCTGGTTGATGATCGGTTGTGAGGCGATTGAGCCGGTGGTGCCCGTGTTATTCAGCGTGAAGGTGCCACCCTGCACGTCGTCGGGCTTAAGCCGCTTGTTGCGCGCGCGCTCAATGACGTCGGTTATCGAGTGCGCCAGGTCAGTGACGCTGAGCCGGTCCGCGTCCTTGACCACCGGAACAATCAGGCCGTCTGGAATCGCGACCGCGACACCGATATTGATGTAGCGCTTGAGAACGACGCCGTCGTCGGTCCACGAAGCGTTGAGCCACGGGAACTCCTTAAGCGCCTCGCACAAGATCTGCGTGACGAACGGCAGGTAGGTCAGCGTTATGCCATGGCGGTTCTTGAAGCTGTCCTTCTCCGCCGCGCGATAGCGCACGAGGGCGGTGACGTCAACCTCCTGAAGCGTCCAGACGTGCGGTGACGTGGCGAGGCTTCGCACCATGTGCTCGGCGATCGACCTACGCATCACGCTGTGCTTCACGAGTTCCTCGCGCTTGCCGTCGACCGAGGCTGATGTCGGTGGCGCCGGCCACGCAGGCACCGGGTCAGGTGTGGGCGGTGCAGCCTGCGAGGTATGAGCCGAGCCCGCCGCGGCCAGCACGTCGTTGCGAGTTACGCGACCACCAAGGCCAGAGCCCTTCAGCAACGTCGAGTCGATCCCATGCTCGGCGGCGAGCTTGCGCACCGCCGGCGACAGGCGCACGCGCTCGGCGCTCCCGGCCGGGAGTGCAGCCGCCACGACCACCCGCTGCCTCGCCTTGCCGCTCACTGGAGTTACTGGAACCTCGGTCGCGGCAACGTCCTGTTCGGTTTGATTGCCTGGAGCGGCGCCAGCCGCGCCTGTCTCGATCTGCGCGATGACGGAGCCCACCCGAACCGTCTCGCCTTCAGTGACGACGATCTTGACCAGCTCGCCCGCGAATGGGGACGGGATCTCGGCGTTGACTTTATCCGTCACGACCTCGACCAGCGGCTCGTCGCGCTTGACTAAATCACCTTCGCGCTTCAGCCACCTATCGACCGTGCCCTCGGTGACCGATTCGCCTAGCTGGGGCATTGTGACCGGCGAGACCGGCATCTTGACTCCGCGGTGTCCTACATCAAGCCGTTGGTGCCGCTTTCGCCCCGTTTGGGAAAGAGGCTGGCGAAGGACGCCAGCTGGTGTCTGCGCCTCAAGCTCGCCTTTGCATGGAACCAGAAGGTCGCCGAATTGAGCAGATCGAGCCGGGGTAAGGTCAGGAGCTTCGCGCAGAGATGACCCCGCAGTCTCCGAGAGGATTGCACGTTCTGAATAAGCCCCTCGACATGATTCTCCAATTCTTGCCCGATAGCGACGATCTGCTGCCGCCCATCAGACGACAACGCACGCAGCTGCGTCATTTTGTAGCCGGCTCGCGCCCGCCGGTTGCCTCGCGATGCATGGCGGTACTGCCCAGGTCGGCCAGCCGCATCGCGAGGCGGATCGCACGGTCGGAGTTGTATGAGCGATACATTGCTAGCTTCTCAGCCTCGAGCGAGCCTTCTGCATGAATCGCAAGCACCGCCTGATATCCCCCAAAGTTGCGCGCGGTGAGGTCAGAGATCACATTTAGAACCGCCATGCGTTGGTCAGCAGGCCACGCTCCGCGCAAATACTTCTCAAGGACCGGCCTGACCTCTGGTGCCTGCCAGTCCTGACCCGACGGGCCTGTCACGAGTAGACCCCCAGCGAGATCTTGAACGATCTCAATTGCTTGGTGGAAGTCGCGAGCGAACGTCCATTTAGCCATATTTGTTGTGAACACATCGGGGTAGGCGATCCCAGCGTCAACGCCACATCGCTGCGCCGCCAACTCGGTGAGGCCACGAACCGTTTCGGCGTATCCCGCCAGCCAGGTGAGCTTCTCTCGTACATGTGCGGCGCGCTCGATGCCGTTTGCTCGCGCCACCGCTATTCCGAGTCCCACGAGGGCATCGAGCAGAGGCAGCTTGTAACTGACCGCTGTGAAGCGATGGAACTCAACGAACGTGAGGGCAGTCGCGCTGGCTAGATCTGGCCGATTGTGGAAGAAGACACGATCCCACGGAACAAAAACGTTGTCGAATACAGTCAATGTCTCGACCATTTTGTGAGTGGACGAGATCGGGCGAGTCCATGGATCGTCCGTGCCATGAAGGAAGTCCGATGCGTACATTCGCAGGCCTGGTGTCGCTACCGGCACTGCAAAGGCAAGCGACCACGCTTCGTCCTCGCGGCCCATGCTGCGACTCGGGAGCACGATCAGTTCGTCGACACACGGGGCATATGAGGTGTGCAATTTGGCACCACGTACAACGAGCCCGTCCGACCTCTCCTCGACCACGCGCACGTAAAGGTCGGGATCATCCTGCTCCGAGGGCCGCTTGCTGCGATCTCCCTTTACATCCGTTTGGGCTACTGCCAAGGCGAGATCATCCCTGCGACACTGCCGATAGGACACATCAACCCGCGACTGAGATTCGGCGGTTCCACCACGAGCAACCACCCGGCTGAGTGCGAACAACGCGTCCGTCCCGATTTCTTTGATCAACGTAACAAGAGTGGCGCCCTCCACGGTGGCGGCTTCAATTAGCCTGGATCGCCTCGTTAGATCGTCGGCTCCTTTTGGTGATTTGTAGTAAGCGGAGAAGACCTCGCCGTCCTCGTGGAACCGCGCAATGTCCGAGTACATTGGGTTCTCTGCAAGTTCGAAGTCGATAGCCACGTGACGCGCCACAACGCCGAGTTCGGGATGACTCGGCACGTCTGCCACCCGATGCCCGCGGTAATAGACCTCTCGGCTATCGTGCAGCCCTGCAAGGAATTGGCTTGCAGTTCGGAGTCCCATCAGTTCTTCATGATCAACGCGCCAAATGCAGCCGCGACGCTGTCGAAATATTCATCCCGCCTCGACTGGTCACGTGACGTAGCGGCCGGTTATTACTGTCGTCAGCCCGTTGACCTGGAGTTTGCTCGAGGGTTGCAGTCATCGTTGATGTCACGGTCTTGAGCATTGCGCCAGCTTAATGGCTTAGTAGCGGCTGAAGGCGAGTGATTTCTTTGAAATGAACCGTGATGCTTGGGCGCGGCTCGACTATGGCATCGAGAGGCGGGCTATTCCGGTCAAGTTTGTTTTTGAGCGCGTTGGGCCACCTCAAAGAATCGTTCTCAAGCGGGCTGGCTCCGGTAGATGACGGAAGGCTCCTTCCTCTCGAGGCGAGGGCGCCCGATGGCCAACTGCAAGAAAGCGACTCCGGGTTTGTCCGGCATGCCGGACACTTTCCTCAGCTCACTGCTAGGACGGGACGTATGTTGGCGATGCCGAATCAGCGCGTGACACGTTGAAAGTTACCGGCCAACGTCATCATTGGTCGGCGGGGCCTCCCTTCTAGGGATTTAGCACCAACAGGATGACGAAGCCGCCCGCTACCCGGAAGAGTTTCCGGGTGTCGCGTCTACTCGGGGAGAGGGCATCCTACGCGATGGAACCGAGCTCGTTCGTCCGGACGGAGCGAACCAGCCGCTGCTGCCACTGTGCGCGTAGCTGGGCGAGCCGCTCAGCTGCGGAGGGCAAATTCGTCATACGCCGAAGAGCTTCGTCCGAGAAAGATGCAATCAATTGCGCAGGGGGCGGCATCTCGGCAAGGTAGTCGATGGCCGCAACAATTGTCTCGAGAGCGTACACACCATCCGAAGATCCAACGACCTTGCTGTTGTTCGATTGTTCCCGATTCGAGAAGTCGTTTAGTGGTTGTATCGCGGCGGACCGCGCAGATCTCGATAACAGGATAGCGCGGGTCTCGCTCAGCACGTCCGCGACGACAGTTTGCGACCTCCCGCCCTCTGCCAAAAGTCGGTCGCGAATTTTCCCGGTCACTTCGAGAAGGACGGGCTTGATCGACGCCGCGACCCGGGCCGAGACTGGCGGAATGTCCAAACTGCCGGCCGCGGCCCGCAATGCTTGGCGAACCCGCGCTTGATCAAGGATTTCATAGGACCGACTGCGACTAAGAGCGAACTCAACCCGAACATAGCGCTGCCAAGATCGGTATCCGAGGGCCGCCCAAGCACGACGACCATGCGCCTCTAACAGCAATATGCAAAGGTCGTCGATAGCAGTCTTAATTCGAGCTGTGATTGCACGTGCTTCATCCTCGGACATCATGAACTCACAGACTTCGCCTGGTTGTTGATGATCAACCCGTGGGGCGCCCACTGCATCCTGTACGTGCAGGCCGGTGTTACCTCGGCGACGACTCTTGCGAAGCACGCCTGATCGATCCGTCCTGTTCGGGCCACTCAGGAGAGCTCCCTGCTCACTGAACACGATGTCGAGTGCCTCGGTTATCAACATCCCGGGTCGGATAGCAGGGGCCTCGCTCATTACACGTGAGGCAATCGAGGACGAGAGCACGTCGTCGCCTCTCTCCAAAGCGGACTCAAGGAGGCCTAAACAGGCATCCAGAGTCCGCAAGCGGTCCTTCCTTGCCGTCACCGTGGTCATCGCTAGCACTTCAAATTTGCCCGGTCATGCCGCCGGAGAGCTCGTGGTTTGACGGGTTGCCGCACACATACCCGGACCAGAGCGAGCCGCCGGTTTGCCAGGGGCCTCCAAGACACTCAAGTGCACGCACCAATCGTCTCCTCCATGAGCTGACCAAACTCCGACCGAGCGCTCGGTAGGGCTCAGTATATCTAAATCAATTAGGAACAGATGCTACATTGATACAGATTTCACGTCACCGACCTAATCCTAGGGAAGGGTGATGAACGGATTGGTCGTACTCCAGTAGGCCGAACGACCAGATCAGCACCCAGATGCCAGTAGAGCTGCGCCAACCCTCATACAACCCCCACAGGAAGAACGTGAGTGCCTCTACGCACTCCACGGCCGCGGCAGCGGGGGTGTGGTCGTAGCCGGAGTGATGGCCGCCGTTACGGCGGCGCTCTTTCAGTCCGGACGCGCGAGGAGGAGCACGGAGCCGGCGCTAGAGGCTGTCGCCGATGAGGCTGCGAAGCCGGCGATCGCTCGCTCCGACCGTTTCCTTTGATGTAGAGGCCCGGGTCCTCCCCGGGCGCCTAGCGCGGGCCCCGTCGCTGCGGCTGGCGTGCTTTCCGTCCTGCGGGCGGCGCAACGTGCGTGGGCGCGCCGAACGAGTTGGCTGGTTCTCGCCCGTCTGGGCGTCACCCGATGCCTGATGAATCGCGAACACCCGAGACTCAAAGTCGTCAAGAAGCTGCTCGCTGCGCGCAATCCAAGCCGCGGTTTCCTCTCGATTCGGCGCTCCAAACCAATCCCGGCTCTTCACGCGCTCGAACCAGATATTGATCTTTTCGAGTTCGGCGCGGATCTCCTCGGCCTCCTCATAGGTGAAGTTCTTGCGGAATATTTCGAACTCGACTTCCTTTTGGAAGTTGACCTCGCAGTTCTCAATAATCTCGGCGTACTGCTTGGCGGTTTGCTCCAGAAACTGATCGACGAGTTTCTGGTACTCCGCTAGCGACACCGCTCGGACGGGAAGCAGGTGGTATTCCCCAGAGGACTCCAAGATCCGGGCGAGGATCGGTTGCAGATCTGCGCGGACAGCGGCGAAATCAGGAAATACACACACCGACTGTTGCACGTATATCGCGCCGATTTTACGCAGTTGCCGCCAGACCGCTACCCGGCCGGAGGTGGGCTTGGTGGGCATCCGATAGATCAGCACCAGAAAGGGAGTGGGCTGGCTTGCCACCGCGTCAGATTCTTGCACACTGGGGCCGGGGATTGGCTGGGGGAGCCGCGCGCAGCGTCTGCAATGCCGCGCCAATCGCGGCTTCTACAGTTGCCGCACCCGTGGCCTGGGTTTTCCTTCCCATCATCCCAGTGGAAGCTACGGCGATGAAGTAAACCTCGCAATAGGTGTGTCGGTTCGCCCGGACCCGGCCTCTACCTCGATCTTGAATTTCACCGAGCCGCCTCGCCGAAAGCCGAGGACCTCGTCATGCAGTCTGGAGAAACGCAAGTGAAATTTAGTGACTACCGTTACATAGTCATATTTGATACATTTCGCTCGCCGTGAGTGGGGTGCCTCTTCAAAAGTTGTTGGCGACACTAAACAAAAGCGGTCTGACTCTGCTGGATGATTTTCCGGCAAAGCTTGGGCAGCGCCAGGTACGTGTGGTTGAACTCTTTCGGACTTACGCAATGATTCAGCCTGTGGACGACCCACGCAGCTGGGAGATCGCGCCGATTGAACAGATCGCAGTCGACCCGGATGATGTCTACACGCAAACTTCTGCATAAGCCAGCCCGAGGGGCCGGAGAATGCGCTTCCCTAGAGCTGGGAGCTCACACGAAGGCGGTGGACGCGCGGCCCCTCAGTCAGGTACAGCGATTTCGCGGGCGTTGGGCGATTGGCGAACCCGGGTCCGTGGCTGCCCGCCGCTGCTGGCCGCGGCTCGGGTTGACGTCGACACTGTCAATTCTGCGGTCGCCAGCGATCCTTCCACAACGCCCGCAACCACACGCAGCCGGCGTCGGCGCCGGCGAGCGGGGCTGGGGGGTATATCACTGCTGGCGGTTTCCTGGGCCGAGAACACCCGCGCCTCAAATTCCTCGAGCATCTTCTCGCACCGCTCAAGCCAATCTCTTGCTTGGCTCATGTTGGGCGCTCCGAACCAGTCGCGCCGGCGAACACGTTCAAACCACGCGCCGATCTTCTCGAACTCAGTCCGAATTTCTTCCGCCTCTTCATAGGTGAAATTCTTTCGGAACGTCTCAAATTCGATCTCCTTGGTGAAGTTGACCTCGCAGTTTTCGATGATCTCCTGGTAGTGGTTGGATGTCTGATCCAGGAACTGAAGAATCAACTTGCCCTCTTCGTCCGAATCTAGCTTTCGCAGCGGAAGTAGATGAAATTCCCCCGCCGCAGCAACAATCCGATCGAGTATCGGAGCAAGGTCTCGGCGCACTTCAGGTTTGGCGGGAAATACACAAACCGACTGCTGCAAATAAATGGCGCCGATCTTCTTCAACTGTCGCCATACGGCCACCCTACCGGCGTTGGGCTTGGTTGGCATGCGATAGACCAGCAGGGTGAATCGGTTTAGTCCGGACACGAGTGCTTCGATGATAGCTGTGATTCGGCTCGAGCTTGGGCCGATCTCTTAGGGCTCTCGCGGCCCCCTCATCGGGTGGTCTGGCCTTAGTGGTCGGAGTCTGCGTGGACGGCTTGAGCTCCGCCCTGGACCTGCGGGTGGGAAACCGTGTGTCGGGGGTCGGAAGGGTAATCGCTCGGGAGATGATCTCGAGCTTGTTGGGCGACTGTGTGCCGAGGGCTCGGCTGCCGAAGTTTGTTTCGCCGGGCATCAGTTTCAGTCGGCAGGTCTAGAAGCTTGTCGCCCTCAACTCCGACGCCTGCTTTCGGCGAAGGCGATGTCGACTTCCTTGCACTCTTGACCATCGCCAACCAGCAGCGTCTGCTAGCGAACTCGAGTCTCGTGCTGCACCCGGCCGGCACCCTAGCCGTGCGCCCCGGAGACCCTGGTCGAGTCTTCATTCTCCAGCAGGGGCTTGTTCGCTGCTTCTGGGCTGTCCCGGATGGACGCGAAACCACGATCGCTTTTGTCTATCCCGGGAACCTGATCGGGGCCACCTTCCTGGTCCCCAGGACCACCAGGCCGAAAGTGCCTGGTTCGGTCACCGCGCAGGTTGTCGTCAATTCAGCACTCACGTTTCTCGACCTGCAGACCGTCCAGAGCCTGGTTGAAAGCGAGATCGAGGTGGTCACCGCAGTTGCGACGTGCCTTGCTGCCAGAGTTCGATACGACGTTACGAGGCTGGCCGTGGGCTGCCTTGGCACAATCCGTGAGCGGTTGGCATTCGACCTGCTCGAGCGCTCGAGCCAGTCGCAACTCTCTCTAGGCCGCCTCGAGGCGAGGGCTACTCAGCAAGGTCTCGCCGATTCGATCGGGTCTTCGCGTGAAGTGGTAAGTCGAGCGATGAAGGAGCTGCGCGCCGACGGGATAGTCGAAAGCGCACCTAGAGTGACGCGAATCCTAGACCCAATGCATTTGGCAAATGTCGTGCGCACTTTTCTGGCGTAACCGCACCCAGCACACGGTCCTTACCAGCAACACGGCGTTTGCCCGGAGATGTGCGGATCACGAGATGTGGCTCGGCTTAACTGGGATCCCCTGAAGGGGTCGTTCGCCGGCTGGCCCCGATTGACTGGGCTTTGGCTGGTGCTTCGGATGAGACCGAACACTCTGCTCTGGCCTAGGGGTAGTGGACCAAGGCCATGTCCAGGCCGGCGACAAGGGCGAACCCAAGGGTTCGGTGGGGCCGGAGTTCGAGTCTCGAATGCGTCTTCCGCTATGAACTTGGCGGGCAGCTGGTCGATTGATGAGGCATCTTCAAGGATGTGCGGGCTGGCCGCCGCACCCCGCGCCGGCTGGGCCGATTTAGAGCGCGCCCCTGGTGCCGTTTGCTCACGCGATTTGACCAGAAAAGGACGCGCGCGCGCCAGAAGACTTAGTTTTTGACTTGTAGAATATTGTCGTGTCGACAACTAATGTCGATGAATCCGTCGTTCGATTGCTACGCGCCTATCTGGATGCCGTAACCCTTAGCGAAGCTCTGCAAACACGCATCTGGCACGCTGCCGAGCTGACTCTCGCGCAACTCCGGGTGCTGCGAAGGCTAGCGAAGCAGCCACAACCACTTGGTAAGCTAGGCGCCGACCTCGCGCTCGCGCCCCCGTCTATTACCCGCCTTGTGGACCGGCTCGAGGAACGTGGCCTGATTGAACGCCACAGGGGCGACGAGGACCGCCGCAAGGTTCTTGCGTCGCTCACTCCGCAGGGACGTCGGCTTGTCAGTTCAATTCCATTCCTTGAGGGAACGCCCATCCGTACCGCTGTCGATCGCATGTCGATCGACGACCGAAACCGAATCGCCGACGCGATATACGGGTTCAACGCTGCAGTACGGCAGGCCGAAGAACTAACGCTCGGCGTGGGGTCGGACGTGTGAAGCTCGAATACAAGTGGGTCGTGCTCATCAACACGACGGTCGGGATGCTGATGGCGTCGATCAATCAGACAATCGTCCTTATTTCGTTGCCCACCATTTTTTCGGGCCTCCATGTCGACCCGCTCGGTCCCGGCCAGTCAAACCTCTTGCTGTGGATGTTGATGGGCTACTCGGCGGCTACCACGGTCCTTCTGGTTACTTTCGGACGGATCGCCGACATTTTTGGTCGTGTGCGGATCTATAACATCGGTTTTGTCGTCTTCGCGATCGGCTCGCTGCTCTGCGCTGTGACACCATCGGTCGGCACGACCGGCGCACTTGAGTTGATCGGGTTTCGCATGCTGCAAGGAGTCGGTGGCGCCTGTCTGTTCGCCAACAGTGTCGCGCTTTTGACCGACGCTTTTCCGGCGAGCCAACGAGGATTCTCGCTTGGCGTCAACCAGATCGCCTTTATGGCCGGCAATGTGGTCGGAGTTGTTCTTGGCGGCATTCTGGCCGCCGTCAACTGGCGCCTCGACTTCCTGATCAGTGTTCCCGTCGCCCTGTTTGGATCGGTATGGGCCTATCGCGCCCTCCACGAGATCGGTAAGAGACAGGCGCAACCGCTCGACTGGATGGGCAACCTCACATTCGCCGGCGGGCTACTTGCTCTCATGGTCGGCCTGACAGAAGCACTGACTCCATACGGAAACCAGGTCATGGGATGGTCGAACCCGATTGTCGTACTGCTTCTTGGGGTTGGCGTAGTCCTGCTTGGTGCTTTCGCCCTCATCGAAACTCGTGTTCGTCATCCCCTGTTCGATCTCGCCCTGTTCCGGATCCGCGGCTTCCTGTTCGGCACCATCGCTGCCTTTCTCTTCTCGTTGGCACGTGGGGGCCTCCAGTTCATGTTCGTTATCTGGCTGCAGGGGATCTGGTTGCCACTCCATGGCGTGGCCTATGCCGACACCCCCTTGAACGCGGGGATCGACACAATGCCCCTGATGGTCGGCTTTGTCGTGTGCGCCCCAGTTGGCGGCTGGCTGAGCGACCGTTACGGTTCACGGACGCTGGCTACTGGCGGCATCCTTGTTACTGGACTGGCGGCCGCGCTCATGATGACGCTACCTGCCAACTTTAATCTTGGCTTGTTCGCTTCATACCTTGCGCTGATGGGGGCCGGAATGGGCTTTTTCAGCTCCCCCAACACATCCCAGATCATGAGTGCGGTGCCAGAGGCACATCGCGGATCGGCTTCGGGAATGCGTGCAATGGTCCTCAATGCCGGCCTGACGGCGAGTCAAGCGATCTTCTTCACAATCGTGATCGCCAGCTTGTCCCATAACCTGGGACCAGCACTAGAAAGTGGCGCGAGCCAGGCCGGACTTCCCACCACGCTCGCTGGTGGAATTGCTTCACTCCCACCGGGCGCAGCGGTCTTCGCCGCAATGCTGGGCTACGACCCCATCTCGCACCTCGTCTCGGCCTCGTCGCTGGCAAATCTCTCCCCGGCAATCGCCGCCAGAGTTACCGATCCCCATTTTTTCGCCAGCCTGTTGGCTCAACCGTTTGTCGAAGGAATCCGGGTCGCGCTGCTGGTGTGCATTGCGATGTGCGTCCTCGCGGGGTTGACGTCCGCGTTGAGGGGCTCGGATACTCGAAAGCGTGCAACTGCTCCGCTGGTGCGACGCGATGTTGCGCCGATGAGGTGAAGCAGCCGCGCAAACAAGGCGATGCCGCGAAGCCTATTTCCCATGCATGTGGAGCCATTGCCCGTGGTGCTAGCCGGGACTGCCCCGGCCGATCCGGTTGGTCCTGCTGCAGGCGCCATTCACGGGCAGGTATCGAGCGGCTTGCTGCAAATACCTATCTCTTATCGCGAGCAAAACTGGGCTGCCTGTTCCGGCCGAGTCTCATTCTGGAGCTCGGTAGTTTTCGATCGTGCCTTGCCTGGCTAAACCGGCTGTGGTGCGGCCTCGACCGAAGTGAGCAGATCCCACAGTGCCTCCGACATCACACTCGCGGCGTTGTGGGACCCCTCTGGGCAGAATGCTCGGAGTTCAGCGGCGTGCTCCACGTCTAGATACTGATGGACGGCAAAGTATTCACCGCCATCGTCCGGTCCAATTCCGTAGTAAGCGGATAACCCGGCAAGCTTGGCCCCAGCCACTGCTGGCGTTTGAGCCTCCAGTGCCCAAACGACCGGTGCTGCATGGCCCATGGCTACAAGCTCATCACCGGCGCGTATGAGCTCGGCCGTGGCTTCGTTAGCCGGCTCATCGCGAATCGCATAGGAACTCAGGCCCAACGCTTCGCCAAATTTGTTCCAGAGCGCGATGTGCGACTGCTCCTCGGCGGCGTGACGAGCGATCTGGGCGGTGTCTGCCGAACGGACCTGCTCGAGCCAAACCGGGACCGCCCGGACGACGTGAGCGTACTGCTTGACGTAATCGCAGAGCTCAGCATGAGTCAACGTGCCACGTGTCCAACGCTGGTAGAAGCTGTGCTCCAGAAGGTTCCAGCGAGCCGTCACGTCGTCAAGCGTCTGGTCCATGCGATTCTCCTTTGAGTAGCTAGCTGCTCAGCGACATTCTCGCCTATCGCGTGTGCTCGCATGGCGAAGGTCTTGTCGAAAGTATCGGCGTGCGACGTGGTTGCCAACGAAAACGACACACCGTAGACATCACGCAGCCGAAGGCTGGGACTGAGACTGTCCGGCTGGCGATATCCGATGCTTATCGTCAGCATGCCACCTGTCACCGACGATTGGACGCGAGCGTTAGCCGGGCTAGTCGATGGTGTCACAGGCGGTCTTCATCGATATCCCATCCGGACTCTGCCAAGTCCGCTTTAATCTCATCAAAGAGGCCGACGGCCGCGTTCGTCTTCAGGACAAAGTCGAGACATCGCACATATCGACGTTGGTACTGCGCCTCGGTGACACTCGCTGGAGTTATCCAGGCCCTCCCACTCCAATCGACATGCATGCCGCGCTGCTTGTCCCTATCGGCGCGCAGGGCCCAGCTCAAAGGGAAGGCGTCTGAGTGGCGCGCAAACATGCGAGATAGGACCTTACGGTCAATTCGCCGGCCCGGGTGGTCGATGTGCCATAGAGCGATTGCCGTGCGCAACGCCTGCGACATTGAGTCAAGTACCGCGATCCCATGCCGAACCCGGTGCGTATACAGCAACTCCCAGAGTTCCTTAGGAGTCATGGACGCCACCAAGGCCGGCCATTGGTAATAGACCCTCGCCTTAACGGCCTCTTCGACCGCGAGGACTAGGTGGGCCGAGGCTGCACCGAAATGCCTGACCCTTTGAAGTGCCTCGGCACACTCAATGTGAGTCCATGCGTTAGAGGCCGCTAGGCCAACTCCTTTGGCGGCCTGTCGTGGCGTTGGCAATGGTTGGCGGGTTCCCACGCCGTGGAATGTACCAGCCGTTATCTGGGCCATTGGGCGGATTGTGCGTCGACACAGTCAAATGAGACCGCGTTAAAGGCCTTGCGGGCGGGCAATGCTATGCGGTTCGGCAAACGCCTCGGGCTCCTCGGCAAGCGAAGTAAAATTGGCGCGCGAGCCTTCGATAGTCATCTCTTATCGATAGCAACTGAGGTGACCCACCCCCACCCGTTAAACTGTTGGCTCGGCAGCTAGTCTCGGCGCCACCTGTGTTTTGCATGCACTCGGGGCAATCGCGCCGTAGGCTCATCAAATGCGAAGCGGGACGCTTGCCATTGCGGAGTTTGCAGACCTCGTCCGACCGCTTCGCGCCTTGGCGATCAGGCTCGCGCTGTACTGGGACGACGACCACTGGACTCTAGGCGTTGCAGATGCCCACGTCGGGGCTGCGCACGGACTGCCGGCGTGGCGAAAGTATCGATATCGCGAATTTGCCTTTGCAGCTGGGCGGGTTCAAGGCTCGGTGGTGGCGAACTGGCTACAAAACAAGTCAGGCGAACTCGCCGGCCTGGCCTTTACAACGCCTGAGTTGAGAAACGTGAATTGGCGCCAGAAGTCGAGTCAGCCTGGCTACGACCTCATTCCTATTCGTCGTCCATATATCGAGTACGCGGTATACGGGCCAGGGAGGCCGGGTAACTTCGAAGGATCAGAGGTCGCTGGTGAAGCAGGACCGTACTTTGAAAGCTGGAGAACGGCCTGTGCCTCTCTGCTGTATGACCGATGGGACAGCGGTCTTAACGCGAACATCCCAAACGAGGTACTGACTTTGCGCATTGAGTCGGCTGGCCCCTGGATTGACAATATTCACGTTGGGCCATCACAAGTAAAGATTGCAATTGCCGGAGCAAGCGGACGATCTGCGCGGCTTCAAATTGTCACCCCAAAAGGCCCGCTCGGCAATTTTTCCGTGAGGCGGAGTAACAAGACCTTTGAAATACCTGCTGCGCTACCTCCTGGAGTAACTCACGTGGTATTGGTCCGCGGAGACGATGTAGTCGACTCGCGAGCTGTATCGATGACCCAGCTGGGGCCGCAGCGAGTGCAGCAGGAAGGCGTGACGTACGACCCCCCTTCACGAATGGAGAGCATCGAGAGCTTGATTGCGGGAGGCGAGGGGCCCACGGTTGAGTTCAAGGAAGACTTATCTGGAGAAAAGATCCAGGTTGCCGTATCTGCATTCGCCAATTCCTCAGGAGGCGCGATCTTTGTGGGGGTCGATAACCACGGAAACGTAAAGGGCATACCCGACGCTAAGGTCGCCCAATTGGCAGACACCATCATCAATCAGCTGCACCAAAGACTCCGACCATTTCCATCGGTAACTACGGAGGTGGCTGCAATTTCTGGTCGGACAATCCTTGTGTTATGGGTCGATGCAGCGCATGGCGACCCTGTGGGGGTCGGTGACTCGCCGGCTGCATACTACGTCAGACGGGGCGCCAGTAACTTCTATGCGACTCCGGAGGAGATAGGCGCCCTTGTCAGGATCCGCAATGCACCGCTGAGTCCTTTCGCTTCGTTTGGACGCAGCGGACTGTAGTTAGTCGGATGCGGTCTCAACGCGGTCGGAACACTCGGTTGATGGAGACGTTACGCAGCCCTTATCGACAGCAATCTAGTCAATGGCGGGGGGCCGGCTCGCAAGCACGATAGGCAGGCTGGCCGTCCTATTGCGAAATGGCCCTCATCAGAGTCAAAGGCTCGATCAATTGAACGACGTGACTGGCAAGGGTCTTAGCTTGCTAGGCGTCTACGGGCTGACTAACGCTGCGCGCCGCGAGCTTGGTGATATACGAATCGGGCAAGCCGTGCTCGCGAGCACCGGCTATCAAATAATCGAGGTACTTGCGACTCGGCGTAAGCCTCGGCGTCAGCTTCAATGCGACGAAGGTCTGGGCCTTCACCTCAGTGCCGCCTAGCAGGACGACCACGGTGTCCTCGACATAACCCGCTTCATAGCCCGACAGCCTCGCAAACTGAGCGGCTGTCATTCCAAATAGGACGCCCCACACCTCAGAGCCTTGGCGCCGGCCGATGTTGGTTTTACCTGTGCCGTTCTTGCCCGCCTTGTCAAAGAGAATTCTGTGTCCCGCCAGTTGGGCGATGCCGCGTTGGTTGACCGTTCCTATGCGCTTCACAATTCTCGGTGTGCTCATATTGGAGCCATAAGCAAAGTAGAGCACCTCGGAAGCCGCCTCGGACGGCCTGGCGATCCGCTGTCGCGCTGGCCCACCTCTCTGTTCGGTCTGCTCGTCCGCACCAGCTCTACCCGGATAGATCTTTGATCGGAACGTTGGTTTCCCGAACTGGCCGTTGCTGTCCAAGGGCACAGTTGAAGCGAATTCCTGGCGTGCCTCCCGATAGGTGACATCGCCAGCCAGTCGCTGCCGCTCCCCTTTAGCCGCAAAGACCAAGCCAAGCCCGGCCCTCGCTAGAAACGACTTCAGCCAATCCTCGCGAACGACGAACACGTGGTTTTGATGGATGCCGTGCCGGCCGATGAATCGCGCCACGACCTGGCCGCCATCCAACCACGTTAGTTGCTCCCCGCTCCAGCGAAGGCCGGTCCGCAATTGGAGGAAAGCAGAAGGACAAGTCGCTGAGACGCTGTCGTTCATCGAACAGTCGAACCCGCTTGCGCTCCAGGAATAGCTCTCAGTGGTCATGAAGAGGTTGATGGTCTTGTCGTTGCCATCCGGTAGCTGAACCGAGTCTGGACGGCGATGAGGACACTCCACAGGTCGCCAACCCATTTCCCCGAGAAAGCAGCAATCCGAGTGCCCATGACGGTCCACAAGGTCGGACATTTGGTCTTGAACGGCTTTCAGGAGCAGTTTGGAGGCTTGGTCGGCCAACGCGTTTGGGACGAACCAGCTGTTGAGGTGACACCATTGTTCGAGCCCCCGGTATTCGGCGGGGTCATCGCTTTCAGGATAAAAGGCGTCAAATACGCCATCTAGTACAAGCCAGCTGGTCCCGGACTGATCGGTAGTACGGGCCAGCTTCTCGGCGATGGGCACTGCCCCTTGATCGCTGGTAAATGCGTAGGCACTGCCGGGGTTACGAGGGAAGTCTGGGGCCGCCATCGAGTCGGGAAGAATGCCTGTTTCAACCGAAGCGGCGGCGGTAACGACATCGTCCTCCCGCTCAGCAAACGGCGTATAGGCGACCGGTGGCAGGCTCGGGTCAATCTCGCGGTCATTGATTTGGTGGAGGCCATCGAAGACCTCCCCGCCCCAAGAAAAGGGGTCGATATGGTAATTGCTGGCAATACGCGCCAGTAGTTCGTGGTAGGCGATCCACTGATATTTCTTTCCGAACCGCTCAGCTTTGTGTGCGCTGCGCCCAGAGTCACCGAACTGGCGCCCGCGGTCGAAGGTTCCAAAGAGCTCGGGCTTCCAGCCAAGAGACACGACCCGTTGAAATATCCATCGAGCTGCTTGGTCGGGCGGATAACGAACGTCCTTCAGTCTTTTCTGGCGCGGCCAAGTCCACATGCTCGCCTGAAGGGTGTGCTGCTCTTGGGTCAGAGTTCTGAGCAATGAGCCCGTCGCAGCCTGCCGGTCGGTCTCCGGTCGCGACCCGTCCAAACTCGATGCGAGGAGGTCTTGCTGCTCAGCGTCCATCGATTCCACAAAGGCTCTCCAAGCCCGTTTGTTCAATCTAGGTTCGGTCTGTGGGACATCGCGTTGTGGCTTAGGCGCCGACAGTAGGACGCGCGAGAAATTATGGAGGCCCGATTCGATTACGTATCTTCCGAAGTCCCCATGGCCCATAACTGACCAGTAGATGGATGAATATGTTTCTTCCACGGGCCGCTTGTCGGTGTCTGTTTTGTACCTCGCCTCGGTTGACTTCTGCGTCCACGCTCTGCTGGGGGCCTTGATGGCATAGGGTGGGCGCGCTGCCTCCAGTGCTTCAGCTGGTAGGAGGCCATTCACGCTGGCCCACTCGACGATCCCTTGCGCCGAATCGAACATTAGGGCGTCTGGGCGGCAACTGAAAAGGTCGCCGAAGATCCGGGTCGCCACGAACCGTGCGACGTCGGCAAATGTCTTGGGCTCTGAGCAGCGCATAACCGCGCCGTAGGCAACGGTCACCAGCCTCTCCCAAACATAAGGATCGTTGACCGTCCGGAACCGGAGCAGAAGCCGCAGTAATACGTCGGAATGGCCCCGCAGGAGCTGGACCAATGCTTTAGTCGTCCAATCTCGCGCGAAGCGGTTCGGCGAGCTAAGCAGCCATACCAGTGGGATCGTTGCCAGCTCGACTACGGAGGGGTCATAGGATGGATACGGTCCGTCGGCGGCCCATCGGGCTAGCCTTGCGGCAGCCGACCCTTCCTCCAGGAGGTCGTGGTAAGTATTGATTCCAAACCACTGGTCCCTTTTGGGCATCGACATCCGCGAAAGGTGTTGGTGAAGCCCCTCGCCATTCAATCGATGTCCCGGCTGGGGGGCGAGTAGGAAGAGTACTTCGAAGAATTCGTGCCCGCGATCGTCTCGCAGCCAGGAATTCAGGATCTCAATTGTGCGATCCGAGATCGAGCCTGCGCTACGGTATGGCAAGTTCCGTGCGACCAATCGCTCGTACCAGCCGCGACGGGAGTGCTTCGAGTCCTTCCCCTCGTCAGCGGCCGCAATCGTTAGGTAATCAGATAGTTCAACCCCGTAGAGCTCCGGGAGAACAACGGCCGCCGCATCCAAGATGCCGAAGCTGGCACTAGTGAGCCACGCCTTGAGATCGGCGTCCTCTCGAACTACCTCAGGAGTCGCCTCATGAATGCGCTCGCGAAGTATTAGGTAATCCGCAAAGGCTTGGAAGCTGAAGCGGAGGACCTGTGTCTCTTGGCCTTCGAGATAGTTCAGGTCCGAAGTCAGGACTCCCTCACTTTCGAGGGCGCTCAGAATCTGGATCCAGTTGACAGGCGTCTGAGAAACAAAAGTACCACCGATCAATGGGAGTCGATTCTTCGCGATGACCTCTCGGCCAGTATCTATGCAATCGCGCAGTAATCGGCTGAGTGCCGCGCCTACGTCGGCCGTGAGAGCCTCATGTTCGAGTTGAGCCGCATCCGGTCGCAGCCGCGTAGCCGCCCGCTCCACCTTTGATGCAACAAACCGATTGAATACCTGCACCCGACTCTCGTGGTGATCAGGTGGGCCCGTAGTCGAGTTCTCGAGGCTCTCACAGTAGAGTTGTAGGAACAGCGGCACGGTGAACTCGGGAAGCAGGAGAGGAATCCGTGGCTCCGGGAGCTTGTAGTGCCGAAAGTATTTGTGCGTTGCCTCGACTTCCCGACCAGCAAAGCCGGGATGAGCACGTTCAACGAATTGAGTCTCCCGGTACCTCTCAGGATCAACTGCCGGGAGGTATGTGCTCCGGCACGAGACGATCAGCACAACGTTTGGCCATCGGGCGACTTCTGCAGCGATGGCCGACAGGTGGTGACTCCAGAAGCTCGGTTCGGGCGTCTCGTTCAGCGCGTCAACCGCCAGGACGAATCGGCGCCCTTCGAGGGAACAGGCTTCGGCACAAGCCGACATAGCGCCTAGAACTTCCGTCGGGCCAAGTGGCGGCAGATCAAGCTGTTCGGCAATTGATTGCCACAAGTTCCCTTTACCGAATCGACCTCCGAAGAGAACTGCCGCGGGACGATTACTCCGAAGTGCCTTATGGACTGAGTCCAGTAAGAGATGTGTTTTGCCAGATCCGGCGTCGCCAGTTAAGAAATAGGCGCGACGCATAACAGCATTGCTTGCAGGGGTATCAAAGAATTGATCGAGTTCTTCGAGAGCTCTTGCTGCCTTGCGGACCGGATAACTATCACTTCTCAGTTTTTCGTAGCGCTTCTTGTGCACGTCATCCGCCACGGCCGACGTTTGACGTTCGAAGTCGTAGGCTGCGGATTGCGCTGCCGACAAGGCCTGAAGCGCAGTCTTCCCTGCTGCAAGCAGTGCTTTGAGCGGGTCCACACTTGATGCAAGTGGAGTGAAGGCACCAAAGGCATCGCGCACCTGTTGGACAGCAACGATCGCGGCGTCGAACTTAGCCACGATGTCGGCGCCAAATTCGTCATCGATCTTCCGAAGCCAACGGGTTTCGCGCATGACCGCCGAGCGATGCTTCTCCAACTCCGCGAAGTACTCCTTGCCGAATCCGAGGGATTGCAAATCAAACTCGATGGGCAAGTCGACCTGCAAGAGTGGGCGGTACCTAGGGCCAGCGACAATCCTTTGCTGCTCGTAAAGGGCCTCAAGGCCGTCGAACCCGAGAAAGGGTTCGTTAAACCAGAAGAGGCGGCGGCCCGCATGCTTCGGGAGCACCAGCCTTGCGAGTAGCTCGCTTTGATCGATGAGCACAAAATCGATCCCAGTTGCCGTGGGGAAGTCGATCTTCCAATTGCCGACGGCATCGTCGTAGCGTTGCCTTTGCGATTTGTGCTGTCCGGCGGCCGTGGCGGCAGTCAGGTTTTCGGGTATACAGAATGTGAGACGAGTTAGGTTCGGCCTCTCATCGACGATCCGTTTGACCGTCGCTCGCATCCCCTTGAGTAGGTCCTCGATGTCGTGAATGTATTTGGCTTGCCAACCCCACTGGCTTCCATCGTCGAGGTCCACGTACCATTCCACACCGCCGTCAGGATTGGCAGTCCTTATCGGCACAGCACCGTCCGCCGGAAGATCCTCCGGTTCGCGTAGGAGCTGATAGCACAGCTCCTCAAAGGCCCGATGCTGAGTGCCCTCCCAAATGCGTATTGACAAAAAGTCTGTCGGCTGCTGCATTGGGGTCACTTAGAACTCGCCGCTGGGCGCTGCGCCATGACCGGTTTCGGAGACTGAGCTTGACTCTGACGGTTCCGCCTCCAGCGGCGTAGCGCGAAGCCTTGCGATATCGAAGTGTTTGTCGTTAGTAAGCATCAGCCCCGCGACACCAGGTCGATCCTGAGCCCGCAAATCTAACTTCCCTAGAGCAACCTGCGCGCATCGAGCCTCGAGCCCCAGGCTTTAGTGCGTTGGTCAACGAAATAGTCATGGCTGAATGACAGAACCAGCAAACGATCGTCGAGAATGACGTGTAACTGGTTGTCGTAATAGGTGGACCGGGGATACATTCTCCATCGGACCACCGGCCCTCCGAGCTCGTGGATGGAACCGTCAGTCGCAAGAATGCGCAAGCCATCATCTACTTCCAGCACCGTCCCGAAAATCGCCGACGCGGCATCTTGAACGACAAGGCCGTGAGGGAGTTCCTGTCGATCAATCGCTGTTACCTTTCCTCCCAATTCCTCCGTGGGCCTAAACCGTAGGGCAGTGACCCCTCCTTCAGAGATCGCATACAGCTTGTCTCGCGCTGCCCATGTCAGTTCGCGAGCTCCGACCAGTCGCTCGCCCTGCAAAACCCCCACCAAGTGGCGGTGTCGCCTTGGAGGATCGCGTTCCTGTTCGGTGGCCCATGAGTACTGGATCACCATGCCGGAGCCACGGCGTGCCGTACAGAACACGCTCGCATAGAGCCAGCTGCACCCAATGTAGAAAGTCCCATCGCCGGCGAGTACTGGCTCGCTGAGCGGGCGGTCTGTGTCATCCGTCGGTAGGTCAAGAACGGCAACTCCATCCGTTCCGCTAGCGATTGCAAACGACCTGAACGCCGCTGAAAGCCCGTAGACCGGGCCGTCCCAGTACCTGGCGGCGCCACTGTCCAGCCACACGCGCTTTCCAACAGCCTTACGCCGCCGCAAGTGGGCTGCCTCAATGCCATCGTCAGAACCAACTGCAAGCCAACCGTAATGAACTTCGCTATCGGCATGCGGAAAGGCGAACGGCGAGTCGAAAGTTCCGAGCGTGAAACGTCGCATCTGCTCTTCCGAGATGGTCAGATCCAGACCCGATAGAGCCGATAGCTTCGAGGCGAGTAGGTAGGTCAAGTCAGGATCGTTTGCTGCGCGGGGATCGCCGAGCACTTTGTACAGCAACGAGTTCTCGCGGAAAGAGCTCTCAAGTGCGATTGCCAAATGGGGGTCGATTTCCCAGGACGCTATGAGGGCATCCCAGTCGAGCACCATAAGTGTTGAGTCTCGCTTGAACAGGTACAACAGGCCCTGGTACAACTGAACATCCCAGAATGCCCCATCAAGTGACAGGCTTACAGGGTTAGACATTGCCTGCCTCTGACGAGTTTTGTTGCGACGCGCGCTGATACGAATGCCTGGGCCAGCCAGTCTTTAACCACTTCCCGGGGGGGGCTGTGCTCGTTGCGATCGTTCACGATCGGATATCCGTGCCAGACATCGCGGCTCTGGTTTGTCACGAGCTTTGCGATGAACGCTCGCGTCACGTGATCATCACCGACGCCTAACCAATCCGCCTTCTCACCATTAGGGAGATGGAGAGTCCAGCCACTCTTTGCGACCAGCCAGTGGTTGTGAGTCGCAAGTTCGAAGCACCGGGCCTCGTCCTTTTCGTTGATGGTCCACTGGCCAGCGCCTTTAGTGCCATTTCGATGCTTCATATTGATCACGTACGTCAGCCCGGAACCAACAGAGTGAGCAGTCACGGTTGGGCCTGAATCATTTGAGCCAGGAGGTTGCCCCCTTCGAACTGACAACGCCATCTGAAAGTCGACTTTTATTGCTGAAGTTTGTACATGGCGGACGCCGACGCCACGAGCTGCTGGAGGCTATGGCATTTCCCAACTCTTTGGCCAGTCTAGCTGGGCGCCGCGGCGCCTTCCCCTGAAACTCTTGGCCACTACGGGCTAATCATGCGACTGCCTCAATTGTGACTTTGTAGCCGAGCTGCTCAAGGCGGCGGATGCTCCGCCTGGCAACGCTCTCCTTGTGGCGCTGGTCCCAGTGTTCGGGTCCGAGGTCGACGAAATGGGTCCCATCGCGGAGCATGTGATAGATCGCGATCAAGATCGAGTGCGCAATCGCCATTTGTGCCCGCTTCGGCCCCCGCCGGCCGGCGAGTCGGCGGTACCGAGCAGCGAAGAAGTTCGGGTGGGCGCGACCAGCTCGCACAGCGCCAAGCGCCGCTTCGATCAGCGCCGAGCGAAGCCACGGGTTCCCGTCGCCAGTGCCCGTCTTGCTGCGTCTGCCAGCGCTCTCGTTGGTCCCGGGACAGACTCTCGCCCAAGAGGCGAAATGACCGGGCGTTGGAAACCGGCTCATGTCGATCCCGATCTCGGCAATGATCTGCTCAGCGCCGTGTTGGGCGATCCCGGGAATCTGGTCGATTAGGTCGAGCGCAGCCTGGAAAGGGCGCATTCGTTGTTCGACCTCAGCGTTGATGGCTTCGATTTGCTTCTCCATTACCTCGATCAGCTCGATCTGACTGCGAAGCAAAAATCGCTGGTGGGCCGCGACTGTGCCTTCCAGCGCCTGCGCCAGTCGCTGGCGTTTGGGGCGAAGATTCGACATCGCGAGCTCAGCCATCGCTGCGGCATCCGTGTTGCCGGATGCCAGCTCCTTGAGCATCGCGCGACCAGACAGGCCCATCACGTTGGACGCAACGTCACCGAGCTTGATGTTTGCTCCCTCGAGCACCTTCTGGACTCGAGTGATGAGGCGCGTCTTCTCGTGAATCAGAGTGCGCCGATAGCGCACGAGCTCGCGCAGCTCGCGCTGGCCGCGGTCTGGGACGAAGCTCGCGCGCAGCAGCCCGTGGCGGAGCAAGTCGGCCAACCACTCGGCATCCTTGACGTCTGTCTTGCGCCCGGGAACTGCCTTGGCGTGCCGGGCATTGACGACTAGAAGTTCGAGATCGTGCCCTTCAAGCAGATTGAAGACGGGCTTCCAGTAGACGCCAGTGCTTTCCATCGCGACGTGGGTCACCCTTTCCTGCTCTAGCCATTCCACGAACTCCAACAGTTCGTGCGTCATCGTCCCGAACGTGCGTGTCTCCTTGCTGGTCGACGTCAGCACGCACGCCACCACCGTTTTCTTGTGCACATCGACAGTGCGACAACTTTTTGGTGCCTACCAGCCGCCGGCCCACGTTAAACTTTCGAGCTCCTCTGCACCAGGTCGGTTCTCGTGCTCTGCCCCGTCACCACAGACAGTTTCAATCCCTCACGGTGACGCGGCGCGTCAGCGCCGTTATCTTGTTACGCCAAAGGCGTCTGTTTGGCTCCATAAAGGAGTCATTTGTCACCACTTGATGAGACGTGGTCCGCCGGTCGTCCAGCGTCGTCTGCGTCATGTTGGCACCCGGGTTCCGCGTCGCCTTTTTAGCCCTACGAGCCAAGGTTGTCACCCCTAAAGAGGTTCGCATCGAGCAGCTCGTTGATCCCCAAATCATCGACTTCAAGGACTCTAAATGCGTCTCCGCCGATCTCCGCCTGGCTGCGCCACACCACACCGACCTCGGCGTCGACGATCAGCTCGTAACGATCAGCCCCGGCACCGAGAGCGTGCAGCACGAACGGCGGGGCGTGTTCGTCGAGTTTTGCGGGTATTGCGCCAACCAAGTAGGCAGAGCGAGAACGGAATGTAGTGCGACTGACGCTGCGAAGTCTTAGCGAGCCGAGCAGCCTGGGCGTTTCAACAAGCACCTCGCCAGGCCCAACGCCATGGCTCGAGTTCAGACCGCCAGCATTGGTTCGGAATCCCATGCTCCGTGACCAGCTCCACCATTGGCTGCCGGCGAAGACTGCCGTGACCGTCTCGGTGCCCACTAGAAACTGCGTGCGGATCTTGTCGGGCTTGGCGTGCCACAGGCGCCAGTGCTCGGCGGTTGTCTCTGGCGGCTCAAGGGATTCTCCCGGATTCTGGGCGCGCGCGAAGGCCATTACCGAGACCGCGACCGAACTGCGCCGCAGGGCTGCCGTCGCCTGCTCCCAAGCTTGGTGGAACCGGCCTAGGTGTCTCCACTCGGTGCCGGCCAGCCGCAACGTGTCCCACCGCTCTGGGCTGGTATGGAGGAGTTCCAGGACGTCGCCCAGGTCACGCACCTTGATGAGGCTAACTCGATCGGCTGCCGCTTGCCGGCCAGACCGATTGGCGG
>WNFI01346941.1_pt1 | contig 62779 bp, 54 predicted proteins | sample 5400471 | NCBI WGS metagenome assembly WNFI01 (sample SAMN13153348, study PRJNA577476) | soil metagenome | isolation source: 100 cm saprolite on Douglas fir-dominated hillslope | place: USA:California | collected 2013-09-17 | reverse complement strand
CCGCCGACAACACCGGCACGCCACGTCGCACAAACGACTCCTTCTTCCGCAGCCGCCAGATGACGGGCAGCACGACGGAGGCGATCGCGATCTGCCCGATTTCGACGCCCAGGTTAAAAGTGAACAGCGGCATCGCGACACCTTGCCCTCCCGCCCCGACCCCGCGCTCACGCAGCACGCTCGCGAAGCCAAAGCCATGGATAAGTCCGAAAGCAAACGTCAGCACCCACCGGTAGCGCGGCTCAGCGCCGCGGCGCAGGAGATTCTCCACGCCCACGAACATGATCGACGCCGCGATCGCGGGCTCGGTGATGCGGCTTGGCAGGTTAACAATATCAAGCGTCGCCAGGGCCAGCGTTAGCGAGTGCGCCAACGTGAAGCACGAAATGATCGCGACCATCGATCGAAAGCTTCGGCAGACGACCAGCAGCGCGAACAAAAACAGGAGATGATCATAGCCCGTCCATATATGTTCCACCCCGAGCCGCAGAAATCCGAAGAACGGTGACTTCGGCGGCGTGGCAAGGCACGCGGTCGCCGGCGCGCCGCGCACTTCGGGCTGGTGAAATGGCGCATTGGAAAGGATTGATCGAACCTTAACAGCCTCGAGTGTGATGTCCATGCGGTCGTCCTTTGCGTTCAGGAGCTTTCCCGCAAGCATCGATCCGTGCTCATCGGTGATGATCACGAACTGCCGGTGCCCCGGCGGCAGAGTTGCGAGTTTGACCGCGCGCAACGTCAACCGGCCAGCCGGCGGCCGTGGATAGACGCAGCGGATATTCAAGCTGTCGCCCGCGACAATTTCCAGGTGTGTTTCGAGTGGCGCGACCACGCGATCACCTGTGCGCACCTCCCAGAGGACGCGCGCGATTCCTTCAAGCTGTGGCTTGGCAGCTTCGAATTCTTGTGGCGTCCAGATTGCTGAGGTGCGCACCGACGGTGAGAGGAGGTACCGTGCATCAGCCGGCGCAAAGCCTGTCGTCAGTTCGATCGCGTCCGCCCGCACTCTTCCCTCCACCGCGCTGAGCCCTGAATCATGTGCCCGCAAGGCGACGGGCCCGCTCAATCCGACCACCCACGCCAGCAGGCCCAGGCGGTTCATCAGCCTGTCCGGTGTGAACCATGATCCGGGTGTTGTGATTCCCTCGTCCGATTTACCTTTCATCGGCGCTGACGCCAACCGGCTTCGATTTCCTCCAGGGAGCGTCCCTTGGTTTCCGGTACGAACATTAAGATAAAAATGAACGAGCTCAAGCTCACGAACGCGTAAACCCAAAACGTCAACGCCGGCCCCACCACCTTGCTGTCATTCAACATCGGGAACGTCTGCGCCACGATATAGCACGAGGCCCATATGGCGACGGTTGCCACCGCCATCGCGCGACCGCGAATCTTGTTGGGGAAAATTTCGGAACACAACAGCCAGACGAGCGGCCCCGTCGACATTGCAAATGCCGCGGTGAATGTCATGATGCACAAGAGCAAGCCCATACCGTTCTGCCGGGCGTGAAACATCCAGCCGATCAAGCCCAGGGCCACGGTCTGCAACACTGTGCCGATCAAGAGCAGAGGACGGCGCCCCGCTTTGTCCACCAGCGCAATTGCCACAAACGTGAAGAGCAGATTCACGAATCCCATCCAAGCCGAGAACGTGAAGGCGGCGTGTTTCATCGCGCCGGCGGATTCGAAGATCTTGCTCGAATAATAGATGATCGCGTTGATGCCGCAGAATTGGGAGCAGATCATCAGTACCACCGCGATAAGAAGAGGCCGAAAGTAGGCTGGAGTAAACAGCTCCGAGAAACGCCCCTCCTCTGCCTGCGCTGCCGCATTGATTGCGGCCAGCTCGGCGGCGGCGTAATCGCCCCCGCCGACTTTCGTGAGAACCTCGCCGGCCTCGTGCTCTCGGCCCCGTTGCATAAGCCAGCGCGGGCTTTCGGGCACCCCGAATAGCAGCGCAACGAAAACCACCGCCGGCACGACCTCCATGCCCAGCATCCAGCGCCAGCCCGTGGTGGTATTCCACGCCTCGTCTCCCATGCCTTGAATCACCCGGTTGATGAACAGGGTTAGGAAAATGCCGGCCACGATGCCCAATTGAAATAGCGTACCCAGCCGGCCACGCCATTTGCCCGGGGAAATTTCGGCGATGTACACCGGGCAGACCAAGGAAGACGCGCCGATACCCAGGCCACTGAGAAAGCGCGCGATGAGGAATTCCTCAAACGTGCGCGGCACCGCCGAGAGGAGCCCTGATACAGCGTAAAGCACGGCACAGATGAAAAGCAGCTTTTTACGACCGAAGCGGTCGCTGAGAAACCCCGCGCACATCGCACCGGGAATGCAGCCGAGAATCGCGCTGCCGCCCGCGATGCCTTCCTGCGCCGGCGTCAGATGGAGGTGGGCCCGCAGGTACGAAATCGCGCCGTTGATCACGGCGGTGTCGTAGCCAAAAAGGAATCCGCCGATGGCCGTGACCGTGGTGGCAAGAAGCACATAGCGGAACGACGGCGTGGCGCTTGCAACCGTTGCGCAAGGCGCGGGGGTTGTGGACGTCATGGACCTAACGGCCCCACCATTTGCGTCCAAAGGCATGACCGGCGTGCTCGGTGGGGAGGTCGGGTCATCCTTGGGCGGGGCCGGGGTATTTTCATGAACAATGTCAGTTCAGTTTGCCCCATTGGCGTTGATTCCTTGCCTTGCCCCGTGAGCTTGAAACGAAAGGACGACTTCGACCCCGGTATTGCGAATCCGCACCACCGGTTTCTCCAACAGCGCTTTGACCGTGCCGGAATCAGCGTCAATTGATCTGACTTCCAGCCATTCGTTCTGTTCTCCCACCGCCAGGGTGAAAGATACCGGCGGCTTGTCTGGCTCCGTCACCCTGAACACCGCAAACGGAGTAGTGCCACCGACCATTCCGGTGAGGAGCAAATCTTCCTTCGGATCCTCGACCGGGGTGGATGACGGAGGCATGGGCGGTTTTGAACCGGTCTCGAAGTTTGGCCCGGGGAGACGCGTCTTCCCGTCGGATTTAATCGAAACTTGTGGCATTCCCCGCTCCAGGAGGTGCATGAACCAGCCGGTTTTGACAGCAAGGCCTGCAAGCAGCACTACAGTTACCAAAATCAACCATCGAATCGCACAATTCATAATGTTAGAAGCCGGGAGCGGAAGTGGGCTTTCGCTCCCAGCTTGTTTTAGCCACGTCTGGCCGGCTTTAGAGGCACCGGCTTAATATTTGAAGTTGGAGGGACCGTAGGTGTTGGAAGTGAGGTTTCCACTTACAAACCATGACGTGCCATCGAAGCGAGCAGCTTTGTTCATGCTCCCGACGCTGGTGGTGGTCACAGTCGTATCCGCACCATACCACTGATCTCCACCGGCTGTCTCCTGGCTGACAAGATAATAGGTGGTGTTGGCCGACAGCGTGACGGGGCTGGACAGCGTGGCATACACGAACGCTCCGGCCGGCGCCCCGGCGGTGTTGGCCGTGACCGAGCCGCCCGCGACGTCTACGCCGGTGGCTTGGTTGACCAGCTTGATGGCATGGGTGCCACTGTTGCCGGCGACGACCCATCGGCCAAGCTCCTTGACGGTGATCGCCGAAGCGCCAACCGCGAATCGACAGCCCACCCAGTTGCTGACATCATTTCGAAGAGTGCCGAGCGTTTGACCCGTAATGAACGGGGTGTTGGTGGGCGGTGCATTGGTTGTGGCACTGGCTTGAGCGGAATCGGCGCTTTCCCCTCCGGCATTCACCGCCGAGACGACGTAATAATAAGTCGTCGAAGCAGCCAATCCGGTGTCGTTGTAAGTGACGGTCGCCACACCGGTGGCGATCGTCGTATATGGGCCGCCGCTCACCGTCGCCCGCTTCACGTTGTAGCTCGTCGCTCCCGAACTGGACGTCCAGCTGAGATTGATCTGGCTGCTCGATGCCGCGGTTGCGGTCAGTCCCGTCGGAGCCGCGGGCGGCGGTGGCGGAGGAGTCCCGGTCTGATACTTGAAGTTCGAGGGACCGTAGGTATTTGAAGTAAGGTTTCCACTGACAAACCACGACGTGCCGTCGAAGCGAGCGGCTTTGTTCATGGTCCCGACGCTGGTCGTCGTCACCGTCGAGTCCGCACCATAGAACTGGTCCCCACCGAGTGTTTCTTGGCTGACCAGATAATACGTGGTGTTGGCCGTCAGCGTAACGGCGCTGGGCAGCGAGGCATACCGGAACGCTCCGGCCGGTGCCCCGGAGGTGTTGACCGTGACCGAGGCTCCCGCCACGTCCACGCCGGTGGCTTGATTGACCAGCTTGATGGTATGAGTGCCACTGTTGCCGGCCACGACCCATCGTCCAAGGTCCGTGACGGTGATGGCCGTGGCACCGACCGCAAATCGACAGCCCACCCAGTTGTTGAGGTCATTCCGAAGCGTGCCGAGCGTTTGGCCAGTTATAAATGCAGTCGAGGTATCCGCGGGGGTCGTGGCGCTGGCTTGAGCGGAGTTGGGACTTTCGCCGCCGGCATTCACCGCCGAAACGACGTAATAGTATGTCGTGCTGCCGGTCAGGTTTGTGGCGCTGTAGGTCGTCGCCGTCACCCCCGTTGCGATCGTTGTATAGGGACCGCCACTGACTGTGGCCTGCTTCACCTTGTAGCTCGTCGCTCCGCTGCTGGCTGTCCATGACAAATTGATCTGGCTGCTCGACGCAGCCGTTGCCGTCAGTCCCGTTGGCGCCGGCGGCGGGGGTGGAGGCGGTGCCAGCGTCGTGGCGCTGGCTTGCGCGGAGTTGGGACTCTCTCCCCCGGTGTTCACCGCGGAAACGACATAATAAAAAGCCGTGGACGCGGCCAACGCCGTGTCGCTGTAACTGGTGGCCGTCACACCGGTGGCGATGGTCGTGTACGGACCACCGCTCACCGTCGCCCGCTTCACGTTATAGCTCGCGGCTCCACTGCTGGCGGTCCACGACAAATCGATCTGACTGCTGGAAGCGGCGGTCGCGGTCAGTCCGGTCGGGGCCACCGGGATGCCGCCCAAGAAAGCGTTCAACTGCGCCTGGTCGATTTCAATCGCCACGACCTGCTTGAGGTTAAAATCGTTGAAGAACACCCACTTGTTGTCCGGACTGATGACGGGATGCGGATGATAGGGATGGGTGTTGATACTGGTCGTGTAGAGCAACTGCCAGGCCCCAGTCGCAAAATTGACCGCCACGACGCGGCTCACTCCTCCCACATTTGTGGTGTCGATCACCATCCAGCGGCCATCGCGGCTGATATCGACGTGATTGGCGTCGTAGCCCAGGTGGTTGGTGGAAGTGTGTTTGTAGGTTCCGTCATAATACGCCTCCCATACTCCGCTGGAGGCATTCCCGCCATACGCCACCACCACCGACCCGGCCGCATGGAACATCGCTCGTTCATGATCATTTTGCAGATTGAGCCCCCCGGCCGCGGGAAAGATGTTTGCTCCGTCCGGCGACGGCGCCAAGGTCGCGTGCCAGCCCCACATCCGGTCCCGGATGGTGACCGGATCTCCTTCGTGGCTAAATTGAATCCAGTTCGGGTCGAACGGAGAATAGTGCACATGATTCAGCACAAAAGGATTCTTATGAACAAGCTCCTGGGCGACCAAAGTCGCCACATCAACCGTTCTGAGCGAACAATCCAACCCAGCGGAACCGATCAACTGAGTCGCAAAAGCCACTCGGGTGCCGTCCGGCGTGATGGTGGCACCCGTAACCCGATCGGTCGTTGTTGACCAGAGCACGCTCTTTGTATTCGTATTCAGATCCCATTTCAAGGCGGCGGAGTTGGCGTCGGTTACCACGGCAACGCCATTGGTCGCAACATCCCAGAAATACGTTGTAGCAAGAAACGCCTGCTGGCCGATTACGGCCAGACGCGAAGTATTTGGATCGAACTGGCTCAGTTGGAAATTACCGGCACCCAAGTCCGTGGCAATCACGGCGGTATCCGGCCCCCAGTTTATGGTATCACTGCGCCAGAAACCATTATTGTGGGGATACGTGAAAAAGCTGTTGGCCGGTCCAAATACCGTCCGCAACACCATGGGGCTGGCTGGTTGCCCGTGAAGCGGCCCGGCAAGGGCCGCCAGGAGCAGGAGGAACATGCATCGTGCGATAGTTTTCATAACTTTGTTCGTTTATTGTTTATTGGAGCTTTCCATCAAATCTGACGGCGATGAGCGAATCGCTTCATCACTAGAAAGTGCCTTTGACGCCAAACGTGTATTGCGCACCGAAGATTTCACGATTGACCAGGCGGGCCCAACTCGGCGTGGTGGGGCCGTAACGCTGGGTGTCCTGGGGGGTATTCATCAGGTTGCGGACGTTGATGAAGAAGCCGACGGCGGGACGCCAGCGGTACTCGATGTTTCCGTCGATGTATGAGCGTGGCTTGAAGTACTGGTAGGTGCCCGGGGCGCCGATGGCACCCGGAACGTATATCTCGGTGCCGAGCCGCTGACGACCGCGGTAGTTCACGTTAACCTGCGCGCTGAACTTCCGGATGTTGTACTTCGCGCCGAAGCTGGCGCTCTTCGAGATGAAGTTGCTGAAATCGGCGAGCGTGGAGCCCGTAAGGTGGAGCTGCTGGCCATTGGCGAACACCGTGAAATTGCGCGTCCAGCCCGGCAGCCATTCCGCATCGAGCACCTGCGAGTAGTTGAATTCGACCCCCGTGAGCTTCGCGCTGCCGACGTTGATGCGCGAGCTGACGGTGAAGGACCCGGTGAGATATTGATCCGGGTTGGGTACGCCAAGCTGGTCGAGCAGTTCGGGGGTGACGGGCGTGGGGGGTAGCGAACCGCTGAAGTTCGAGAAATCCTTTTGAAATACGCCGACGGACAAGGTGCCCGTACGAGCGAAGTAATATTCGAGCGAGAAGTCGTAGGCGTTTGCCATCGTGGGCTTCAGCGCGCCGTTGACGACGGAAATATTGCCACCGCCTGACGAGGGATCGGGCAGAGAGGTGTTGGGAATGATGTTGTTGAGATCCTGCCGGCCGATGGATTTCGCATAGGCCGCGCGGGCGACGATATTCGGCGTGATATTAAACGAGGCGTCGAGGCTTGGGTAGGTGCCGTCGTAGGTGACTTTGCGGTGCGCGCCGCGGAACTGGAACCGTGCACTGGCCGCGGCAATGGGATCGGCGATGCCACGGGCCGCGGCCGCGTTGTTGAGCACGCCGCGCCCTTCATCCTGCGTGCGTTCGAACCGCACGCCACCAACGAGCCGCAGGCGATTGTCCACGAGCCGGGTATCGGCCATCAGGTAGGTGGCGAGAATGGTTTCCTGAAACCATGGCGAGTTGTTGGCTGTATTGCGGATGATGGCTGCCGGATCCTGGATGCGCCACCACGACGGATGCGCCTGGAATAGTGAGTAAAGAGCGTAATGATCGGGATGCGGTATGCGGGGAGTGCCATAAAGAAAGGGCCCACTAGGATAGTACTGCTTGTCGATGACATCGTAGAGCCCGAGGTTGTCGTCGGCCGTATTGGTCAAACCGTCAGGGCCGACGAAATTCCACGCCCCGGGGTTGCGCTTGATGATGTCGCGCGTCTGCTGCTGCACGAGCAGGCCGGCTTTCAAAGCGAAGGGAATGCGCAGCGCGAAGTCGCGTTTGGCATTGAAACTCGCCGTCTTGAAAACATCGGTCGATTCCGCCGGGTTGATGCTGGCCTGGATGATGTTATAGTTCGCCGGGTTGGAGAGATCGATGGGCGTAGCTCCGGTGTTGTCGAAGACGGTGATCTTGCCCGGCAGGAAGTAGTTTGTCCGATCGATTTGGTCGAACCACACGGTGGCGCCGTTGACGGCCGTTGACGCGGGGTTACCGCGCAACCGTGCCAGAAAGTCCCCGAAATGGCCGTCCTTCGCGTCCACGTAGTGGTTCGAGGCGTGCGACAGCGAGAGGCCGGCGTCGAGCTTCCAGATCCGGCCCGTGTGGCGCCACTTCATATCCGCCGAGTAGGTCGTGCCGTATTTGTGGCGGATGGCCGCGTTGCCGAGCACCACGCTGCCGGCACCGACCGCACCGTGCACGGCCTCCTGGGGCACCCAGCCCGTGACCGGGTCGGCATTGGTGGGAAGAGCGTTGCCGACGTCGTAAGTCGCATTGCGAGTATAAAACGCCGCGTTGTAGTAATTCCACTGCGCGCTCACGCTCAGCACGTCGTTGGGCGCGAAACGCCAGTCGGCCGTGACGCCAATAGACTCACGCTGGTTGGTCTTCGGGTTCGGGCGGGCAAAGTAGTTGGCGAGGTAGGGGTGCTCGGGTGTCGCGCCAATGCGATTTCCTTGGTACGGCGCCCAACTGGTAAACGTCATGTCCTGCGGATTGTACGTATTCGACTCGAGGACACTGAGAGTATAACCGAAGTTTTCGTTCACCGGTTTCACGTAGACGAAGTCGAAGCCCGGCTTGATCTTGACGGACGGCACGTTGCTTGGACCGTGCGATTTGCTGAGCGTTTTCTCGGCGGTGCCGTTGAGGGCGGCGAACGCGCGATATTTGAACGAGGCCTTCTCGTGTTCAAAAGCACTCCGCGGCACTAGGTTCACCGCGCCGCCCAAGGCGTCGGCGGAGATATCCGGGGTCCGCGATTTGAAGATCTCGATGCGCGCGGTGTTGTTGAGCGAGACCTGCTCAAGCTCGAACTGGCGGCCGGGGTTGGACGAGTTGGCGCTTGCCAGCCGCACTCCGTCTACGGTGATCGCGGTGTAGTTGGGTGCGACGCCACGCAGCGAGATGGTGCGCGCATCGGTCGCGACGTAGTCGACCGTGACGCCAGGGAGAAACTTCGCGAAGTCGCCGATGTTGCCCTCGGGGATGTCGCCGAACGCGTCGGTGGAAGTGACGCGCTTAATGTTGGGTGCGAACCGCTGCTCATTGATCGCCATGGCGGCGCTGTCCCTGTCGCGCTTGGCCGCGACGACAAGCACGTCCAGTGTCAAGACCTCGTCTGGTTTCCGCGGCGCTTCTTGATCCGAGGTCAGGTTGATGTCGAGCTGCGCAGTCTGGCCGGCTTGCACGGCGACGGGCAGCGTCTGCGGCGTAAGACCGGTGTAGAATGCGACGACACGCACCCGCCCCGCGGGCACATCCGTTAATCGAAAGCGACCCGATTGATCGGTGAACACCTGGACGTTGGTGCCATCGATGGTCACACGGGCATTGGTGAGGTAGCGGCCGTTCTCAGCGTTGAGCACGCGGCCTTCGATTGAGCCGACGGCGGATTGCGCCAAGGCGGCGCCGCCCACAAAGAGAAACAGGCCCAAGAGCATGCAACAGCGCAGGGCCGGGAATTTTAGCAGGGTAGTCATGGTGGTTAGGGTGGTAGGATTGGGGTTGAGGGGCTAGAAAGCTGAAATCAATTGGCGGGCTGTTTGCCCGTTGGTGCGGCGGACGAGATAGGCGGGACTCCCGCCACCCGAACCAAGCGAAGATGGTCAATATGGGGATCGTAGAAACCGTCTGTCAGCGTCGAGCAGTAGAACCCAACGCCTTTCACTTGATTCCAAAGAAAGCGCGCTCCGGTGCCGTCGCTCTCAGGAAAATCCGCGAACGGCACCGTGATCTCGACCCACTTGTTGCCGTAGTCGGTCGGAGCGAGGTAACGTGAAACCGGCAGCCGCAGCTCCACGAGTTGTGCGCCGTCGCTGCATGCCAGCTCAACGGAAAAGCTGCCCGCTACTCGCTTGGGATAAACCCAGAAGCGCAGGCCGTGCGTGGCCCGCCAGGCACTCAAATTCAGGGTCGTCGCCTGATTGCTCGAGTTGAGGAAGTTGAGGCCAAGAACACAGGGATCGAATCCGGCATTGAACTCCAACCGCAGCGATTTCGCTCCCTCGGCGGGCGCAAGGCTCGACACCGGGTCGATGACGGCCTCGGCGTTCCTCGTGAAGCCGCTCTCCACGTCGCCAAGGCCGAGTTGCGTCCCGCCGAGGATCCCGGCGAGGCGATAAGTGTCATCGAAGACCGGCCGCAGTACGTCGCCGGGCCGCGCCAACGATTGCCGCACCGGCAGGCTTCCTGCTGGCGCATAAAGCAATTCCGCTTCATGCCAGTTGTCCGCAGGAAGACTAAGCACGCCCGCCGACATCGCGACCGGCTCATAGCCCGTTTCGCCGCGCGGGCGGGTCCGCTTAATGTGCCAGACATTCCTGCCCGATGGTGCCTGTAGGCCCATGATCGTCGTGGCCGGATGTGTAACTTCGTTGTTTGCGCTGTCGAAATAGCTGCGGCTGATGATCAGCTTTGCGCTCTTCGAGATGGGCAGCGCATCGTCCGCCACCAGGATGACCGTCGCTGAACCGGCGGCGGCCCCAAGGCCGAGATGCGTCAGCCCGGCCGGAGCCCGGTCGTCGAGCTTGCCGCCGAACGCCTCGGCCTGCGCGACACTTACCGTGAGTTGCTCCCGGGTGATGTCCTTGCGAATCTCGTTTGTATCTGAGACCAGCGGGTTCGTCGGCACGGTCGTCATCCAAGGCGCGCTCGATTGCGACGCCGGCACCGGACCGAAGGCGCGTTTGATCGCATGAATGCTTTGCCAGCCCACTTTGAACTGATGCTTCGGCGTCATCAGATCCGGATAGTTCAGCGACCCGCCGAGCGGCTCGTCGGCGAACCAGGTGATCGGATTGGTGCTGGGTGCAACGAGCCCGCGCTTGAACAGAATGCCGGCGGTGCGGAGGTGATCAATCATCAGGCCGTCGGATTCGATCGCGCCGATCATATCGACGTTCACTGCGGGCCGGCGCTCCTCCCAGATCGACCAGCCATCATTACCGGTCCTCGCGTCGCCGTGCGCCCAGGCGAACCAAATGACGCCGCTCCAGTTGTTGAAGGCACCGTAGGCGCTGGCGGCGAGTTGAAGCGTGGCGCGGTAGGACGCGTTGGCATTCTGCGAAGCATCCGTCTGCCCCTGATTAAATTCGCCGATGAAGTGGGGCTTGCCAACGGGCGTGGAGCGCGCGAAGTAGTTGAACCCGTCGTTGAGCGTACGGGGCACGAGCAGGTCATCATAATTGTGCTCCTCAAGAACATCGGAGAGCGATTCCTCCAGTTTTTGAAACGTGTCGCCGAGCCAGAGGTTGGAAAACTCGATCGGCTTTTGACAGCCGAGGTTGCGCACGAAGGTTTTCATGCGGGTGAAATACGCCAGATCGAGGCCGCGCAGAAACTCGCTGCGCGCTTGCCGCTGGGCAGGCGTGCCGGCGGTGTAGATGTCGTTCGGTGCGACGCCGTGGGCGGCAGCATAGGCGTCCCATTTCGACTGGAGGATTTTGGTCCAGTAGGAAACGGCGGAAAAGCTGGCGCTCTCGAATTTGTTGCCGGCGATTATGAGGTACTCGGTGGACGTTTCGTTCATCGTCTCGAGGTAAAGCACCTGCGGATCGCGGCCATAGGCCACGCCGGTGTACGGATTAACGTGCGTCAGATGGTATTGGGCGAACTCCTCCATCAATCGCGCGGCACGCTCGTCGATCATCGGAAGCAGTTTGAAGAGCGGAAGATTGGCCCCGCGAGGCATGCTGGTGAGCGCCGTCATCGCGTTGATCCAGTTGTCACGATCGGTGGCATTGGTCTGGAGGATATCGACATCGCCCGGCAGAAAGCGGCGCGTCCCGTGGAGGCTGAGTGCGAGATAAATCCCACGCGCGCGGAGTTGGGCGTTGAGATAATCGAAGCGGTCCCACGCCTCAGTATGCGGCGTGCGCGTGTTGTTCTTGTAGGTAACGAGGGCAGGGATGCTGGAGACGGTATTCCAGTCCAGGCTGTTGCGGAGATGGTGGTGCGGGCGGACGATGTTGATTTCGCGCGCGGCTAAATTTGCCGCAATCGCTTCAGCTTGGACGTGTGTCGGATAAAACGACACGAGATTCATGCCCCAAAAACGAACCGGGGTGCCGGCGGTGGTCTTGAAATAGTTTCCATCGAGCGTGAGCGGCGCAATCGCATCCACAGCTCGAATCGGGGGTGAAGCGAGCGCCAGCAACACCGCGACGCCGGCAGGGCAGAAGCGAAACGAGACGGCGACAAGGGGGGAACGGCGGGGAGCGAAAGTTTGCATGCCTGGGGTGCAGCGCTTCCTGCGATAAAGGGATCGTCCTCGTCCGGAACAACGAAGCGCTTGCTAAAGCGTTCAGCGTCGCGCTGGGCAAACCGGGTTAGCGCCGGTGACGACGGACCTGGTCATGCGCAGCCCGAAATCACGGCCGACAACCGCGTGTTGCGCTGCTGCCACGCGCGATGCCATTCGTGCCAATCCTCCACCCAGCGAAATTCAGTGAACGTGATCTGGGGATGTTCAGGCAAACCCAATTCATTGCGGTGCAGCAACGCGACCAGATGACTGCACGCCTGGCGGCCGACGAGATAGGAATCCTGGTCCACGCCGAGCGATCGGGCATCAGCATGATGAATGTTCATGTTGACATAACGGATGCCAGTGGGCGCCGCTCGACCCGCCGTGCGGTCGTAGATTTGCGGGAAATCGCAACCGGCACTGATGATCGAGTCGGGGTGCGTGACCCGCAGCCAGGTCCGCAAGTTACCTTCCTTTTCGGAAATCTCATGGATCGGGAGCCGGAGCTTGGCCGGGAGCTGGTGTTGGAAATAGAGGAATGCGGACTGCCAAAGGTGAAGCACCTTCGCGTCATCGCTCGCTTTCAGGCAGAGGCCGACCCGCCGGGAACCTTCCGCCGCCAGTCTTTCGGTGACCATCAGCATGGCGCGGTAATAATTGGTGCTGGTGTGGTCAACTCGCGGTCGACTCAGCGAATAACCGCATGCCACGGTCGCGAAATGCGGCCAATCGAGCTCTAGCGATGCATTCGGCTCGCGAAACGCGCTGACCAACAACCCGCGGATGCCGCGGCTCCGCAGCACGCGATTCAAGCTGGCCGACGTGACACCCGGCATGCGCAGATGAAAGATCTCGACGCGATAGCCCAGTTCGTTTGCGCGGTCCGCCGCTCCCAAGTAATAGTCCGCCTGCGAATAGCCGCGCCATTCCTCGAGCCGCGCATTGTCGCTCAAAAATCCGATCGTCTCCTGGTATTTCACCGCCTTGTTGGCGCGGAGATACAGCATCAGCCGGGACAGATGAGGATCGGGTTTGTAACCGAGTTTTTTGGCTGTGGCCTGCACACGGCGGCGCGTATCCGCTCCTATCCGCGGATGATTGCGCAGCGCCATCGACGCGGCGGTGAGTGACACGCCCGCGGCGCGGGCGACCTTGAGCAACGTGGGGCGATTTTCAGGGGGGGGTGGCATTTGCTGAACGCTTCATCGAAGGAAGCGTTGTGAGAGTCGAGCCTTAACCGGCGCGATAAGGAGGACTTACAAAACAAGCCACATACCATCTTCGAACGTTAGCACGATTTAACCGATGGAAAAATTTCTTCCCCTGTCGCTGTCTTGGCGTGTCGGCCCCCACGCCACGCGTGGCGCCGCCCCTGACGTTTGGATGCGTGCGATCGTGCCCGGTGCCGTGCAGCTTGACTGGGCGCGCGCCCACGATTGGCCGGCGTATTGGGCGGCGGAGAATTTCCGCGCTTACGACGGGCTGGAAGACCACTTCTGGACTTATGAGACTAGGCTCAAGATTCCGCCGCTCACCGGCGGCGAACGGCTGTTCTTCATTTGCGGTGGGGTTGATTACGCGTTCGAGGTAACGCTCAACAGGCAGGTGCTGCACCGCCAAGAAGGCATGTTCACGCCGGTCGAACTCGAACTCACCGACCGTGCCTCCTCCGGTGACGTGCTGCGCGTGATTGTGCACCCCGCGCCCAAATCCGTCCCTGCCCCACCCGACCGGTCCCAAGCCAATCGTTCGTGCAAACCCGCGGTCAGCTACGGCTGGGACTTTCACCCGCGCCTCATCCCGCTCGGGATCTGGCAGGACACTTACCTCGAAATTCGCCCCCGGTGTTTTCTCCGCAAGGTTTCCGTCGACTACCGGCTAACCGAGGATTTTTCGCGAGCCGATCTCCTGGCCGAGATCACGCTCGCGCAACCGGACGAAACGACCCGCGCGCACTGGGTTCTGCGCGCGCCCGACGGCACGGAACTCTTCCACCTCACAGGGATTTTTGCGCCCGATCCACGAGTAACGTTGTCGGCGCAAGTCAAAACCCCGCCGTTATGGTGGCCGCACGACCAAGGCGTCCCGGCCCTGCATACCTCGACCGTCGAGTTGCTCGATGCGAAAGGCACTGTGCTCGATCGTCGCGTGCAACGGATCGGTTTTCGCTCCGTGCGTCTGGTCATGGCGCCAGGGCAATGGGAGCACCCGGCAACTTTTCCGAAATCGCGCAGCCATCCGCCGATGACGCTCGAGATCAACGGCCGGGCGATTTTTGCGAAAGGCGCAAACTGGGTCAGCCCGGACATTTTTCCGGGATTGTTAGGCCGCGAGACCTATGCGCCGCTCCTCACGATGGCCCGCACGGCGCATATGAATTTATTGCGCCTCTGGGGCGGGGCGCCGGCGCAGAAAGAATCGTTCTATGATCTCTGCGACGAAATGGGCATCATGGCCTGGCAGGAATTTCCGCTCGCGTGCAACGCCTACCCCGATGATTCCGACTATCTGGACGTGCTCGACCAGGAATCGCGTTCGCTCATCTCCCGGCTGAAGCCGCATGCCTGCATCGCGCTCTGGTGCGGCGGCAACGAACTTTTCAACGCCTGGTCCGGCATGACCGATCACGCGTGGCCGCTCCGCCTCCTCGCGAGCAACTGCTATCAACTCGACCCGATGCGTCCGTTCCTGCCAACGTCACCGGTCGATGGCGTCGGCCATGGCCACTATGTTTTTCGTGATCCTTCCACCGGCGACGAGGCGTGGAGCCTGTTTCAAGCCTCCCGCTGCACGGCCTACACCGAGTTTGGCATGCCGGCGCCGGCGTCAGTGGACGTGTTGCGTGAGATCATTCCGGAAAACGAGCTGTTCCCTCCCCGCGCAGACGGAGCATGGCAGGCTCATCACGCCTTCGGCGTCTGGATGAAGAGCAGCCATCTTTACCTTGACGTGCTTGAACACTACTTTGGCCCCGCGCAAAATCTCGCCGAGTTGGTCGAGCGCGGGCAGCTCCTGCAAGCGGAGGGCTACAAGGGACTCTACGAAGAAGCGCGCCGCCAAAAGCCGGCCGCCAGCATGGCGCTCTGCTGGTGTCTCAACGAACCGTGGCCCACCGCCGCAAACGCGAGCCTCATTTCCTGGCCCGCGCGACCGAAACCAGCCCTCGCCGCCGTGGCCGACGCGTGCCGGCCGCTGCTCGCGAGCGCGCGCATCCGCAAGTTCGAATGGATGGAAGGCGAGGTCTTCGATCCTGAGTTGTGGTGGCTGCATGATGCCCCCGCGGAAACGACACCCGGTCCGATCGAAGCGCGCGTCGAGACCACGGACGGACGGGTATTTCCATTGCTCACGTGGAATGGCGGTCCGCTCGCCGCCAACACCAACCTCGCCGGTCCGAAGCTCCATTGGGTGCTCCCTGCTCTGGGCGGCAAACGATTCACGCTTGCGCTCGCCACGCCCGCCCGCCCGGAGGCTGCATCGCGCTACATCCTGCGTTATCGTCCTTACACCGTTCCCGTCGCAGTTATTACGCCGGTCATGAACTTGGGTTGAGGCGGCCGCGCTTTTAGGCGCGTGTGTCGCGCTGCCGTTTTCGATATTCGCGGGCCGTTTCGCCCATGTGCCGACGAAATGCCTGCGCGAAGTGCTGGCTTGAGCTAAAGCCAAGTTCCAATGCCAGGGTCGTAACCGGCGCATCACTTTCGGCGAGCAGCCGACAGGCGCGTGCGATGCGTGTCTTCAGCAGGTGACCCCATGGTGAGAGGCCCAAATCGCGACGAAAACAACGTCGCAGATGCGCCGCGGAAACTCCCGCCGCTCGCGCGAGTTCGTCCAGCCGCCAGTGGCGCTCCGGCTCGCACTCGATGAGGTAACGCGCACGGTTGGTCGCCGGATGATCGAGGTCATTCCCACCGACGCCATCGGGTACCCGCAGTCGCGTCGCCGCAAGCACCAACCGATCGAGCGCAAGCTGGACACCCCGCGCACGGGCAAAACGCTTGCCCGTGACCTCCTGCATCAAATCGCCGAACGGCGCGGCCAATCCACCGGCATGCCGGATGACGAAATGATCGGCTCCGTGCCAAGCGACCCGACTCTCCGGCAGACGATTGAGCACAGATCGCAGATCCACTCCGGCGAAATATATATGATATTCCCGCCGGGGCTGCTCGGCAAGCCAGTGCTCCACGCCGGGGCCCACCGCCAGAAAATCGCCCTCTGCCAATCGGTAATGGTGCTTCTCCACCCGCCAGCGCGTGCGACCCGAGGCCTGGAGATACAATTCCCACATGGCGTGGCGATGTGGGGAAATCCGCCAGCCCGTGGGCACCCATTGCTCCCCGCAATGCGTGAGCTCGGGCACGTCATCGTCGAATTCCTCGGCGCGAAAACCGGCCAGCAGGCCCTTGGGACGTTGAAGCAGCATGTGTTCAGGATGACTACAATCGCTCGTTTTTCGAACATTTCCGCGCTTTGGCTGCAAGCCGCGCGAGATGTTCTCGGCTATCCTCATACCCGCTTCATTTCCCTCTCCCCCCTTGATGAGCAAACCCCTCTCCGTCGGCCTGCTAGGTGCCGGCAACATTTGGAACCAGCACAAGATCGCGTTTCGCGAGCGCCCCGACTGCCTGCGGCTCGCGGCCGTCTACGATACCGTGCCGGCCAACGCGGCGCGCGCCGCAAGCGAATTTCCCGGCGCCGCCGTCTGTACTTCAGCAGAGGAACTGCTCCGGCGTCGGGACATCGAGGCTGTGCTCATCCTCACGACTCACGCGCAGCACCATCCGCTCACCCTCGCGGCATTACGCGCGGGACGCCATGTACTCGTCGAGAAACCGATGGCCTGCACGCTCGCCGAGGCCGAGGAAATGACCGCCGTTGCGCACACCACGAAACGCATGTTGATGGTGGGCCAGTGCCAGCGCTACGATGCGAGCTATGCGGGCATCCGCCGCCTCATCCAGTCGGACGAAATCGGCCGCATTCACGCGATCCGCTTCGATTCGATGCAGGGAGTCGTCGCCAACGACCTCCTGCCCTCGTCGCATTGGCTGTATGACGGAAAAGCCGCCGGCGGCGGCATCGTGATCTCCGTCAGCGTGCACCGCATCGATCTCGCCCGTTACTTGGTCGGGGAAGTGCGGCGTGTCTCCGCTCTCACGCGCACGGTCACCCCGCACTTTCGCAACGGCGCGGAGGACTACGCGTGCGCGCTGCTCGACTTTTCCAATGGCGCGATCGGCGAGATGTTCGCCACCTTCGCGGGTTTTCGGTTGCCCTACGGCGAGGGGCTTATGATTTTTGGCGAGCACGGCACGATCCATGCGCAGCCCAATGGTGGCGAGGCAGCGGCCCCGGCCGTTTACGCCTCGAAACGCACACCTGGCAAACCCGACGATAACCGCTGGCTCGCCCAATACCGCGGTTTCATGCCCGTGCCGCTCGCATCTGATGAGTGCCCGCACGCGAACAGTTTCGTCAACCAGCTCGTGCACTTCGCCAATTGCGTGCGCTCAAGCGCAACGCCGATCAGCAGCGCGGAAGACAACCTCGGCACGATGCGCACGATTCACGCGATCTACCAGTCCGCACACACCGGCAGCTGGGTGAACGTCTGACCCGGCCAGATCCCATTTCCCGTCTTCATGAACCTGAACATCGAAACGAGCGGCACCGAGCTCCGCTTCCTGGCCGATGGAGCGGAGGTCGCGCGCTACGAAAGCACGGATGCGTTCAAGCCGCACTTCCGCCGCCTGCTTTCACCCGCAGGACATTCGATGGTCGTCTGCCAGCCGCACGATCACGTGCACCACAAAGGCTGTTTCTTCGGGCTTGCCACGCGGGAGTTCAATTTTTGGGAGGAAAGCGCCTCACCGTCGAATCCGACGCCGACCGGTCGTCAGGTCTCGTGCACCTTGAAACTCGATCATGCATCGGGCTCCGAGGTGGGCTTCACACAAATGCTGCATTGGGCGGGGCTCGATGGCACGCCAGTATTCGACGAAGAACGCCAGATCCGCCTGCGGGTGGCGGCGGAAGGCTATGTCTGGACGTGGCGCACGCGCCTGGCCTCGCTCTGCGACAACGAACTTGCGATGAGTCCGTGGAGCATGGCCAATGCGCGCGGCGAAAAGATCAATTATCACGGCCTGGCCTTTCGTCTGCGGCGCGACTTCAGCGGCATGGGCGGCAACACGGTGCTGCTCGACGGGAAACCGGCGACGTTCGCCGACGCACTCGGCACGACGCCGGTGTCCGCCGTGACGTTCATCGGCAGCGTCGATGAATTCCGGCCCGTGCCCCGCATAGCTCTCACGTTGCGGCAGGCGCAGCCCGGCGTGCTCTTCATCCTCGAAAATCCGTTTGCCTGGATTTCCGCGGGCCCGTCGAACCTCGCGCCCGTTGCCTGGCCGCGGGGAACCATGTGGGAGCAGACCTATACTTTCACCGTCGCCGATGTGCCACCCGCCGCCTGATCGCCCGGCGCCTTTCGTTTCCCCCAACCTCAACCCCTGCCCCCATGGCCAAATTCAAAATCGCCCTTAACATGGAATTCTGTCGCAGTGCCGACAAAGGCTTCGAAGCCGGCGTCGCGCTCGCCGCCCAGCTCGGCTACCAATTCATCGAACCAATGGTGCACACCGGCTGGGAACTGCTGAGCGAGGCGCATTATTTCCACTCCTATTCGATGGAGGAAGACAACCTCCTCATGAAGGAAATCTGCGATCGGCGCGGCGTGCGCGCGGCGAGCCTCAGCGCACACAGCCCACTCATGAAACCCGAGGCCTCAATCGATCGGCTCACGCGCGCCATCGAACTCGCCGCGGCCGTCGGTGCGCGTTGGGTCAACACCGACGAGGGAGTGAAACCCGACTGGATGGACGAGACGTTCGCCCACGAGATCATGCGTTACACGCTGACGCGCCTGAGCCATGTGGCTGCGCGGCACAAGATCTACGTTTGCATCGAACCTCATGGGCTCTATACGAAGAGTTCGCCCGGCCTGCTCAAGATCGCCGAGTTGGTGAAATCGCCGTGGATTCAGGTCAATTGGGACACAGGCAACTCCTATCTCGCCGGCATCGAGGATCCCTACGAGGGGCTCACGCGCGTGCGCGATCGCGTGTACCATGTTCACGCCAAGGACATCAGTTTGGAACACAGCAAGCGGGAGAAGGGCAAGGTCACAGGCACGCCCGTGGGCTGTGCCTGCGGTGAGGGCATCGTCGATTGGGAGCGCGTGTTGAAAATTCTCGAGCCGCTTGACCGCGAAATCTTCCTCAGTGTGGAATGCGGCAAGATCGACGAAGCGGAACGCAGTCTGAAATTTTTCAAACAGTTGCTCGTGTGACGCCGGGGATCTGCGCACGCCGGCCCGCGTCCGGCTTCAGTTGTCGTTGCCCTCAAAATAAAGCCCGTCGCGCCATGACACGCCCCATCACCCTCTTTACTGGCCAATGGGCCGACCTTCCCCTCGAAAAACTGGCGCCGCTCGCAAAAAAGATGGGCTACGACGGCGTCGAACTCGCCTGCTGGGGCGACCACTTCGATGTCGATCAGGCGGTTGCGTCGAAAAAATACCTTCAGGGCAAATGGGAGCTGCTGCGGGCGCACGGTTTGACGTGCTGCGCGATTTCCAGTCATCTCGTCGGCCAGGCAGTATGCGATCTCATCGACGAGCGACACCGGGCCATCCTGCCGCCGGACGTTTGGGGTGACGGCGATCCCGAAGGGGTGCGCAAACGGGCGGCGCAAAAGCTCGCCCGCACGGCTAAAGCCGCGCGGGCTTTTATGGACGCACAGCCCGACCACCATGGAGAAGAGGAACCAACGGCCGTCGTGAACGGCTTCACTGGGTCGAGCATCTGGCATTCGATCTACGCGTTTCCACCGACCTCACAGGCATATTGGGACACCGGTTTTCAGGATTTTGCCAGGCGATTTGGGCCGATCCTCGAAGCCTTCGAGCAAGCGAACGTGAACTTCGCACTCGAGGTGCACCCGACCGAGATCGCCTTCGATATCGCCTCGGCGGAACGCGCCGTGGCGGCGATAAAACGTCACCCGCGCTTCGGCTTTAACTATGATCCGTCGCACCTCGCGTATCAAAGCGTGGATTACGTGAAGTTCATTCGCACGTTTGGCCCCAGAATCTTCCACGTGCACATGAAAGACGTGTGGTGGGGCCATGGCGATGGAACCGTGGGGATCTTCGGTGGACACACGGGTTTCGGCGACCCGCGCCGCTGCTGGGATTTCCGCTCGCCCGGACATGGCGACATCAAGTTCGAGGACATCATCGTCGCATTGAACGACATTGATTACTTGGGCCCGCTATCTGTCGAATGGGAGGACATCCGCATGGAGCGAGTGCATGGCGCAACCGAGGCGGCGGCGTTTGTACGCAGGATTGATTTTCCGTCGAGCGCGCGCGCGTTCGACGCGGCCTTCGACCGGAAAAACCAGTGAACCGCAAACTTCGCTTCGGCATGATTGGTGGTGGACGCGGTGCGTTTATCGGCGCGGTGCATCGCGCCGCCGCGCAGATGGACGGCAAGGCCCAGCTCGTCGCGGGCGCGTTTTCGTCCGACGCCGGGCGCTCGATGGCCTCGGGTCTTGATTTGTTTCTCGACCAAGCACGCATCTATCCCAGCTACGCCGCGATGGCGCAGGCCGAGGCCGCTATGCCCGCAGGCCAGCGGCTCGACTTTGTTGTCATCGTCACGCCAAACCACCAACACTTCCCGCCGGCGAAGCTCTTTCTTGAATTGGGTTTTAACATCGTCTGCGACAAGCCCGTCACCTTCAACCTCGCCGAAGCGAAGGCGTTGAAAAAAATCGTCGCGAAGACGAAAAACGTTTTCGCGCTCACTCATAACTATATCGGCAACCCGATGGTGAAGCAGGCGCGCGACCTTGTGCGCGCCGGGAATCTTGGCCCCATTCGTAAAGTCGTCGTCGAATACCCGCAAGGCTGGCTCTCGACGTACCTTGAGGTGAGCGGCCAGAAACAGGCGTTGTGGCGTACCGACCCGAAACGCAGCGGCGCCACCGGCTGTATCGGTGACATCGGCACGCATGCCGAAAACCTGGCGCGTTACATCACTGGCTTGCACATCCGCGAACTCTGCGCCGACCTCACGACGTTTGTAAAGGGTCGCAAGCTCGACGATGACGGAAACATTCTGGTGCGCTACCGCGGCGGCGCAAAGGGGGTGTTGCACGCGTCGCAAATTTCCGTCGGTGACGAAAATAATCTCAACATCCGCGTCTATGGCGAAAAGGCCGCCATTGAGTGGTACCAGGAGCATCCCAATGAGCTCATCGTGAAATACCCCGACAAGCCGCGCGAAATCTGGCGTCGTGGCAACGGCTACATGGGCGCGGCCGCGAAAACGTTCACCCGCCTCCCGGCCGGCCACCCCGAGGGCTATCTCGAGGCGTTCGGCAACTTTTATCAGGAAGCGTTCCGCGCCATCGCCGCCGAAGTCACCGGCGCGCCGCAGCCGGACGACCTGGATTTTCCGACGATCGACGACGGCATCGAGGGCATGGCATTCATCGAAACGGTCGTGAAAAGCGCAAAGGCTGGTGCAAAATGGACCAGGTTTCCGAAGCTTTGAATCAATCTGCAGCGATCACTCACGGTGTCACGTCCTTCGGCCACCGGCTAAGTGCCACTGGATTTCCTGCGTCTGGTGTGACTCAGCAGCCACGCATATAGTCGCGGATTCTCATAAGTCCGCGTCCAGGAGTCATGCCCAACGTCCGGATAGATCGTGAATTTTAGTTTTGCGCCGTGTCTCCGCAGGGCCCGCACCATTTCCCGGGAATTGGAAAGCGGCACGACTTCGTCTTTCGCGCCGTGAAACACCCAGATCGGCAGATGCTTGATCCGGTGGGCGAGCAGCGGATTGCCGCGACCGCAAATCGGCACGATGGCCGCAAAGCGATCGGGACATTCCATGGCAAGGTTCCACGTGCCGAATCCGCCCATGCTGAGCCCGGTGAGGTAAATTCGTTTCGGATCCACACGGAATTTATTTTCCACCGCATCGAGCAACGTTGCGAGCACCTCGGCGGACCACCAGCCTTCCGCCGGGCATTGCGGCGACACGACGATAAACGGAAAATCCGGCCGCTGCTCGACGATCTTCGCCATACCGTGCTCCTTCACGAGCGCGAGTTTGTCGCCGCGCTGGCCCGCGCCGTGCAAAAACAGGATCAACGGCCAGCGCTTGCCGCCCGCGCTGTAATTTCGCGGAAGAAAAAGCAGGTAGTCGCAACTGACACGTTTGATTAGCTTTTTCCGCAATGAACGTTTCGTCTGGCTCATAGATTTCTTTTGGCGCGAATCACCCAGCGCGTCGGACTGAGTTCTTCCTCCAGCGTAAGCGGCATGCGGCCCATTCCCCGAAGGGCGTCGAGATACGCGCCAAAGTAATCGACCCCCGGCGCAGACAAGTCGAGCGGACCGCAGTCACAATCGCCGATCACCAGGCGGGTGTGCAGACCGGACTGGGTCGATTCGACGAATCCGTGATCGCCGAGAATCCGCAGGGTTTCATAGCCCCACATGGCCGTCCCCTTTGGGTTCAGATAATTGGCCGCGATGGAGGCAAGCCCGCCGCCTTCCAGCTCGAACATCAGACATGCCGCCATCCGCAATTCACCGCCTGCGACAGGATTTGACGCTGTGGATTCGATCGCGCGCACCGCCTGGACTCGTGCACCGGCAACGTGCTCGACAAAACGGACGGCATGAATCGCGCCTTGCCGGACAAGTCCGCCATCAACGTCCTCGTCCTGCGGCCGGCCGTCGTGATATGGGTAGGATTTCTCCGCGATGACTTGCACGACCCTGCCAATACGGCCCGCTAGGACAATTTCGCGCATGGCGTAATAAGGCTGCTCGAACGCCGTCCCCGCCATCTCGCGAAAATACCGGCCTGCCTCCTGTGCCACGCGCAAGATCTCGTCGAGCTCCGTTTCGTCGAAGGCGCAGGGCTTCTCCGCGTAAACGTGCTTGCCGGCGCGCAGGGCACGAATCGCATCTTGCGCCTGGTCGCGCCGGCGTGGCGAGCAGAGCGAAACCAGCTCCACTCGCGGATCGGCCAGCAGTTCGTCGAGCGTTGCGCAGACCCGAATCTCCGGCAGTTCGCGCAACGCGGGCGGCAGCCTCTCCCGTGGAAATGCGGCCATCGCCACAAGTCGAGCATCGGGATGATCGACCAGCAGATCGTGAATCTGATGACCGTTCGCGCCATAGAGCGCAACGTTGATGACCGGCCCAACCGCACTCATATCGGCACTGCCGCGACGACAGCCTCGGTTCCCCCCGAGCGCTCAGCCCGCGCCATTGCCGCGACGATCTCGATCGCATGCACGATCTCGTCAATTGGCATCTCGACCGCCCGGCGCCGCGTGATCGCCTCGTAGAATGTTTCCCACGGATAGGCGCCGGAGATCTCGCGCGACTCCCACTCGGCGGTCACGACTTCTTTCCGGCCCTGCGTTGCCACCAGCCGCAATCGCGATGAACCCTCGGCCTGGCCGTAGCCGACAGGGAGGACATTGCGCGTGATGGTGCCCCGCTCGTAATTCAGCGTAAGCGCGTTCGCGTAGTGCTGCCCGTTGTCGATGCAGAAGCTGGCGTGAACGCTGCCGATCGCCCCGTTTTCGAACAGCAGACCAAGTTGGGCGTTGTCCGCGGTCGGCCGCTCGGTGAACAACCGGTTCGCCAGCACCTGGACCGCGTTCACCCGCCCGAAGAGGCGGACGAGATCATTGATCGAATAAATGCCCAGCCGGAAAATAGGCGCCGCCGGGCAGAGCGCCGGATCGTCGAGCCAGCGACCGTCGGTCTTTTCGCGATAGGAAACCAGCATCTCGCCGCGACAACTGATCGGCCGACCGAGCGAATACTCCTGCTGCCAGCGCTGGATTTGGCCGATGTAGCCCGGGGGCTCGGGCGGCGGCGAATTGACGTGTATCGTCCGCCCGAGTGAGCGCGCTTCCGCCAAGATTCTCCGCGCCGCCACGGGATCAAGTTCGAACGGCTTGGTCGTCATCACGTCCTTGCCCGCCCGGATGATTCGGCTCAGCAACTCCGCGCGTCCGGCCGGACCGCTGAAAAGCGCGATCGCGGGAATGGCGTCGTCCGCCAGGAGCTGGTCGAGGGCGCAGTAGCCTTTCACCTGATGCCGCACGCTGAACTCCGCGACCTTGGCCGCGTCCATATCACAGACCGCCGCGAGCCTGAAGAACTTCTGCGCCGGCCCCGATAGCAGTGCTTCGGCAACATGGCTGCCCCAGCCAAGTCCGACGAACCCGATGTTGAGCGGCTTTTGTTCCATCTTAGACATTTCGCCTCAGCGGATCAGACCGTGACAGCCTGCCCTCAAGCGCCTCCTGCAATTGAATGAGCCCGTAACAGAGGAAACCCACTCCGTCCGCCGCTTCATAATAAGGCTTCGCCGGATGACCGCGAAATATTTTCCCGTTGAAGAGCAGTTCGATCGCTTGCTGTGCGTAGTTTTCGGCGACGGTCAGATAACTTCGATCGCCGGTGGCGTCGGCCATTTCAGCGAAGAACGAAATGATCATGCCGTAGTGCTGCGCGTAGGTGCCGCCGCGAGCGCGCAGCGGTTCCTCTTCGCCCGCATAGAGCTCGGCCCAGCGGCACGCGCCGTCGCGCATCGACGGATCGCCGGTGAGGCTGAACGCCTGCACGTAGGCCATCGCGGTTTCCTGCGGGAATTCGTAGCCCAGCACGTAGGCCGGCCAGAGATCGAGTTCGCCCCGCGGCGCCCAGCACGCATACGGCACCGCGCCGGGCGGGAGGTCCGGGGGTACCGGCACGCGCGGCCCGCGCACGGGCGAACCATCGAGATTCAACTGCCCCCACGGGCGCGTGACTCCTCCGCCCCATTGAAAATGCAGAAACGCCTTCATCTCGGTCATGGCCAGCTCGAGCAGTTCCTCGCTGCCAGTCAGGCTCGCGGCCGTTAGTAAACGCCCGCACCAGAGTCCGGAAATCGACGTGTCGGTCGTGCAGGCATCGAAACGATCCTCCCACTCCGCTTGGTTCGGGATGAGATTCGTCGCCGCGTTGCGCACCGCCCAATGCACGCGGGCGGTGCGCAGCGCTCGCGTGAGCCACTTCGAGTCGCCCGTGAGTTTGTGCGCAAACGCGAACGCCGCAATAAACTCGCCGCCCGTCATGGCGAACGAGCAACCCGTGCCCCGCTCGGGGTGCCGGCCGAACTGCGCTGTCGCGGGATTGAAATGCCATTGCCAGATTTGTTCGATTTCGCGTTCAACCACGTGCGCGTTACACGAATGGAGAAATGACCAATACGGCATCCACGCGTGGATTTCGTGATAGTGGCCCTCCAGGAATTCCACGGCGTCCTCGAACGCGTCGACAAAATTGTGCGGCCCCCACTCGATCAGCCCGGTTTGCGGGTCGACGAAATGCCCGAGGTAGTAGGTTGCGTAGCGCCGCACCGCCTCTTCGTAGCGCGGCCGCCCGGTCAATTCGCCAAACCGCTGCGCTGCGCGAAACATCGCCTGATCAAGGAACAGATTGCTTCCGCCGGGCGCGCGGCGACCGCGGCGCTGCACGCGAATATCCTCGTCGAGCGGCAAAGGATGGCGTGGCGCTTCGAGCGTTTCAGCGTCGAGCACTGACATCCAGATTGGCGAGTGAACGATGCCATATCGATCGGTGCCATGCCGGATGATCACGTCCAGCGTGGCGCCGACGGGCGCAAGCCATGGCGAACAGTCAGTTGCCTTTCCGTGGCGCGCAGCGTCGTCAGCGATTTCGTCCATGAGCATCAACCCGGCAAAGGCGCGACGTAGTGATGAGGGCCGCCGCATCGTTGCCAGTCGCGATAGACGAACGCCATCGGCACGATTGCAAGCGTATACCACGATAACGACCACACGAAAATCATGCGATAATCGCTGCCAACCAGGTCGATGAACCGGCCGGTCAGAAAATTTCCTCCGATGATGCTGCCGTAACCGAAGACATTCAGACTCGAGGAAAACTGACCGAACTTCTCGACAGGGAAAAGGTGCATCGTGAGCGCGTTGAAGCTGAGATTCCACCCGACGCTCGGCAGCATCGCGACGATCACGGAGTAGACCAGCCATGAACTCCGGTCTTGCACCACAAGGAAACCCGTCCCCCACGCGGCGGCGAGGCACACCATGGAAATCAACGCCACGCGCATCGGGGTGATTCGGTCGCACAGGTAGCCTATCGGCACGTAAGTGATCGCCGATCCCAACGCTCCCCATGCCAAAATTTTTCCGATGTCGTCCATCGGCAGCTTCAGCGTGTCGCGCGCGAAGAGCGTTACAAATGGTCCCGCACACGCCGAAGCAGTTATGACCAGAGCATACATGATGAGATAGTTTCGGTAGAGCGGCACCGACAGGCTCTCACGAAAATAGACGATGAACGACCTCGTGTAGCTCGTTTTCTCTTTTCCCGCGGGCGGCGGCGGATATTCGCCCTCTTTCACCCGCCAGCACATCAAAAGAAACGCCACGACATAGAGGACCCCGATTCCCACACACAGCGCCTGACGGTGCGAAACGATTAGCGGAAAAAGATACCAGGAAAAAACGAACGTTCCTCCCGTCCCCACGACGCGAAACAGTGCCAGGAACCGCGCCATCAATTCCGTCGGCACCACGTCGCGCAGCAAGCACTGATAGATGTTTACCATAACCATATTGAAAAAATGATAGGCGCCGATGGAATCCGCCGTCCCCATGGACCGCGATGCCGGTCGCTCGCCATGCTGATATTCGGCAGAAAGAGCACATTCACAACCCCGCCGACGCTACCCGCCATCACGCCTATCAGCGTATTCGAGGCTTGCAGATCCTTCATATAGAGGGGAAGGAAACGCTTAAAAATCTCCTCGAAAATCGTGAAGCAAAAGTCTCCCCACAGCAGCCAGATGAAAAGCGTGACAATGCCCGCCAGCGTGTAGCGCAGGCTGCCGGCGTGATAGGTTTTCCCCATTGGCTTCGGTTCGACTTTGAGATCGCGCGGAGCGGCTGCGCCCTGAGTCATCATGTTTTTTGGAGATTGCGCCATCGCTGCCGCAAGGGAGTACAAACCGTCGCCGGCCAAATCGCCCGGGAGGCCAGTGCGAGATCCAGCTTAGCGCATTCGCAGCAGTCGGTCAGCGCGGGCAAAATGGCATTCCCCCACACGAAGAGAATGGTCATCGGGCGCGCGAACTCGTCCAAGGCGAATTGGCGATCTCCGTTGCTGAGTCTCATCGGGTGCTGCGATGGAAGGTGCACGCTTTCAGGCCGTCCGCTCGATCAATTGATCGACTGGCACGATCGCCACATCCACGCTTCCACGGACATTGGTTGTATAGCAAATGAAACGATCCGCCAGTGAAAATCGCGGGTGCGGGTGAATGTGATAGGCACGCCTTGAATAAGCCGGAACCGGGAGTTTTGAGACAATATCGATTTCTTTCCCGCTGTTGGCGTTGAAGAACGCAATGCGCCAGTCGTCTCCCTCGGGATTGATGTCACCGACGAGGTATTGCCCGGTGCGATCAGAATGGGAATGGGTGTGGCCGTTGCGCCAGACCGACGCATGTTGGCCGGTCGCCACGTTTACTTTCGCCGTGCCACTCCGGTAATCGACATACCAGACGTGGCGACCGTCAGAGTCCCACCACTCGTGGCCGCGCAATGATGCCGGCGATCGCGCGTCCGGCAAGAGCGGTCTGACCGGCTCCCCACGCCGCAAGAGCCAGAGGCGATCCAGCGTCTCTCCCTCTTTGCCAGTTGAGGGATCGAACCATCCGTCCTGCGCGAGTAATATCAAATCCGGATCGGCCGGGCTGAACTGAGCGTGATTGTAACAGCGGTCGAATTTCTGCCAGAGCCGAAAGCCCCCCGTTCCATCCGCGGCCAAATCGCCGACAAACCATTCGCTACCGATCTGAGCATCAATCGCAAAGGACCGCTTGTCCGCCGACCGGCTTAAATGGGTGGCAATGCGCAACGGTCGACGATTTCGCGCGAGCTCGGCCGGGAAAAAACCCACGCGCTCCACTTTATCTGTCTTCAGGGGACCACGCTTCCAAATCCCAAGACCACTGGTCCAATAAACTTCTCCGGACTGCGGATCAACGAAAGGCGAGGCATCCGCGAACTGGGTTTCCGGAAAGTGCCGCACGGTCTGCTCCACGAAATCCACAACGGCCAACTGACGACCGTAGTACGCGTCGCCCCCCGGTGGGAAGGCGCAATAGAACCAGAGAAATCGCCCGTCGTCGGTAAAACCAGAGTTGACAAAATAGAACGACTGCTGGATCGGTGCCACGCGCTGCTTGAGGATGAAACTCTCGACCCCGGACCCGGGGTCGATCCAGGATACGAACAGCGCGCTGCTCTTCAGGTCCGACGCAAGCGTCGCTCGTCTCGCGGGGGTTTTCACATGATTCATAGGGGAATTCGGGCCTTCCCGCCCACCGTGATGGGTGCGCGGCTTGCTTCGATCTTCGGCGAATTGGGTTCTTCCAGCGCATTCACGAGAGTCACGTTCCATGTTTCTCCATTCGCCTGAAGCAACACCGTGAGGATATTGCCCGCGGCAATTCGCCCGAACGAAAGCTTGGTTCCGAGAAACACTGCTGCGGCTGCGATGGAACGAAGCCGTGTGTTTTGCACGCGCACCAACCAGCCGGAAACGGATACTGCGGAAGTGAACGCCAGCAATTGCACCCCCTCGCTCAATCGCAGCACGCCGCCCATCCGGCCGAGAGAACCCGCCTGCGCCGGCGCAATCATGGTCATAGGCGGCGACTCCAGCCGCTGGGCGAGCTTCGCCGGATCAGTGCCGGCTGAGCCGAGCGCGAACTGAAAGAGGTGCTCGCCCAAATCCATATACGGCCGCCACGGCTGCTCCGCCGGCGTTGAACGATATGAAGCCGTATGGCGGCAACTGCGCACCACGGTCGCCCCGAAGGCGCTTTCCGTGAGATCAAAATTATAGAGCGCATCGCTTGCAAAAACGAATCCCTGCTTTCGGCGTCCAACGCGCACCCACCGGCCACCCGGCACTTCACCGCACGGCGACCGGCGAATCCGGCCACCCGGTACTTCAAACTCCGCTTCGCCGCCGGCGGAAAACTCGAGTTTCAAACGCGCCGCCTTTTCCGCCCAGAACGCCCGAGCCCGCACGACCACCGCCGTATCGTCACGATAAAGCTGAAACGTCAGCTCAATCCATGACCCGCCATTGCACAACCGCACCCAAAGCGCGGCGCGTTCCGGTCCTCGTTCGAGAAGCTGAACTGATCCGATTTTCCAGACGGCTGTCACGGTGTTGATGTGATTCGCCTCCCTTTCTCCATCGTGCCCGCCCCAGGCTCCCCACGGGTCGTCGAGGGTGATCACCCTTAGCGTATGTCGGGCAAGATCGATCGTTTTTGCACCGACCGCGGCGCGGATGCTCCATACGCGATTGCTGATCCGGTTCTCTCCCGTTTTCAGATCCGATGCGCGGCGCGCCACGCGTTTTCCGCCCGGGCTCAACCCCGCCGTCAGCACATGCCAGCCACAGGCCGGAATCCGCAGCCGTGCAATGAACCGTTTCCGCCACGGTGTCTCCGGGGCGTAGTTGTTTTCCGTCACAACACATTGAAATGGCAACGCGTGTCCCTGTGCGTCCCGCACTTCGAGCGGCACCTCGTCGGGCTTGCCGCGAAACGCCTCGAGCGGCCGGTAATCGAGTGGAATTTCGAATTCGACCGGCCCATCGAACGGAACTGGCAGTGAGTTCCATACGAGTACCGGCACGAAGGTCGGCGCGTCTGGCCCTGCCGGTGGCACGCTCGTTTCGACAATCGCAGCGAGCCGGTTCATGGCCTCCAACTCTGCGCGTTTGGCGGAATGATAAGCCAGGCCGATCCAAGCCTGCTGGTCGATGAAAGCGCGCTCGATGCTCGTACCGGGCAGGATGTCATGAAACGTATTGAACAACACCGCGTCCCATGCTTCACCCAGATTGGCGGGCGGCGTTTGGGTCACCGCGGCGATCGCCGCCGCGGTCCGTTCTGTGGCTAGCAGCGCATTCTCCGTCCGACGATAGGCAAACTTGAAGGAGGCCGCCGAGGCATAGCACCCACGTAGCGCGAAATTCAACTCGCCCCGAAAGGTGCGCAGTTTGGCCGCCTCGGTCGACAGCGCCGCAAAGAACCGGTGCAGGCTCGAAAACTCGACGGCGATATCGGGATTGCGGTCCCGCCAGTGCAGAATTGCCTCGATCTGCGCGCGTGATGGCCCGCCGCCGTGATTACCCAGACCAAAAAACACGGCGATGTTCTCCAAGCCCCAGCGTGGAGCCTCTGCCTTGTAGCGGTCGAGTCGACCGGGCAGTTCGTCGCGGGTCGAGCCATACCACCCGATCGGCATCCGCCACGCGAGCACGCGCGAGCCGCCTGGCGATTCCCACCAAAATGCCGGTCCGGGCAGCGCGAGGTCGGCGGAGAATGGGCGCGAAAAAGCCAGGCTTTTCATCCCGGCGGCAGAGTAGATTGCGGGCCAACCCGCACTATGCCCAAAGGAGTCCGGCGCCCACGCCGCGGTGGGCCTCACGCCGAATGCGCGTTTGAAGTATCCTGTACCGCGTTGGAATTGCCGCACGAGAACCTCCGTCGCCGGCAAGTTCGTGTCGGGCTGCACATAGGTACCGCCCACCACATCCCACCTGCCTCGCGCGATTTTTGCACGAATTCGCTCAAACATCTCTGGATCATGGAGTTCAATATGTTCGTAGACAGCCGCCTCACCGCGCGTGAACGTCAGTTCCGGAAACTCGTCCATCAAGTCGAGTACTGTGCGACATGTGACAAGGCCTTCGTTCAGTCCTTCCCGCCAATCCCACAGCCAGACGGGATCGAGGTGAGCATTGGCGATTAAATGAAAATGTGGCATTAGCGGACCAATGTTCTTCGGCAGCACGCCGCCCCCTTCAACGCACCGGGTAGTGAAGCGTTCAGTAAAAATGCTTTATCGCCGTCTAGCACAATTTACCTCGGCATTGGGCCCGGGTCGGATGTAGGCAAAGACCTCCTATGATTCCGGCAGGAAGCCGGTCACAATCTGCTCGTCCTAGACCATCGTTTAATCATGCGATAGCTAAAGCTGCAGAAAGAAGTTGAGGGTACGATCAGCTTGGCCGGGCAGCCACTCGTGGCCGAAGTCGGGATAGATCACAATGTCCTTCGACGACGTGATTTTATTGTAGACCGCAAACTGTGTGCTCGGCGGGCAAATGGTGTCCATCAGTCCGGTGAACATCAGCACCTCGGCCTGGATGCGTGGGGCGAGATGCTGGCAGTCGATATAGCCCAATTTCGTGAAAACCTCCTCTTCGCGTTCGTGGCGCGGATCGAACCAGCGAAAAAACGAACGTAGCTCCTCGTAGGCTTCCTTCGCGAGGTCCATCTCCCAAGTACGTCGGTAATCGCAGAGAAACGGATAGACCGGCGCGACGCGGCGGATCCGCGGTTCGAGCGCGGCGCACGCGAGCGCCAATCCGCCACCTTGCGATCCACCGCAGCAACCGACGCGGTCCGAGTCCACCTCAGGCAGACCCATGACGACGCGCGCGAGCTGCGCCGTATCCAGGAAAATCTGGCGAAACGCGAGTTTACGCGGATCCGGATCGTCGAGGCCGCGGATGATATGGCCGCGATAGGTCGTGCCTTTCACCGCGGTGTTGTCCTCCGACTTTCCGCCTTGCCCGCGGCATTCCATCGCCGCAAAGCAGAATCCTTCCGCTGCCCAGCCAAGCTTGTCGAACCAGTCGCCGCTGTTGCCGGAATAACCATGGAACTGCAGGACCGCGGGGTGCCGGCCGGCGCGGCGCGGACGGATGTATTTCGCATAAATACGTGCGCCCCCAACACCGGTGAACCACAGATCGAAGCACTCCGCTTCACGAACAGAGAGACCGGCAGCCGGGCGCAATTCGTGCTGCGGGTCAGTGGCTTCGAGTTCGCGCAAAGCGCGTGCCCAATAGTCGTCGAAATCGACCGGGCGCGGATTGCGTCCTTGGTATTTGTGGAGATCGGAAAGCGGGAGGTCGATGAGCGGCATGGGCTTAAAGGCTCCGCTAAAAGACAACTTTGAGACTAGTTATCATCAGGGATGGGGTGGCGTGTTAACGGTTGTGGCTGATATCGACGCATTGATCGCACGGCGTGTGGCAGTCAATGACTGACAGGACATCACCTGCCAAGGCCAGACGAGGAGGACACGTCAATCTGCCCTCAAAACTAATCACGCGAATTCATGTTCACCTATGCGTCACGTGTTGCGAGTGCGCCGGTCACGCTAATTTCTGAAACCGTTAATCAGACCACCGTGCGGTAGTGTGCGAGCCGATAGGCGCGAGGCGTCTGTCGGTGGGCCCGGCGGAAAAGCGCGTAGAAGTGCGACAGGTTGGCGAGACCGCAATCGAGCGCGATCTCCGCGATGGGCCGGGCCGTCACGCGCAGTTCCCGGGCGGCGTGTTCCATGCGGACCCGGTTGACGTAATCTGACGGCGTAAGGCCCAACACCGTGCGCATGGTGCGCGCCACATGCTCGGCACTGCGACCCGCGACCTGCGTGAGGCCGGGGGCGCCCAAGGCGAACACCTCGGGTCGTTGCACCTCCTCGCAGGCGCGGCGCAGCCACTCGGGCATCGGCGGGAAATCCGCGCCGGCCGCGAGCCGGATGTGCTCGTGGAGCCCGAGCAGGAAATACTCCAACGCGACGTGCGATGTGCTCGCCCGGCTGAGCTCCGTAAGCTGCCGGCGCAAAGTCGCGATACCGGCCTTCGGCAGCAGCGCCCGGCAAGGCAGCTGGCTGGCCGGTGCCAGCAGCGGCACCAGCTCCCCGGGATGTCTCCTCAGCAGTCCGGCGCGGATCTGCGGATCGTAGGCCAGATTGACGAGCGTGAATCCGCGCGCATCCACTGCCTCCAGCATATGCCGGTCTTCGGGCCGCACGAAGATCAGGTCGCCCGCGCTTACCCGCTTGGCCTCGCCGTTGATGTGGTGCAGTCCTTCGCCCCGCTCCAGCCAGAAGACCTCCGGGAAATCATGCGTGTGCAGCCGCGCAGGCCGACCGGGGGTGAACAGGATGATGGCCAGGTGATGCCGCATCCCCGGCGACACGAGCCGCCGCCAGCGCTTGTATTCCAACATATCAATATACCACAATAAATTGTCAGCCTCCGGCAAGACATTTGTCTGCCTACGCGCTAATATGGCAGCATGAAACCGAAGAGGTCCTCCACCCCACCTCCTCTTGCCGGCCTGTGCACGCACGCCGAAGGTGCCCGGCCCGGCTTGGCGGTCGACCGAACCGTCGATCGCCTCCGCCGCTACGTTTACCTGAAGACCCAGTCGCTTTTCCTGTTCACCGCCCATTTCAACCGGCTGCCAGAGTGGGAAGTGAAGAGCGCCATCTCGCTCCACCTCTGGCAGGACGCGGAGCACAGCACTTGGCTGCGCAACCGAATCACTGAGATGCGGACGCCACCGCATCACCTCGATAAAGTCCCCGATCCGGCGCTGGCCGCGTTCTTCGATGAACTCAGACATGCCGATAGCTCCTTGGAATTTCTCGCCGGCGTCTATGGCGTGCTGAAACCCGCGCTCGCCGCCGCCTTCCGCGAACACCTGGCGCAGGCGCATCCCATCGCGGATCAGCCAACCCGGCGCCTGTTGCAGTTCGCCCTCGCCGAGGAGGAGGCGCAGGTGGCCTGGGGCCAGGCCGCCCTCGCGGCGTTGCGGCGCGCGGCCAACCGGCCGTTGAACGTCGCCCAGCTCAAGACCTGGCAGGATCATCTCAGTGCCTACCTCGCCGCCGCTGGCGGCGTCCACGGCGAAGCGGAGCGGTTTCCGGCAGCCAAGCTTCCGCCGTCGCGCGCCGGACAGCCCGCCGAAACTTCGCTTGTGCCGCAGCGCGATGCCCGTTTCCCGCACGTCTGGCACTCCCGCGGCGTTGCGCCCGCGCCCTCCCGTTCCGTGCACGAGCGGCTGTGGTGGATGATGAACGTGCGGCTGAACGAAATGCATGTTTCGGAGCTTGTCGCTACCGTCATCGCCGATTGGAAAGGCCAGCCGTGGGAATTCTATCACGACCTCGCCCGGCATCTTTGGGATGAGACCCGGCACTGCATGCTCGGCGAAATTGCATTTGCCTCCCAAGGCATCGATTTCACGAAAATTCCCACCCACATCGGCTTCGCCGAGTATCCCAACCGCGAGCTGCCGCCGCCGGAGCGCTACGCGTTTCTCTGGGGCATCGAACAGGGCCTCATGACCAAATCCGGCAAACAGGCCGAGGTCGCGCTGGCGAAGGCCAGTGAAGACGAACGTGCCACGGTGTTCCAGGATTTTGACTGGGCCGACGAGGTGCTGCACGCGGCTATCGGCCGCCGCTGGTTGGAGCCGCATTTCAAGACCCGTCAAGCCATGCTCGGTGTTTACGAGCGGATCCGGCCGGCGTATGATCGCATGAAGGACGACGACCTGAAACTCCCCGGACGCGACTGGTGGCCGGCCTTCTACGAGAAACACCTCAAACACCTCGATCCACACCTCGGCCAGCCGACGCCCGGCGCTCCGCCGGTCGCGGGCAGCGGTTACTAATCCTCCGTGAAACTCTGGCTTGCCAGCACCGATCCCACCCTCATAGCCCGGCATTTCGAACTCGGGCTGTTCGAGGGCGTTCTCACCAACCCGACGATGCTCGCCGCAGCCCGGCGGCCGCCGCTGGAAGTGATCCGTGACCTCTGTGCCGCGGTGCCCGGCCCCGTGTTCTATCAACTCAATGACGCCACACCCGAGGACATGAAGCGCCAGGCGGACGGCCTCCTTGCCCGCGGCTGGACCAATCTCGGCGTCAAGGTTGCGCTCACTCGCGACGGTTGTGCGGTGCTGCACTGGCTGCGCAGCCAGAAAGTGGCGCTCCGGCTCGCGACCGCCGTGCCCACCACGATCCAGCTTCTACTCGCCACGGCATTGGATGTCCCGTGGGTCACACCTTCCGGCTCGACGCTCGAAAAACTCGGTGGTCCTTCGAAACTCGCGTTGCTCACTGAAATGCAATCGGCTCTCGACCGGCAGCGAACTGCCACCGTCCTGATCCCAAGCCTCGCCTCGCCCGCCGAAATGAAGGCGTTCGCGCTCGCGGGCCTCCGCGCGGGCTTCGTCTGGGATCGCGATGTAGACCGCTTCGTCGAAAGCGAACCCGTCCGGCAGATCGTCGCGGGTTTCAACAAATCGTGGTCGCAGCTCGAAGAGGCTGGTGCCGGCAATTATTGATATCCATGGCCCTCCTCATCGTTGGCTGCACCGTTGTCGATCTCATCTTCCCCCGGGTGCCGCGCCTCCCGGCGTGGCCGGACCACACCGAGTTCACCTCCGCCAACCTCACGCTGCTGGCCGAGCCGCCACTCGTCACCATCGGCGGCAACGGCGCCAACGCCGCCTACGCCGCGGCGCGCTGCAAGGCATCCGTCACGCTCCACAGCAATGCCGGCCGTGATCCGCTCGGAGACCTCGCCCGGGCTTGGCTGGATGCGGCGGGTTGCCGCGTGGAATCGCCTGCGGGCGTTCGGCGGACGGCCGTGAACGTGACCGCGGCCGACGCGCGGCACCGGCGCGCGACCCTGTTTTATCCGGGCTCGCCACCGGTGTTGCCCGCGGTTGCCCGCGATTGCAGCCATGCCTTGATCTGCGGCTGGCCGCATCCGCCGCCAGCGGTGCTGGCCCGCAGCCTGCGCGCGTGGCGTACCCGTGGCGTGTGGACGGCTTTCGACGCCGGACCGCTTCTGGGCACGATCCCCACTTTGGCCGGGCTGCGTCCAGTTCTGGCGGCGCTCGATCTGTTCCTCGCCAATGAGCACGAAATTTTGGCAATCACCCGCGCCACCCGTCTGCACGTGGCCTTGGCGCGCCTGCGTCGCATCTTCGCCGGGCACATTGTCATCAAACTCGGCGCGCGGGGCGCGGTATGGCTGCCGGCGGGAACGAACGAACGGAAACACGCCCCCGGCCGCCCGGTGCGGGTGATCAACACCGTAGGCGCGGGCGACACGTTCAATGGCGCGCTGCTAGCTGCCCTCGACCGGCGCGCCGACTTTCCCGCGGCCCTGCGCTTCGCGAATACGGTGGCGGCGAATGTCGTGCGCTCGCCGCATGGCGTCCTCGGGCTGCGTTCCACGTCGCTGAAGTGATTCCCTTTTCATCTCCTAATCTCCACCACGCATGAAACCGAACATTGCCTTCGTCGGCGTGGGTCGCATGGGCGCGAATATGGCCCGCCGCCTCAAGGACTGCGGATACGCCGTGACCGCCGTCCATGACGCCCATGCTCCCACCGCCGCCGCGCTCGCCAAGGAATTTGGCCTCCTGTCTGTCTCCACGCTCGCCGCCGTCACTGCGGCCGCGGAAATCGTCTTCACCGTCGTCACCGACGATGCCGCCCAACTCGGCATCTTCGCCGAAAGCGGCGATTCGCTGCTCGTCGCCGCGCGTGGAAAAACATTCATTAACTGCGCCACGCTTGCGCCTGTCACGCACGTCGAGATCGAACGCCGCGCGAAAAAAGTTGGCGCTGCCAGCCTAGAGGCCTGCATGGCCTCCTCCATTCCGCAGGCACGCGACGGCACGCTCTACCTCATGTGCGGCGGTGCGAAGGAGACTTTCGAACGCGTGCGCTCGATTCTGCAAAACCTCGGCCACTCCCCGCGCTACATTGGCGGCACGGGACAGGCGGCTCAGGTGAAGGCGCTCGTGAACATGGTCATGAACATCCACACCGCCGCCCTCGCCGAAGGTCTTGGGCTCGGCCACGCCCTCGGTCTCGATCTCGCGATGCTCCGCGAAGTCTTCGCCCAGACCGGTGCAAACTCGCAGGTGCTCAAGACAGACGGCGAGGACATGCAGAACCGCGACCACGCTTGCTTCTTCTCCGCGACACATGCCGCCAAAGACTCCACGATCGCGTGGCGCCTCGGCCTCGAGGCCGGTCTCAGCCTGCCTGTCGCCGCCGCCACCAAACTCCAATTCGATCGCATGGTCGCGCTCGGCCTCGGCGACCTCGATAAATCCGGTTTGGCCGAACTCACCTTCAAGGGCCGCCACGCCTGACCACCATGCCAGCCTCCCCTCCGAGGATCGTTTTCACCGCCAATCTCTGGACCTTGGAAGGCCACCCGACGGCGAAACGCGAATGGTCGCTCGCGCGCAAGGTTCGCGCCGTGGCCGAGGCCGGTTTTGACGCCGTCACTGCTCCTGGGAGCAAGGAACTGGCGCCTCTCCTCCGCGCGCAAGGTTTGCGCTTCATGGGTTTTTTCTCGTCAAGCAACCCGCGCGAATTCCGCGCTCTGCTGACCGCCCAGCGCGCGGCGGGCGCGGAGGTAGTAAACGTACAGCTCGGCGACGATTTCACGCTGCCAGCCCAGGCGCTGCACTGGACACGTGAGCTGATGGCCGAGGCCCGGCGTCAGAAAATCTACACTGCCATCGAGGTGCATCGCGACACCGCGACGGAAACACCCGAGAAAACCTACGCACTCGCCGACGGCTATCGCGCCGCCACTGGGACGTTGTTGCCACTCACGTGGGACCACTCGCATCTCGCCGTCGTGAAGCATCTCAAACCCTTTTTGTTTTCCAAGGTGCTGCTAAAACGCCCGAGGCTTATCCAGGTTGCGCGTCTCTTTCATTTGCGCCCCTTCAATGGTCAGCACGCCCAAGTGCCGGTCATGGACTCACGCAATCGGCTGACCCCGGAGTTTCGTCTGTGGCTCCAGTTCGCGGAAGAGCTTTTTAGACTGTGGCTCGCCGGCCCGCGCCCCGGTGGCGAACTCTGGGTGTGCCCGGAAATCGGTCCATTCGGAATTAACGGCTACAATCTCAGCGTGATGGAATCGAGTTGGGCGCACCCGCATGTTCCTGCCGGCGTCGACTCCGCCCTCCTCGCCGTCCACCGCCTCCATAATTTCATGGCCCAGCCGGTCAGCGCGTAGCGCAGCAAGGAGCAGAAAACATCTTCGTCCTCGACCGTGAGAATTTTCATGAGGCCGAAGGTGGCCTGACCGAAGTCCATCGTTCGAGCGCGGCGCGGAGATCAACTTCCCTCACCGGCTTGCTGACATAGTCGTCCATGCCGATAGCGAGGCATTTCTCACGGTCACCCTGCATGGCATTCGCTGTCATGGCGATGATATGAAGGCGCGGCTTTGGGCAGCCGGCGGCGATCGCGTCGCTCTCTCGCCGGCGGATCAGATGCGTGGCCTCGTAGCCGTCCATCTCCGGCATCTGGCAAGACGACTCATCGCCACATCGGGAGTATCGCGGTTGACGTCACTCAGAACCATTTTGGCACCGGAGGCGAGAAGCGCATCCACGATGGAAATCCCATGCCACGGGCCGCTCCCGCGATCACACCTGCAGTCTTGAATTTGCATTGGGTCAGCCAGAAACGCCCAGTTCTTGCAGGTCCGCACGGGCCGCAGCGTAACTCGTGTTATAGGCGAGCACCGCCGCCTCCGGTTTCAGTCCCTGCAAGCGACACCACTCAAGGTAGAGGGCCGGCCACCAGTTTTCGTGATTCGTCAGCCCCTTCACGCGGTATGCATGCCAGTCGATCAACACTTTTGACCAGCATTTGTCGCCGTATTCCGTCGCTTCCTTGGTATTCCCGATCTGTTTCACATACCAATCCCGTCCGATGCGGGCGTGGAGCACTTCATCCGCCCAATCGTAATCCTGAATCATGGCGGAGAAAGGATCTCCGGAAGCAATCCCCACTTCCCATTCGAACCGCTTGCCCGTTTTCGGCATGAGTCCCTGCTCGATAAAGTAGAGGACGCTGTGCCGCTCAAGCGGCGTAAGCTGCGTGTTGAGCGCCAAAGACCAGGTGAAATTCACCCGCACGTATTTTTGCCAGTCGATCCCCGCGCGCACGAAACCGATTTCGCCCATCATCGCATGACGCGCTTCGTCCCAGAGTTGGCGCGTCATGTCCACATAGTAATCCCACGGCTTGCCCGACGTTTCCGTGATGATGCTCGCCATCATCTCCGGCACGTCGATTTCGCGCAGCCGCTTGTAATACATCATGAGCGGCTTTGGTGCGGCCGGGAACTTCTCGTCATAGAGGAAGACCTCCGCGTGCACGCCCATGTTGTAGGGCCCGCCTCGCGCGGTGCGGCACCATCGAGTCCGCCTGCCTGCCGCAACAACTGCGCGAGGAGCTCGGACCACGGCGCAAGTTCGGCTCGTTTTTCGGCCGTGACCAGTTGCGCGATGCATCGGGTGCCATACTCGAGCATTTCTTCGACCTCGATGAGGGCGAATCGGCAGATACGGAAACTCGGGTGGTCCACAAGCTTGTTCGTTACCGCCATGTGGCGGCGCAAGGCTTCGCCCAAGGCCGGCACGGCGTGTCCGTAAAGCCCCAGCACGAGGCTTTCCGTATCGAGCGCACCAAGGATCTCTTCAAAAAAGGCCTCCAGCGCCGCGTGCGGCACAACGTCCAGGCCCAAAGGCGGTTCGCGCATCTCTGCGACTCGCCTCCGCCACGCCGCGGCATGTTCGACGCAATAGTGGGCGTGGAGGCTGAAGCCCATCTTCAGCTCGTAAATGGGTTCGGCGGTGAGTCGGTCCACGAAAATCCGATGCAACCGGCGAAAGGCCCAATGGTGCCGCTTCAGTCTTCCGACGCAGTCCTCGATCGAAAGGCCGATCCGCATCGCCTCGGGCACCAAGGTGATTCCAGCCACCGGCGGAAGCTCGCGATAGGAACGATAAGATTCTGGGGTCATGGGGAGCGGTGAATGGTCAATGGATCATAGCCCACCGGGGCCCATTTGTCTCCGCTGCCCTTAGCCAGTTTTAGGCTTCAATTGACCTTTTTCCGGGTTCCACGAGAAGGTTAGGTCAATTAGTGCTTTTATATGCGCGCCCGTTTCGAAAAAGTCTCCGTTGATCCGACCCGCTCCTTTCACGCCGAGGAGCGACGGATCGCGCGATTTGATGCCCCGTGGCATTTTCACCCGGAGATCGAGCTGACGTTGATTGTGGCCGGTCGGGGACGCCGGTTCGTGGGGGACTGCATCGAGCCGTTTGTCGAGGGAGACCTCGTTTTGCTCGGACCCAATCTCCCTCATTTCTGGCACAATGAAGGGCGCCAGTCTCGCGATGCGCAAGCTCACTCCGTCGTCGTGCAGTTTCGTCCCGATTTTCTCGGCCCGGAGATTTTTGCCAGACCTGAATTTGCCAGCGTGCAGAATCTCTTTCGTCGGGCCGCGCGCGGGCTGCGTTTTTCTGGCCGGAGCGCACATCGGATTTCCACCCGCCTGCGGACGCTGGTAAGACTCGAAGGCCTTCCCGCAGTGCTGGAATTGCTGGCGACTCTGCACCTGCTTGCGCAGGCGCGCAACGTTCGCCCACTGGCGAGTGCGGCCTACGAACCGAGCCTGGACCGCCATGCCGAACAGCGTCTGGCCCGTGTCTATGCTTTCCTCATGCGCAGTTTTCAGGAGCGACTTTCGCTCGCGCAGATTGCCCGCGTGGCGTCGATGAATCCGGAAGCCTTCAGCCGGTATTTCAAGCGCGCGACCGGACGCAATGTGTCGGTTTTCCTCAATGAGTTGCGCATCGATTACGCAGGCCGGCTGCTGCGCGAGACCACGCGCCGGATTGGGGATGTTGCCACCGAAGCGGGCTTCGCCACGCTTTCGAGCTTCAACCGGCGGTTTCGCGCCCGCATGGGCTGCACGCCGAGGAAATATCGCCACGTCTACTCAGAGCCAACACCACCGCCGCCGGCTTTCCTGTAACCGAAAACGGAGATTGCAGACGCCAGGTTTCTTGCTGCGGGCGAAGGGATTCGTGGACTCTGAGATGACGAACGGATTTGTCTGCTTCATGACCGATTTGCCACGTCAACTGGCAAATCGGTTGTTGGGCTTTCCCCTCAGAGGGGGAAATGGCGGAGAGGGAGGGATTCGAAAATTCTTCTCCGCCGAAGCTAAGTCTCCGAATTCACCGGGACTTAGTTGATGGTTAGTGTTTTAGAACAAGAATAAAGATGCACATCGCTGCGGAAACCTGAAGCGAAATTCGTGTGTTGGGACAACATTTTGGACAGCAAGCGCGTGCTGCTTTTCAGAGGGAAAATCGATCCACTCACTCTAAAAAACCGTCCGGCATCATGACCAAAGTTTTTGCACAATATTGCGCCGCCGGAAAGTGCAAAAAGACGGCGGCCACCGAAGCGGTCGCCGCCTGTTAGGACAACATTTTGGACAGCGGCCTCGTGCTGTTTTTCAAAGTGGAAATCGGCGCGGCGCTCAGGGATCACTGGAGAATCTTGTGGCCAGTCGCTCAGGACGGAAAGCAAAATATACGCGGGTGACCCCGCGCATTGCGGAACCCCGAACACGCCGCTACAGACGGCGCCGCATGGCCTTGGGCACGTTGTGGAGGCGTTCCTCGATCTTGGCTTTGAACTCGGGGGCTCCTCCACCCCTGCCCGTCCCTCGTGTCTTCCACCAGCAGGATTCGTCTGAATGTCGTCATGATTGAGCCCCTTGGGGTTTTGGCAGCGAAAAATACATTGTGGCACCGCCGTCCGGCTTACCCTCCGCCCAAGTCCGGCCGCCGTGACGCGTAATGATGCGCCGCACGTTGGCCAGGCCGATCCCCGTGCCTTCGAAATCCTCAGCGCTATGCAGCCTCTGAAATACGCCGAAAAGCTTTTCTGCGTATTTCATATCGAATCCGACCCCGTTATCGCGCACATAGATCACCACCTCGTGTGCCGATTCACCCTGGCAACCGATCTCGATCACCGCCGGATCGCGCGGGCGGGTGTATTTGACAGAGTTAGAGAGCAGATTGACGAATACCTGCCGCAACATGGGCCGGTCCCCCGACATGACCGGCAGTGATTTTCTTTCCCAGCGGATGTTCCGTTGCTGTATCTCCGGCGACAAACTGTGGATCGTCTCTTCCACCAACTTTTGCAAATCGACCAGGCCGATGTGCATTTCGCTGCACGCCATCCGGGAGAAAACCAGCAGATCGTCGATCAGCACGCTCATCTGCTTGGTTGAATTCGAAATTTTGGCCAGGTAGCTGCGCCCGCGTTCCGACACCAAGTGTCCGTCCATCTCAACAAACAATCCGGCATAACCATCAATGTGGCGTAACGGTGCCCGCAGATCGTGCGATACGGAATAGGAGAAAGATTCCAGCTCTTTGTTGGCGGTCTCGACGGCTTCCTTGGCCTCTTGCAGTTCTTCGTTGGCGTGGAGCAAATCGGTATTCTTCTGCTCCAAGGTCGCAATAAGCTCAGCTCTCCCTTCGGCCAGTTCGCGCAGTGCCTGCGTCTCCACCGCTTCCATCTCCCGGCGGTGGAGCTGTTCACGGATGTCACGGTTTTCGTCCTCGAATTGCTTGCGGCGGAGCTGGGCCCGCAGCCGTGCCTTCAGAATCTCAAAGTCGCCGGACTTGGCGATGTAGTCATCGGCCCCGGCGTTGATGCCCTCGATCATCGCCGCGCTTTCGTCCAGCGCGGTGAGGATGATAAGCGGGATGTCACGCCAGGCGGGCTCGGCCTTGATGCGACGGCAGGTCTCCTGGCCGGATATCTCCGGCATGAGCAGGTCGAGCAGGATGCCGTCCACCGGCTGCGTGCCGAGGAGCTCCAGGGCTTCCGCCCCGGAGTGCGCGGCGACCACGTCGTAACCCTCGGCCCGGAGCTGATCGCACAGCTCGCCCAAAAAAGTGACACTGTCATCCACCGCGAGAATGCGCTTCGGAGCCAGCAGACTGGGGAGCACGGTGGCGCCCGCGGTCGCGCGCGTCGTCCGCAGCAATGCCGCCAGTTTGGCGAGCATGACAGAAGCACCGGCGTGTTTTTGGCTGAAGGCGTCGGCGCCCGCTTCCAGCGCACGCAACTCGTCGTCCCGGTTCTCCGAAGCGGTGAGTAGCAGGCAGGGGGTTCGCCGCAGCGCTGCGTCGGCCCGCAAGCGCCGGATTACTTCCGGTCCATCGATGCCCGGCAAGACTTGGTCGGCCACTACGGCGTCGGGCCGCAGGTCGGCGGCGAGCCGCAGGCCCTCCTCGCCGGAAACGCCGACTGCGACCTCGTAGCCGGCCTCGTCCAGCGAGGCGCACATCTCAGCGGCAAATGTCGGGCTGTCCTCGATGACGACGATGAGCGGGCGTTCGCGGGTCCGGGTGCGGCGGCGTTGCACCAGTTCCCGCGCACGCGCGACAACTTGGGAGACATCGTATGGCTTGCCGACGTAATCGTCGGCTCCGGTTTTGAGTCCTCGCACGCGGTCGCGCACCTCGTCTTCCGAGGAAAGCAGCAGCACTGGCCGGTCGGCGGTGTCGGACGTGGCCTTGATTTCTTGCAACAGCGTAAGGCCGTCGCCATCGGGCAGAAGCACATCGAGGATCGCCAGGTCAAAGATCCCTTGTTGGCAGACGCGGCGGGCGGAGGCCATGGTCGCACTCGTAATCGTGTCAAAGCCGGCCGCCTCCATAGCCTCCTTCAGGTCCATCCGAACGGTGAGGCTGTCATCGACGATGAGTACGCAAGGTTTCATGACGAAAATCAATGGGGGGGCGGCGCCAGCGCCGCGAGGGCTGGCGCCACCTGGTCGAGTCGGAGCACCAGACCGGCGGCGCCGAGGCGGATCGCCTCGCGCGGCATGCCAAACACCACCGAGGTGCTCTCGTCCTGGGCAATCGTGACACCGCCCGCCCGACGCACCGCCAGCAATCCCTCTGCGCCATCGCGGCCCATGCCGGTGAGCAGACAGGCGGCGGCACGAGGGCCGAGTTCGCGCGCGACGGACTCAAACAGGGCGTCCACCGAAGGACGGCACGAGTGTCGCTCGGGCTCCTCCGTCAGCCACAACCGGCCATTCCGCATGACCAGGTGTTGGTCGGGTGGCGCGAGCACCACGCGAGAGATGCCGGGCTTGGGCCGCGGTTCGCCATCGCGGGCGAAAACCACCGGGAAGGGCGAAAGACTATTCAGCCATTCGGCAAAACCCGCCCCGAAGGCGTGGCTGAGGTGGATGACGACCAAAATCGGCAGCGGAAAATCGGCCGGCAATTCCCGGAGTATGTCAACTACCGCGCCTGGCCCGCCGGTCGAGGCGCCGATCGCCACGAGTTCGCAGCCAGTGCGTGCTGCGAGTGTTGGCTCCGTGGCCAGCGCCGGCCGCCGGCCGTTGCCCAGGTGCGCCAGCCGGCCCCGCGGGTGAGTGATAACCTTGATCCGCGCAATGAGCCGCAGGGTATCGCTCAACCGCCGCTCCCAAACGATGTCCGTTTCGTCGCTCGATGGTTTTTCCAGCACATCCAGTGCGCCCGCGGCCAGCGCATCGTAGGTCTTGAACAGCTCGCCACGATTGAAGGAGGAGGAAACCACCAGAATCGGTGTCGGGCAGTAGGCCATGATGTATTCGGTGGCGGCGAGACCGGTCATCACCGGCATCATCATGTCGAGGGTGACGGCGTCGGGTCGCAACCGCTGGCACGCTTCGATCGCCTCCCGTCCGTCGGCCGCCTCAGCCACGACTTCAAAATCCGGCTGCACCGACAGCACGTCCACAATGCGCTTCCGCACCGTCACCGAATCGTCTGCCACGAGAATCCGGATGCGATTCATGCCAGCAACTCCCCAATGCGCCGCACCAGGCGCCGTTGGTCGAATTCTCCCTTGATCACGTAGTCCTGTGCGCCGACGGCAAGACCCCGCTGCCGGTCGTGACGCGATTCACGCGACGTGACCAGGATCGCGGGGATCTCACGCCATGCCGGGTCAAGGCGAAGCTGTTCGATCAGCGCAAAGCCGTCCATGCCGGGCATCTCGACATCGACCAGCAACAGACCGTAGTGGCGTTCACGCAGGCGCCGAAGCGCGTCCTCACCGGACACCGCGAGATCAACTAGGTAGCCCGCCGACTCGAGTATGCTCTGCTCAAGCATGCGAGTGGTGAGCGAGTCATCCACGACCAGGATGGGCGGTCGAGTTGCGACCGGGACGACCGCCTCGCCCTTTGCCGCACCAATAGCCACCGCCAATACGCGGGCATCGAGCACGAGGCGGGGCGCGCCGTCGGCGCCGAGAGACGCTCCGGCCACATAGGATGCGGCGTCCGCCAGCACGGGCAGAGGGCGCACAACCGCTTCAGTCGCGCCGAGCAACCGGTCGACCCCGACAGCCGCAGTTCCCGTCTCGCCTTGGATGATGACCACGGTGGCGTGGCGGCGCCACGGTCGCACGTTCCCGGCGGGAGACGGCACAAGGCGGTGCAGGGCGGCATAGGGCATCACCTCATTCCCGACGTGAAATTCCTCACCCTGCGCAGAGCGATGAATCGCCGAGACCTCCGTCCGCATCACGCGCAGCACGGACTCCAGCGGCAGCAGGCTCTGCGCGCCGCCGCTCTCCACCGCCAACGCCTCGATGGCCGACAGCACAACTGGCACATCGAGGGTCACAACGGTGCCCCGGCCCGGGGTGCTACTAATCGTGAACTCGCCGCCGAGCCGCGCCACGGCAGCGCGCACGACATCGAGGCCCACGCCCCGGCCGGACATCTCGGTGGCGGTCCGCGTGGTGCTGACGCCACCGCGCAGCAGCAGCCGGATTGCAGCGGGCATATCGAGCGACCCGGTTGGGCCCGCCGCAAGCAAACCCTTGGCCTCAGCCACACGCCCCACCGCTTCGGCGTCAATGCCGCGGCCATCGTCTTCGCACACGACATGCAGCCGGCCGGTGCCATGCTCGATGCGCACGCGGATGCAGCCCTCGGACGGTTTCCCGGCGGCGAGGCGTGCGGCTTCGGGTTCGATGCCGTGCGCGACGGCGTTGCGCACGAGATGTAGCAACGCCTCCTGCAAGCCGGCAAACACCGGCGTGTCGAGCCGCGGCGTGCGGCTGCCCGGGTCGAACCGCACGCGTTTGCCAAGGGTTTGCGCGGCATCGCGCACGGCACGCTCCAGAAAAATCCAGAGGGCCACGGTGGGGATCAGGCGCAGGCGGCCGGTGTCCTCGTGCAGGCGTTGTAGATTGCGACCGAGGTGCTCCACATGATCGGCAACCCGCTGGCGGATCCGCTCGATACCGACGGCGAGGTCACCGGCATCCATCTGTAGGCGGGTGGCGGCCTCGTGTTCAAATGCGCCTGCCCGGCTCCGTGCCACCAACGCCTGAAGCAAACGGGCTTGCTGCGTGGTATGCTCGAAGCCGCGGAAATCCGTGCGCAGCGCCGTAAGCTCCACGGACGTTTCAGCTACGCCGGCGAGCACGGCGTCCACTTCGGCAACCTGCAGGCGAATGGTGTCGAGGAGGGTCGGCGTAGTCCCTGCGGCAGGTGCGGCTGCGGTTGGCGTCTCCACTGGTGCCGCCGGTTGGTCGATGCCGGCGAGACTGGTGGCAATGGCCTCAAGCAACCGGTGTAGGTCAGAAAGTTGTTCACGCGAAGGGGGCACAGCGTTTTCACGGCAGGGAGCGAGAATGTCCTCCAGCCGATGGGCGAGATCGGAAATCGCGGGCAATCGCACGACCCGCGCTGCACCCTTCAGGGTGTGCGCCAGGCGCAGCAGAGACGGAATGATATCCGGGTCGCGGTCGGCGCTTTCCAGCCCGGCCACGCCCTGCTGCAGGCCCTCGAGCAACTCGCGGGCTTCCGTGCGGAAATATCGATAGGGATCCTTGACTGCCATAGGGACAGCGGGCGGCTAGTTACACGAGTTGCGCAAGATCGCCGGAGAGCGTCGCGAGCTGGCCAGCGGTCTGCAGCGTCTGGCTGGAGCTGGCCTCGGTCTCTTTGGTGGCTTGCGCGGCGTTGACGATGGCGACGTTCACCTGCTCCACTGCGGTGGCCTGCTGCTGGGTGCTCAGCTCGATCTCGCGCGCGGCGTCGCTTGAGGTAGCGACGAGTTTCGCGATGTGGTCGAGGGCCGCGGTCACCTCGCCGAACTGGCGCGCGCCCGCGTCCACGGCCTTGGCGCCGCCCTCGGTGGCCATGACGGTGGTGTTCACCGCGGCCCGGATCTCCTCAATGAGTGCGGCGATCTCGCGGGTGGAGCCGCCCGTGCGCTCGGCGAGCTTGCGGATCTCGTCGGCCACGACGGCGAAACGGCGACCACTTTCGCCCGCGCCCGCGGCCTCGATGCTGGCGTTGATCGAGAGGATGTTCGTCTGCTCGGCGAGCTCGTTGATGATGTCGACGACACTGCCGATCTGCTGTGATTTCTTGCCAAGGTCGAGCATGTGGGTGACCACCTGGTCCACGTGTTTTTTGATGCCCACGATTGATTCGTGCGCCTGCCCCACGGTCTGGTCGCCGGCCTTGGCCGCGCTGGCGGTTTCCTCGGAAATGTGAGCCACGCGCTGTGCACTCTCCGCGATCTGGCGCGACGTGGCGAGCAGTTCGCTCACCGTGGTGCTGATTTCATTCATCGAGGTGGCCGTCTCCTTCGCCCCGGTGGCCTGCTGGCTGGCGGCGGATTGCAACTCCGCTGATGCGCTGCGGATGTGCTGGATGGCGACGCCGATGTCGCGACCAAGCCGGCGCGAGAGAAACGCCGCGAGGCCGATGGCCACGGCCATCGTGGTGACGACGATGATCATGACGAGGCGCTGGGCGGAGACGGCTTCAGCCGTCGAGGCGGCCTTGGCGGCCTCGAGCAGGCGCTCCTCGTGTGCGATGAACTCGACGACGACTTTCTCAAGGGCGAACCGTTTTGGCGCGACCGTCTCATCGAAGAACCGGGCGACCTCTTCGAGCGGTTTGCCGCCCTGGCGCAGGGCCACGGCCTGGTTGACGACCTGATCGTGCTCGGCTTCGGCCTGCTCGATGCGGGCAAGAAGTGCCCGACCCTCGTCCGTGACGACCCGCGGTCTGAGCTGGCTCAGGAGCAGGCCGATCTCGGTGCGCGCCTCCGCCACGCGCTGCAAATACAGCTCTTTGTCGGTGAGCAGAAAGCCGCGGATGGCGGCCACCTTTCGCTCGACGGTGTATTGGAATTTCTCTGTGTCGAGCAACTTGGCGGCGTTGTCGGTCAACAAGCGGTCCTTGTCGGCCACGACCGTGCGCAGCGCGCGCACGCTGACGAGGCTGCTGATCAGCGTGAGCACGACGACGACGGCGAAGCCGGCGGCGATTTTCTGTCCAAACGTCCAGCGTAGTTTCATGGGGGTGATCTCCTTGGTTGCGTTGATTCCTTGCGCTTCCCAATGGCCGTTCGCAGCGCGGATAAATCGACCACGGGCAGCAATGTGGAATTCCATTCCAACACGCCCTGCGTAGGCTTGGTTGGCGAATCGCGCCGGACGGACGCAGCAATCGCGGCCTCCGGCATGAAAATCATCTTCTCAGGCGCCTCGCAGGCGAAGGCGCAAGGGACGCCGGGACGCTCCTCGGCGAGCACAAGCCAGCATGCGGCCCCTGGAGGCGCGGACGGGCGGTCCAGCAGGCCCGCGAGGCTCCAGACGGGATAAAGCTCGCCGCGCAGTCCTGCGAGACCGACAAATGCCGGCGAGCGACCCGGCGTCAATGCGATGGAGTCCCCACGCACAAAGCCGGTCATCTCGGTACGTCGCACTGCAACCAATTCGCCGCCTGCGCGCACAAGCAGCAGGGCGATCGTTGGCGGATTCGGCGGAGGTGGTGGGACGGCAAACGTCGCATCAAAGGCCTGCCGGAGTTCGCGGGCCTTCGCGGAAAGCGGGCGTTGTTCAAGCGTCAGCATGGGGCCTGGTGCAGCAGCCGTTGGATTTCGCTCCGGCAGGCCTGCACGAGTGTTTCCCGGGAAAAGCCGCCACCGAACAGCAGCAGACGCACGGGATCCTCCTTCACGAGCAAGGCGAGGGCGGCCTCAAAGTGGGCCAGTGCATCGGGGGCGCGACCCAGGCGCTTGCAGACCCGCCCCAAGTGGAAACGCGGCATCGCAAAGGACGGGTCGAGGTAAGCCGCCGCCGCATCGTGTTCCTCGGTGGCGGCGATGTCCCCGGCATGTTCGCGACAAAGCGCGGCCACGTAATGCACACCGGCGTTGAGCTCATCACGGCCGAGCAGCGGACGACACAGGGCTTCCGCTTCGGCCAGCCGCCCGCAATTGACGAGCAGCATGGCTTGCAACACCTGCAGATCGGCATCGGGCGCAGCCCCGGCGGGCAGGCCCTGCAGATGGGCGAGTGCTTCGGTGAAACGTTCCTGCTGGTGAAGATCAAGGACGCGGTTGATTTCACCCGCCTTGGGCGGCGGAGCCGCCATCGCGACGGTGACGGTTGGTTTGGGTGTGGCAGCGGCGAGGGTCGCAATCCGGGCGGAAGCGCGGCCGATCTCGTCCATCCACGTCGTGGCCGCCACCGGCCCGCCCGCCAGCGCAAACTCGGGGGCCGCCTCGAACGGGGGACTCTCCCGCCTCGGGATCGCGACTGCGGGATGGAGTGGCTCATTTCCCTCGCGCAGTTGGTAATAGAATGTCCCGCTATCGCGCCGTAGATGAAACGCTTGCGACAGGCCGCGCAACGTCTCCGCGTGTCCGAGGAAGAGGTAGCCGCCGGGAGCCAGCGCCCGCTGGATGCGGTCAACGACGGCGGCAGCCGTCTCCGGCACGAAATACATTAGCATGTTGCGGCAGAACACCGCGTCGAACCCGCCCGGCTGCCAGAGGTCATCGTTCGGCTCGACGAGGTTGCGCTCCTGGAACGAAACCATGGCGACAATGCTTTCATCGAGCACGAACTCCGATCGCACGGGACGGAAATATTTCTGGCGGATCCCCGGCGGCGTCTCGCGCAGCGCCCATTCGGAGTAACGGCCCGCCCGGGCCTTCGCCAACACGTGACGGTTGATGTCCACGCCGACAATTTCCACCGGTCGGCCGTTCAGTGCAGCACGGTGCTCCCGGAGGAAGATCGCGAGTGAATAGGCTTCCTCGCCGGACGCGCAACCGGCCGAGAGCAACCGCAGCGGCCGTGCGACCGGTTGTTGCCGGAGGCGATCGGGCAGCACCATCTCAATGAAGGCCCGAAAGTGATCCCTGCCACGCAGGAAATAGGTTTCCGTGACGGTCAGCAGGCCGGCGAGCGCCTGCCATTCATCGCGCGAACCGGACCCGGCAAGCATTTGCAGATACGCCGTCTGTTCAACGTCGCAGTTCGCGATACGATCGCGCAGGACGCCCGCAAGAAAATCCTTCCTGTGGTCGTCAAACCACAGTCCCAGCCGGCGCGCGACCAGCGAGCGGAAGTCTGAAAGGCCCGGCTCGCTCGCGATCATCGGGTGCCTCCTTCACCACCAGCGGGGCGCCAGCCATCCGGAAGGAGGCGGGTCGCTTCCAGCACAATCAGTAATTCCCGGTCGACCGCGCCCAAGGCTGAGACGGCCGGCGGATGGGATCCCTGCCAGAGCGGCGGCAGCGATTCGAGCTCGACGCGGGCGAGCGTCCGGATGGACCGCACCGCCTCCACGAGCAGTGCGACCGCGCGGTCTCCAATGCGAAGAGTCACGAAGCGCGCCGAGTCCGTCCTCACAGTGGTGCCATTGCCGAGCAGAGTTTCAAGATCGACAACCGGCGTCACCCGACCTCTGACGACCGCCACTCCAAGCACACCGGCGGGAGCGCCAGCCAATGGCTCCACCGGGAGCGGTCGCATCACTTCCGTGATATAGGCCAGCGGCACCGCACAGGTGCAATGACCGAGATGCAGGGTAAGAACCGGGGCAGAGCGCGCTGATTGATGCATAGTCATTTCAGATCCAGCCTGAAATTGCTCCACGCTGGATGGCCCAGCACCAATATTGCCAATGACCTGAGACATTCAATCTAAAACTCCGGCGCACAAGATTGCTGTGTTCCTTGAAGCTATCTACGCACGCGGCACCTCCAACTGGAGGAAAGGATTAGGTTACGGCGTTCTCTTGGGCGCTTTCTTCGTGAGCTACCTCGCGCTCGCGGAACCGGTAAAATTCCAAGTTCCAAACGTCCTGTCCTGGACCGTGGTTGAGAGTGTCACCGGCCTTGCACAGTTCGGACTTTTCGGTCCGATTCTAGACGTGATGTATCGGAAAACGGCTGAGGACCACCGGCCCGGGATAGCATCTTCCGCTCATGTCTGACAGTGAAGATCTGGCTAGTCGAATTAGCGCGTTCCTAACGGCCAGGCGCGTGCGGTTTGAGCCGAAACGAATGATGGGCGGACTCGTGTTCATGGTGAACGTCAAGATGACGGTGTCTCCCCTGAAGGTCATGCTTTGCAGGATAATGAGTCCCTCCCTCCTGTGGCGCTGGATGTAAGCCCCGGGGCATTTGATCCAACCAACGCCAACCCACTATGCCCGCCATTTATTCTCTTATTTGTAGGAGCCTGCTTGCAGGCGATTCAGCCTATGGTCCGTCAACGGGCGTTCCGAATCGCCCGCAAGCAGGCTCCTACATTCCAACCAAGCCGAAGCAAGCTTCGGGGTATCGGACCCAGTGCGAATGAACCAGAAATCCTTCGGCTCGAGTCTAGGTCGCACGCAGCAATCTAAGCGGAAAGCACACTGGCGACCGCCTCCACCAGTTCCTTGCCGGAAAATGGCTTGGCGAGCGTTTTCGCTGCGCCGAGCTTTTGGGCAAGCATCAGATAGTCCTTGGCGTCGACCCGACCGCCGCCGGACATGGCGATGATCTTCATCGTCGGTATTTTCCGGCGCAACTCGATGATGGTTTCAATGCCTTCCTTCTCCGGCATGACCAGGTCAGTAACGACCAAGTCGAAGACTTGGTCCTGAGTTAGACGCAGGGCCTCTTTGCCATCGGGCGCAGTGGTCACTTTGTGGCCTGCGCCACGGAGGAACTCGCTCTGCATCTTGAGGAGTCCGACGTTGTCATCCACCAGTAGTATGTTTGCCATAAATGTAAGTTTTGCAGGTTCGGGTTTTGGCTGGCGGGCTGATCAGGCCGCTCCCCCGGCGGCGGGCTGTTTTTCAAACACCTCCTGCAGTGCTGCCACTAGTTTTTCCTGGGTGAACGGCTTGTCCAGCAGCACACTGACCCCCAGGGTCTTGAATTCGTTCGCCTCCCGTTCGTCCAGGCGTCCGCTGGAAACAATGATACCGGCAGCGGGAAGCATACGTTTGAGCACGCGCACAAAACTGAGACCGTCCATGTGCGGCATGTGCAGGTCGGTGAGCACAACCCGCAGTTCCGCCCGCTTCTCCGCCGCTTTGATTAAGGCGTCGGTGCCGTCAGCCGCAGTGACAACTTGAAAATTCAGCGCCGTCAGCACGGAGCGAGAGATTTGGCGCACGGCGGCCTCGTCATCCACCACTAGGATGGTCTCACCATTGCCCCGGAGGGTCGTCTTGGCTGTAAAGGGCACCATGCTGTCACCCACGCTTGATGCGACGGCGGGCAGGTGGATAGAGAAGGTCGATCCCTGGCCCGGCACTGAGTAAACCCGGACAAAGCCCCCGTGGCTCTTGATGATGCCGATGACGGTTGAAAGTCCGAGCCCAGTGCCCTTGTCCGGGCCTTTGGTGCTGAAGAATGGCTCGAAGATACGCTCCATTATCTCCGGCGGGATGCCCGTGCCGGTGTCCTTGACGCGCCACACCACATAACGGCCGAGCTTGGCCTCTGGGACGATGCTGGCATAGGCGGCGTCAACCTCTGTGTTCTCCGCCTCCATAATCAGCGTGCCGCCATTGGGCATGGCGTCGCGGGCGTTCACGCACAGGTTGAGCAATACTTGGTGGAGTTGTGTGGCATCGCCCAGAATTGCCAAGAGTTTGCCGGGGAAGCTGGTCCGCAGCTCGATGTTCTTCGGGAAGGTGCCCTCGATGATGCTTTGCATCTCATTGAGCAAATGCCGGGATTGGATGAGCACCCGGGCGCCCTCGATGCCCTTGGCGAAGGTCAGCAGTTGCCGCACCATGCCCGCGCCGTGCCGGGCGCTCGTCTCCATGGTATCAATCGTCTCCGTCCGTTCTGGGTATTGCATCCGCAGCAATTCGACGCCCATGAGAATGGGGGCGAGCGCGTTGTTCAAGTCGTGGGCGATGCCTCCCGCCAGCGTGCCGATACTCTCCAGCCTCTGCGTGCGCAACCGTTGGGCCTCGACTTGCCTGCGCTCGGTGATATCGCGGGTGATCTTGGCAAAACCCCGCAGCTCGCCCGTTTCGTCGCGCACGGCCGTGATGACGACGTTGGCCCAAAAGCGCGAACCATCCTTGCGCACCCGCCAGCCCTCATCCTCAAAGCTGCCTTCCGTAGTGGCGACCCGGAGCTCCATTGCCGGTTTGCCAGCGTCGACATCCTCCTTCGGATAGAACTGGGAAAAGTGTTTCCCAATGATCTCCGCAGCCTGATAGCCTTTGAATCGCTGGGCGCCCGCATTCCAGCTGGTAATGTGCCCGCTCACATCAAGCATGATGATCGCGTAGTCTTTCACTCCGGCGACCAGCAAGCGGAATCGCTCCTCGCTCTCGCGCAATTCACCCGTGCGCTCGGTGACGAGTTTGTCGAGATTTTCGTTCAGCTCACGGATTCTGGCTTCGTGGCGTTTGCGCTCCGTGATATCGCGCGCGATGCCGAGGAAGCCGGTGAGCGTGCCATGGTCATCGCGCAGGCAGGCCGCCGAGAGCAGCACCGGAACGCGCGACTGGTCCTTGCAAACATAAGTCCACTCCCGCGTCTCGGTTCCACCCTGAAGAATCCTGGCGATAAAAACTCCGAAGCCCGGTTCTATTTCCCGCCCCAGTTCGCGACTGAGTTCTTGGGCGCGCGCGATTACTTCCGCAGGGTCGTGAAAGATGCCGGGAGTCTGCCGGCCCACCAGTTCCGCCGCAGCATAGCCGAGCAACTGCTCAGCGCCGGGATTAAAACTGGTGATGACGCCTTCCACCGTCGTGGAGATGATTGCGGAAGCAGCGCATTCGAGCAGCGTTTGCTGGAAAACGGTTTTGCGTGAAAGCTCCTCGCTGAGCCTCTGCTCCCGGTGCGTGGCGAGGCGGAGCTCCAGTTGCCGCACCACCTGGCGTCCGAGCATCGCAAGTGCGTCGCGCTGCTCCGCCGTGAGGCGGCGGGGCACGCGGTCAATCACACACAGCGTTCCGAGGCCCAGCCCATCCGTTGTCACCAACGGCGCACCGGCGTAGAAACGGATGTTGGGATCGTCGGTGACGAGCGGGTTGTCGCGAAAGCGTGGGTCGTTGAGGGCGTTGGGCACTTCCAGCAACTCGCTCCCTTGGATGGCGTGAGCACAAAAAGCCAGGTCCCGTGGCGTCTCGGATATCTCCAGCCCAACCTTGCTCTTGAACCACTGCCGGTCGGCATCAATGAGCGAGATGAGCGCGATGGGCGTGCCGCAAATCTGCGAGGCGAGCCGCGTGAAGTCGTCAAACTCCGCCTCTGCGAGTGTGTCGAGAATATCGTAGCACTGCAATGCCGCGAGACGTTTGCTTTCGTTTTTGGGGATGGGGGCGGAGAGTTGCATCAATACACTCGGTAGGATAAATAAACTACTATTGGCCGGCCCAAATGGAAGAATACCGGAGGAGTCGGATAAATTCAAGCTTGTTGCCGGTCAGACTGCTTTCGTTTTGCCCGGCTGAGTGTGCCGCGGACGCCCACGTCAGAGTGTCAGGGTGAAGCGCTTTGCGGAAGCGGTCTTCACATAATCGTCACCTCGCCACTGGAACGAACGATGGCAGGTGATAGTCCCGGTGCGCTTGCGATTGTTACACAAGCATATGGTGGCTGATCCTTGTGATCTGTTGGCGGGAACATTACTTTAGTCAGCATCAGGAACAAGGCTGAGGACCAAAGGAACCACTATGAGGATTTCTAGTCTTCCACGCCACGCGCGCACTAAAAAAGGCGGCGGACGCCGAAGCATCCGCCGCCCGGAATCGCGTGCTGCTACGGACGTGGCCCGTTCGGCCGCATCGCTTGGTTTTGGGCCTCGGTCTTCGCAGCGTTGATGAACGCCCGTTCCCGCTTTTCAGCGGGCACGTTGCGAATGCGCTCCTCGATCCTTGCCTAGATCTCGGGGTGCTCCTCGACCCAGGACCGGATTTCCTCGTTGCGGCCGTTCCGGTAGTCCCGGCGCTCCATTTTCTGGAGCATCAGTTTCCGGATGAGTTCGTCCTTGCCGAGTCCAGAGTAGTATTCGTGGAGCTTGGTATTCTCCGCGATGAACTGATCGAGTTTGGCGTCAATCCCCGGGTTGCGGCGCAGCGTTGATTCCTGCACCTTCTTGGTGGCGACTTGTTCACTTAGTCTGGGCATAATGCCTCCTGTTTTTCCCCAGCCATTGAGTTGCGGGGCGGCTGGTCGCCAAAGGCATTGGACCCCGTCTGGGCAGATGCTGCCCAAAGTTAAGCGGTACGGTCATCGAAATAGGCCTCCTCGTGTGGGTCTAGGCCGCGTTTGGTGATGTCGAGCACCGCATGTTCAAATTCCATCCGGATGCGGGTGGATGTGCCGCAGGAAAGCCACAGCCGGATCAACGCCGGCACCCCGGGACTCAGGCCGTAGTATTCCTGAATCTGCCGGTGCGCCTTCTGGAAATTCTCGGTGAGGTGCGGCAGCAGCGCTTTCACGAACTCGGCGACCACATCGGTCGCACCGGCACCGCGGCATCCGGCGCCATGGCGGCACGCACGGGGTTCGATTGCTGCGACTCAAAGGCAGTCTTCATCGAAAATCCCGTCATCGGGCGGATTGATGGTCTTGCGTTTGATGTCGAGGACGGGCCGCTCGAATTCCCGCCGGATACTGCCCCGCGACGAGCGCATACCACTTCGCCCGGTCGAGGAGCCCCAGCAAGACCTCGGGCGTCACCCGGCGCTGCAACGCAGCGCTCCGGCCCGCCAATTCGTCCTCATAGAATGTGACCGCCCCATATGGCTCCGCGCTGACCGCCAAGTGAAGCACATAGGTCCTGCTCTTCCAGACCACATTGACGGCCGCACGGGCATTCGGCTCGAGCGCGCAGACGCTGAAGAACGTGCGGCCCGGCGTGTAGGCCAGCAGCACGGGGGCCGGAGTCGCGGGGTCGGCCGGGACGTGCGTCGCCTCGATGGCTGTGAGCGTCGACGGAACCCGTTTGTTTTTGTCGGCCAGCGGCGGCACATTTTGCGCGCCAAGGCGAAGACGTCGGCTGTGTCCACCAAAGGCATGTCCTTGCGTCGTTCCTCGGGTGGGCAGTTCTTGTGCCGGGATTGAAAAGACCCTACGCGAGTCGTCCGGTCATCCGTGACCTCGACGAAAATCTCGCCGGTCGCGCAGTTACCGTGAATGGAAACCCATTGCCCTCTCTTGCCGGACAGCGGGGCTTCGACGCAATTGTACACGCAGCCAGGGGAGCGTTGCAGTTCGGTCACTTACTTCGATTGGAGCAGCGCTGGGTTATAGTTGAGAGAAGAAGGCGGGAGATCCGCCGGGGTCGACCCGAGTGTGCGATTCGGGGTATTGCCGAGGTCGAACTCGATCACAGCGCCGCTAGCAATGTCCGCGTGCTTGATCCACAGCCTGTCTAGGGAAGCACCGTTCAACCTGATGCTTTGAATATATTTATTGTCCGGGGAATTGCTCCGACATTGGATCACGATGTTTTTGCCGTTTGGGAGCGCGATCGAAACGCGATCGAAGACTGGACTGGTGAGATCATAGGCAGGGATGCCGGGCACGGTCGGATACAATCCCATCATGGAAAATACCACAAAGGCGCAGGTGCCGCCGCCGTCCTCGTCGCCAGGGATGCCCAACAAGGTATCTGTATACCAGGTGTCCAGCAGCATACGCACCCGCTTTTGGGTCTTCCACGGAGTGCCGAGATGATTGTAGAGATAGGGAATGTGAAAGCTCGGCTCGTTTCCCATGGAGAACTGCCCCACTAGCCCCGTCGCGTCCGGAAACTTAGCCCAAAATCCATACTTGCTCATACCGAGCGGCTCGCGAAAGAGCTGGTCGAGTTTGGCTTCGGCGGCAGCGGGTCCGCCCATCAACGCAAAAAGTCCCTGAAGATCGTGCTGCACGTCCCAGTCATACGTCATGGCGTTATTCTCCGTCGTATAATCACGACCGCCCTGACCGCCGGAGAACTTAGGATCGAAAGGCTCGATCCAATTTCCGGATGCATCTTTAGGCCAAACCGACTTTCTTTCTGTTCGAAACACGTTTTTATAGAACGCGGCGCGCTTCAGGAATAGGACTCGGTCGTCCGATTTCTCCAGAGCCTGGGCTAACTGCGCGGTGCACCAATCGTCGTAGCTCTGCGCCAACGTGACCGAAATGGACTGCCGCCGCTCCCATGGATGCACGTCGGGGTCGGTTTCCTTTTCGCCGGGGTGAAGCGCGGGCAGGTAGCCGTGCGCATTGTAGAAATCGTCGAGCGCGGTCCTGGGGCCGTTGCGCCAAGGCAGGAGAGTGGCCTCGAGCGAGTTCTTGCGTACGCCTGCGTACGCCGCAGGAAGGTCGAAATTGCGGATCCCTTTGGCCCAAGCGTCGGCAAACCAAGCTGCGACGTGATTGCCGGTCATGCACGGATAGTCGCCCCAAAGCACCGCGAAAGATGGCATCCAGCCCGACTGCTGGTACATTCTCACGTAGGATTGGATCTTATCCGCCTCCATCTCCGGATTGAGGAGGGTCTGGAGGGGCTCCAAGGCGCGATAGGTGTCCCACAGCCAGTTATCGACATAGAAGGGACGGGCATCCTCGTGAACCTTATGATCGAAGGAGCTGTAGTAACGGCCATATTCGGAAATATTGATCATTCGTTCGTAACAGCGATAGAGAGAAGTGTAGAAGACGCGGCGCTGCGCCTCTGTGCCGCCATCGACCTTGATTTGGCCGAGGGTTTTCTCCCAGCGGCTGCGTGCCGCGCTCTTGGTGCCTTCGAAGTCCCAAGACGGGAGCTCGTGGCGGAGATTCTCCTGGGCTTGTTCGACACTGATCAGCGAAATCGCATAGCGAAACTCCAGCGTCTTCTGATCCGTCTGGGTTGTGACTGCCAGCCGACGCGGGTGCGCGGCATCGCCTTGGATCAGCACGGGGGCGCTGAATTCGCCATACAGATACACCTGCATGTCATGAAAGCGCTCAAAGCCCGCGATCGCTGCCAGGCCCTTGACCTGCAGCTCTCCTTCCAGGCGGTTCGCCAGCAGCACCACGGGCTTGCCCGAGGGAAACGTGAAGCGAAAATACCCGCAACGGGCCGTGGGCGTGAACTCGGTTTGGATCAGCGAATCATCGAAGCGAGTCGAAAAGTAGTAGGGGGTCAGACGCTCCTGATCGTATGCCGCCGGCCGCTTCCAAGCGTCGTCATCGGGGTTTGGCGTGGACGGCATGAGATAGAAGAGCTCGCCCAAACGGTGGGATATGATCGTCAGTGGGAACGAACGAATCTGGTCGTCGATCTGATCATTACGAACGGGATACACCCGCACGAGGCTGTTGGGTAGCGAGACGGTGGGCCGTGTGGGCTCGAGCAGAAAGCCAACACCGCCAATCGTTGGGTCGACATTTTCAACTTGGGCCCGGAGAGGGAGGCTGAGAAGGGCAAGGCTTCCGATCCTCGCCGGTCAACCTGAGGTAGTGATCAGTGGGCGGCGTGCGATGTGCGGGGACCGGTGGATGTCAGGATTTTTCGCTCGATAATGGCTCTGATAGAACGCGGGCTCGGCATGATGGGAGGGCCGGCTGGGCCGGCCCTAGTTTCTCCAGCGCGAAGGCATAGGCGCCCTTGGCGATCGCCACGCTTGTACCCAAGCGTGAGGTACCCAGTCCGAGCTTAGGGTGCGGATCGTATCGGATCGTTTTAGCGCTTCCGGGCACCTGAATGTCGCGCATCTCACTTTGCAGGAAGGCCTCAAGTTGCTGGGGGGCCTCTAGGTTGAAAACCCGCGCACCCAAGCGGGGGATGTCTTGCCCGCCGGGGCTCGTATAGGTGCTGTCGAGCTCGGCTGTAAGTTGAGGCAAGAACAGGGTATGCCCATGCGCGAGGCCACCGCCGATGACGCAGAGGCCATCTACTATGGTGAGGGCCTGGCCAATGACGTCTCCGACAATTTCACCGAGCTGGCGATACGCATTTATCGCCGCGAGTTGATGGCCGGGTATCTCCCCCTTGGCGATCTGCTCGATTTCGCGGGGGTCGGGCGCCAGCTCGAACATGATGCCCGCACCTTCAGCATATACCCGACGGATTGCGCGGATGCAGGCACCCTCTTCCGCATTCATCGAGGGATCGCGTTTATGGCGCAACAGCCAGATTTCGCCAGCCATGGAATTGTCCCCGATAAAAAGTCTACTGTCCCGCACGATTCCGCCTCCTAACCCAGTGCCCAGCGTGACACCGAATAAGTTGTCATAACGTTTCGGGTTCCCCGCCCTTTCGAGCAGGCCATTCACGTAAGGGAGAAAGCCGGCAATCGCTTCGCCGTAGGTAAAGAGGTCGCCGTCGTTATTAATGAAAACTGGAAGGCCAAACTTTTCTTCCAGCAGCGGACCAAGCGCAATGCCGCCGCGAAATCCGGGGAGGTTGCCGAGATCGCCAATGATGCCGCGCCGATAGTCGGCGGGACCGGGGAACGCAAAACTGATCGCGACAGGCGCTTCGGGGCACCACTCTTTCACGAGTGTAAAGCCGGCGACGATGTTGGAAAGGCACCGCGAAAGACTGTCGCCGCAGGAAGGCAGCGTCACGGTTTCGGTGATCGCCACTCCGGAACGCATTGCGGAAAAACGAAAACTCGTCCCGCCAGCGTCCAAGGTCATGACGACGCGCTTGTCGGGAGAGATACTCATGTGGGTAGCCGCATATTGCGAGAAGAGCAGTGCGGTCGATAACCTGAGTGTTGCTCGAAAAACTTGGATGAGGTATAATGCAAAACGCGGCGAATAGGTAAAACGGCCGAGATCAGGCCGGCGGGCAGCGAGTAGAAAAGATGAAACGTTTAACCAAAATCAGCTGTCGATTTCACTGTCAAGCGGGTTATTGTCAGATTGCCTGTGAACTGCCGCCGAGACGAAGCTACGCTCGCTTGCATCTGAGCGAGACACCGGCACCTAGGTTCTCCGGCCTTCGGAGGCGACCAACTGGGTCGCGTGGCGTGCCCGCAGCGCGGCGGGTTTCCGCTCGGCGGTGGGCCGCTGCCGCCGAGTTCAGGCCTTCAGCTTCGCGACGGAGTCACGCTCGATCAATTGCACCGGCAGACGGGATTTCGCGATCGGAATCGACGGATTTTTCAGGCGGCGCAGGATGCATTCGGCGCCGACCTGCCCGATGGCAGCCTTGTCCACGGCGATCGTCGTAAGCTTGGGAAGCGCTTCGCGGGCGTAGATGTCGTCGTCATAGCCGACGAAACTGACCTGATCGGGAATGGAGAACCCCGCCTCGCGCACCCGGTTCATCATGAAAGACGCCATGGTGTCATTTACGCAAACGACGGCCGTGGGTGCCTGAGGCCCCTTGAGCCGGCGTAGCAGTGTGACGATGCCCTGGTCGTTCTGGACGAAATTGCGGATCAAGCTCCCGGCGACTTGAAGTTTGTAGTGCTTCAAGCCCGCCAGGAAACCGTCCGTCCGCATGTCAATGTTGTAGTCGTCCAAGTCGTATGCGAGCATGATAATGCGGCGATGGCCCTTGGCGCACAGATGATCGACGATCAGGCGACCGGCATTGTAGCCGTCAGTGGTGATGCTGTCGACCGGTAACTTGTCGAGGTCACTGTCGAGCAGGAGAAGCGGTACCCCGGAACTGCCGAGCGCCTCGATCTGCTTCACGGGGAAGGCGCCGAGCATGATCGCGGCATCGATGCGCCGCTGGCTGATGAGAGCTATTGAGCGGGTCTGCTGGCCGGAAAAATCGCCACCAGCGAGAAGCAGGTTGTACCCGGCGGCCCCGAGATGGGACTCGAGCGACTCCATGATCTCCGCGTAGAACACATTGCGGAAGAGCTGGGCGCACGACGGGTAGAAAAAGAGCCCGATGGTGTTGGTCCGATTCGAGCGCAAGTTGCGGCCCGCGAGATTGGGGACGTAGCCCATGCTGGCCACTACTTTGGTCACGCGCTTTTTGGTGGCGGCCGAGATCTTGCCACGTCCGTTCAGGACCAGCGATACGGTGGCGATCGAACAGCCGCACTTAAGGGCGACATCTTTGATGGAAACGGGCTTGGGAGTCACAGTAATGTAATGTCTACTTACGGTGGAGCGCGACTGCAAGAAACGAGTACAAGTGCGCGTGTCAGGGCCGGTTGCGCCCGTGGGGCCGGATTGATTCGATGCGGCACGAAACAGTAGAAATCGGCTTGCCCTGGTTATTCGTCTAACTAGTTCACGCTAGCTACGTTTCTTTTTTTGCCTGACTACCCGCCACTCCCCTAGATTCAGGTCTCATATAAACCATTTCGTCCCGACTAAGAAAACCAAGCTATCACCAAGCCAAGCCTTGGGAAAGCGCGCTCCTTATGGGGCGCAGATCTTATCGATGAAAAAAGTCCTCTGCAGTAGTTGTCCTTCTGCTGCTCGTCCCTGCCGACCTCCGGCTGCTGGCGCAGGAGCGTGTCAGCTTTTCGCCCTCGACGGATCGAGGGCAGCAGGTGTTCACTTGCGGCAACAGCTTCCACGCTTGGTTTATTGCGCCGATCTTACAGGAGATAGCGAAGAGCGCAGGTTTCGCCGAGCACGAAATTGTAGGGGTGTCCAAGATCGGCGGCTCGCAGGCCATCCAGCATTGGAATGTGCAGGAGGAAAAAACGAGACGAAGCGGACCTTGGCCTTGGGCCAGGTAGATGTGCTCACATTGGCTTGCATGCTCGAGCCGGACGAGGGCATCGAAAAGTTCGCTACATTCGCCTATCAGCACAATGCCAACGTACGGGTGGTACTCCAGGAGTTCTGGATCCCTTGGGACAAGTTCGAGTGGCCGTTCCAAGGGAATGAAAGCACGGTTAATCCCGACGCCGCGACACCCGCATTTCTGGATCGATTGCATGGCCCCTACTTCAAAGCGATGGACGATTATGTACGGGCCTTGGACAGCCGACTGGGCCGACCGGTGGTACTGGTTGCGCCCATGGGGCAGGCCGTGGTGATGCTACGGAAGAAAGTTATCGCCCATGAGATCGCGGCGATCTCGACGCAGGCGGCCCTTTTCACGGACAAACTAGGACATCCGCAGCCACCTATCCAAGCGTTGGCAGCGTATTGTAATTTCGCTGTGATCTATCATCGCAGTCCGTCGGTTTTGCGAGATCCGCAACATCCGGAGTGGGACGACACCCTGATCCGGACGTTATCCAGAGGGAGGGCTCTGTTGGCATTCGGTCGCGGGCTGGTCTGGGCGTAGAAGGTACTTGGCGCTAAGCAAGCGCAGCGAATATCATTCGATGCGGTTTATCCCATGAGTCTAAAACGAAAGCACCACCTCCACTCCCACATTCCGGATCCGCACCACCGGTTTCTTCAACAGCGCTTTGACCGTGCCGGAATCAACGTCAATTGATTCGACTTCCAGCCATTCGTTCTGTTCTCCCTTCGCCAGAGTGAAAGATACCGGTCGC